>Ga0316194_10001856_pt1 | contig 14658 bp, 16 predicted proteins | sample CroRivsedime1_MG_FD_204936 | JGI IMG/M metagenome (GOLD analysis project Ga0316194, IMG submission 204936) | Coastal sediment microbial communities from Maine, United States - Cross River sediment 1 | ecosystem: Environmental > Aquatic > Marine > Coastal > Sediment | place: USA: Maine...
CGTGCCCCCTCGTTGTAACCGGGTCTCCGGCGCTTTCATAGCGGTCCTCGGATGTGGCACAAGCTACTAAAGAACATGAAATAACAAGTGTAATCAATTGTTTTATAATTGTTTTTATATGCACTCTCTCTAAGCTCTCCGTGAGTGGATTTCCTTATTGGGGTGAAAACCCTAATTTAGTCGGACCGCTCGAATATGGATTAAGTTCACGCGCCTTCCGCGTGAAATGACGGCGTTTACCCCTGTCCTGACGCTGTAGGTTCGATCGCCCGATCCGGATCGGTGATCCACTCGCTCCAGGATCCGATATAGACACGCGGTTCAGGCAAACCGGCACGCAATCCGGACGCGACGAGGTGGCACGCGGTGACGCCCGAGCCGCACATCACGCTCCACGGTGACCCAAACTTCCGCCCGAGGGCCTCTTCCCATAATTTCCGCAAGTCTGCAGTGTCCTTCCAGGTCCCATTCTCGTTGAGGCTTTCGGAGAACGGGACGTTGAGCGTTCCCGGGATATGGCCTGCTACCGCATCTAAGGGCTCTACGAGGCCGTCAAATCGCTCCTTGTCGCGAGCATCGACCAGTTGCAGGTGCTCCACATTGTCGCCCGCCGCGACGATATCATCAGAGGTGAGCACCAGAGCCATGTTGGGTTCTGCATGGAACACCACTGGCTCTACTTCGACCTTCCCCGAGTCAACCGGCAATTCAAGCTCCGTCCAACAATCCATGCCGCCATCAAGCAGCGCCACGTTTTTGTGTCCGAGCCAGCGCAACATCCACCAGAATCTGGACGCCAGAGCACCACTTGACTGATCGTAAGCGACGACAGGTGTTTGCCGTGAAATTCCGAGCTTCCCAAGCCGCCGCGCAAATTGCGCAGGGTCCGGTAGCGGGTGTCGCCCTGTGCCGCGTTGGACAGGCGCGGCCATGTCCTTGTCGAGATCCGCGAATACGGCCCCAGGGATATGACTCTCCAGGTACTGCTGGAGCCCGGCGTCGGGATCATTGAGGCTGAAGCGACAATCGACGACACGCACCCTGCCGTCAGTGATGATTGACCGGAGAGCCTCAACGCTGGTTAAGAATTTGTTGTCATTCACGGCAGATTCCATGTCATCTCGCGTATCCGGTCTTGTACACGGTGATTGCCTACGAGACAATATTGGCTCTCGGGCGAAGCCCGCATTTTTCGTCTCTGGAGCGTGGGAGACCCATACGTGGACAAAATCCTGGTCGGCCTCAAGCGGGTCGTTGATTACAACGTGCGTGTGCGCGTTAAAAGCGACGGCAGCGGTGTTGAAACCGATGGCGTCAAAATGAGCATTAACCCCTTCGATGAAATCGCGTTGGAAGAAGCCTTGCGCATCAAGGAAAGCGGCGGTGCGAATGAGGTCATTGTTGTTTCAATCGGCACTTCCGAGGCGCAGCAGCAGCTGCGTACCGGGCTCGCTATGGGGGCGGACCGCGCAATTCTGATAGCAACGGATGACGCCCCTGACGTGTTGAGTTGCGCACGTGCACTACTCGAAATCGTCAATCGCGAAACGCCCGACCTGGTTATTGTCGGAAAACAGGCTATTGACGATGACAACGCGCAAACCGGGCAGATGCTTGCAGCGCTCTGGGGCCGCCCACAAGCCACATGCGCTTCAAATATTGAGCTTGATGGTGACAAGGCAATTGTTACGCGCGAGATTGATATCGGTACAGAGAAGATCGAGGTCGATTTGCCAGCGGTTGTCACGGCTGATCTTCGGCTCAACGAACCACGCTACGTGAAATTGCCCGATATCATGAAAGCCAAGAAAAAGCCCCTGGACGAGATCGCGTTTGCCGAACTTGGTGTCGATTCTGGCCCACAGATCGCGCACAGCTCGTACGAGCCACCAGAAGGGCGCGCCAAGGGCGTGATGGTTGATAACGTCCAAGATCTTGTAACAGCGCTTAAAGACAGAGGATTGCTGTGATGTCCCGGATACTAGTTATTGCAGAACACGACGGCTCGACGCTGAACGCCAGCATCGCCAAAACCGTCGCCTGTGCGGCGCAGATAGAGAATGCGGAAATCGATATTCTCGTGCTGGCCGATACGGCGGCCCCGATAGCCGCTGAGGCTGCATCGCTTGCGTCGGTCAGCCGCGTGTTGACCATCGAGAGTGCTGCAAACGCGCATTCGCTCGCCGCCCTGCTCGCTCCACAGATCGTCGCAGCCGCGCAGAATTACACTCACGTTTTTGGGCCGTCTACGACGTTTGGCAAGGATCTGATGCCGCGCGTAGCCGCACTTCTCGGCGTCAACCAGATCAGCGACATCATGAGCGTCGCGGGATCTCACGAATTCAAGCGCCCCATTTACGCTGGCAATGTCGTGGTTACCCTGAGAGCACCCGCAGACGCTATCGTTGTGGCAACGGTACGCACGGCATCCTACAAAGCTGTCGAAACTGGTAATTCAGCGCCGATCGAGAGCATCACAGTCGATGCAGACCTGCCGACACACACGCGATTCGTCGAGGCGCAGGCAGGGTCGTCCGACCGACCGGACTTGCAGACGGCAACATCTGTTGTCGCAGGTGGGCGCGCACTGGGTAGTATCGATAATTTTGACTTGATTTACTCGCTCGCCGACAAGCTCGGCGCAGGCGTCGGCGCATCTCGCGCCGCAGTCGATGCCGGTTATGTGGCCAATGAATTGCAGGTCGGCCAGACGGGCAAGATCATTGCTCCGGATTTATACATTGCAGTCGGAATTTCGGGCGCGATTCAGCACGTCACCGGCATCAAAGATGCCGGTACCATCGTTGCGATCAACAAGGATGAGGAGGCACCGATATTCGAAATCGCCGACATCGGCCTGGCCGGCGATTTGTTTACTATCGTTCCGGAACTGACAGAGGCGCTGTAGGAGCGCTGCTTGCAGCGCGAAGCAACGCGGACCGCCAACGGCGGTCTATATCGCCTGCAATATTGCTTCGACTTTAGACACCTCAAATTGACCGGGTGCTTCGACGGCCACGTGTGTCGCAACACCATCCTCGACAACCAGGGCAAAGCGCTGGCCGCGCATGCCCATTCCGAAACCCGTGCCATCAAGTACGAGGTCGAGTGCCTTTGCGTAGTCGCCATTGCCGTCGGCAAGCATGAGGACCGAGTCGCCGACGTTGCGATCTTTACCCCAGGCATGCATGACGAATACATCATTAACGGCCATGCAGGCCACCGTATCGACGCCCTCCGCCTTCAGCGCCTCAGCCTGTTCCACGAATCCAGGTAAGTGGTTCATTGAGCAGGTCGGCGTAAAAGCGCCTGGTACTGAGATCAGCACCACTTTCTTTCCCGAAAACAGTTCGTCCGTCGAAATTGCGCCCGGGCCTGATTCCGTCATCACACCGAATGAACCGGCAGGCATTTTGTCGCCAACTTGGATACTCATGTTATCTCTCCCATAGGAGTCTGAGGTCGCAGATTGCAGGAGCGCTGCTTGCCAGCGCGATTAATATTCGTTATCCGCAACGTGAATGATCAGCCCATCGAGGTCATTATTGATCTCGATCTGACAGGTCAGGCGGCTGTTGTTCTTACGTTCGAAAGCAGCATCGAGCATGCTGTCTTCCATGTCATCCATTGGCGGCATCTTGTCCAGCCAGGCCTCGTCTACGTAGCTGTGACATGTCGCACAGGCACAGGCACCACCGCATTCTGCCACGATTCCTTCTATATCATTGTTGATCGCACCTTCCATGACCGAGTAGCCGTTCTCGACTTCAACTTCATGGCGGGTGCCGTCAGGTGTTATGTAGGTGACTTTTGGCATGGCTCGTCTTTATTTTAAATTTGATACACGAAATTTTAGGGGCGTTGACAGTCACCCGTCAACGCCCCGATTACGCTATTTTAGAATGTGCTGTTTTGTCAGGCCCTGCCGGCCTTCTCGCGTTTCGCTTCAATCTCCTGGCGTTTCTTGCGCGCTGCGTCCTCGGCCAGTCGAATCTGCTCATTGCGTTCGATCTCAGCCCGAATCACGTTAATCCACTGGTTCGCGATCTTGCGAGACCGGGTCGTCTTTGCTGCTGCCTGAAACGCAGTGATCGCACTGTTGTACTTGCGCAGGTTGTACTGACACATGCCAAGTGAAATCTGTGCATTGTCCGGACTCTTCAAGCCACCTTTGCGAATGCCGTTTTCAACGGACGCGACGCATTCCGTGTACTTGCCCGTGTTCAGCAACGCATTGGCAAGGCGAACATCCAGTTCTCCATCAGTACTAAGACGCGCCGCCTCAGTCAGTGCTGGAATGGCTTTCTCATCTTCCATGGACAATTGCCAGGCCTGCGACAGTAATCGATAGTTCTTGGCGTTTTTCGCCACACGACCTGAGGCCATTTCCGCTTCGAGCAACTGGCCAGCCTTGTAGGGAACTTCACGCTGCATGTAAAGCTGCGCCATGGTTACAAGTTCGCTTTCCTTTTCGAGCATGCCCTGATCATTGGCTGCGGCATAAGCGTTGATCAGGTTCTCATCCTCGCCCAACTCTGTGTAGGCGCCCGCAAGTGAAAACCAGTAACGCTTCTTGGGCCAGTTCACGAGCATGATCTTCTGGATATCACGAACCTTGCTGTAGTCTTCCAGCGTGAAATACGCAAAATTCAGAAGCACATACCAGTCTTCCTTAACGGGTTTGCCACGTTTCTCTGCGACTTGCATGGCATTCTCGATGGGCTCAATCATCTCGGAATACCGTTGCACCTGGTACAGGTTCTGAGCTTTCAGAATAAAGGGCTCAGGTGCCGGGTTCGTCTCAAGCTGGAACCACCGATCGAGCGTTGATAACGCCTTGGTGTAGTTCTCTTCCATCGTATACAACTGTGCCAGCGTATACGTGGTCTGCTTCCTTTGCTGTTCCTCGAGGCTTGGAATCGCAACCATGCGTTCGTAGGTACGTATCGCATTCGGGATGTCGTCCATGTTGTAGTAGACAAACCCGATGTAGTTGAGAACGTTGGACTGCTCGTATTCAGTGAGCTTGTCCGGGTTGTAGAGCGAGTTGAGACTCTTCAGTGCGCCCTGATAGTCCTTCGCATCAACCATCTCCTGCGCTTTTTGAATGCGATCGTAAACTTCTTTGCTAACCGCTTGTGCCTGTTTCGTCTTCTGACTTGCAGATTTTCGCTCCGCGGCATCTTCATCTTCCTGAGCGGAAACTGGCGTAACGGCCAGAAGACCACCTACCAACGCCAGGCAAATTGTTGCAGTAATTCGTCTAATGTTGTTCATATCGGAAAGTATCCTCTTCGATCTTCAGATCCCGCCAGGGAAGCTAATCCTCGATCTGGAATGTGATGCGTGTCTTTACGCCGGGTACGTCGACCGGCACACCATCCACAACACGCGGCTTGTATTTGAACTTCAGAACCGCGCGTGAAGCCGCACGTTCAAACAGGCTACTGGTGGAAAACAGAATGACTGGGTCACGAACCGTACCGGCCGTTGTCACCGTGAATTCAAGGTCGACATAGCCCTCAAGCCCCCGTGACAGTGCCCTTGCCGGATAGACCGGTGCAACACGTACGATTGGTAGGTAGTCACCTTCAGCAATGTTCATGCCTCCGGGTCCGCCAATGTCTGCGGTCTGGGCAACCGTAGGCGGCGCCACATTGATTGACGGCGCATTCGGATCCATATTATCCATATCTTGCGGCGGCGTCTCAGGCGGCGTCTCAGGGGGTTTCGGCGGCTTTTCGGGTGTAAAGTCCTCTACGTTCAGGTTCTCGTTCCGCTTGACGCGCACGAACTCGAGCTTTGCCCGATCCCTCGGCTTGGTCAGTGCTGCTTTACCGGACGCAATCAACAAATGCATCACAAACAGCAGACTCAAGGTAACGACAGTTCCAATCACAACGGAAAACGCGTAACGGCCTATCATGTTCTAACTCTCCTCAGCGACCCGGGGTCGCTCTGTTTCGTCCAACTAGCCCTCATCGGTGGCGATGGCGACGTTGGCAACTCCCGCCTGTTTTGCGGCTTCCATTACGATTACGAGCATTTCGTTGGTCGATTCTTCGTCGGCCTGAATCACAATGGAACCCTTGGGATTTTCTGCGTGCAGTCGCTCAATCATGCCGCGCACAGCACGTGGGTCCGTTTCCCGCCGGTCAATCCAGATCTCATCATTCGCGCTGATGGCAATCAGAATTGACGCGTCTTCCTGCTTTTCTGCAGTCGGGGCGTCAGGTCGTTCGACCTGAATACCGGCTTCCTTGATGAACGAGGCAGTTACGATGAAGAAAATAAGCATGATGAACACGACGTCGAGCATCGGCGTCAGGTTGATCTCATTTTCTTCCTCTTCTGCACCAAGTATGCGTCTCTTTCGCATCTCTCAACCCCTCAGTTTGCGTCGGCTAGCGAGATGTTGTACACCCCGGCCTGGCGCGCAGCATCCATCACCGTCACCAGCATCTTATTGGTCGAACTCTTGGCGGGCTGAATGACAACCGACCCTTTCGGGTTCTCCGCGTGCAGGCGCTCGATGTTTGCGCGCACCGCACGTGGGTCGATCAACCGACGGTCGATCCAGATATCGTCATTAGCATCGATTGCCACAAGAATGTTGGCATCCTCGGGTTTCGTCTCGGTTACCGGTGCGTCTGGACGGTTAACGTCAAGACCGGATTCCTTGATGAAGGACGCTGTCACGATAAAGAAGATGAGCATGATAAACACGACGTCGAGCATCGGCGTCAGGTTGATCTCATTCTCTTCCTCTTCGTTGGGCTCTAGTAAGTGATGATCACGCATGTCTTACCTCAATGGTCCATGGTCAGTGAGTCCTCAAGGAACTGCACTTCATGCGCCGCACGGCGGCTGAGTATTGTGACCAGGAGCACTCCGGAGAGTGCCCCCACCATTCCCGCCATTGTGGGTACTGTGGCCTGCGACACACCCGCAGCCATGGCGCGCACGTTTCCGGATCCGGAAACCGCCATGACCTCGAACACCTTGATCATTCCGGTAACTGTACCGAGCAGACCAAGTAGCGGGCACAGCGCAACCAATGTCTGAATCATCGAGATTCCCTTGGTGGATGCCATGCTGAATCGCGAAATCATGAGCTCGCGAATCATCTCGGCATTCCACGATCGACGTTCAGATCGCGCTTCCCACTGGTCGAAGATATCCCGTGACATGGACTTCATCCCTGTGCGGAAGTACATGATCCGCTCAACGATAAGGACCCACATCAGGAATATCGTCACTGCAATCATCCGCAGCACCGGGCCACCCAGGTTCATGAAATCCCGGATCGCTTCAAAGCTGTCAGTCAGCCAAAGCATGGCTTCTCCTTATGGGCGCTTAGCCTTTCTGCTCGGAATGCTCAGCGATAAGACCGGCACTCTGAGATTGCAGGATATTGACGATCTTGCGGCTTTGGCCACTGACGATCGTGTGCAGCAGCACCATCGGGATCGCGACGACAAGTCCAAGTACTGTCGTTACGAGTGCCTGAGAGATACCACCGGCCATCATCTTCGGATCGCCAGCACCGTACAGCGTGATCACCTGGAAGGTCTTGATCATGCCTGTAACTGTACCGAGTAGCCCCATCAGCGGCGCCACAACCGAGATAACCTTGATAAACAGCAATCCCTTGGTCAGACCCGGCATCTCTTTGAGAGCCGCTTCGCTGAGTTTGAGCTCAATCGTTTCGGTATCGGCATTGCGGTTACTTTCGTAGGCCGCAAGAACACGTCCCAGAGGGTTGTCGGTACTGGCAGTGTCACGCTTGAGTTGAGCAGAGACTCTGCGACTGTCGTTGGACAGACCCATGAAGCGCCAGATAGCAATCAACAGGCCAACCGCACCGAGTGCAAGGATGCTGTAGCCCACGATACCGCCCTGGTCAATCTTCTCGGTGATGGTCGGTGTTTCAACCAGCAGGCCGAGAATTCCGCCACGAGTGACATCGAGACCAAAAGCTACGTGGCCCGATTCGGCATCAAACAAGTCCCCTGCTGACCCCAATACGCGCCCGTCAGGCTGACGCAGCAGTTCGCTGATCGAACCTTCACCTGCATCGTGCTCAAGGTAGCCAACATCGGAGATGAGGTTGAACGAACCAATCCGCACAACTTCCATCTCTTCCTGGGTGCCATCGGCACGCGTAACCATATGGTTGAAGCGAACGACTTTGCCCGACTCGGTGATTTCACGTTGCAGCTCAAACCAGAGCGTTTCGATGTCTTCGATCTGTGCGAGTTCGGTTGCACTGGCCATCTTGCTGCCCAATGCAACGAGAAACTCCTCGCGCTCCGGGAACTGCAGGTTGGTCAATGAGGCATTGAAACGTCCCTGCGTGTCGCCGGAAACCGTCTGCAATACACCAAACAGCTCTTTGAGAGCACCAAGGCGCTCATCGAGAGCTGCGCGTGCGGCCACGATCTGGGCCTGGTTATCTTCAAAAGCCTGCTCAAGGCGCGCGCTTTCATTTTCCTGGCGCGTGCGTTCGGCACGTGCCCGGTTCAGCAAATTCTGTTGCTGATTGCGCTGCTGGTTGAATTCCGCCTCACGCTGGCGTGCCTCCTGCGAATCGCGTGCCTGGCCTTGCTGAATCTGATTCAGCAGTTCGGCCATGCTGGCTGCATCTTCGCCGGCATTCTGTGCATTGACGACGCTGGCTCCAAGGCTCAGCAGTCCGGTGGCAATAATGAGTGTTAAGCGTTTCATCTAATTAGCCCCCGTCGGTGCAGCAACCGGAACAACAATAAGCTCCGGTGCAATCAATTGCTTCGCCATTCTGAGGCCTGTACGAACGTCACTGCGTGCCGAGTTGTCAACTTCCCAGCGACGGTCTGTGTTGTTCCACAGCCCTGTGATCTTTGAGTCATCCGACTGGAAGTAAAGACCAACGCGACCGATACGCAAGATGTTGTAGCTGCGCGTCGCACCGTCTTCCAGCGTCAGGGACTGTGTGTACCACTCCGAGGACGTTCCGTAGTCGTTCTCGATCTGGTAGGCCTCCATGACCTTACGGAATTTCTCTGCCACGCTGACATCCGAACGTTCCATGATCGTGCGCAGATTCTCGACGCGATCTGTACGTTCTTCCATCAGGAACGGGACATCGAGCTTAACCGACTGGTCAAGACCGTCGATCATGCGTTCCATCATCGGAAAAATCTGACGATTGATGACATCCACCTGGTCCATGGACAGAGCGATGTCTTCGAGAACCGCGACCTGCCCGCTAACCTGGGCCGTCATCAGACGGTTGTAAACTTTCAAGCCATCGATTTCTTTATTGATAGCCCGATACTGGTCTTCCAGAGAACGAGTTCCCTCAACGACGGCGTTGATTCGTTCCTGCGATTGTTGAGCCAGGTTTAACCGACGATCTTCAGCCTGCAAGACATCGTCGACGGACTGGGCGAAGACGCTGCCGGATACCGCAAGAAAGGCAGTTGCAATAAATGCACTGCTTATGCGCCGACTGCTGCTTATGCACCGTTTCATGAACGCTCCTTATATAAAGGTCGATTGTTTTAAGTAACTGTCACGGAGAGGGATGCAACGTATCCGCTGAATACCTGCACGGGCAAAAAACAGAATACGCTGATCGCATACCTGCAAACGCGCACGGCCCTCTCCACCTTCGCCGCGGCGATGAAATTTATTTGGACCTTTAACGTCTCTCTCTTCTCTTTGGCTTCCCGAAGTTATCGAACCCCGGCTTCCCCGCCATTTATTCATTTTATGTTCGTCAGGCCCCCGACGATCTAAGGCCAAGAATAACATATGCTTGCAAGATCGCCAGCCTAACAACAACATAAGTTCTGACAACATTCGCGCTCGGAAGTTAGACTCGAATTAAGGCCACTTGGTATCACAAGTAACTGAAATATCGAGTATTGACATCAACCCGGTGTTGCAACATGATTTGCCGCTGTGAACCTGATGCGCAAACAAGCTGTTACCGATGCCGCAATAGCCGGCCTGCTGCTTCCGCTCGAGCTGCTTCTTACGGGGAGACAGGGCGGGTAGCGCGCATCCACGAACAGGACAACGCAAACCCCGCATCCGCAAAGGATTGTGGGGTTTTTTTTGAAGTGACTATTCTAAACGGGCATAACGCCGGAGACAGTAAATCATGCAAATGTATTCAGAGTCAGACGTCGACACCTCACGCCTCAACGGCAAGCAGGTCACGATCCTTGGCTACGGCAGCCAGGGCCGTGCCCATGCACTGAACCTCAAGGACAGCGGCGTCAATGTCGTGGTCGGGCTCAGGCCCGATGGCGCAAGCTGGGCCAAAGCCGAGGCCGACGGCCTGACTGTGAAAACACCAAACGATGCCGTCCAGGGCGCGACCATAGTGATGTTCCTGACGCCGGACATGGTGCAAAAAAGCCTGTATGGCAGCGTTGTCGACGACATCGCAGAAGGCGCTACCCTGCTCTTCGCGCATGGCTTTGCTATTCACTATAAGCAGGTTGAGCCGCGTGCCGACCTCAATGTCGCCCTGATTGCTCCGAAAGGACCGGGAGGTCTTGTGCGCCGCCAGTATGAAGAAGGTCACGGCGTGCCTTGCCTGGTTGCTGTCCATCAGGACGCCAGTGGCGACGCACTACAGATCGCACTCGCCTATTCGGCCGGCATTGGCGGAGCGCGCGCGGGCGTTATCGAGACGACGTTCGCGGAAGAGACAGAAACAGACCTGTTTGGCGAGCAGGCGGTGCTCTGTGGCGGCACAACAGAGCTAATTGTTGCGGGATTCGAGACGCTCGTCGAAGCAGGCTACCAGCCGGAGGTTGCCTATTACGAGGTCATGCATGAACTCAAGCTTATTGTCGACCTGTTGCACGAAGGTGGTTTGCGCAAGATGCACAAGTTTATCAGCGACACGGCGGCCTGGGGTGACATGGTCAGCGGGCCTCGCGTTGTCGACGCAAACTCCCGCGCCGCCATGAAGCAAGTGCTGACCGAGATCCAGGACGGCACATTCGCGCGCAACTGGATTGCCGAAAACGAGGCCGGCATGCCTGAGTTCAAGCGCATGATGAATGACGACCTGGAACACCCAATCGAAAAAGTCGGCGCAGACCTGCGCGGCCGCATGGACTGGCTCGAGGAATAACACCATGTCAGACAAACAGATACGCATCTTCGATACGACCCTGCGCGACGGGGAGCAGGCGCCAGGCTGCAGCATGACGCTGCGCGAGAAGCTTCGTGTTGCGAGAGCGCTGTCTGAACTTAACGTTGATGTCATCGAAGCAGGATTTCCGGCGGCATCACCTGGAGACTTCGAATCCGTCAAGGCGATAGCTGACGAGAACCTCGGCCCGATTATCTGTGGCCTCGCCCGCTGCAACGCCGCGGATATCGAAAAAGTGCATGCGGCCGTCAAGGGGGCCGATCAGCACCGTATTCACGTTTTCGTGGCAACGAGCCAGATCCATCGCGAACACAAACTCAAGATGGCCAAGGAAGAGATCATCAAGAGTGCTGTCGGTGCGATCACGATGGCACGGGAGCTTTGCGACGACGTCGAGTTTTCTCCGGAAGATGCCTCACGGACGGAGCTGGCTTACCTCGCTGAGGTCGTCAGTGCCGCGATAGAGGCCGGTGCATCGACGGTCAATATTCCCGATACGGTCGGTTATACCGTGCCGGCTGAATTTGACGAACTGTTTCGCTATCTCCGCAAACATGTTGCGCGCATCGACGAGGTTACCCTGAGCGTGCACTGCCATAATGATCTGGGCATGGCCGTCGCAAATAGCCTGGCTGCGGTCCACGCGGGCGCAAGACAGATCGAATGCACGATCAATGGCATCGGCGAACGTGCAGGCAACTGCAGCCTTGAAGAGGTCGTCATGGCGATCAAGACCCGGGCTGAGTTCTTTAAACTCGAAACCGGAATTGATACGACCCGCTTGTATCCAACATCTCGGCTCGTCTCGAGCATTACAGGCATGCACCCGCCAAGAAACAAAGCCATCGTCGGCGAAAACGCCTTCTCACACGAAGCTGGCATACACCAACACGGCATGCTTCAACATGCGTCCACGTACGAGATTATGCGACCCGAAGACGTTGGCCTGAGCAAGTCGAATCTTGTTCTCGGCAAGCATAGCGGCCGGCATGCGTTTCGTGGTCGTGTAAGGGAGCTTGGCTTTGAACTTGATGATTTCGAAACGAATCGCGCGTTCCAGGAGTTCAAGAAACTCGCTGACAAGAAGAAGGATGTCTACGACGGAGATATCGAAGCGATCATCATGAACGTCGACAATGCTTCTGCCGGGCCCTGGACCTTGAAATCACTTGCGGTACAAACGAGCACCGATCAGCAGGCGCAAGCCACTGTGGTGCTGGTTAGTGAAGACGGCACCGAGACATCGGAAATGGCTAGCGGCGATGGTCCCATTGCGGCGGCATTTCAGGCGCTCGAGAAGGTCACTGGCGTAACACTGACACTCAAAAATTTCGAATTGCACAGCGCGACAATTGGTGAGGATGCGCAGGGCGAAGTCACAGTGACAGTTGAGTACGAGGGTGACAGCTACCGCGGCAATGGCACGAGCGTCGATATTGTTGAGGCCGGTAGCCGGGCATGCCTCGAGGTTATCAATCGAATACTCCGGCGACGCAAACGTGATTTGCCGGACACAGACTCAACGGCAAACATGGAGCGGGCAACGATCTGATGGGCGCACCACGAACGCTGTTCGAGAAAGTCTGGGCGGAGCATGTTGTTGTTGAGGAGACGGCCGAGACGCCAGCTGTTCTCTACATAGACCTGCACCTGATTCACGAGGTCACCACGCCACAGGCATTCGCGTTGTTGCGCAGCAAGGGGCTGCCCGTGCGGCGGCCGGATCTTACGCTGGCAACGATGGATCACTCGACGCCGACAACGCCGGTGTCAACGATCAAAGACCTCCTTGTTGCAGGCGAAGGCGCTGCGGCCCAAATCCGCCAGATGGAGACCAACTGCGCAGAGTTTGGCGTCGAGCTCCACGGCTTCGACAGCGCACACCGAGGCATCGTCCATGTGATCGGCCCGGAACTTGGTGCGACCCAACCGGGCAAGACGATCGTTTGCGGCGATAGCCACACCAGCACCCACGGTGCATTTGGTGCCCTCGCCTTTGGCATCGGCACAACCGAAGTCGGGCACGTTCTGGCGACGCAATGTCTGTTGCAGCGCAAGCCAAAGACGTTGGGTATCGATGTATCCGGCCGCTTCGCACCGGGCGTTGGCGCGAAAGACCTGATCCTGTCAATTATCGGTCAAATCGGTGTCGATGGCGGCACAGGCCATGTCATCGAGTATCACGGAGAGGCGATTTCCTCGATGGGGATGGACGAACGAATGACTGTCTGCAACATGTCGATCGAGGCAGGTGCCCGCGCAGGCATGATTGCCCCCGATGAGGCGACGTTCGAGTATTTGCAGGGTCGCCTGCATTCACCGACGGGAGGCGACTGGGATAGTGCAGTCAGTCGCTGGCGCTCCCTTGCAAGTGACGCTGACGCGTCATTTGATCGATCCGTTTCGCTCTCGGCGGGCTCGCTTGAACCCATGGTCACTTTTGGTACTAACCCGGGCATGGTCATCAGCGTCAATGAGCCGGTTCCGGATGGTGGTGGAGATGCTAGTTTTCGCAAGGCGCTTGACTATATGCAGCTTGAGCCGGGTAAGCCGCTGACCAACACCGCCGTAGATGTCGTGTTTGTGGGCAGCTGTACCAACTCCCGGCTCTCGGACCTGCAGCAGGCTGCAAACATACTGCAGGGCCGCAAAGTTGCCGACGGCGTCAGGATGCTGGTGGTACCGGGCTCCCAACAGATCAAGAAGGCTGCCGAAGAGATTGGTCTGGATAAGGTATTTCTCGAAGCTGGGGCTGAGTGGCGCGAATCCGGTTGCTCAATGTGCCTCGGTATGAATGGTGACACAGTTGGCAAAGGTCAGCTAAGCGTGAGTACGAGTAATCGTAATTTCGAGGGCCGCCAGGGAATTGGAGCGCGCACCGTACTGGCGAGCCCGATGACTGCGGCGGCGTCTGCCATCGAGGCTCGTGTTGCCGACCCGCGACCCTATATAGAGCAGGCGAATTGATGCAAGCAATTACGAAGATACAGTCACGCACCGCGGTGCTGCCGACCAGGGATATCGATACAGACCAAATCATCCCTGCCCGCTTTCTGACGACCACGTCCCGGGAAGGTCTCGGCGCATACCTGTTTCATGACCTTCGCTTCGATGCGGACGGCAAGGCGCGCCCCGATTTCGCTCTCAACCAGGCAGCAGCTGACGGCTGTGAAGTCCTGGTTGGTGGCAACAATTTCGGATGCGGGTCGTCACGGGAACATGCGCCATGGGCATTGCTCGACTACGGCATCCGGGCAGTGATCAGTACCGAGATCGCCGATATCTTCCGCAATAACTCGCTGAAGAATGGCCTGCTCCCGATCATCGTCGATCCAGCAACTCATGACTTTCTGCTCGCGAATCCGGGTGCAGAAGTTGAGATCGATGTGGCAAAGTCGACGCTGACATTGCCAGACGGTAGTGCGATCAAATTCCCGATCGATGGCTTCGCTCGTTATTGCCTGGTGGAAGGAATCGATCAGCTGGGTTATCTGCAACAACAG
>Ga0316194_10001859_pt1 | contig 14647 bp, 17 predicted proteins | sample CroRivsedime1_MG_FD_204936 | JGI IMG/M metagenome (GOLD analysis project Ga0316194, IMG submission 204936) | Coastal sediment microbial communities from Maine, United States - Cross River sediment 1 | ecosystem: Environmental > Aquatic > Marine > Coastal > Sediment | place: USA: Maine...
CGTGCCCGCCGGGCAGCCGATCGAAGCACACCAGATACGCGAATCGAACGGACCGGCAGTCATCGCAATGCTCAGGCAGCACGGATATTCCGACTGCGAACACGACCACCTTGTCGACGACGTCGCGATCCTCGAAAGCCGTATTGCAGAGCACCTCGACGAAGCCGACGTGCTTGTGCTCTCGGGCGGCGTTTCGATGGGCAAGGCCGACTTCGTTCCGCAGGTGCTGAAGACGCTCGGCGTGGAGGTCGTGTTCCACAAGATCAGCCAGCGGCCCGGCCGGCCGATGTGGTTCGGCATAGGTCCGCAGAAACAAGCGGTGTTCGCGCTGCCGGGCAATCCTGTCTCCACGCTCGTTTGCTGCCGACACTACGTCATTCCGGCGCTCGCGAACGCATCCGGCGCCTCGCCCGGCAACCCGGAATTCGCGGCGCTTGCCCAGGACGTTGCGTTCCGGCCGAAACTCACCCTGTTCCTGCCGACGCGGCTGGTATCGAACGCCGCGGGCACGTTGCTCGCCCTGCCCGTACAAACCAACACGTCGGGCGACTTCGCCTCGCTGACGGGAACCGACGGCTACGTGGAGCTCGCGCTCGGAGACACGTTCTTCGAGACCGGTGCGACCGTGCCGCTGTATCGCTGGTAATTAGAGCAACAGCCGCCACTCACCTTGCATGCGTAACCAGCACACCAGATACTGGACTTCAGCTCAGCAAATATCAGGCAGTGACACCATCCATGACTTCAGACGTAGATAAAGAGTTTTTCGAGCGTGCCGACGGCTACATCACGGTAGCCAACGAGCAGGCGCAGACCGTCAACCGGGGCAAGGTCAGCGCCTCGATGATGTTTGCCACGGCCCGGTTCAATGCATGGGTGAGCGCCAGCGGTACCGAATCGGGCGAGGAACTCGCGTCCGTGAAAGACGAGGCGCTGGAATACTTCCTCAGCGAGTACCGGAAAATGCTCGAGGAAAATCTCGACGAGTACATCGAGCATTTCGACAAGTATATGAAGCCGGACGATGCCTCGCCTGAGTAACCCTGTCCGCTCTTGCATTCGAAAGATACGCGCAAGATACTTGAAATTCGTCGAACGTAAGAACACGGCTGAATTATCGTGACGGATCCACGCAGCTGCCGGGCGCTTCTCGCTGTCATTGCATTCGCGGCAGTCACCACCCAGGCTCAGGAAGCCGAGCTCGCTCATGGTGCGGAATTGCTGGCACCTTTTAAACAGGACCTGCAAAAGGCTCTGAAGTCAGGGCTCGCGGACGGTCCTGTAGAGGCAATACAGGTCTGCCGGGTAAAGGCGCCAGACATTGCCGACGCACTTTCGGTCGATGGGGTCCGCATCGGCCGAAGCAGCCACAAGCTACGAAACGCCGACAACAAGGCGCCGGACTGGGTCAGCCCGATCATGCAGGCCTATCTCCAGGAGCCATCCAGCCGCGAGCCGCGCGTCGTCGAATTGCCTGGTGACCGTTGGGGCTATGTCGAGCCGATCATGATGCAGCCGCTCTGCCTGACCTGTCACGGCTCGACGCTTGCTCCCGACATCGCTGCGCAGATCTCGGACCTTTATCCGGAAGATCGTGCCGTCGATTTCGAGGCGGGCGACCTGCGCGGCGTATTCTGGCTCGAGTTCCCCGGGGAAACGCCGTAGTCTCTCCCCGCTCCAGGCGGACAGAAGGTACGCAATGACGAGAAGAAAGCCGCTCGCCGGCATCTATCAGCTCACGACCTTCCTGGCGCTGGTCCTGTTGCTGCTGATCCTGTTCATTTCGGCCGCCTATTTCTTCATGATTCCCGCGCCGGAGGGCGCTGCGGAACAAGGAGACCTGCTCGCAGAAGTGGCAGCGCAACGCAGCACCTGGGAATCGGCGCAGCCGGCGTCTTTTCGCTACGTCGTCGACCGCGACTGTTATTGCGACCCTGCCTACGTGGAGCCGTATGTCGCGACCGAAGAGCACGGCAGCAAGTTGGCCGCTTTCGTCATCGAGATCGAATCGGCCAGCGGCGAATTCATCTCGACACCGCCGCGACCGGTCTGGATAGACGATCTCTTCGACCTCATCGAGCAGTCTGTTCGCGACGAAAAGTACGTCGAGGTCGAGTACGACGACAATTTCGGATTCCCGGTCTCGATCCTCGTTCATCCCGACCCTCCGCCGCCCGATTCCATGTACCGGGTCGACGTTCGTGACTTCGAGATCACGGAATACCGCTAGGTCCGGATCGCAGGGCCGCTTTATGTACTCCGGCGCCTCGGCAACCGGCAATTGCAGGTGGTACAGTGACGTTCATGTACGCATCCATCGCATTGATCCGCCAGGCGGGTGAAGGTCTGCGGAGCCAGTGACCACCGCCGAACAACGACGCCAGTGGATCGAGGGCCTGCATGCGTACCGGGACGACTCGGAGCGCCTGTTCGGACTGGTTGCGAGCCTTGCCAACCTGCTCGACAGGACGCTCGTCGTCGAGACCATGGAATCGGTACTCGGCATCACGGCGGTACACGACGGCGACTGCGTCATATTCGACGATCTCGCCATTCGCTTCGGCAGTGACGACCGGGTGAAAAGCGTGTTCAGGACGATCGGCGGCTCCGGCACCGGAAACTAGCGGAAAGCAGGAGGAAATCGAATGGACCCGTTTCTCGAGGCGGCCATCGCGGAGGCGCACAAGGGCCTGCAAGCCGGCGGCATCCCCATCGGATCGGTACTGGTCCTCGACGGCGAGATCGTCGGCCGCGGCCATAATCAGCGCGTCCAGAAAAAGAGCTCCGTGCTGCATGCGGAAATGGACTGCCTCGAAAATGCCGGGCGCCTGGCCGCAGCGGACTACGCACGCTCGACGCTGTACTCGACCCTGTCGCCGTGCGACATGTGCAGCGGCGCCATCCTGCTGTACGGAATCCCGAGGGTAATCGTCGGTGAAAACCGCACGTTTCAAGGGCCCGAGGAGCATTTGCGGGCCCGCGGCGTGGAGGTCGAAATCGTCGACAATGCCGAGTGTGTACAATTGATGACCGACTTCATTCGCAAGAACCCGCAACTCTGGAACGAAGACATCGGAGAATGACGCACAGGCAATCGACATCGCTTTACGCCGCCTACGGGTCGAACCTGCATCCGCAGCGCCTGCGGGAGCGGATCAGGTCCGCAACGCTCTGCGGCACCGCCTTCCTGCGCAAATACACGCTGCAGTTCCACAAACGCGGCCAGGACGAGTCCGCAAAATGCGGTATTACCGACTGCGGCGAGGGCCTGCACGTCGCGGTTTACGAGGTGGATGCGGCGGACAGGAAGGTACTGGACAGCATCGAAGGCGTCGGCAAGGGCTACGAGGTCGACGAGATCGGCGTTCCGGGTTTCGGCAGGTGCTTTACCTACGTCGCATCGCACACGCACATCGACGAGTTACTGCAGCCCTTCGACTGGTACCGCGAGATGGTGTTGCTCGGCTGCCTGCGGCATGCGTTCCCCGCCCCCTACTGTGAGCAGATCGCGGCGCTTCCGGTGATCGAGGATCCGGACCCGGTCCGTCGCGCAAAGAACTGGCGCACCGTTGAATTGCTGGGACAGCGATGAGCGATTCGACCATTTCCGGGCGCTGCTTCTGCGGACAGGTCCGCTACGAAGTGTCGGGCGAACCGATATTTGCGTGTCATTGTCATTGCGAAAGCTGCCGGCGCGCGGCCGGCGCACCGTTCGTGACCTGGGCCAGTTTTGCGCGTGACGCTTTTGCGCTGACGTCGGGCACGATTGCGGAATACCATTCGTCGCGGGGCGTACGCCGCGGCCACTGCGCCGACTGTGGCACGACAATCACCTATTCGTGGGACAAGCGGCCGGCGGAGATCGATATTGCGGTCTCGAGCTTCGACGACGCGACGGGCGTCGAGCCCGCCGCTCACATCTGGGTCGAGGACAAGGTGCCCTGGCTGGTCATCAACGACGACCTGCCGCAGTACAAGACGACGGTTTCGGCGGGCGATCTGGCCTGATCGCGGTCGAGAACCGCTGCTACCGTTTCATCGCCTCGAAGAACTGCACGTTGGTCTTCGTGTCCTGCAGCTTGTTCAGCAGGAACTCGATTGCCGCGAGCTCATCCATCGGGTGCAACACCTTCCTCAGGACCCACATCTTCTGCAGCTCGTCCGGAGCGGTCAGCAACTCTTCCTTGCGCGTGCCGGAACGGTTGATGTTGATCGCGGGGAACACGCGCTTCTCGGCAATGCGGCGATCCAGGTGGATCTCCATGTTGCCGGTGCCCTTGAACTCCTCGTAGATCACCTCGTCCATCTTGGAGCCGGTATCCACGAGCGCGGTGGCGAGAATCGTCAGGCTGCCGCCCTCCTCGATATTGCGCGCGGCGCCGAAGAAACGCTTCGGACGATGCAGCGCATTGGCGTCGACACCGCCCGTGAGGACCTTGCCGGACGATGGCACTACCGTGTTGTAGGCGCGGGCGAGGCGCGTGATCGAGTCGAGCAGGATCACGACGTCGCGCTTGTGCTCGACGAGCCGCTTGGCCTTCTCGATGACCATGTCGGCCACCTGCACGTGACGGCTTGCCGGCTCGTCGAAGGTCGACGATACGACCTCGCCGCGCACGGTGCGCTCCATCTCGGTGACTTCCTCCGGGCGCTCGTCGATGAGCAGCACCATGAGGTCGACGTCCGGCGCATTCGCGACAATCGCCGATGCGATGTTCTGCAACAGCATCGTCTTACCGGCCTTCGGCGGCGAGACGATCAGGCCGCGCTGGCCCTTGCCGATCGGCGCCACCATGTCGATGATGCGCGCGGTCAGGTCTTCGGTGCTGCCGTTGCCCTGCTCGAGCTTGAGCCGCTCTTTCGGAAACAGCGGCGTCAGGTTCTCGAACAGCACCTTGCTGCGCGCATTCTCCGGCGCATCGAAGTTGATCTGCCCGACCTTCAGCAGCGCAAAATAGCGCTCGCCGTCCTTCGGCGGACGTATCAGCCCGGAAACGGTGTCGCCCGTCCGCAATGCAAAACGCCGAATCTGGCTCGGGCTGACGTAAATATCGTCGGGCCCGGCAAGATAGGAGCTGTCTGCGGACCGCAGGAAGCCGAAACCGTCCTGCAGTATCTCGAGGACACCCTCGCCGTAAATGTGCTCGCCCTGGTCCGCGTGCGCCTTCAGGATCGAAAAGATGATGTCCTGCTTGCGCGAGCGTGCCAGGCCTTCGAGGCCGAGCTTCTCACCGAGTTCGACAAGCTGTGCGGCGGGACGCGTCTTGAGCTCGGACAGGTTCATCGTGTCCTTGCTCTGCTCGAGTTCCTCCGGCGGAATTACTTCCAGATTGCCGTCGTCGTCGGGATATTCCGATTGGGGCGGACGCCTGCGGCGCCGCCGGTTCGGGCTGCCTTTGCTTTTGTTGCCGGCTTGTTTCGGCCGGCTTTTCGTTGAATTACCCAAGTACCCTCTCACAGATTACTGTCCAGAAATTCCATTAACTGAGATTTCGACATCGCCCCCAGTTTCTGCGCGGCTACCGCACCGTCCTTGAATAGCATCAAGGTCGGAATGCTGCGGATGCCGAACTTTTGAGGCGTGTTCGGATTCTCATCGATGTTCAGTTTGACGATTGCGAGCTTTTCCGCGTATTCGCCTGCTGCCTCGTCCAGCAGCGGCGCAATCATTTTGCAGGGTCCGCACCATTCGGCCCAGAAATCGAGCAGGACCGGCTTGTCGGACTGCAAAACGTCCGCGTCAAAATTACTGTCGTTGGTGTGCACGATGTTGTCGCTCACCGGCTACTTCCTCCGCTTTCAAGAGACAATCAGATTGGTTTCGGCAGGCTCGTCATCAGCTCCCCCGATAAACGAACTCTGTAAAATGGATGACGCTGCCCGAAACATCAGGCAAACTATCGCGCTTTAACGCCGATTAATTCCGGCTTCTTTCTGGAATTGATGATTACGAATACGGCGGGTGCGACGATTGTCGCGTCGAATTAAGCTAATTTGAACGCTTCGCGAGCCATTTTGCAAGCTTTTAACGCACATTTTCCGATCAAAATCCTATGAGCCAAAACCATCTGAGCGACCTCAGATTTGACGCACTCGATATCCACGAGCAAGTGCAGGCCGGCGTCCGCGATGCCGGCTTCGAATTCTGTACACCAATCCAGGCCAGCACGCTGCCGATCGCGCTGAAGGGCCACGATGTGGCCGGACAGGCGCAAACAGGCACCGGCAAGACCGCCGCATTCCTGATCGCGGCCTTCCAGCGCCTGCTAACATCGCCGCCTCCCGAAGGCGGCAAGAAGCAGCCGCGCGCGTTCATGCTGGCACCCACGCGCGAACTCGCCGTGCAGATTGCCAACGACGCCGAACTGCTCGGCAAGCACACGGGGCTCAAGATCGGTCTCGCGTACGGCGGCACGGATTACGAAAAACAGCGCCGGATCATCGAGGAAGGCATCGACATCCTCATCGGCACGCCGGGCCGCGTCATCGACTACTACAAGCAGGGCGTGTTCAAACTCGACCAGGTCGAGGTGGCTGTGCTCGACGAAGCCGACCGCATGTTCGACATGGGCTTCATCAAGGACATTCGTTACCTGCTCAGGCGGCTGCCGGACCCCGACAAGCGCCTGAACATGCTGTTTTCGGCAACGCTCTCGCACGCCGTCATGGATCTCGCCTACGAGCACATGAACGAGCCCGAGTTGATTCGCATCGAGCCCGACAAAGTCACCGCGGACAAGGTGCGGCAGGCCATTTTCTTCCCGTCCAACAAGGAGAAAATGCCGCTGCTCGTCGGGCTGATTCGCGAAATGGGCGAAGGCCGCATCATGGTGTTCGTCAACATGAAACGGGAAGCTGAACGGGTGCAGGCTTACCTGCAGACAAACGGTATCGACGCGCAGGCCATCTCCGGAGACGTGCCGCAGAAGAAACGCCTGCGCATGCTCATGGATTTCCAGAGCGGCGTCCTGCCGGTCCTGATCGGCACCGACGTCGCGTCGCGCGGGCTGCACATCCCCGACGTCCAGTACGTGATCAACTACGACCTGCCGCAGGACGCCGAGGACTACGTGCACCGCATCGGCCGCACCGCGCGCGCGGGCGCAGCCGGCGATGCGATCAGTTTCGGCTGCGAAACCTATGCGGTCTCGCTGCCCGATATCGAAAAGTACATCGGCCACAAGATCCCGGTCGCGAACTACGACCTGGCATTGCTGCCGGACCTGAAAAAGCCGAAATCGCAGCCGCGAAAGAACCAATCCGACCAGCGCCGCGGGCGCAGCAGCAAGCGGCCGAGCCGGCGCAAACCGTCCCGAAACAGGTCTTAGCTCAGCAGGTCGCCCACGCCCAAGACACCGGTATAGGCCGATGTCTCCCTTACGGGCTCCGAGGTGTCCGGCTGGCTGATCTCGAGCAGCATTCCCAGGCCGTAGGTTTCGGCACTCTTCAGCACGGCCTGGTTATCGTCGACGAACAGCGTTGACCCTGCCACGAAGCTCTCTTCTTCCTGCAGGGCGCGCCAGAACTCCTGCCGCTCTTTCGCGTAGCCGAACTGGTGCGAGGTATAGATCGCATCGAAGTAGCCTGCGAGGCCGGTCACCTCGTCCTTGAGCGCCAGCGTATCGGGGTGGGAGTTCGTCACCAGCAGCACGCGCACGTTATGTTCACGCAGGGCCTCCAGGAAGTTTTTCGCGCCCGGCAGGTAGCCGATGCGGTGATTGACGCCGCGATGCAGTTCGAGCACGTCGAGGCCCAGGCGCTCGCTCCAGTGGTCCAGGCAGTACCACTGGATGTCGCCCTGGATCTCGCGGTATTTCGCATACAGGTGGGTGCGCGCATCGTCGATACTGATACCGGTCACTTTCGAATAGTGCTCGGGAACCAGCTCCTTCCAGACATAATTGTCGTAGGCGAGATCGAGCACCGTGCCGTCCATGTCGAGCATCAGTGTCTCGCACCGGGTCAACATGGTTTTGGGGTCGTTATTCACCGTATACTGCGCGCCGGTCAGCCTTGAAGGATGCTCAAATGACTCATGCCGATGAAATTGAATCGATCATCGAACCGATCGTCGACCTTGCCCGGCAGGCCGGCGATGCGATACTCGAAGTTTACGCCAGCGACTTTGACGTTCAAAGCAAGGACGACGAATCACCCCTTACGCAGGCGGACCTCGCCGCTCACCGCCGCATCGTCGCCGGACTGGCCGAGCTGACGCCGGAGCTGCCTGTGATTTCCGAGGAGGCGGGACTGCCCCCGTTCAAGACGCGCAGCCAATGGCCCACCTACTGGCTAATCGACCCGCTCGACGGCACGAAGGAATTCGTCAACCGCAACGGCGAATTCACCGTGAATATCGCGCTCATCAACGACGGCCGGCCGGTGTTCGGCGTCGTGCATGTACCCGTGCTGGGCAAAACCTACGTCGGCTGCGAGGGCCGCGGAGCGGAGTTGCGCGCCGATGGCGAAGCACCGCAGCCGATCCACGTGGCGGAACGCAGCGCGCAGCCGGTCCGGATCGTCGGCAGCCGTTCCCACCGGGGCGCAAGCCTCGACGCATTCATCGACAAGCTCGGGGACTGTGATCTCGTGCCCATGGGCAGCTCGCTCAAATTCTGTGTCGTCGCCGAAGGCGGCGCGGACGTCTATCCGCGTCTCGGGCCCACCTCGGAATGGGACACGGCAGCCGCGCAGGCGGTGGTCGAACAGGCGGGTGGCTCGGTCGTGACACTGGACGGTAAGCCCATGAAATACAACCAGAAAGAAGATATCCTGAATCCGCACTTCCTGGTGATCGGCGCCACCGATCACGACTGGCTGGCGCTGCTCCCCGACCGCGAGTAGCATGTCTGTAATGGTCTACTAATATTGTAATAGCAACCGTGGCAACCGCTTTGTACGACCTGAATGTCCGATAAAGTCGATACCGAATGCTTCAAGCAGCTCGAGCGCCTGCGAGAGCTGCGAGTGAGCCACAGGGACCTGGATTACCTCATCGATCGCCTGCAGCACGACCCGATGGTCGACCAGCTGCGCATCCGCCGCCTGAAGAAGCGCAAGCTGTTGCTGAAGGACATGATTGCGTCGCTGGAGAGCGAACTCATCCCCGACCTCGACGCCTGACGCCGGTCGCGCGCCTACAGTTTCTGGCCGATATGCTTGTCGCCGCGCTGTTCGGCGAGGGCCACCTGCCTGCGGCGCTCCTCCAGCCGCGCGGCGCGTTCCTCGTCGATCTCGTTCACGCAATGCGGGCAAGACACGCCTTCCCGGTAACCGGGTGACTCGAGATCCTCGGCCGACAGCGGCCGTCTGCAGGCATGGCACTGCACGTAGCCGCCCTCGGCAAGATCCTTGTCCACCGCCACCCGCGTGTCGAATACGAAGCACTCACCCTGCCAGCGATTTTCCGTGTCGGGCATGTCCTCCAGGTATTTCAGTATCCCGCCCTGCAGGTGATAGACCTCCTCGAAGCCCAGCTCGAGCATCAGCGCCGTCGCCTTCTCGCAACGTATGCCGCCGGTGCAGAACATGGCCAGCGGGCGGTCCCTGGACGTCCCGGCAAGCTGCCGGGCAAAGTCCGGGAACTGCCGGAAACTGTCGGTGCCCGGGTCGATCGCGCGCGGGAAGGACCCCACCTCGAATTCGTAGTGATTGCGCGTGTCGATGACCAGCACGTCGGGATTCTCGATGAGCGCGTTCCATTCCTCCGGCCGCACGTAGGTGCCGGTCTTCTTGTGCGGCAGGATATCGGGGCGTCCGAGAGTGACGATCTCTTTTTTCACGCGCACACGCATGCGCCGGAACGGCGCTTCACCGGCATCCGTCCAGCGCGCCTCGACGGGCGTTTCCAGCGCAAGCCGGCGCTCGATCCAGTCGAACACGTCGAGGATCGCCGCTTTCGACCCGCACAGCGTGCCGTTAAAACCCTCCGCCGCCACGAGGATGGTGCCGAGCACATCCTGCTGTTCGCAGTGCGCCTGAAGTTCGCCGCGGATTGTCTTCGGATCGGCAAGCTCCAGGAAGCGATAAAACGATGCGACCTTCATACGTCCGCCTCGGTGCTTTCGAAAGTGAGGGACAGGATGCTGTGGCGAATCTCTTCGCCGAGAACCAGCCGCGCATCCGCGCCGATACTGGTGATGTCGTCGTCGAATTCAAGCATGCCGTCCGCATTGCGGCGCAGCACGTCCAGGTCCTGCAGCTTCTTGATGAAGTCATGGAACAGCGTCTTGCCGAAGAAGTCCGGCGAATGCAGCCCGTAGATCATCGACAGGCGCTCGGCGCTCTGCTGGCACAATGCTTCGAGCTGTCCGCGCGTGAGCTTGCCCGAGCCGTGATGCACGAGGATCGCGATGACGAGATAGAAGCGCTGCAGCATCGGTACCATGGACTGCCCCAGCATGAGCAGCTGGTAGGCCTTGGCCGACCCGGCGCGGGGCCGGATCAGCATCTTCTTGTTGCGGCCGCGCGTGAGTATCTCCAGCTGCAGCAGCGCCTCGATCGCCTGCGTGGTCACGTCATCGATATCGGCGAAGTCCCACTTCAGGCAGAGTTCCTTGCGCATGAAGGGGTAAATGAGGCGAATAAGCCGCTGCAGCTCGGCGTGCTCGAGTTCGCGGCCCTGTATGAAGCAGCAGGCGACGGCTGCCGGTACCGCGAGCAAGTGCAGGATGTTGTTACGGAAATAGGTCATGAGCACCGCGGTGTGCTCGGTCATGTGGATGACATCCCCCATCGGGTGCGACGTGCGGCTGATAACGTTGAGGTCCTCGCCGTGCCGAATGATCTTGTTCGGCGGCCAGTCCGGCAGCGTGACGGATTCGGAGTAGCTGAACTTTTTCATCAGCGACAGGTACAGCTCGAGCTGCCGCTTGAGTTCCTGCGCGCCGATCTTCTGCTTCGGCGTCGCCAGCAACACGTAAGCCAGCAGGCTTATCGGCGTCACGGCCGCTGCGGCGTTAATGTTGCTCATGATGTCGATGCCGAGTTCGTCGACCACGCCGCCCAGCCACGGCGGCCGATCGCCGTCTTCGGGCACGGCATCGCGCCAGTCCGGCTTGAGGCTGTCGAGAACCGTATCGAGTTCGATGGGCTCGGCGATGTTCACGTAGACCTTGCCGAAATTCTCGCGCAGCGACTTGATGGAGCGGATCAGGCCGAAAAGGGACTCCTTCTTCTTCTCCGAGCCGCTCAGCTCGCTGATGAAGGAATCGCCCTCGATCAGCTTCTCGTAGCCGAAGTAGACGGGCACGAAGACAATCGGGCGTTTGGGGTTCTTGATGTAGGAATGCACGGTCATGACCAGCATGCCGCCCTTGGGTGCCAGCAACCGGCCGGTGCGGCTGCGGGTGCCCTCGACGAAATACTCCACGGAATAGCCGCGCTGCAGGATCTGGTCGAGATAGGCGTCGAACACGGCCGCATACAGCCGGTTGCCCTTGAAACTGCGCCGCAGGAAGAACGCACCGCCACGCCGCAGTATTCGGCCGACGATCGGAAGATTGAGGTTGATGCCCGCCGCGATGTGCGGTGTCTGCAGCCCCTCTTCGTAGAGGATGTAGCCGAGCAGCAGGTAGTCGATGTGGCTGCGATGGCACGGTACGTAAATGACTTCCTTGTCCTTGGCCACGTCGTTAAGGCGCTGGGTATGGGCAATGTCGACGCCGTCGTAGATCGTGGTCCACAGCCAGCGTAGAAGACGTTCCAGGACCCGGATCATCGGGTAGGAAATATCCGCGGCAATTTCGAGCGCATACTGGCGAGCGTCCCTGCGCGCCTTTTCCCGGGCGGACGGATCGTCGCCGGCCTCGTTCCTGATTGCCTTGCGGACGCCCGGCGCCCGCAACACCTGGTTGACGAACGTGCGTCGACTCGAGAGGTCGGGCCCGACGGTGGCCGTACGCCGCTGCCGAAAGTGCACGCGCAGGATTCTCGACACCTTGCGAAAAGCCAGCTCGGAATCGACGTCGTCGGCTACGATGGAGCTCAGTGGCAGCGGCTCGCTGAATCGCAACAGCGTATTGCGGCCGAGGAGCAATGTGGCGACGAACTTGCGAACCCTGCCGACGACATCCCAGTTCTCGGCGAACAGGAGTTTAAAGACCGACCGTTCCTTTTGCGGCGAGCGGCCCCAGTAGATGGCGACGGGAATCAACAGGAGTTCCTGCTGTTCGGCGTCGGCCGCCTCGATGAGCCGCCGCAACCGTTCGGACCCCTTGGTCGAGGGACGCTGGACAAAAAAGCCCTGCATGCGCCGCATGACGACGATGCGGCGCGCCTCCTGCCTGCCGCAGCACCTGAACGATTCGCTGGGCGACGGCATCCCGTGGCGCTTGCAGGCTCGCTCCAGGGCGAGCGTGTCGGCAAGGCCGCCGGTTTCGAGGACGTAGCAGACCGCGGCATCCGGGTTGTCGATCAGCTCGGCCGGCGCCTCCGGCTGTATCACCGGCCTGGCCCAGATCGCAAAGATCTTGCCGGCCAGCCAGTACAGCGGCCGCAAGAGAATTCCCCCGATGTTCATGGCGAATCAGTCTACCGAAAAGACCGGACCTGCAAACCCTTGATTTTGGCGAAAAATGCGCTAACCGGAGGCGGACTCTATGCGGCGGATGAAGCGCTTCAGGTAAGCACAGATTTCCACGACGTTATTCGTCAGCCTGTGATCGCCATCGATGAGATGCAGCTCCGCCTTGCAGTCGCGCGCGAAGCGGATGCTGTTGTCCGCAGGCACGACGTCGTCGTGCCAGCCGTGCACGATGCAGGTCGGGCTCGCGGGCGGCGGCGGCGTGAGTTCCTCGTAGCCTTCCATGTAGTAGGCCGGCGCGAGGACGAACAACCCTGCCGCATGCACCCGCTCCGCCGCCGCGGTCGCGACGTGCCCGCCCATGCTCGAGCCCACGAGTATCAGCGTATCGTCGATGCCTTCGCATGCCCCGACCAGCTTCTCCACGCGTTCCGCCGGGTCCGGCATCCCCTGGTAGTCGATGCTGTCGGCGCTGCAGCCGAGTTTTTTCACCATCGCCGCCATCGCCTTGATCTTGGTGCCCCAGGGCCCGCTCTCCTGGCCGTGCGAAAAAATTACCGTCGTCACTCGTTCGTCTCCCCGATTCAACGCTCATCCCAGGCCGAACCCGGTTTCCACAGCAGCTCGTCGAGCTGCGGTTCCCAGCGATACCTTCGCATATCGACACGCCCTGCCGTAACCGGGATGTTTTCTTTTTCGAGCAACTCACGCTGCTTCTCGAAACGCGCGCTGCCCGTCTCGAACGCGATCTTGCCCGACGCGGTGATGACCCGGTGCCAGGGTACGCGCCGTCCCCGCGGCAGGTGCTTCAGGGCCCAGCCGACCTGGCGTGCCCCGCGCGGTATGCCCGCGATCTCCGCGATCTGCCCGTAGCTTGCCACGCAGCCCCGCGGGATATCGCCAATGGTCTCGTAGATCCGTTCGATCCGGGCCTGCCTGTCCATGCCAATCCTGTCACCCCAGTTTGAGCCGCGCGCGGATTTCGCGCCGCGCATCGCGCAGCACGGTCTCGCGATCGAGATCGTCGAGTATTCGCTGCACCACGTGCTTCGGTCCGCCCTCGCCCCACGATTTGCCTTTCGCGAGGTATTCCGCGGCGATGCGCCCGACCACGTACGTGCTGTAATACGCGACCGCGCCCTGCGCGCCCGCCGTCAGCACGGTGGAGAGGCCGATCGTGCCGACCTTGAGCGCGCTCGAGACGAAATGCAGCGCCCACACCGTACCCATCAGTGCGGCCGCCTCGGCGACGATCACGCCGACGAGGGAACCGGCCTCTCGCTTGCTGAGTGGCAGGCCGTAAACGCGTGACAGGTGCACGACCATGCCGATGTCGATAAACGCCGCGGCGAACAGGTCCGCCACCGGCACCGGGTTGAAAGCGACCGCGATACCCTTGCCGACGCAATAGGTGCGCACGAGCCTGTCGCCGATCTCCCGGCGCGCGGCGAGGATACGGCGTCCCACCTGGTCGCTCAGATCCGCGGCGAACAGGCTGGCATTGAGCGCGGCCAGCGTCTTGCCCTCGGCATCGAGAATGTCCCAGAGCAGAATCCGCAGGTCTTCGACATCCGGCGCACGAACCCGTTGCGTGGCGACCTCGTTGCCGTCCGCATCGACCTCGATGACGGTCTGCGGCCGCGGCTGCGCGGCAGCGGGGATAATGTGCGAGGCATCGATCAGGCCGTCGGTCCGTTTGCGCAGCGACGCAAGCAGCTGTTCCTGCTCCTCCACCGTAAACAGGTCGCGCTTGTTCAGCACCACGATGACGGGCCGGCCCCGCGTGAGCAGGGTGCGGAGCGAGTCGAGCTCGGTCTCCGTAATGTCGCCGTCGACGACGAACAGCACGAGGTCGGCGCGGCCGGCCACTTCCTTCGCGAGGGTCTCGCGTTCCTCGCCGCCGGCTTCGTCGAGTCCGGGCGTATCGATGAGGTACACGCCGCCCGCCTCTTCCTCGCGCCATGCCTGCATCGAGGAGCGCTGCGTCTCGCCATGCAGCGGGCTCACGGTGAACCGGTCTTCACCGATCAGTGCGTTCAGCAACGACGACTTGCCGGTGCTCACGCGGCCGAACGCGGCCAGGTGAATATGGCCGTGCTCGAGCTTGTCGAGCATGCCCTGCAC
>Ga0316194_10001864_pt1 | contig 14633 bp, 11 predicted proteins | sample CroRivsedime1_MG_FD_204936 | JGI IMG/M metagenome (GOLD analysis project Ga0316194, IMG submission 204936) | Coastal sediment microbial communities from Maine, United States - Cross River sediment 1 | ecosystem: Environmental > Aquatic > Marine > Coastal > Sediment | place: USA: Maine...
GCATGGTTAGTCTGGAGACTCCTGTATGCGCTTTTGGCAAAGCGGCCATTGATTTTTCACTTCCTGGTATCGACAACAAACTGTGGACGCTTGAGGAATGCCGTGGTCCGGCAGGACTGCTGGTTATGTTTATCTGCAATCACTGTCCCTATGTGAAGGCTATCCGCGAACGACTGGTGCGAGATACCCGGGAGTTACAGAGCCTGGGCATATGCAGCGTTGCCATCATGTCTAACGACCCTTCCTTATATGAGGAGGATAGTTTTGAGAACATGCAGGCGGTTGCGCGGGAATATGATTTCCCTTTCCCCTACCTGCTGGACGAATCCCAGGCCGTTGCCAGGGGTTACGGGGCGGTGTGTACACCTGATTTCTTTGGTTATAACAGAGACCTGCAGTTGCAATACCGCGGCCGCCTGGATGCCAGTCGCAAGGAAGCCGCGCCGGTCGAGGCACGACGTGACCTGTTCGAGGCCATGCGGCTGGTCGCGGAAACCGGGCAAGGTCCCAGGGAGCAGGTGCCAGGTATCGGCTGTTCAATCAAATGGCGGGATGAACCTGCCTGAGACTGCCGCAGGTACCGATAAGTTATTGTTATTGGCAGATAAAGGAATAAATGTTTGGCATGTTGCCACCCCCATTCGCGCTATTGCCGTTGGAGGCAAACTAGGGGAAAATAGCGCGCCTTGCCTCTGGGGGAGCAAGCGCCATACGGGTAGCAATCAGGCTGCACTCGGCCTTGCCAATGATTTCGATGAGGTTGAACGCCCCGGTGTCGGCACCTTCGCACCGGCGGTTTGTTTGCCGACGGTGCGGAAAATCCCCGGCTCGGACGCCCATTGAATGCGGTCCGGGTAAGACCGACGGACGCCACATTGTGGCGATGAAACGACGCAGAATTCAAATCAGACAGGAGAAGAACATGGCTGAGCGTAGAGACCTAGCCAATGCCATCCGTGCACTCAGTATGGATGCCGTGCAAAAAGCCAATTCCGGACATCCGGGTGCGCCAATGGGTATGGCGGACATTGCCGAAGTGTTGTGGAATGACCACCTGAAACACAATCCGTCCAACCCGGACTGGTCTGACCGTGATCGTTTCGTACTTTCCAATGGTCATGGCTCAATGCTGATTTATTCATTGCTGCACCTTAGCGGCTATGAACTGAGTATTGAGGATCTGAAAAATTTCCGACAGTTGCATTCCAAGACGCCGGGACATCCAGAGTATGGCTATGCACCGGGTGTAGAAACAACCACCGGTCCGCTTGGTCAGGGTATTACCAATGCTGTTGGTATGGCCATTGCTGAACGGGCACTGGCGGCAACGTTTAACCGTGACGGTCATGAAATCGTTGACCACCACACCTATGTCTTTCTCGGGGATGGTTGTCTGATGGAAGGCATCTCCCATGAGGCCTGTTCACTGGCAGGTACGCTGGGGCTGGGTAAACTCATTGCTTTCTGGGATGACAACGGTATTTCCATCGATGGTCATGTTGAAGGATGGTTCACCGACGATACGCCGAAACGCTTCGAGGCTTACGGCTGGCATGTTATTGCCGGTGTCGATGGTCATGATCCTGCAGCACTTGACAAGGCGATTGTCGAGGCGAAGTCGGTTACTGGCAAGCCGAGCATGATTTGTTGCAAGACGACCATTGGTTATGGTTCGCCGAACAAGGCGGGTACGCATGATTGTCATGGTGCGCCGCTGGGAAAAGATGAAATCGAGTTGACCCGCAAGGAACTCGGCTGGAAGCATGCGCCGTTTGTTATTCCGGAAGATATATACGAGGGCTGGGATGGCAGGAACAAGGGGCTGCGGGCTGAATCCGAATGGAATGACAGGTTTGCCGCATACCAGGCCGATCATCCGGAACTGGCTGCCGATTACACACGGCGTATGGCCGGTGATCTGCCGGCTGACTGGGCTGACAAGTCAGGCGCATTTATTGCTGCTGTGAATGACGCAGCCAAGACCACGGCAACACGTCATTCGTCACTTGCAGCCATCGAAGGCTATGCTGCGCTGCTGCCCGAAATTTTCGGCGGTTCTGCTGACCTGGGTTGCTCTAACATGACGGAGTGGTCCGGATACAAGCCGATGCGCGCCAATAATCCTGAAGCAAACTACATTAACTACGGTGTGCGTGAATTTGCGATGTCCGCGATCATGAACGGCATCTCGCTGCATGGTGGTTTTATACCGTTTGGTGCGACCTTCCTGATGTTCTCGGAATACGCGCGTAATGCCCTGCGCATGGCGGCATTGATGAAGATTCAGAGTGTGTTTGTGTATACGCATGATTCCATCGGGCTGGGCGAAGACGGGCCGACACACCAGGCGGTTGAGCAGATTCCTACCTTGCGGATGATCCCCAATATGGCCGTATGGCGTCCCTGTGATGCTGTTGAAAGTGCCGTGTGCTGGCAGCAGGCCATAGAAAGAAAGGATGGTCCGTCCTGCCTGATTTTTTCGCGTCAGAATCTCGACCACCAGGTGCGTACCGCTGCGCAGATCGCTGACATTGCGAAAGGCGGTTATGTGCTGAAAGACTGTGATGGCACACCGGACGTCATCATTATTGCAACGGGTTCTGAAGTGTCGCTGGCAACGGGCGCTGCAGCAGCACTGGCTGACAGGAAAGTCCGCGTGGTGTCCATGCCCTCGACAACCGTTTTCGACGCGCAGGATGCTGCCTATAAAGAATCTGTGTTGCCTGCAGGCGTGAAGGCGCGTGTAGCCGTTGAGGCTGCAGTCACCGGAGGCTGGTACAAGTACACCGGCCTCGATGGCGCCGTTGTCGGTATCGACCGCTTTGGTGAATCAGCGCCGGCCGGCGAACTGTTCAAGGAATTCGGTTTTACCGTAGAGAACGTTGTCAAGGCGGTTAACAGCATCGCCTGATTGAACGGGACATTCCGGTTGCGGGAAAAATTCATAATTATTTTATTTATTCATCAGGAGAAAAATTATGGCTTTAAAGGTCGGTATTAATGGTTTTGGACGCATTGGCCGGATGGTCTTCCGTGCGGTGGCAAAGGATTTCAAGGACATCGAAATTGTCGGGATCAATGATTTGCTGGACGCTGATTATCTTGCATACATGCTGAAATATGACTCGGTGCACGGTCGTTTCGATGGTGACGTTGCCTCGGATGCAAATAACCTGATCGTTGACGGTCGCAAGATCCGCCTGACTGCCGAGCGTGACCCGGCTGACCTGAAGTGGGACGAAGTTGGTGCGGAAATCGTTATCGATTGCACTGGGTTCTTCCTGACGGCAGAGAGTTGCCAGAAGCACATCGATGCAGGGGCGAAGAAGGTTGTTCAGAGTGCGCCTTCGAAGGATGGTACCCCGATGTTTGTCTATGGCGTCAACCACGAGACCTATGCGGGCCAGACCATTGTTTCTGCGGCTTCCTGTACCACCAACTGTCTGGCGCCAATTGCCAAGGTACTCAACGATAACTGGGGTATCAAGCGTGGCCTGATGACCACGGTGCATGCTGCAACGGCGACACAGAAAACTGTTGATGGCCCTTCACAGAAAGACTGGCGTGGTGGTCGCGGTATTCTGGAGAATATTATTCCTTCCTCCACCGGTGCCGCCAAGGCAGTTGGTGTGGTTCTGCCTGAGCTGAACGGCAAGTTGACCGGTATGGCATTCCGTATTCCCGCATCGGATGTTTCCGTCGTCGACCTGACGGCCGAACTGGAAAAAGAAGCGTCCTATGATGAGATCTGTGCGGCAATCAAGGCGGCCTCGGAAGGCCCGATGAAGGGCACGCTGGGTTACACCGACGACAAGGTCGTATCTACCGATTTCCGTGGCTGCAGCCAGTCTTCCATCTTCGATTCCGGGGCCGGTATCGCACTGGACGGCACATTTGTGAAATTGGTGTCATGGTACGACAACGAGTACGGCTATACCTGTAACATGATGCGCTTTGTCCAGCACATTGCAGGATAACAACAGGCACTCGTGTTGCCTGCTGGTTGTTGATGTTGCTGCCAGCCCGGAACTGTCCGGGCTGGTATCCATATTCAGGGAGTGTTGTTTGTTAAGGCAGTAAACGTCTTTAACTGACAGTATTCTTACAAAAAAAATTTCAGGAGATTATTATGTCTGTCATCAAAATGACCGATCTCGACCTGGCTGGCAAGCGTGTTCTCATTCGGCAGGACCTGAATGTACCAATCAAGGATGGCAAGGTTACCAGTGATAAACGCATACTTGCATCATTGCCGACGATTGAACATGCCATGAATGCCGGCGCCAGGGTGATGGTGATGTCGCACCTGGGGCGTCCGACTGAAGGTGAATACGATGAGCAGTTTTCGTTGATCCCGGTGGGCGAACACATGGCTGCATTACTGGGACATAACGTTGAAATGGTCAAGGACTGGGTCAATGGCGTTGGCGAAATGCACAACGGCGAGGTTGTTCTGTGCGAGAACGTGCGCTTCAACAAGGGCGAGAAGAAGAATGACGAGGAGTTGTCCAGGAAGATGGCTGCCCTCTGCGATATTTTTGTGATGGATGCCTTTGGTACGGCGCATCGTGCACAGGCGTCCACGCATGGCGTGGCAAAATATGCGCCGGTTGCCTGTGCCGGGCCGTTGCTTGCCGGGGAACTCGAGGCACTGGGCAAGGCGCTGGATAATCCGCAGCGTCCCATGGCAGCGATCGTTGGTGGTTCCAAAGTGTCAACCAAGCTTACGGTGCTTGAATCACTCTCCGGCGTTGTGGACCAGTTGATTCCCGGCGGTGGCATTGCCAATACTTTTATTGCGGCCTGCGGGCACAATGTTGGCAAATCTCTCTACGAAGAAGATCTGATCCCCGAGGCCAAACGTCTCATGGAGGCCGCAAGGGCCAAGGGTGGTGAAATTCCTGTGCCGACAGATGTTGTTGTTGGCAAGGAGTTTTCCGAATCCGCCAAGGCGACGGTAAAGAAGGTCGAAGACGTAGAGGATGACGACATGATCTTCGATATCGGCCCGGAAACCGCAGCCCGGTTTGCTGACATGATGAAAAGTGCCGGTACCATCGTCTGGAATGGTCCGGTCGGCGTATTCGAATTTGACCAGTTCGGGGAAGGCACCAAAACGCTGGGTCTGGCGATCGCGGAATCTGCTGCATTTTCAATTGCCGGGGGCGGCGATACGCTGGCAGCCGTAGACAAGTACGGTATTGAAGACAGGGTGTCCTATATTTCTACTGGCGGTGGTGCGTTTCTTGAATTCCTGGAAGGCAAGAAGTTGCCTGCAGTCGCCATTCTGGAAGAACGCGCAAAGTAGCCTGCAAGCACCAGTACACATTGTTCTTTTACAGCAAGATAGCCTGAGCCGATGCCAAGACGTACCAAGATCGTTGCAACCCTTGGTCCGGCCACGGACAAGCAGGATGTCCTGGATGAGATGATTCAGGCGGGTATGGATGTTGTCAGGGTGAATTTTTCTCACGGTACCCCTGAAGATCACATAAGCCGTGCTGAGAAAGTACGTAACCGTGCCCGTGCGCATGGCCACCAGGTGGGGCTGCTGGCTGACCTGCAGGGTCCCAAGATTCGCATTGAACGTTTCCGGGAAGGAATGATACGCCTTGAAAAGGATGATCATTTTATTCTTGATGCCGGACTGGCTGCTGAAGCAGGTACCAGCGAACGGGTTGGTGTTACCTACAAGACACTCCCGAATGATGTGGGCCGCGGCGACACCCTGCTCCTCGATGATGGCCTGCTGGTTTTATGGGTAGAAGAGGTTTCCGATTTCGAAGTGCACTGCCGGGTCCTGGTTGGCGGCAAGCTGACAAACAGCAAGGGGCTTAACCGCCTGGGTGGTGGGCTGTCAGCCGCCCCGATGACGAGCAAGGATCGCGAGGACATCAAGGTCGCGGCTGCCATGGGCGCCGATTATGTCGCCGTGTCATTCCCGCGTTCCGCGGATGATATTCATGAGGCGCGCGAGTTGTTGCGTGAGGCCGGCGGGCATGGTGGTATCGTGGCCAAAATCGAGCGCGCAGAGGCACTCGATGCGCTGGAAGAAATCATCGAGACGTCAGATGCCGTAATGATTGCCCGTGGCAATCTAGGTGTGGAGATCGGTGATGCAGAACTGCCGGCCGTGCAGAAAAAGATCATAAAGATTGCGCGATCACTTGATCGTGTCGTGATTACTGCCACCCAGATGATGCAATCCATGGTCGAGAACCCGATACCTACACGTGCAGAGGTTTTCGATGTGGCCAATGCCGTAATCGATGGCACTGATGCCGTGATGCTCTCGGCCGAGACGGCCGCCGGGCAATACCCCGCCAAGGTGATCGAGGCGATGGACCGTATCTGTGCCGGTGCCGAGCGCCAGCGTATTAAGTCCGTGTCCGAGCGTCGCATTAATATTCGTTTCAAGCGTGCGGATGAAGCCATTGCAAAAGCGACCATGTACACCGCCAATAGTCTGGGTGTGAAGGCAATAGCCGCCCTGACAGAATCCGGTGCAACGCCCTTGTGGATGTCACGTATCAGTTCGGGTATTCCCATTTTTGCAATGACACGGCATGTGGCGACACGCCGGAAGGTGACGCTGTATCGGGGCGTTTATCCGGTCAGTTTTGATGTCACGACGCCGGATCACGCGACTGTTAATCGCGAGGCAATTGATGAACTGGTGCGGCGTGGAGCGGTACGTGATGGCGACCTCGTTATTATCACCAAGGGTGACCTGATGGGGGTGCATGGAGGTACCAACGCCATGAAAATCATTCGTGTTGGTGAACATGAAACTATGGAGCAATAGATTCTGCCGGTAATGTTGTTACCGGCGATATAGCAAACGGCTCAACGAGCCTGTTTTTGGATATTTCACTTTAGTTAACGATAAACCAGTAGAATTTCAGGAGAAGACAATGGCCATTATATCCTTACGCCAACTGCTGGATCACGCAGCCGAACATGGTTACGGTGTTCCAGCCTATAACGTCAATAATATGGAGCAGATGCATGCGATCATGGAAGCCGCCGAGGAGACGGACAGCCCGGTGATCTGCCAGGCCTCTGCCGGTGCGCGTTCCTATGCCGGTGCACCTTTTTTGCGTCACCTAATCCAGGCTGCCGTCGAGCAATGGCCGCATATCCCCGTGTGTGTGCACCAGGACCATGGCGCTTCACCCTCGGTATGTCAGCGTTCCATACAGCTGGGTTTCAGTTCGGTCATGATGGACGGTTCCCTTGGGCCGGACATGAAGACGCCCATGAGCTACGAGTACAACGTCGAGGTAACCAGTAAAACAGTTGCCATGGCGCATGCCTGCGGTGTTTCCGTTGAGGGTGAACTGGGTTGCCTGGGTTCGCTGGAAACCGGTATGGCAGGTGAAGAGGACGGTTCAGGTGCCGAAGGTGTGCTGTCACACGACCAGTTGCTGACTGATCCGGAAGAAGCGGCCAAGTTTGTAGAAGATACCAAGTGTGATGCACTTGCTATTGCCATCGGTACAAGTCACGGGGCCTACAAGTTTACCCGCCCGCCAACAGGCGAAATTCTCGCTATAAACCGTATCAAGGAAATTCATGCCCGGATTCCGGACACACACCTGGTGATGCACGGTTCTTCCTCTGTGCCGCAGGACTGGTTGGCGATTATCAACGAGAATGGCGGCGATATGGGTGAAACCTATGGTGTGCCGGTCGAGGAAATTCAGGAAGGTATAAAGAATGGTGTACGCAAGGTCAATATCGATACCGACCTGCGCATGGCATCTACCGGTGCAATTCGCAAACACCTTGCCGATAACCCGTCGAACTTTGACCCGCGCAAATACCTGCGGGCAGCTACTGACGGCATGCGCGATATCTGCAAGGCGCGTTACGAGGCCTTTGGTGCGGCGGGTAATGCCTCCAGGATCAAGGTGATCAGCCTGGAAGATATGTACAAGCGCTATGAAAGTGGTGAGCTTGATCCAACAGTGAAATAGGCTGCTCTGTTTGGTCGATGAAAAGGCGGCTTCGGCCGCCTTTTTCTTGCCTTGAATTTGTGTAATGTCGCGGGATTATTTATTGTTACATGGATATTAATGCGGGCAGACAGTGACACTGAACGGACGGGTAATCATGTCGAAACTCTATTCTTTCTCCGCTTACGACAAGTACATGAGTCTCAAGCTGGATTCTGGAACGTGGCTTATCATTGCGTATTTTCTGCGGCCCTTCATCTTGAAGGTATCAACCATACAGATGGGCCGGGGGGGGACAAAATCTGCAAGCGTGAGCGGCTTGAAGGACATGGTGTATCCGACTGATTTCGGTTTTTTTCTCGCCTTTCTGGCAACGATACCGGTGTTAATACTTGTTTTCGCTTACGTAAAGAGAAAGCCTGGTACCTCCGGACTGGTAAGGAAGATCTGGCACAATGGCAGGATGCTGCTGGTTGTCGCCGCCGTACTGAATATGATTATTATTTTTGTACCTTTCCTGGTGGACCTCACGCACCGCATCAATATGCTTGGCTGGGCCCAGTTGGCCATTGCCATTTTTATTATTCATTATCTGTATACCACGCAACGTGTAAAAGACACCTTTGCCGATTTTCCGCAAGATGACCCTGAAGCTGCCGGGAAGTAGCTGCCCGTTGCCCGAGGTAGGTTTTTCGTGCAGAGAATGGCTGCTTTCTTCTGAATGATTAAACGGATCCTGTTGTTTCCGCTTGTCGGTCTGCTGTTCGTGGCCGGTACAGTGCTGCTGCTGGTGGGGTCCAACCTGTATACCTTCCATCGCCTGACGGACGAATCACCTATTGCGGAACTACGCTTCAGAAAGACGGGGTTGCAGGAATACGAGGCAACCATTGCCTCCGGTGATTTCTGTCATCCCGAGAAACACCTGCTTTATGGCGACCAGTGGCGTATGGATGCACAGTTTCTGAAGTGGCGTTCCTGGGCAAATCTGCTCGGGTTTGATTCGATGTACCGTATAGAGCGCCTGGCTGGCCGTTACCTCGACGTGCAGGAAGAAAATACCGGGCGCCACCTGAGCTACAACCTGTACCCGGAGGAACAGCTTGACCTGTTATTCATAATGGACAGTTATAACGGTCGCCTCTCGCCGGTGGATACACTCTACGGCAGTTCTGTTTACGACGTCATGCAGGAAGATGTCCTGTACCGGGTTTACCGGACACAGTCAGGGTTGCTGGTGAGAAAAACCGCGCAGGTCGACCTCGACAGCGCAGGTTTGACGATTGAAATAAACAAGGCATGCGGTGCTGAACCAGGATGGTTCAGGCGTCTGTTGCAGATCGCCACGATCAGCTAGGCCGGTTGCTGGCAGCTCTCCGGTGGCTGGAGATGAAAAATATAATATATTCATATGGTTATTGTTATTTCTGTGTTGCCCTCCCCTTGTTTGGAAAGACTGCCCTTGCAGCAGAGAGTACGCTGTCTCAATTTCCCTGCCAGCTATCCGATAGCTTTGTGAGTACACAGGTATCAGTTATCTCTGACGCCGGGGATCCCGGTTGCGCAGAGTTTTCACATGGCAATGACCTTGAAACAGGCGTTATCAAACAGTAACCATCTGGATGCCAGGCAGATTTCTGCCGCTGGTGCGTGCGTATTCGAGTCAGAAATCGACAATCAGCAAATTGAACTTGTATATACACAGGCACCGGCGGCGGTAGGGATCGCATTCTTGCTGGCCGTGCTGGTTACACTGGGACTCTGGAATGTCGTGGAGCATGCCACGCTGCTGATGTGGTCGGGCGCACAGTTTATACAAACAGCGGCCAGACTGTGGCTCGTCTATCGATACCATCGTGCCTCGAGTGTACAAAGAAAGAGTGCAAGCTGGGCGCTCCTGTTTTTAACAGGTGCGCTTGTATCGGGCATTGTGTGGGGCTGTATAGGGCTGATCTTCCAGTTCTCGTGGCCAGTCGTATACCAGACTCTGGTTATCATGAGTCTCGCCGGTGTTCTTGCAGGGGCCATTTCCTCCCATGCGGCCATGCTGTCTGTATACGTTGCCTTTATGGTGCCAGCCATACTGATTCCTGCACAGTCCATGCTGATGCATGACAGCAGTATCAGTAACAATCTGGGGCTGCTGTGTATGTTATTCGCGGGTGTACTGATGATGATAGCGCGGAACTATAACAGCAGCGTTCTGCAGTCATTGCAGTTGCGAGAGGAGAATCATGATCTGTTGCAGGAAACGGCCGCCATCAATATGGCGCTGGAGCATGAGGCGAGATCACGCCAGCTTGCACAGGACCAGTTAATCCGTGAACGCCAGTTATTTACCGAAGGTCCAGTGACGATGTTCCGCTGGGCTGCAACAGCAGGACGGCCCATTGAATATGTGTCCGAAGCTGTTTCACAGTTCGGCTATGACAGCAAGGAACTTGTTCAGGAAGGCAAACGTTATATGGATATTATTCACCCCAATGATATTCAGAGATTTACAACGTCCGCAACAGAGCGTGGTGAAGATGGTATTCAGTTTGCAGCAGTTGATTACCGTATCATATGTGGTAATGGCGATGTGCGCTGGGTCTACGACTATACTGTCCCGGTGCACAACGCAGAGGGTCAGCTGACGCATTTTGCCGGATATATCCTCGATATTACCGGCCGCAAACATGACGAGTACGAGCTGAACAAGGCAAGAGAGCGCGCACAGGTAACGCTGCATTCAATTGCAGATGCAGTCATTACGACTGATGTCAATGGCCAGGTCGAGTATCTGAACCCGAGTGCTGCAATGTTGACGGGTTGGGACAGTGAAATTGCCAGAGGGTTGCCGATACAGCGCATTTTCTGTTTGTACAATGATGATAGCCGGGAGATGGCAGAAGACCCCGTCAGGCAATGCCTGGCTTGCGGGGAAGCAGTCATATCAGGCAGGGATGTCACCCTGAAGCGCCATGATGGCGAGACCTGTTCCATTCAATATTCTGCATCACCGATCATGGCAGATAGCGGGTCGGCACTGGGTGTGATCCTGGTTATACATGATGTGACTGAAGCGAGAAAGATGGAGCGGGAACTCTCCTACCAGGCAACGCATGACGCACTTACCGGGCTGATCAATCGAACCGAGTTTGAAGCACGACTTGATTATTCTATAGAGTCTGCACAGCGGGCGCTGGAGTGCCATGTTCTGTGCCAACTGGATATCGACAAGCTCAAGATAGTCAATGACACGTGCTGTCATGAGGCGGGTGACAACCTGATCATGAATGTCGCGGGGGCCTTGCACGGTTGCCTGCGTGATTCCGATATTCTGGCCCGTATTGGTGGTGATGAATTCGGCATTGTGTTGAAGAACTGCACGCTGGAGGATGCCAAGGAAGTTGCCGAAAATATGCTGTCAGTTATTCGCGGGATAAGCTTCACGAGCTGTGGCAATACCTTCGATGTCTGCGCAAGTATTGGTCTTACACCGATCACCTCCACCTCCGAAAGTCTGGCGAATATCATGAGCATGGTTGAACTGGCCTGTTACGAAGCAAAGGACTCTGGCGGTGACCGCTATCGTGTTTATGAACCAGGTGACCTGAATCTGTTGCGCCGGCATGCAGAAATGAAATGGGTTGCGATACTGAATGAAGCAATCAAGTCAGATCAACTGGTCCTTTATTATCAGGAAATCGTGCCGGTGGTGCCGGATGCCGGTGCTGGCGGCCACCTGGAAATACTGGTGCGAATGCTCGATGAGAATGGCGAGATTGTTCAGCCCGGTGTGTTCCTGCCGGCGGCCGAACGTTATCACCTGATTAACAGTCTTGACCGCTGGGTGGTCAGGAATACTTTTTCCTGGTATGACAGTCATCAGCTTACGGATGCCGCAGGACTGGATACAATTTCGATTAACCTGTCTGGCGCTTCTGTCACTGACGGCGGTTTCCTGGATTTTATAAAGAATGAGTTTTACAGCCATGATGTGCCGCCCGCGATTATCTGTTTCGAAATTACTGAAACAGCCGCGATTGCCAATATGGAGGCGGCGACGTTGTTTATTCGTGAATTGAAACGTTTGGGGTGCCGTTTTGCGCTGGATGATTTTGGCAGTGGCCTGAGTTCTTTCTCCTATTTGAAGAACCTCCCTGTTGACTATCTAAAGATAGACGGGAGTTTCGTCAAGGATATGGAGACTGACGCGATTGACTGTGCGATGGTCAGTTCCATTCACCAGATCGGCAGTGTGCTGGGCAAAAAAACAATTGCTGAATTCGTCGGGAACGCTCGCATCCTTGGAAAACTTGCCGAGATTGGTGTCGACTATGCGCAGGGATATGGTATTGCCAGGCCAAGGTCGTTGCATGAAATGCAACTGGTCTCAAAGCGATCAGCCTGATGTCAGCACCATTGCCAGGGCTATTGCAGCTGGCAAGGCCTGAATAAACAGGATGAAACGATTTGCCGTTATCGCACCGAATACGCCGGCCACCATGACGCAGGTCAGAAAAAATACACTAATGGCAGTCGAATCCCCCCTTGATGTCAATCCCCAGATGAGCCCGGCGGCCAGGAAGCCGTTATATAATCCCTGATTGGCTGCCAGCGCGGCGGTCTGATCTGCCAGTTCACGCTTTAGTCCAAAGATGCGCCGCCCCAGGGGCCTTGTCCAGAAAAACATTTCCAGCACCATAAACAGCAAGTGGAGAAAGGCGACGCAGGCGATTGCGATGTTGCTGGCCACGGGTTTACTCCCTGTGACCGGTTAAATAACAAGAGCTGGTTCGTTCAACAGACTGGCCTGTTCCCGCAATGTAAGGATGTGTTCTTCCCAGTAGCGTGCAGTATTGAACCACGGGAAGGCCCTGGGGAAGGCTGGATCTTCCCAGCGTCTTGCCAGCCAGGCGGCATAGTGCAGCATACGCAAGGTACGCAACGGCTCTATCAGCTGCAGTTCGCGGTGATCAAAGTCACGGAACTGCAGATAACCCTCGATAATATCCATTAATTGTATCTGCATTTCATGTCGGTCTCCCGATATCAGCATCCAGAGATCCTGAATTGCCGGCCCGGTCCTGCAATCGTCCAGATCGACAAAGTGCGGTCCCTGGTCTGTCCACAGAATGTTACCCGGGTGGCAGTCGCCATGCAGGCGCAGTTGCTGAATGTCGCCGGCATTGCTATAGGCAGCACTTATCTGCTGCAGCAGGTCATCGGTCAGGGTGCGGTAGGCTATTTCGATGTGAGCAGGTATGAAGCCATGTTCAAGCAGAAACCTGGCAGACGAGTAACCAAAGCTGTCGATATCCAGTAAAGGTCGATGCCGGAACGGTCGCGTGGCACCGACCCCGTGTATGCGGGCGATAAAACGGCCCACCCGTTCCCGGTCCTGCTGCGAGTTCAATTCCGGCCAGTGTCCCCCCTGGCGGCGATAGAGTGCAAAGCGGTAACCCTTGTGCGTATGCAGCGTTGAGGCATTTATGAGCATCGGGGCAATCACAGGTATTTCCTGTTCGGCAAGCTCCAGTGCAAAGCTGTGCTCCTCCGCGATAGCCGTATCTGACCACCGGCAGGGGCGGTAGAACTTTGCGATAACCGGTGTTTCATCCTCGATCCCTACCTGGTAGACACGGTTTTCGTAACTGTTGAGCGCGATGAACCGGCCGTCACAGCGGTAACCGCATTGCTCGACGGCATCCAGCAGGGTATCGGGGGTGAGGCCGGCATAATCTGTCGGAGGCGGGTTTGTTCGGGTGCTCATGTCTGAATATTATGCTTGCAGGTAAATGGCCGATTGCCGGGTCCCTATAGTAGGGACAAAGCTGTTATGTCCCTAATTCTTTTTATTATTTTTGCATTTCTTTGCGCTGCATATATATGGATAGTCAATTAATTGACAAGTCGGCCGATACTGTTTCATCAAAGTCAGCTGATGACTAAGGACGGGACAAAATGATTAAACAGACCCTTTACCTGCTCCTTATTTTTACGATGCTGCTATCACCTGCTACCGACTTATTTGCTGCATCAAGGCTTGCGCACGCGGGTCCCGCCAGGGCAACTCCATCCAGTCCGGCAGCATCAGTACGTTTTGCAGGAGGACATATCCTTGTAAAACTTGAAGCCGCTGCAGATATACCGGCCTTTCTGTCACATGCCAAAAAACAGGGCCTGCAGAAGCGAGGTTATGTATACGGTTCTAACTGGTACACCTTGTCACTTCCGGCAAAGGCCAGCCCGCGGGCAGCGGTCGCCAGGGCCCGTCACCTGCCGGGCGTCATGATGGCGACTGTCGATCCGGTTGTACGAATTGACCAGATTCCACCGCGTGATCCTTTGTACCGGGATGACGATGACCCCCTCACCAAATGTATCCCGGGGCTTGATGAGGGTTGCGTGAATCTGGATGTCGTTGATCAGTGGGGTCTGTTCAAGGTGGCGGCCGAGGGCGCCTGGAATATCACCACCGGCAGTCCCTCAGTGGTGATTGCGGTACTCGACAGCGGTGTTGATCTCGATCACGATGACCTGATTGACAAAATCTGGACCAACCCGGGTGAGGTTGAAGGTGACGGTATTGATAATGATGCCAATGGTCTGATCGATGACGTCCACGGTGCAGATTTTGTGGGTGATAATCCTGGTGATCCCCTGACGGATGATCCATCTTCCCAGGAT
>Ga0316194_10001867_pt1 | contig 14625 bp, 11 predicted proteins | sample CroRivsedime1_MG_FD_204936 | JGI IMG/M metagenome (GOLD analysis project Ga0316194, IMG submission 204936) | Coastal sediment microbial communities from Maine, United States - Cross River sediment 1 | ecosystem: Environmental > Aquatic > Marine > Coastal > Sediment | place: USA: Maine...
GATATCGGGGCATGGTCGCAAGATCACTCAAGCCGAAACACATCGAGGCACTGCTCGGGCGTTGGCGCGAGCAGGAACTGACGACCGGCACAATCAAGAACAGAATGGCCGCGATCCGCTGGTGGGCGAACAAGGTGGACAAGCGCAACGTGGTGGCGCGATCCAACGAGTACTACGGCATTCCAGACCGGCGCTTCGTCACCAACGAATCGAAAGCAAAGACCATAACCCACGAACAACTGGAAAAGGTCCGCGACGAGCACGTGCGCATGAGCCTGGAACTGCAGCAGGCGTTCGGCCTGCGCCGCGAAGAAGCCATGAAAATCCGCCCCATTATTGCTGACCAGGACGATCACCTGTTTCTGCAGGGCAGCTGGACCAAGGGAGGCCGGGAGCGCATCGTTCCGATCCGTACTGAACAACAACGAGAAGTCATCAACCGCGCTCACCGTCTTGCCGGCCGTGGCTCCCTGATCCCCAGCAACCGCAACTACGTGAAGCAGATGCGGGTCTACGAAGGCAATACCCGAAGGGCAGGGCTTCACCACATGCATGGCCTGCGCCATTCCTATGCCCAGAACCGCTACGAAGAGCTGACCGGCTGGCAATGTCCGGCTGTCGGTGGGCCTGATTCAAAGATGCTGACATCAGAACAACGCGAGGCAGACCGAGAGGCGCGGCTCACTATCAGTCAGGAATTAGGGCATGAGAGGGAGGCTGTGGTCGGTGCCTACATAGGGAGGTAAGACCATGCGTGTTTATCGATATCAGATCAGGAAATGATGCAATTTTCGATGAAAGCGAATGATTTTCGACAATCACCCTGGGTTATCCCGGCTGGCCGGCAGCTCCCAGCTACGGCGAGGTTAGACCGAATTAGTAGTTGTTAGTATATCCGGTATGGCGTATATCTTGACAAAATACGCGGGAGAGTATATACAGCTAATATACGATAGGTCGTATAAAGAGGGTAAGCGATGGGAAAGATCATACGCAACAACAATGATCTCGGTGAGGCAATACGCCGGGCACGCAAGAATATGGATTTGCGGCAGGTTGACGTTGCCCAAAAAGCGTCGGTTCGCCAGGCGCTGGTCTCAGACCTTGAGAACGGCGCGACTACGGCGAAGCTCGATACCGTGATCAGGGTGGTGGCTGCTCTGGATATGGATCTGTCCATCGTTCCGCGCCGGAAAGCCGGGTTCGACCCAACGGAGTATTGAGTGGGACGTAAACGCCGGGGACGTGTGCTGGATGTGTATGTCGGCTCAAGCAAAGTCGGCAGGTATTCCCTTGAGCCGAGCGGTGCAACATCGTTTCGTTATGATCCGGACTGGTTGTCGTCTGAAAAAGCATTTCCCATTTCCCTGTCCATGCCGCTGTCCGATCGTCTCTGGTCAGGGGAGGGCGCGACCAGCTACTTCGACGGGCTATTGCCGGATGATCGCACCGTAAGAGAAAAAATTGCAGCGCGTGAGCATGCCGATAGTGCCGGTATTTTTGATCTCCTGGCTGTCATCGGGCGAGATTGCGTGGGGGCGCTGCGTTTCGTACCCGAAGGCCTTGATCCCGGTGACCCGACGAAAATGGAATACAGGCCGGTAACCGATAATGAGATTGCAGCCCGGATCGCTTCCCTTGGTATCACGCCTCTCGGTGTCCATGCCGAAGATGATGACTTTCGTATCTCAATTGCGGGAGTACAGGAAAAGACCGCCTTTCTCCGGGTCGATGACCAATGGCAGCTTCCACTTGGACCGACGCCGACCTCCCATATCTTCAAACCAGCAATGAAGGGAGGCCCGGCAGGAGCTGATTTCTCCGATACACCCTGGAATGAATGGCTCTGTCTTGTACTGTGCCGCGCACTGGGCCTTGAGTCGGCGAATGCCGAGGTACTGATATTTGATGACGAACCCGTGTTGGCCATAGAGCGTTTTGATCGGGCCTGGCAGGATGGCGTACTATACCGACTGCCGCAGGAGGATATCTGTCAAGCGCTGGGTGTTCCGCCAGCGCGGAAATACCAAAGCGATGGCGGACCGGGTATTGCCGATGTTCTGGAATTCCTGAACGGCGCAATTACCCCGTATGAGGACCGATTAACCTTTATGAAGGTACAGATCGTTTTCTGGCTGCTGGCAGCTATCGATGGCCATGCCAAGAACTTCTCGATATTTCTCTCACCAGGTGGTTACAGACTTACCCCTCTGTACGATGTGATGTCGGCCACACCCTGGCCGGAATTCCCGGTGCAGAAGAGCAAACTGGCGATGACCATCGGGGACAAGGGTTATTATCGCCTCAACCAGATCCAGCTCCGGCATTTTTATCAGACTGGCCAAAAAGCCGGGCTGCGTGAGCAAGATATGGATAGTATCTTCTCTGACCTGATCACGCGGATGGATGATGCTATATCAGAGGCGGCCGTTTCGGCTGCTGATGCAGGTATGCCGGCATCAACGTCCAGCGCGATACTGGATGGTGCAAGTAATCGAGCCAGAATAATTCAGAAGGCATGATGCAAAGAAATGATTCGACACCTATGAAATACGAGAGCGAGAATGATGCCGCAGCTTGAACACATTGAAGCCATCGAAAAACGTCTGTGGACCGCGGCCGACACTCTGCGAGCGAATTCGAACTACGCCAGCAACGAGTATTTCCTGCCGGTCATGGGGGCGTATAAGGAGAATAAACGCGGCATTCCTGCCGTCCAAGCAGAAAATCAGTGACAGGATGCGCCTGAATCAACTCTCTACCCGACCATTTAATGGTTGCACCCGCTGAATTTTGTGCTGAATATGCCGCCTTCCGCTTAGTTGCGGCCCCTCCAGGTTCCGTCAGGCAACAAGCCGCCTGGCAACCTGTTCTTTGGTTACCTTGGCGTGTAGCGATTATCGATGTGAAATCTCGGGTCTATACCAACCAGTCCGAGCCTGGCGAGGCCCGTGCAGCAGGCAGCAATTCGGGCGGAGGCGGCAACGCGCCTTTCTTTATGAGGTGAGCCAGAATCTTGTCAATAACTGCCGGATCCTCAATGCAGGCGATTACTTTGGCATCGCCCCCGCACTTCTCGCAAGTCGACACATCGATGTTGAATACCCGTTTGAGGCGTTGGGCCCAGGTCATGGCCCGATGGCGCTGTTCGGGTGTTTTCTCTTCATTTTCTTTCCGGGTAAGCCCACTGCCTCGTTTGGCCGGCGTCACATCGACACGGTGCTGGGTTACCTGCGTGTCCTACGCGATGGTGGCCGGTCTGATTTTCCGCATGATCGTAATGCCGGAGAGTGAGCTGGCCGAGGTGGCAACGGCCCATCGAATCGCCGCGGTTGCAATTGCTTTCGCTGCCTACTTTCTGCTGCGGCGACGCCTGGTCGCAGGCGTTCTCGCCGGAGGCCTGAGCCTTTCGGCGATGGCGGCCTGGTTGTCCTGAATTCGCCGGTATCGGCCCGGCTTAAAAGCCGGCAATACGCTCGATCATCCAGAATGCAGCGATGCTGCCAATGGCATAGGCGGGCAGCTGTCGTAACCAGGCTGGCCACGCGTAGCGCAGGCGGCGCAATGGCCACAGCAGGGCAAGAATTGCCGCGATGAACAGTAATTGGCCAATTTCGACACCGACGTTGAACATCAACAATGCCAGTGCGATTTCGTTTTGTGGCAGGCCGATATCGCCGAGCGCGCCGGCAAAGCCAAAACCGTGCAACAGGCCAAAGGCGAAGGCGACCAACCACGGGTTACGAGCGGTCAGGCTGGGTAATCCCCGGTTGACCTTGACCTGTTCACCGGCCAGGAACAGGATCGATAGGGCAATCACCGCTTCGACCGGCGGTCCCGGCACCCACAGCAGCCCGAGCGTGGCCGCGGCCAGCGTGATGCTGTGCGCCAGCGTGAACGAGGTGACCGTGATCAGCAGGCGTTTGGCACCACTGACGATCAGCAATAACGCCAGCACGAAAGTCAGGTGGTCGAAGCCAGAGAGGATATGCTCGACGCCGAGCAAGGTGTAATCGCGGGTTACCTGCCAGGCGCTGCGCTGCACGACAACTTCGATCCATGGCTGGCCCGGCCGCGCGATCGCCGTAGTCTCGCTGCCATCGAGCCATTTGAAGCGCGAGAACACGTCGGTGATGGTGGATTCGAGGCCGATAAAGCGAATGACTGCGCCGTCGACCGAACCACCGGGCACGTCCACCAGGTAGCGGTGCAGCGTCGCGTCCGTTAGTTGCGTGATCCTGGGTTCGCCAATTCTTTGCCAGTTGTCTGGCAGTTGCAGCTGCGCCGGGTGCGGTTTGCGGTAATACGTCGGCGCGCGCCAGATCGCTTCGAAACGCTCACTGGTCAGCTGGCGAAGCTCAAACGAGCCAGGCTGCAGTTCGTGGGCGCATAGGTCGCTGGCCAGCAGCGCAAGCAGGAGAAAGAGCCAGCGGCGAACCAGGTGTGGCATTACTGGTTACCAGCGGCGCCAGAACTGCTGCCGGCATCCAGCGATTCAACGCTAACCTCGTAATCCTCACGCAATCGATCGTAGACCAGGTTCTTTTGCAGCGCGCGTTGTTCGACCTGGTATTCGCGCAAGACCTCGTCGCGAATTTCGCTGAGTGCCGGCAGGCCTGCGTCAACACGTTTGTCGATACGTACCAGGTGCGCGCCGAAGGGGGACTTAATTGGCCCACTCCAGGTGGTCAAAGGCAGTGACACGACCTGGTCAGTGAACGCTTCACCAAACAGGCGCGTAATGTCGTTCTCGCGCGCGCGCTCAAGTCGGTTTGGAACCAGGGTCGGATCGCCGAGCGAATCTGGATCAGCACCGTCGTTCAACTGTTTGAGCAGCTCAGCCGCATCAGAATTCAGTTGCGCGCGTTTTGCGGGGTCGAGAAAAACCAGAATGAAGGACAACTCGGCCTCGCTGCGAAACCTGTCCGAATTTTGTTGCAGGTATTCGTTGAGCCGCGCATCGTCGACGTCCTGGGTGGCGAGGTCTTCGAGCATGAACTCGAGTTTCATGCGCAGGCGCCGGCGCACCAGTGGGTCGTCGCGGTCGAGACCCATGGCGAGTGCTTCGCGATAAAATACTTCCTCACGCACGTGGCTCTCGATCAGGGCTTCGCGTTCGTCGGGCGTTGGCGGTCGCGACCAGGTGCGCTCGAAGTTAGCGGCCAGTTGCTCGATCTGGCCGCGCTCGACGTGAATACGCTTGGGCGGCGCCTCGACATTTTCACCCGCGAGATCGTAGTAAAAAAACAATGCCGCGCCGAGCAACAGGAAATGCAGCAACGGCTCGCGCCACAGGCGCGAAACAAAAGCCATCATGATACGTATTTCAGCTGCGAGACTTTGCCTGGGAGAGCTTCACCTCAGGACGGCGGGTTGTACCAGATGGGCGAGGTGTAGGCACGCTCCTGGCCGGTGAGTTTAACCCCTTTCGGGAGTTCGGCGCCCAGTCGAACCTTGTCGTAGAGCAACCAGCGTGGCGTCGGAATCTCAAGCACGCGCGCGTAGTAGAAGGCGCTCTGTGCGGGGTCGAATTCCGGATCGGTCCATACCGTCATGAGTTCCGCCGTGCCGATGGTGTTGGTCCAGTTGGCGGCTTCGATGTCGACCGTGTTGCCGATCGGCGGCAGTTTGCCGTTGCCATCGGGAACGCGTTCACCGGCCCAGACTACGTCGTAGACCTGTTCCTGGGTATTGCCGTCCGCGTCGAGCCAGCCCTTGACGATCTGGATACGATCGAGGTTGGCGCCGACCGGGTCGCGCAAGGCGTAAACCATGAAGGTGGGCGCAGTTTTACCTTCGCTTGCAGGCGGCAGGTCACCGCCCATCGGCACGCCTTTTTCATATCCGGCGAATGCCGGTGCGCGGCTGCGTAAATCGTCTTCGGTGTAATCCCAGCCACCGAAGAAACGCACCGGGATTCGTGGCCCGGTGGTGGCATAGGTTTCCTTGCGCAGCATCGCGTCGAAAATCGCTGCGCGGGTGTTCTCGCTAGCCCAGACACCCTGGTAACCGGAAGCGACCAGCATGTCGCCCGGGATTTTGCCGAGCTTGGATTCGATGAAGGGGTGGTTGACGCGGGTTGTCGATGGTTCGACGCTCACGGATTTGCCAAAAAAGTTTTCTTCCTCTGCGGTAGACAGCCCGGTGTGACTATCGGTGGCACCGACCATGCCGAATTTATAGGGATTAGTGCCGAGCTTGGCTTCAAGCATCAGCCCGCGCTTCAATCCTTCGCGCGCGTATTCGCCGGCGAGCATTTCCTCTGTTTTCAGCTCGGTGAGGTCCAGGTTACCGACGTCCCAGTTCTCGTAGTCGGCAAACTCGTCGTCGGGTGACAGGAAGGGATGGGTTTCGCCGTCGCCCTTGATCTGGGTGACTTCGTAGAGTGGTTCCCAGCGCGCGCGCTGCTCGACATAGGACTGGTCGACCTTGCCGCCGGCATAGGTGGCATCAATCGGGAACATCCAGCCGTTCGACAGGTTACCGTTGTGTGCGATAGCCATTGCCTGACCGCGGGTTCGCGTTTCGTAGTCTTCCAGCCACTTGTACAGGTCGAGCGGGTCAGTAGTGCCTAGCGGCGGTTGGGTGGTCAGAGGCACGACCTGTTTGGCGCGCGTGGCGCCGTCGCGCAGGATTACATTGCGGTGCAGGTTGAAGCCCTTTGGCACCGAGGTCCACTCGTAACCGATGAAGGCGGTGAACTGGCCGGGTTCGTTATAGGTTTCCGCGGCGTTCACGATCCGTTCCCAGACGTTCTGGGAAATTCGCGATCCCGGCGCATAGTCTTTCAACATCTGCTCGGGCAGTTTCATTTGCGCAAAATGCGTGATCAGGTCGAAAGCGGCTTCGCCGGCAGCTTTGCCACCTTTCCTGAAACCTTCCGCCCATTCCTTGCCCTTCGGTACGGCAACGATGTTTGGTGCTGAACGCTGGATGTCGGTGGCGATCCCCATCAGGTCGGTGTGGTCGGTCAGTACCATCCAGTCGAGTGGCCGGGAGAGTTTGACTGGCAGGCCGGTTGACGAGACGATTTCTTCGCCACGCGCAAAGCGCCAGGCTTCTTCGGGCCCCAGGATATTGCCGAACAGGCCGGCGTCGAGCGACAGGCCAGTGTGCAGGTGCGTCTCGCCCCAGTACACATTGCTCGGAAACGTTCGCTTCGCGTAAGGTGAATAAGTGTCGCCCGGATATATACCTTCGATTACCTTATTATCAGGCGCACCCATATCGGACGCCTGTGTGGTAGTACTGGCGATCAACAGTAAAAAAAAGATTCGAACTGGAAAACTCATGGACAAACTCCTCGACGGCTGTCGCCATCCAAAATATTCCGCGTTGACGCGCACATGCGCTACATCAACTGATTACGACTTAGCACTATACAGATTGGTTATGAGCGAAACCAGTGAAAGAGGATCGTGCTCTGCAGGGCAGGGGCCAAAGGGGTATTTTTCGAGAATGTATAAGGGACACACACTATATATCGGCGAGACTAAAATTTGATTTTCATGGTCTCTAAAAGAGACTGTGATGGTCTGTTGGTAATGAGAAGGCTGTTGGAGGGATAGACTCAAAACGCGATTGCATCTCGCGTTTTGACCCCCTGCGGGGCGCCTGCGGCGGTCCTAATTGCTGGCGCAATTGGTCGAACCCGGCGGGGGATCTCTGGACCTTCACACTGCCCCATAAATAAAAAGGCCCCCGAAAAGATGGGGGCCTTTTTATTTATGGCGGAGAGCGAGTCCGCTGTATGTACTTCCTACAACATCCGAAGTGATACAGTTATACATATAATATCAACTACTTAGCTTCTATTGCAATCCTAACTGGTCTACTATGTTCCTATTATATTGGGGGACTCAAAGGGGGACTGGCATGGCGATTCACAAACTCTCATCTCGGAAAATTGAAACCGCCAAGCCTGGTAAATACGAGGATGGCGGTGGACTTCGTCTAGTCGTCTCTAATGCCGGTGCAAGGAAATGGGTGCTGCGCTTCACCATAAACGGAAAACGACGTGAGATGGGGTTGGGTAGCTACCCGGACGTGGGATTGGCCGAGGTACGGGACAAATCTACCGAGTACCGAAAAAAAGCCAAGAAAGGTGTCGATCCTATTGAGACTCGACAGATCGAACCCGCACAGACACCTACTTTCACCACTTGTGCGGCTCGCTATATCCGGGGGCACCGGCGCAGTTGGAAGAACGCAAAGCACGCTCGCCAGTGGGTGAGCACTCTGAAAACCTATGCCCGCCCGGAAATCGGTTCAACGTATAAGGAGAATAACCGCAGCATTCCTCTATCAAGGCAGTCAATCGGTAGCAGGATTCGCCGGAATTATCTGCCTGCCCGGCCATTGAACAGTTCAACTCCCTGGATTTTCAGCTGAATATGCCGCCTTCCGCTTAGTTGCGGCCCCTCCAGCTTCCGTCAGGCAACAAGCCGCCTGGCAACCTGTTCATTGGTTACCTTGGCGTGTAGCGATTGTCGATGTGAAATCCCGGGTCTATACCAACCAGTCCGAGCCTGGCGAGGCCCGTGCAGCAGGCAGCAATTCGGGCGGAGGCGGCAACGCGCCTTTCTTTATGAGGTGAGCCAGAATCTTGTCAATAACTGCCGGATCCTCAATGCAGGCGATTACTTTGGCATCGCCCCCGCACTTCTCGCAAGTCGACACATCGATGTTGAATACCCGTTTGAGGCGTTGGGCCCAGGTCATGGCCCGATGGCGCTGTTCGGGTGTTTTCTCTTCATTTTCTTTCCGGGTAAGCCCACTGCCTCGTTTGGCCGGCGTCACATCGACACGGTATTTGCTGTTAGGCGCAAAAACTCCATGGAATCTGGTCAGGTTCACTCTCGGCTTGGGAACCAGGGCAGCCAGTTTGCCGATGAAATCCAGCGGCTCGAAGATGACATGGGTGGTACCATCGTTGTAGGGCGTTTTGAGCTGGTAGCGGATATTGCCTGATGGTGTCAGTGACAGCCGTTTCTCCGATACTGCTGGTCTCGAAATATATCTCGCCAGCCGCTCCAGTTTCTGACGTTCCCAGGCTTGAGCCGCGACTCCGGCGTGTAGGCTGAACCCGGCCACTTTCACGACCTGGACGAATCGGTCATCGCCTTCCCGGGATGGAATGGTCTGCAGCGTAAACACTTTCCGCCCCTGCTGCGGGCCGATGGCTATCCGGTAACTGACCGAGCAACCCAGTACCTGCCGCATCGGGTCTTCGTCTCCCTCATCCAGAGCCAGGTAGCTGTTTTCGTCATCTCTCTCAAGAATCCCCTCTCGCTCCAGAAATCCGGCAACCCGGTGGCTGATCATATGCATCAGCTCCGTCAGTTCCTGCTGGTTGGGTGCGTTGGTCCGATGAAATCGGCTCTTGCCCCGGGGCGTGGTGGTGTAAACGCCGTCCAGAAACAGCATGTGAAAGTGCACATTGAGATTCAGCGCAGAACCAAATCGCTGAATCAGCGTCACCGCGCCGGTTTGCGCGGTCTTTCGCGTGAATCCCGCTTTTTGGATCAGGTGGGCCGAGATGGCCCGGTGAACAATCCCCAGCACCCGGCCCATCAGTTCCGGGCGACTGGCGAACAGGAAACGGAGCTGAAACGGAAAACTCAGTACCCATTGACGGATAGGTTGCTCTGGAAATACCTCGTCGACCAGCAGCGCGGCGCTTTCCGCCATGCGCCTTGCGCCGCAACTGGGGCAAAACCCGCGCCGCTTGCAGCTGAACGCGACCAGGTGTTCATAATGACATTCAGTGCATTGCACCCGCAGGAAACCGTGCTCCAGTCGGCCGCATTTGAGGTAATCGTCAAATTCCTGTTGCACATGCCAGGGCAGCGGCTTGCCCTGTGCAGCCATCACCTCTCTGAACGCCGGGTAATGCTGCTCGATGATTTGATAGAGCAGAGTCTGCTCTGGTCGGTGACGCTTATAGGGTGGGCCGTGTGGCGATCGGTCCGTGATCGCTGCTTGACGCATTGCGCTCTCCATTCCCTGGAGAAAGCAATGTTCTCAGAATGTTCTCGGCGTGTACACTTTTGCTTGAAGCGTTGGTCACCGGTTGTAGCTCGAGCGGCTGGATAGAGCCGGGTTCACCTTAGTTCGGAAATGTAACGCAGCACATGTGGGAGTTTTGTGGGAATCGGTTGTGCATTGTTATGCTCAGTGGTGCAATCTCTGCAACGGGTGCCCCGCTAAGCTATTGATTAATATTCAAATATAATTGCCTTATCATACTCATAATGATGGGGTCCCCTGTTCAAATCAGGGCGTAGCCACCATTTTTCGCCTGCTGCGCACCACGATTGCCGCGTTGGGTTTCGACTCGGACCGGTCGCGTAGCATCGGCTACGCTCGCGGCCACTCGCCTCAACCCGCCTTGCACTCGCGGCGCTCGCGACGCCGAAAACTTCCCTTCGTTGCGGACCGATCGCGTAGCCTGGGATCCTCATTGCTCCATTCTGACGCCAGGCTTGCCTGGACTTCTGTTACTCGTCTTCGGCCAGCATCGCTAAACCGTTGGCAGCCTCGCGCAACAATGGCAGGTAGCGTTCACTTTGATTGATGGAGATCCGCGACGCCGGAGCCTGGATCGCGAGCGAACTATAAAATCTGCCTCGCCTGTCCTTGATCGGTACCGCGATGGCGACAACATCATCATAAAATTCCTGGTTGTCGATCGAGCACTGTTGCCGTTCGATATTATCGATTTCGGCAAGCAGCATGTCGGGATCGGTAATCGTGTTTTTTGCGCGAGACTCAAGCTTTAGCTTATTGATTACCGCCTTGCGCCGGGATTTTGGCAGCGTACTCAGGTAAAGTTTGCCGCTGGCGGTGCAGTAAAGCGGAACCCGCATCCCGATTGGAAACTGCAGCCGCAATGGTGCCTTGGTTTCAACGCGATCGGAATAGGCCATGTACAGACCATCGGGGTAGGCGATATTGCAGGTTTCACCGACCTTCTCTGACAGTTCAGTCAGTATTGCGTGGCGTGTGGCACTGAAACGAGAGTTGGCCAGGACTCCAACAGCAACATCAAAAAGGCGTTTGCCGGCCTGATAACTTGTACCATCGATTCTCTTGAGCAGGTATCCCCGCGCTTCGAGCTTGGCGCAGAGCCGGTGCGCGGTTGCCTTGGGCAGGTTCAGCGCCTCGTTGATCTCGGTTGCGCTAAGCGGCTTCGCCGATGCGGCGACAGTATCGAGTATATCGAGTACCCGCTCGATCGTGGAACCGCGTTCGCGTTTCATACATGCCGGCCTTTGCCACGATAGGTGTCAGTATGCCGGGTGCCTGGCCATGACAAGGTAGATCGAAGGAGATACCTCATGATTTACCCACCAGACATTACACTGGGTAGCCAAAGCACCAGTTGCGGGAAGGAAAACAGCAGGATGAGGCCGATGAGTTGAATCATCATGAACTGCATCATGCCCAGATAGATGTCCTTGAGATCCCAATTCGGCACGACTCCCTTCAGGAAGTAGGCTGACAGGGCCACAGGTGGGGATAGCCACGCTGTCTGCAGGTTCACCGCAACCAGAATGCCAAACCAGACCATCAGGTCGTAGCGGTCCAGCCCGTGGACCTCCAGCGCCTCCACTGTCGGCAGCAAAATGGGCACAACGATCAGAACAATAGGCACCCACTCCAGTGGCCATCCCAGCAGGAAAATCAGTGCCATAATCACAAGCAGAATAAGGTAAGGCGACATGTCGAGGCCAAGTAGCAGCTCAGTCATCATCTTTGGCGTGCCCAGGAAACTGAATTCGGCGCCAAAGAAGTTCGATGCGGCAACCAGGAACATGATCAAAACCGTGATCTCCAGGGCTTTGATCAGACTGTCAAAGAAACTGGGAATGGTGAACTTGCCGTAACTGACAGATAACAGGATGGCACCAAAGGCGCCCATCGCTGCGGCTTCAGCAGGTGTTGCGAAGCCAAGGAGAATCGACCCCAAAGCAAAAGAAATCAGGATTGTCGGCGGCATGAGCCCCGCAAAGAACTCATCCCAGAGCGGCGAAAAATAGAACTTATCGTTAGCCACAGCGCTATAAATCGGCCGTCCCAGATACGCCAGAAGCACGGTGAATGCAGCAAAGGTTATCGACCAGATCGGCAGGCTACCATCCTCACCCATATTCGCACCAATCATATAGAGGTGGAAGATCACTGCGATTGGAACCACAATCCTGAGTACATTCAATCGACGGTATGCGGCATAGGCGACGGCACAGGTAATGGCCAAAACGATCAAACCGCCAAATGGCACCACACCGCCAAAAGCACCGCCCATGGCCTGGCCAAAGACCCGGCAAACGGTCAAAACACCCAGGCAGATCAGCGCGACTTCAGCACCATAAAATGAGGACGTTTCAGGTTGATCCTCTTCTGACAAAATGGGTCCCAGGGACGGATTCAGCCAGCAGCGTCCAAGCGTGTAGACCAGGTAAAGAGTAGCCAGCAGGGCGCCGGGAATAAAGGCTCCACGGAAGAGGTCGAGGGTTGAAACTTCCAGAACAGGTCCCATGACGATCAGCATAATTGAGGGCGGTATCAGAATGCCCAGTGTGCCGCCGGCGGTGATGGTTCCGGCCGCAAGCTTGACGTCATAGCCTGATCTGGTCATGGTTGCGCCTGCCATGATCCCAAGCAGGGTCACAGAAGCCCCCACGATGCCAGTGGCTGCTGCAAAAATCGTGGATACGATCAGCACGGCGATGAACAGCGCGCCACGGACGCGCGACATGATCATCTGGATCGACGCAAACAGCCGGTCCATCAGGCCCGCCGCTTCCATCACGATCCCCATCAGGACAAACAGCGGCACCGCCATGAGCTGATCATTCAACATGGTGGAGTTAGTGTTCAGGGTCATCAACAGCGTGGTCAGCTTGAAGTTGGCGCCCCAGATACCGAAGACAAAGGCAAGGAAGATCAACGTGAACGCAATTGGAAAACCGATAAAGATCACGAAGAGCATGGCTCCCAGCATGATCAATCCGATGGTAGCCTTGTCCATGTTTGGTCGAGCGGACATGAGGTCAGAAAACCATTCGCCACCGGGGACCATGTCCGGCTGGAATATAGCCAGAAAGAGCCAGGTCACTGCGATTATATAGACAGGCAAGGCGCGTACGAACCAACGCTCTCGCTCTTTACCCATCTTGTGAAATGCGCGGAAAATCTCAGGGATGCCTTGCAACATCAAGAGGAAGGCACCGACTGGCATCGCCAGGCGCGCGGGCCACAAAAGTGGTCCCCAGGCACTGTCGATCTGCATGGTTTCGTTCGTTGAAAAGGCAAGCCACCAGAACTCTGAGGCTACGATGGTGAAGATGATCATCGAAGGCATAAAGAACAGGAGGTACAGTGTTGCATCCACTGTCGCCTGGGTCTTTGCCGACCAATTTCGGTAGAGGAAGTCGGCTCGGATATGAACACCGCGCATCAAACCATAGCCCGCGGCCGCCATGAACATCACCCCGGCTATCATACGACTGGTGTCATACACCCAGAGCGTGGGGCCAAGTCCAAGGGTTCGGGCAAGATCTTCGAACCCTGCATTTTGCAGGATCCCAAAAGAATTTCGTGAAAGGACTTCCAGCACCACTACAACAATGAGCGGCACCATGAGCAGGGCAATAATCTGGCCCGCCCGGTAATTGATAACGTCAATGACTGCCGTAATAGGGCGTTGCCAGGACGTCATATCTTCTGGCGTTTCACCCGGGGCCTCGGCACGACGCTCCGCAATCAGTTCGTCCGCAATCTCGAGATCTTCTGGATTTACCTCGTCTTCAGCCATGCCCCTTCTCCCCTGTATGTTTGTGCCCATTTTGGGCTCTAATTTTTTTAATAGGGCCAGGCCCCTTACAGAAGCTTCGTTGCGAGGCCTTGACGGGCCTCGCAACGAAGTCTTTTTTTACTTGAGTGTATCTGCGTGCGCGCGACCCAAACTTGCGTTCGAGGTTTGTGCACCCGCCCAAAATGGTACCACAACGTCGGCGAAATCCTTTTGCGACTGCCACACTTCTGCGAAGAACTCGTTTTCTGCCGCAGCGGCATTGAGCGACTTTTTAGCGGCCGCCATGTACTCGGTGAAGTAATCCGCTGGAGTATCTTCCAGAATAACACCGTGATTATCTGTCAGATCTTTCAGCGCCTTACCGTTCTCAAAGATGCGGTAGGACATGGATTTTGACAGAGACGCGTTTGCCGCCACTTCAAGTGCTTTCTTTTCAAGGTCGCTCAGCGAGTTGTAGAAATCGAGATTCACATACATGTCCGCGTTCACGACTACCTGGTGCAAACCCTGGAGGTAGTAGTGCTTGAGCACTTTCTGGAAACCAAAGACGGAGTCTGGCTTGGGGCAGCACCACTCGGCTGCGTCGATCGTGCCTTTCTCAAGCGCTGGCAGGATGTCGCCGCCGCCCATAGCAACCGCTGGAACACCGATTTCAGCGTATGCGGCACCAACCATGCCTGGAGGTGCACGGAAGCGTAATTTACGGAAGTCATCCATCGACTTGATCGGCTTTGGGAACCAACCGAGTGCTTCAGGGCCCACTGGCTGCAGCATGAATCCTTTGACGTTCACACCCATTTCAACCC
>Ga0316194_10001868_pt1 | contig 14625 bp, 22 predicted proteins | sample CroRivsedime1_MG_FD_204936 | JGI IMG/M metagenome (GOLD analysis project Ga0316194, IMG submission 204936) | Coastal sediment microbial communities from Maine, United States - Cross River sediment 1 | ecosystem: Environmental > Aquatic > Marine > Coastal > Sediment | place: USA: Maine...
TCTCTTTATTTTTCATAGACCTGACTTTAAGCTGTCCTTTAAAGAAAGAAGTTTTTATTTTTTCTTTATGGGCTTTTCTTCTCTTTCTCTGGAGATTCCGGAGCATTTCAATACAAGTATACGGGTTCTTTTTTAATTCATGTTCCTTTATTCTTATAATAATCCAGCCACGATTTTTCAAATAAGTCGTTTTCTTTTTATCGATAAGCTTAATACGGCTATCACCCTCAAAATCGCATTTAACACAACCATGCCAATAGCAGCCGTCAATCTCTATAGCTATTTTTGCTAAGGGGTCTGCTTCATCTATAGCATAAGGACCGTATTCATGCTCTGTTATAAAATTAGTAAGGCCTTTTTCAATCATTTTCTCTTTAAAATTAAGATGTAATTTACTAGTCTTCTTTAAATGAGTACGGGCTTTTTTTACCGATTCTCTCAAGGACTCAATATTTTCATTGACATATTCCTTATGTTTCTCCCTAAAGTAGGGGTCTGACCACATCGCCGTAGATTTTTTACTTCTCAATTCTTTCATCTCAGGCCTATTTTGGACTTCCTTACTAATTTTTCTCTTTCTTTCTATAAAAGCAGGGTCAGAATTTAACTGTTTACTTGCACGGCCTATTATTTTCCTAGTTATCTGACCTTCCGGAGTTTTAAATCTTTCTTTAAGTTTTCTTGACTGAGTCTTTTTCTGCTCTTCAGTCTTTTCTTTATGTTTTAAATAGAATTTGCTGTATAAAGGTTCATTTTTATCTCCCGAGCATACGACATAATGTTTTTCCGTAATAGATGCCATCTTCTTTGAACAATGAGGGCATGAGACATAATGAATACCTTCTATTAAAGAATTTATAACGGACTCTTCAATCAAAACTTTATTATAACCCTCTTTCTTAAATGGAATTACTCCATAGGAACATAAAGAAGTCACCCATTGCACTTCAAAGTTATGATTTAAACAAAACTGTCTTTTAGATAATTTCATTTTCAATCTCCTTGATAGCTTCTATACATTCCTTTTTTATATCCTTCTCGATTTTTCTAATTTTATCACCATATAGAATATCAAATAGCTCTCCTATAGGAAGAGAATAATCATTACCTTCAGCATCCTTAATTGTAATTGTTTCTTTGAAATGGACTGAGAATTCGTCGGCGATCCAATTCATTGCTATTGCGAAACATGCAAAGGCTGCAGCCCTTAAAATGATAGTTGTTCTCCACCGTCTCTCGGTACCCCACAGATTAAAAAACTCTATCCCTGTTGTTGGGGGCCGGGAATTAAAATCATCAACAGCCATGTAAAGGTATTCGAGTAACTCTTCATCCTCCCAGATAAAACCAAAAACCTGTGTCTGACCTTGAATAAATTTTTCAGAAGCTGGAGGTCTGAACCGGTAATTCCTGTCAGGGTTATTATCCCTAAGTATCACCCGTAAGGAATGGAGCAGAGCATCCAGATTCGCATCACCAGTAAAGCTCGTAATAGTTGAGTCACCAACAACACTAAATTCTTCGACACTCTGAAAAACGGGGTCAGCTGCCGTTTCTTGAATCGTCCAACGGATACGCCAATTGCCTATATTCGATTCAGCAGGGAAAGTATATTGAGCATAATACATGCCCAGTGAAGCCCGAATAGGGGTATTTACAGGACTCCCTATAAGAACTTCTACACCTGTCGTGTAATCATAAATAGCGTATTCCAATTTAAACGGATCGATTAAATTATCTAGGCTGTCACGGACTATAATGTTGAGGTCGTTTGGGCCACTGGTAGTGCCACGCCTAATTGCTGCCATAATTTTTTCCTTTTTTCATTATAACTATATCAATTGATTATTATAAAAAACCTCCTGCATTTCTTCAAACACAGGAGGCTGAGACCAATCATAAAGGAGCACGCATGAAATTACAGAAGAAGGATATTAAAATTATTTCTTTTTATGGCTCTTACTCCTGTTTTTCTTTCTTTTTTTGTCCTCTACATTATAGTATGATTTACCGCCGTTCTCTGAGAAATATGAAGGATTACGTTTACTCTGCCATAGCTTTTTCTTATCACCAGACATCTCCGAAACATCATTCCAATCTTTCGGATCATCCGTTACCGGGGTCAGCTGTTCCCATTTACCCAGACGCCTGAATAAGTCCAAAACCATACCAGCAGAGAAACCGCTATGGCCCTGACCGGAGAAACACTTCATCAGTTCCATGACTGCCTTCCCAATCATACCATTATAATCACTATCTTTTTTGAAGAGTCCAGCCAGTTCCAACTCTTTCTTCGCGTGGTCCACCAGACCAGCGATGACGCCCATGCTACGGATATATGATGCTATTGATAATTTCATTATCCACCCAATTCATAGTTTAAAATTTCATTACTCTTTGCAAAGATTTCCCCGATTCTTTCCCTTAACCGAAGGTCTTCTCCAACCCGTGTTCCGATGGTTTCAAATCAGGTCATCATCAAAATGATTTCTCTCAAGTCACTTGATCTCCGACTGAACTTAATACCCATAACCCTCCATATTTTTAACTATTCTTCTTATCTCATCTGAAATTGAGCCCATTTTTATTATCTTTTCCTTCTTATATTTAGGAGATTTTCCATGAGGAATAATTGCATAATGTTCTATTTTTTTATCCTCTTCAACATCATGCCATCTCTTGTCCAAGTCTTTAAAAGTTAAAAAAGCAGCATAAATCGATGAAGGATCACTAAATATTATTCCTTTATCAGTATATCCAATAGCTGTTACATAATGCCCTTCTGAATAACCCTCTTCCCAATTTTTCTTTTGCTTCCTAGGCCAGGCCTGTAACGCTATAATCACAGGTATCTTTCTATCAATAAAGTTCTTAATATCTTCCGAAGAATAACCTTCTCCATGCTCTATTTTAAAACCCCTATTTCTAAAAAATTTCACTATATTTTTTATCCAGGTACCCTTCTTATCTGTGCCCAGATCATACATCAATTCTTTCTCTCGTTCATCACCTCCATAATAAAATAGCATTGACTGGACAACTGAGGCACCACAGCTATAAGTATAACTCTGACGTAAAGAAGGAAAATCTATCAATTTTATAATCTTGCCTTCATATGCCATTATGTAGAATCTCCTCCTGAATCATACCATTATAGTCACTATCTTTATCGAAGAGTCCAGCCAGTTCCAACTCTTTCTTCGCGTGGTCTACCAGACCAGCGATGACACCATGCTACGTACATATGATGCTACAGATACTTTCATTATTCACCAAATTCATATTTTAAGATACTATTACTCTTTGCAAAGATTTCCCCGATTCTTTCCCTTAACCGAAGGTCTTCATAATATTCTGTATAATGTAACCTACCATTGACATTCTGTTTTCCTGTCTGAGGAAGTTTCCCGGGGACAGGTATATTTATTTTTTCACATACAGTCTTTAAATCTTCATCAATATGCTCTAATTTCCCTACAAAATCTAATACGGGATTACCTTCTTCATTAAAAAGATAAGGTTCATAAGAATCTGTCCCCCGGTACGTATTTAACCATTCAATAACACTCCTTTTATCAGGAGGCAGATTCAGTGTATGCCTGTTATAAAAGAAATTTGATATTAATAATGACCAAGGATTTCTAAAAAAAGCGAATTTAAAATATTCATTAAGCCTTTCTTTTCCCGCTTTCTCTTTTACCTGCCCATAGTTATCATGATTAGGACTCCATCCTTTCGGAGATCTTTGTCCGTAGTCCTGTAAATAATCCTGGATTGTTCTTGAACCTGTTTTTGGCACTGCAAAAAAGATAAACTTATGCTGGTGTGAATAAATCATTATTTTTTCTTATACCTTTCCTGATACTTCTCAGACTTTTCCTTGTCTTTTTCAAAATGATCTTTAAAATTTGCTTTCTTGCCGTCTACCTTTATACTCCTGATTCTATCAGCTCCGTCACCGTCCCAACCGAAAGTCATCTTATGTTCTTTACTATCTGGGTCAACAACAATATCAAAGGAGTGGCCTATATTACCTGTACGCATGATGTATGTCAAGAGCCTTGCTAATTCCCCTTCAGTATCATTACACTCAACCTCAATGACATTGGTGGGATTTCCCACATAAGCTTTATGAACTGTATTTCTGATTACATCCGCTATAGGGGTTTTCATTTCAGCCTTCCCTCCAAAGGGTATTTATAATTGAGCCACCCCTTTACATCGCCCTGGTCAGGAGCTACGCCCATACCGTATTTCAAAGACTTAACCTTATAACCTATCATAGAGAGCAGAACCATAACCTGGCTGGAAGTGTGGCCCACATAACAATAAACCAGAATCGTCTTATCTACCGGTAACTTCTTGAGGTTATCCTCCTGAAGGATATCCAGCCAAAAGATATTAAAAGCACCCGGAATATGGCTTTTTTCGTATTCTTCGGGCTTTCTTACATCAACAATGAAATACTCACCAGCTTTACCGGCTTCCATGAGCTTGTGTAGTTCCGGAGGCTTTATGTAATTCCAGTCTTCCTGAGTCTCTTTGAGATAATCCTGCAGCAGTTTGAGAAGCATGTCAGGATCCACATCAAAATACTGGGCATGGAGCGCCCGTGCCAGTTTCTTAATCCTATCCGAGACCGATTGCTTCAGATCTTCATTCATAATAGCAGGTAACAGTCCTTCCATTAAGGTCTGTCCTTCCTTTGTTTCCAAATCTACCATTTCTCTTCTATATAAAGTCATCGTTTTACTTCTTCAAACGTAAAACCCAGCTCCTCAAGAGCTTTTATATGCCTGTCACTTAAAGTTTTGGCATTTGTCAGAGTTTTTAAATGCTCAGCATGATCCGAAATCACATACGTCAGGGGGTCACCGCCATAATGGCTCTTTTTATAGAACTTAATTACAGGGTTCACATGTTTCTGGGCATTTCGGATTACTCTTCTAACAATATTCATCTGTCCTCCATTAAGTGCTGTCAGGGGGCATGCTGTCTATCCCCCGTGTCATGCTTGTGAACGGTTGTACAACTTCTTTTGCATATGAACTACTGTCCCTTTGATATGTCCAACGATTCTCATATAGACCGGGTGAATCCGGAATAACCATAGAAGCATAAAACTGGCCCACGTTCTCATGAACCGGTTCTCTGTATTTATAGCCAACAAGAGACCAATCCGATGTGTCACTATTATGATTCCAGACACTATAAAAAATCCAGTACGGGTCGGCCCAGATATGCCTGAACGTTCCATCGACCCACGTCCCATCTATATTTTCATGACCATTGGCATATGTCCAATCAACCAGGTTGAAAGTCATATCACTCTGGCCAATAATAGCGCCTTGTAGGTATGTAGAATCAGCAGGGAGTGTTGTTGAATCTTCTACTATATAGCCATCAACGGAGAAATAGTGAATGGAATCGTTTGCTTCAAGAACGCCTGTATAACCTATCGCTCCTTGAAACTCACTTGTATGTGTAGTATCAATTGCAGAAAGAGTTCCAACATTGGCCATAATTTTTTACCGAGGTACTGCATAAAATCCAGACGAAACGGCTATGGTTGAATCCTGATATACGATTAAAGTAGGCAGCTTAAAGTCCCCTACGCCACTAAATGTCGATGCTGTACCGTCCCAGATTACCGCGTCATCACGGTTTCTTATATCATAAAGAGCAATCGTAGCATCCATATAGGATGTAGCATCGAATATCGGATTAGCGTACGAGGTACCATCTGTTGCATCTATGAAAGCTGGGTCGGAAAGGGGGAGTCGCGTTACAGCAGTGTAATCTTCATTTCTCAGATATAATCCACCTGAAGAAAAAGTGGAACCGTCATTTACCAGAGCTACTACCGCATCACAGGCTACATTTGCTGCTTCTATTGATTTACGCATCGTCTTGTCCTACAGGTTCAGCGTGGAGAACTAATTCAACTTCAATTACCAGGGATTTCTCATCTTCAGTAGTCTTGGACGGCATATAATCCAACTGATCTGTCCAAATAGCTGATTCATCAAGCTGTTCCAGATCTTCTGAGTTAGTCTCAGGATAGTGCTCTTTGAAATGACCCCTTAACTCTTTATGAATAGTGTCAGTCAGGGACGTGAGATTTTTCTCTACCCAGTCACCTATTATAAGATTAAGAGCCTTATAACTGTCAGGCATCTTTCCATCATAAAAGATTTTTACTGCGGCCCAGATATCAATAGTATCGGGGGTATTCCCATTATGGACATCCTCTTTTGAGATGTCATCAAATGAGATAAATTCAAAATTATCTTTAATCTTGAAATTTTTCGCAGCATTAACAAGACGTACAAAATCCTCTAACATCAATGATTCCTTTTAAGTAAAAGTAACATTCATACGTGTGCCGACATGTCTTCCCGTGGCTTCGTCTATCTGCCAGACATTCTGGATGTAATAGACGCCCTCGGTTGACTCATCAACATCATCAAGGTTAGGAGAAATAACCTTTTCTTTTTCCTGTTCAGCTTCGACAATAGCCATTGTTCACTCCTTAAGAATGAGGGTGAGATACATGACTCATATTCGTGATATTATGGCATAAGCTCTTTAAAGATTTAATATTATCCGAGAAAGTCAGAGCATCAATTTTCGCTTCCCGGCTATAATATTGAAGTCTTAACTCTTCGATGAGCGGGTTCTCCTCCAAATGAAAGTAAACTCGCTTGTTTTTCTTATCCCTTATCGATTTCTCGATTTTGCAACCCGCAGAAAGAAAAAATGCCGCTAAGTATAGGTCGCAAGTCTGGTATCCTTCTGAACAACCTCTTTGATCGGTTCCCATAGTACCACCTCTTATTTAATATTTGTATTTATTATCTTATATGAAAAAAGCCGCCCCTGAAAATGCGGCGGCCTTTCTTAAGGGCAATAAAAAAAAGCTGATTTTCTGACCGTTATTTTATGCAAATGTATCTGAAACTGTAAACGCACCTCTGTCTTCAAGGTTCTTGATTTGTCCAGTTCTGTCAGCGGCTGCATAAGTAGCGCTCATAACAACATCACTTGTAGCGACAAAGGTGGTGTCCTGACCATGGCTAAGATACCGATCCTGGCCGAGAACATAAAGGCCTTTTCCACCTCCAAGTTGGTTACGCTGCCCAACATCATGCAGATACACTCTGCCATAATCAGTCCCGTCGTATGCTACACTTACTGTAGGAATTGCCATGAATATCCTCCTTACATTATAATTGGCTTAATATTTCAGGATTATTAAATTCTATATATTAATAGATTATCACATTTTTTATATGGATTTTATCCTATTTATACTGTGCTATCTGTTATCTCTTTTTTTGTAAGGTCACTTCCTGAATATGTGTAAGTGATTAATTTTGCCGGAGAACCAGCAGCAGTAGCATCACTCATATATATTTTTTCAGTAGCTATGTTCGTTCCATCATACGTATACTCTGTGGTAGTGTTCGTAGCATAAAAAGCAGACGGGTCATTTATCATAGCGCCCCGGGAAGAACCGGCCTGTTTAACCCAGCGGATATTCTCATCATCAAAAACAAAAGGATGTCGCCTGATTGCAGGGTCGTCCTTCATCTCTTTTGGGAGAATCCCTTGAGGAGGTACTTCCACTACGGTCGAGTCAGCGAGAGCACTCTCTGAACCTACTGCATTTACATACGTAATGGCAAAGTAAAAGATGCTGTTACCAAAATTCACGGTACTGGCTAAGCTCAATGCCGTCCTGACATCTTCTATATCTACATCATAGACCACTTTGCCGCGACCTACAGGTACCTGAGCAGCTACATCAGGAATACCAGCAACCACCTCAACCAGAGTAGCAGTACCGGGAAGAACGCCGACATATATCTTATATGAAGCGGCCCCGGATTCTCTTGCCCAGGCAAATGTTATTAAGTCTCGTGCCTTATAAAGAGGTTCAATAAAACTGTCCATAATTACATTTCCTTCTTTGTCTTAAGACAAGTATTTATAGATTATTAAGATTGTACCACCTTAATCTTTTTCTTTTTTTCCTTTTCAACAAATGGTGTGTAACTCTTATCGTCCATCCCTGCTTCCTTTGCTACCTTCTGAGCATCAGCCCAAGAGTCTGTCTGGAAACCAGCTACATTAGGCTGTACCTGTGCAGATTCTGCCTTTCTCTCTTCCTGCTTAACCCTTAACTCCTCACCTCTCTTCTTGCGAAGACGCTTCTCCCGATCATGTATAGCCGGTGTACCACCTTTAAAGATGAAACCACCAGCACTTAACGAAATCAGGCGCTCCATGGTCTTCTTACACTTGGAGCACTTAATCTTTGGGTTCTCAGAAATTCGATGAGTATGTTCCTCTACAATATCACATTTCTGGCACCGGTAATCATAATTAGGCATTTTCTACTTCCTTTGGATTTAGATTTAGATTTATTACAACGGAAAATACGCTGTTAGAAAAAAATATCTGCTTATCTGATAGTTTATCTGATAGGTATAATTTGGCTGTCCACAATTCTCCAATAGCCTTACCTTCCGGTTTTAGCTCAGAATCATTGATTTCAGCAAAGATCCTCTTCATCAGGATTCTATTTGTCACTATATGTTCAACAATATGGTCTTCATGTTCTATATAGGAAAAGCCGTAATTAAGAGAGTCCTCCAAGGATTCTACTCCCTTACAATGTAAATCAATCTTTGTCTTGGAATTAACAATGTCCGGGATAATATTCACTACTTCTTACCTCCCAAGAAACGAGCTTCCCAGGACTCAGCCTTATCGCGGGCTTCTTGCAAAAAATCATCATTATCAGTAATATCCTTTAACCTCTCAATAACGAATTCCATAGTAGGACGGTCATCGCGGTGCCTGAAAGCTACCAGAGCAATAATATCCGGGTTCTTTTCGTTAAAAATAAAATCCTTCTTAGACTTATCGTCCTTATCCGCCCACCCTGCAACAGACTTGATATAGTCAGGGTTAGTTTCCAAACTCTCTAATTCTGAAGGAATTATAATTTTCGGAACTTTCTTCTCAATAGCCTCTACATCCTCAAGAGCCTCTTCAGCTTTCTTCGCTACCTCAGGAACCTTTGTCAGCTCTTTCAACCTTTTGGCTATCAAATGAGAAGCTTCAGGGAACCTATGAGTTAAATAAACCAGCTCATCCGGATTTTCCAGCTTCCGGATCCAACTGGCCCTGCTCTTTGGCTTTAAATCCCAGTTCTTCTCAATATCTTTAATATGAGGCTCCAGACCTATCTTTTCTAGGTCCTTCGGGATTCTCATTACTTCTCCCGGGACACCTGGCAAGATTTTTACAGCGGGCTGTTTCTCAAGAGTTTTACGCTGCTTCTCCGATACCTCTCCCAACTTAAATTTTGATACCAAAGGAAGGCAGGCCAAAACATGCTTACAGACAAGGAAATTTCCGCCCTTATCCCTCTTTGTCGGCGGAGCAAACTTCGGCCGGATCCCACCGTAGAGATAATTATTCATGTAGGCATTATACTGGGCACCCCAGTAAATCCAAGAAGGACAAGTACAACTTACCCTTACATGAAGCTTCGAGGTCTCTCTGACATTACGGTACGGTACAAATTGAAAGGTTGTCGTATAGGGCCACGGCCACTGGGCATCTGAATAAGGTACTTTGGGCGGCGGATGGTCAGAGGAAGTAGTGAATATCCACAAACCTGACGAAGGGCTGTATCTTTTCGCCGCAACAGTTACGTTCGGCACATTTGTCGTTATAACTCCATCTTTATCGACAATCACCGAGGAACCGCCAGGAGTCCGTTTACCCTTCGCTTTTGTATCAATCTTTGAACCCTGCGCTAGATCCTTCAACAACATTGCTACCTTATCGGTAGTAGGAGGGTTAATTACTATATCAACGGGAAAAGAACTTCGCAAAAAATTAGCCATTACAATACTTGCAGACGGCTTACTGCACTCACACTCAGCTAAATAAGAAGCTGCTACACGCTGAGAAGCAGTATGAAAAGGCACCTTCATAGAGGGAGCGTTAGGTCTCTTCCACATACGTGTGACTTTATCCTCCGACATTTCAGGAGCATCATCACTATCCCAACCCCTATCATACAGATCCTCCAGATCATCAGAACCTGCCCCTTCACCGGGTTTTGCCATCTCATAAAACTTATCAACCAGGTTACGGGGGTAGACCCTCTGAGGGTTCTTAAGCATATCATCAGGGCCCTTAAAATCCAAAAGGTTTTCAGGATTACCCGATAATCGAACAACCGTCTCCAAAGGCATTACGGGCTTCCCTTCGAGAGGCTGTTTCAGTTTTTCAAGGAAATCCCCCTCATACTTTGGCGTTATCTTTATGGGATTAGGCGTATACGGCCTTTCCCTAAGAGTCCGCTTTGGTTGAGAGGTAAATTCCCCGGACGCTGCATCCTCCATGTTCTCCATAGGAGTCATCGGAGGAAAGAGATTATGCATGTCAAAATCGACTACATTTGCGATAATTCTTTTAGCCTGTTTGTTCAAGTTCCTTTAACCTTTCGGTACATGCGTTTTTAACTGCTTTTGTTGTCTCAACAGTAAAAATGAACTTTATAAAGTCTATATCAGTAAGTTCCTTTATGAACTTTTCTTTCTTTACCCAGTGCAGCTTACCCCAGTCATCAGGAAGCATTGACAGAAAATCACCTGATTCCACTTTTTCCGGAACAGGGACTTCCTTCACTTCTTTTTCTACTGGAACTTCCTCTTTTGGAACGATTCCGGCTTCCTTCTCCACCATCTTCTGTGTCTCAGAAGAGGCTATTTTTCTCTTGGCTGCGCGGTCTTTCGCTCTTTTATCAGATTCGATCTTTTTCTTTTTCTGAAGCTCAACCTCTTCAGGCGTCATATCTTCAAACAAATCTTTAATTAGCTCATCACCGGTTTTTTCACCTGTCTCTACAGGTTTCGGAGGTTTTTCAGCCCCTACCTTACCTACTTCAACTGCTTCCTGTGGCTCAATAGCAGGAGCTTTGCCTTTACCTTCACCTCCTATGGTCTTTACCACAACGCCACCCTGCTGTGACACATCAGCAACGCCAGTACTGCCAGAACCTACTTTGGTTGTAACCGTCATGCCGTCAGGGGTCTTGGTCTTCTTGAAAGTCATATCCTTAGGGGACTCAGTCTTCCTTAAGGTTACCCCCTCAACTTCCTTTACTTCCATAGTCGGGGCTATTTTTCTTACAACCTTTGCGTCCTGAGATTCATCAGCATTAATAATTTTCGGTTTCGTAATACGCTGTATCTCATCCCTGCTCATCCCTTCAGTAGGACGTGGGGTAGTATCGTCAACAACGTAAGACTTCTTTTGCGGCTCTGAAGTAGAGGCAGCTGTCTTTGTTCTCAAAGGTATAGTAGTATCAGCACCGAACTGATCACCTTCTACAACTTCAAAGTTACCTTTTTTGATGGTACGTGGAGTCACCGTAGAACTCGAAACAGTTCTTACTTCAACCTGGTCACCTGCAACTTCCAGCTTTCCTTTCCTTTTTTGCTCTGTGGTATTTTTAATAGGTCCGACTTCTTTAACAATCAAGTCGTCTTCCTTGATTACTTCCATTCCTCTTGAACCTACAACATGGGTATCACCGTCTTTATGGGCGAACTCCTCAAAGTTACCGCCTTTAAGATCGTCAAACTCTTTGCTTTCCGGCGAAGGGTCAATAACTGCAGCCGGTTCACCTAACGGATCCTCAGCAACCGGTTCTTCCTCAAATAGACTCCCTTCTTCCAACTGAGGAGTACTCTCCGGCACTTCCGGAACATCAGCTATTTGTTCCTCAACTTCAACTTCCCCTACAAACGGCTCTAACCAGCCCATCATGTTTATAGCGGACTTCAATCCAGGGCAACGGCCCTTAGCTATATCACCGTCACTCTTCGTATAAATAGCTACCTGACCGTCATATTGAACTGTTTCACCCTCACGTATTTTTACTGAGGGAATTTTACGATCCTCGAAATTAAGTGCAAAATCTCGGGTCGCTACAAAACTTTGAGCTTGTCCTTTGACAAATTCAACTACCATGGAAAACCTCCTATTTAAGATTTAGATTTGGATATTTTATTCTATTTTTTATGAGAAAACATAGTTATATTAATAGATATTGTATTAAGAGATTATCAAAATCTCTGTAAGTCACTGATTTTCATAGCGGAAAAAATACTTATACTTATAAAACAGGTGTTTTAATAATCAATTAATACTTTTTTCTTAATAGACACCAATTTTTTATGAACCTTTATGAAAGATAACTATGGCCCCTAAGATATCAGTCATAACACCAAGTGCCCGGGGAGTAAAACAATTAAAAACCCTTTTAAATGATTTTAAGAACCAAACATACAAGGATTTCGAGCATATCATCGTCTACGACGGCGCACCTCCAGAGGATGTCAAAGAATTTATGCAAAGGACACCTCCCTATGTCAGATTCCACCATATAGAGAAAGATTTTGGCAATATGAAGTCTGCGCCGGGGACAAATGCCCGTAACTTCGGTATAAAAATATCCCTCGGAGAGTACCTTGTTTTCTGTGATGATGACGACCGGTACAAAGATACTTATCTTGAAAGTTTAATTTCGGGTACTGAAAACAGTACCATTACTGTAGTGCAAATGTCCTGTCAACAGTCGAGGATGTATAAAGATGGCGACCCTGAACAGATAGTACTCATTCCGGAGATAGGCTTTTACTCTTTCCCGGTGTGCTGTCATGTAGGGACCCCCTGCTTTATCGTCCGAAGAGAGTGGGCTATTGCAGAGCCATGGCAGCACGAACCTGAACACGACTACAGATTTATAAAAAGGGTCTGCGAAAAGTACAAACCCCAGGTTAGGATTGTAGGAGGTATGCAGGTTGATGTTGACGGCCTTGTAATAAAGGGCATGAAAGACTGGGTTTCAATTCCACCTTTTTACCGGGAGTAATTATGGCAAGTTTAAAAGGAATGTCAGAAGAAAACAAACTGAACCATATCGCAAATTTATTTGCAGTGATAACCAAGAGAGATGTCAAAGTGACTCATTTAGTGATGTCTCCCGAAGACTGGGTTCTCGCAAGGGACATACCTAATATCTTTTCACCGGAGAGTAATAAGAAACGGTTTGACAAAGGCTGCTGTGCCTGGACCATGGGCGCTTATGTATGGATAGATAAGGGTGCGAAAGACATGAAAGCCTATGGTGAAGATACCTTTGCTGAGCTGGAAAAGGACTACCCAAAACTGGCAAAAAGTATTAAAGAGCTTGAAAAAACAGGAGAAATCGTATGAGCTGCTATTATTACCACGACCTGTTAAAGAGCGGAATTATTCAACAGAGACGTATGGATGAACTTATTTACGAACTCACCAAGAAAGTAGAAAAGAAATGAATAAGCCCCGTGGAGAAACTGATCATTGTAGAAACCGGTTATTAAAATTTTGCAGGGGCCAAGGATTAGATCTCGGCTGCGGCATGACAAAAATAAAAGCCAATGCCATCGGTATAGATTTGCTCAGCCCTAAAGCTGACATGAACATCGATGCCCGACTCCTTCCCTGCTATCCCAATGAACATTTCGATTACATCTATTCGAGCCATTTACTGGAAGAAATTCAAGATACTGAACCCACCCTGAGAGAATGGATCAGACTCTTAAAAGAAGGCGGCTATATAGTTCTTTACCAAGCCGATAAAAACCACTACTTCCCCCTGAATGATCCGCGCTGCAACCAGAGCCATAAACATCATTTTGTCTGGGAAGAGCTATGGGCTATCTTTCAGAAAATAGGGGGCATGGAACTCATTCACCATGGCTCTTATTTCGGAGAACCGCATAACGAATGGTCCTTTGAACTGGTTGTACGGAAAGAAGGCGAACAAAAAATAGAGACAGAGACCCATGAAGGTATATCAATCCTCGTACCTACTCTCAACCGCCCAAAGAATATCCAGGACTTTTCTGAAACGATTAATAAAACCACAACTGATCCGACAAACGTAGAAATAGTATACGGTATCCATACTGACGACTCCGCCAGCAAAGATAAGATTGATGAATTAAAACCTACGTTAAATATTACCATCAGATACGAATTTATTGACAGGCATCCGGACGGTAAAGTTCACTTAGCCTTCTTATGGAACCAGCTTTATGAAAAGGCCAAGTACCCTATTGTCGGGTATTTCGGAGATGATGTACTGTCCCATACGCCCGGATGGGACATGGAAGTAAAAAAAGAATTTGCTGAAGATAAAAATATCTTAGTAGCCTGTAACGATGTTCATGTACAAAAGGGTAAGAATGCCACTTTATTCTTTACCCACAAAAACGTGCATGATAAAATAGGGTTTTACCTTAATCCTAAATTCAGACGCTGGTATACAGATACTTTCTGGGATATAGTCTTTAAAAACGCTGGGAAGCTTCATTTTAGAGAAGATATCGTTATGGAACACCTGCATCCTGATATCTTTAAAGACCGCTTAGATGAAACTTATAAAGCGATGGAGAGCCATAAGAGCAATGATAAAGACATATGGCTTTCTAAAGAGACCAGGGATGAAGTAAGAAAATGCATAGACATTTTAAAGAACATAAATTAGGA
>Ga0316194_10001871_pt1 | contig 14624 bp, 15 predicted proteins | sample CroRivsedime1_MG_FD_204936 | JGI IMG/M metagenome (GOLD analysis project Ga0316194, IMG submission 204936) | Coastal sediment microbial communities from Maine, United States - Cross River sediment 1 | ecosystem: Environmental > Aquatic > Marine > Coastal > Sediment | place: USA: Maine...
ACTTCAATCTTGCTGAAGCGTTTGAGGATTTCTTCCCAGGCAATCCGGATCTGCATTTCCGCGACTCGATTACCCATGCAGCGATGGAGACCGAAACCGAAGGCGATGTGTTTGCGGGCGTTTTCCCGGTCGATCAGAAACCTGTCAGGCTCATCAAACACTTCCGGATCACGGTTACCGGAAACATACCACATGATGACCTTGTCGCCTTTCTTGATCTGTTGACCGCCAAGCTCAGTATCCTGGGTGGCAATCCTGCGCATGTGAGCGAGCGGTGTCTGCCAGCGGATTATCTCGGAGACCATATTCGGGATCAGCTCAGGATTGTCACGCAGCTTGGCCATCTCTTCAGGAAACTGGTTCAACGCCAGCAGCCCGCCACTGAGCGAATTCCGGGTGGTATCGTTACCGCCAACAATCAGCAGAATCAGATTACCGAGATATTCCTGAGGCTCCATGTTCGCAGTGGCTTCGCCATGCGCCAGCATGGATATCAGATCGTTGCCGGGTTCTTTGGCTGCTGCCCGCTCGTGCCATAAGCCCATGAAGTACTCAAGACATTCGAGTAGCTCAGCACGGCGTGCCTCTTCCGATTCAACAATGCCGCTGAACTCATCCGCGGTTGCTACATCCGACCAGCGGGTAAGCTTGCGGCGGTCTTCCCAGGGGAAATCGAACAGGGTCGCCAGCATCTGTGTCGTCAATTCGATTGATACCCGATCTACCCAGTCAAATTCTTCATCGACCGGCAGCGAATCAAGAATCGTGCAGACACGTTCGCGAATGATTGGCTCCAGCGCAGCCAGATTTCTCGGTCCAACGACGGGACTGACTACTTTGCGTTGCTGGTCATGTTTCGGCGGGTCCATGGCAATAAACATTGGCAATGGAAACTCTTCGTCTTCATCAGTCAGGGTGATTCCACCCTCCGATGAAAACAGCTCGTGGTTGGTATCCACATACTTGATGTCTTCGTAGCGGGTGACCGACCAGTACGGTCCGAATTCACTCTCCGGGCAGAAGTGCACGGGTGCTTCGGCTCGCAACCGCTCAAAATACGGGTACGAGACATCTTCTAGAAACAGTTCCCCTTGCGAAGGATCCAGCTGCGCCAGAGGTATTGAGTTCGCCTCCGTCCGAGCCGCTTCCAGCTTGTCTATGTTCTGTAGAATTGCTTCCGCCATCTCATACCTCTTTATCTATGAAGCTTAATATCTGGAGCCTATCTGTGAAGTGCTGCCTACACAGCACCGCCAGACAACGCCATATGCGTATACCCATGCGTTCGCACAGGACTGCACAAAACTGGCGCCGATCTGCACCAGCACAACTCACTACATCTGAAATTCAGGAACCTTGACCACCAGGCCATCGAGTTCGTCGGTCACCGGAATCTGGCACGACAAACGGGATGTCGCCTCGCGTTCCGGGTTCAAGTCGAGCATGGACTCTTCGCGGTCTCCCGGCTGGCCGACTTTGGCCATCCAGGCATCTTCGACTACTACATGACAGGTCGCGCAAGAACACTCTCCCCCGCAGTCCGCATCGATACCGGGCACCAGATTGTCGATAGCAGCATTCATGACAGAAACGCCATTGTCCGCATCCACCGCATGCTCGGTCCCATCGTGGGTAATGAAAGTGATCTTGGCCATTCAAAGCTCCTCAAATTTGGCGTTTAAATTAACAAAATATGCCGCGGCGCATTGTAACCAGATCTTAGGCTGATGCCAGAGACCTGGAACACTTTGCCGGAAGGCTTGTAACCGGATTATACCGGGGTCTGGTTAGATAAACGGGCAACGTCGCAGAGAACGCCTGACCGCACCATAAGCAATTCCCGAGGGCCTTTTCCCGGCTACACAAGCTGGTCAACCCCCATTTGTCGCAGCTCAGGCAGCACCCTGCTCCCGCTCACCTTTCTGTTGGGTTAAAAACTGGTGGAGCTGGCGATCGTGACGACTGGTCGCCGATAACCGACCGTCCCGAACCCAGGGTTGCCAGCGCGGTGTTTCACCTTCTGGCCGGTCGCCCATGATCGTGACCCGCTGAATGACCCGCTCGCCATCGAAATCATTAAGGACAAAGTGTTGGGTGCAGCGGTTGTCCCACATTGCGATGGTGTGTTCAGTCCAGCGATACCGGACCGTAAATCTGGGGTTCTGCACCCACCGGGTCAGGAAACTGAGCAGCACAGCACTTTCTTCAGCATTCATTTCCACCAGCCGGCGGGTGAAGTGCTCATTTACATACAGCGCTTTCTCACCTGTCTCCGGGTGTCGTCGAATCACCGGGTGAACGGCCATCTGCTCAGGATGATTGTGCGGCAACGCATCGTGCAAAGCAGTCATGCCGTCGAGCATTTCCTGCATGGGCTCCGAGAGCCCCTGATAGGCAGCACAGAGATTGGTCCACATGGTATCCCCGCCAGTCTCGGGACATTTCACCATGTGCAGGATAGACATCAACGCAGGCTGATCGCGAAAGGTGATATCAGTGTGCCATTCATCGGCGACGCCGCCGCGGGTAGCGGCCAGCTCGAACATCTCCGGGTGTTGAGTGAATGGGTTTTTTAAGTTCGGGTGCCCTTCCAACTCGCCAAAACGCCGACCGAGCTCAACATGCTCTTCAACGCTGATCTGTTGGGCAGGAAAGAACAGCACCATATGTTCGTTGAGCAATTTCCTGATTCTGTCGACTTCCGCTTCTCCGGCCGAAGCCAGGTTCACTCCACGGACTTCTGCGCCCAGCGCCGGTGCCAGGCGCTCAATTTGCCAGTCCTGCATTATCTACTCTCCCTCAGTCGCTCTATCGCGGCCCTACGCCACCCTGCCACCGCGGCATAACCTGCCCGCAGTCAAACCCGAACCACAGCATAACTGACCCGGATCGTTGGACAAGCCTTGACCCGCTTCACCGTGATTGACAGCATGCCGCATGCTTTTCAAAACTCTACCTCTGATGCTGGTGATTGTCAGTGCGGGAATCATCCAGGTTGCAGCTCCGAGCGTTGCCGCGCCGGGATACAGCCCGGCCATTGGTCCTGCGTCCTCAAGGCCTGGCAGCCCGGCCAACCAACGTGCGAATCCGATTCGCAACCAGGACAACCGCTCCGTCATCGTCGAGTCAAACCTGCGCAGCATCAATCGCTCGTTGGATGCCAACCGCCCTGCCAGCCCGGCCATTCCAGCCCCGAGCAGTTGCCCAGGCTGCGGCGAACGCGCACCGCTGCGACCGGCAGACTCGCACAACCAGGATCGCGCCCTGCGCGGCAGTCTGCACAAGCTGAAGAGGGAAACTGCAATACAGCAGTCTGCCGACAAAAGGCGTAGTCAGATTGAAGCTGCGCAACCGGAACAACCATAGTCGACTCACCAATAGTCGACTGTCAGGGTGGCAGCCCAGCCTCCAGCCAGTTCCACAAAGATTCACACAGAGCGGCATCCGGCTGATCGGCTAACGAGTGGCCGAGGTGAAAACTGGCTGAGGGCTTACAGGCCTGGTCGTCAATGGCGTTGTCGACACCCTGCTGCAGATCCATCCACGGCACAATTCCCGGACCGGGTGATTCGGTGAGCTGAAGGTAGGTGGTACAGCGCGGTTGCTCAGCTGGTGGCAGTGTCAGGCATTCCGGGAAGCGATCCTGACTGGCCGACGCATCCACCGACCAGGGTCCATCAGCCTGGCCGGCCACATGGCATTCACCACATTGTGTTTTCAGCAGAGGAAAGACCTCAACAAAGCTGGTTCGCGCGTCAGCAGCCGCCGCCGCCAGCACCAGCAGACCGACCACAGATGCCCGGATCGTTGGAGGCCTTCGAATTGAAGCGCGAGACGGCAGCCCGATATCCAAGCAGAACTGCCGTTGCGGAATTGGCTCAGTTTTCGGTCGGATCACGTCCATCGTCGGGCGCACCCGTACCGGATGAACCCATGAAAATTTTGCGGCCATCGGTGAAAGTCACATCTCGACCATTCGCGCGGTTGGAGCGGTCTTTGCTCTGATAGCCGTCGACAATAATCACCGTGCCTGGTGTCAGGCTGTTGCGGGTCAAGCCCCGGCGCAACAGGGTGTTCGGCGTGCCACCTTCCACCATCCAGCTTTCTTTGGTGCCATCTTCGTTGGTAACCTCGATGTGAATCCAGGCATGAGGGTTGACCCACTCGACCCGGGTTATCGGGCCTCGCAGAATCAGCGGCCGGTTCGGATCAAATTCAGCGCCAAAAGCGTGGTGCGCGGTTGCTGAACTGGTCATCCCAAGCGCCAAGACGCTGCCAAATATCGCTAAAAAGTACTTTTGATACATCAAGTTATCTCTCTTAGTTAATGCTGAGTATGACCATCTCGGTATGGCTAGTCAGTATCCGATTTTCTCGCGTCAGCTTCCAGAATCCGGGCCCCTTTCAGGATCCCTTCCATCGCGTAGTTACCCTCATGGCAAGCATACTCATAGACCCGCTCGTCGCTGACCGGCCATGGATATTCCCCACTCCATGGCTGCGTCCAGGTATTCGGATCTTCTACGGTAAAACTATACAACAGTGTCTCATCGTCGATGCGGCTGAACCGCTCGGTCACCTTGAGGTCGCGGGTGGCGAGGCTGAGCGCGGGCTGGTCGGCGAAGTTGGTGGTTTCCACCACCAGGGTATCGTCCTCCCACCAGCCGATTGAATCGCCCAGCCATTTGCGGACATCGTCCGCTAGGTGTTCGCTGTTGAGTCGGATGATTCGGGCATCGTGGACCATCTCCACCAGGATCATTACGTGTTCGGGCGTCTGCACGATGCGCTTGAGGTTGTTATAGAGCACCGGAAACATCGGCGGTCCGCCGGTGGAGCCAAAACCAAGCAGGCAGCGGTCACTCAATGTGCGGCTCTCAGGATCATCGTAGGGTCCGGGGCCATCTGATTCGAGCCACCAGGCTTCGCCACGGTTTTCTCGAAAGGCCGCCATCCGCAGCGCGGCACGGCGCTTACCATCCGCTGTCAGCTCAGGTCGTCGGCCGTTCTTCGGCGAAATGATTATAGATGTGCGGAATTTGCCGTCGATGGTGAACACCGAATCGCCGTTATCAATCCAGAAACTGTTGTAGCCACCGACATTTCCTGCCGCCCCAGGTGAACCATCACCACCCGCCGGAGGTGCTTCCCGGTTGGGATCGCTGTCCTGCTGGCCGGCGGCCTTCAGCGCAGCTGTTTGTGCGACCATCTTCTCCGCCGCTTCCGGAGACAACAGCAGGTTGTCACCGAATGCGGCAGGCCGCTGCAGCGGAGTCACTGTCGCAATATTGTAGGTGCCGGAGAAGTCCGGTTTGCCTTCTGCAGTTTTTGGTCCTTCTGCCCAACCAGGCAGGCTGACCAACAGCAGCGATGCGACTGCCGCTGCAGGCCACCAGATCTGTTGCTGAACGCTGCGCATAGAAATTCCTCCGGGTCCGCTTAATCGAGTGGGTTACGGCGCCACTGGCCGTAGAGCAGTTCCTCGACAAACTCTACACACTTGAAGTCCATCAACTGGGCGTTGGGTTCCATACGTCTGTACAACGGCATGCTGATGGTCCAGGGTCGGGTGAAAGTCTCAGGATCTTCAATCGTTGCTTCATAGCGCAGGTGGTTTGGACCCATCGGCGTGTACTTCTCGGTCACTTTCGCCTGCCAGGAGAAATGATTGCCTGCCCGGTCCAGCCAGGCCTGACCATTCATCCCGGTCACTTCGACCACAAGCGTGTCACCTTCCCAGCGTCCAACAGACTGACCCATCCACGAATCCACCTGCGCAGGACCCGGATCCTCCATGTAGATGTCGCGAACCGCACCAGCGTACTGATAGGCGATAAACACGGAATCTGCGTTCTGGAAGATCTGAAAAGGCTGCGGCATATAAGCGGCCCTGGGCACACCCGGCAGGTAACACTTCACTTCAGGATCCCGGTCCAGCCAGTTTTCCTGGTTGGCCTGACGGGTTGCCAGACCTGTGTCGGTATAGGGGATTTTGCCACCTTCAACAACACCAACACCGGGAGGTACGGAACCAATAGCGCCCATCGCGAGCACCGGTTTCGCCGGCAGCGGGCCATGCGGACCTTCGCGTAACGCCAGCGCCGGCTTGGCCATATGCAGTTCGATATCCCAGTTGGCTTCGTTAAGCGCCTGCCAGATACCGTTGAAATCCGGGTGGCTGGTGCCTGGTACCCGCGGTGCCAGATAATCGGAGTCCGCTGTGTGAGCCAGACCCGTAAACATCAGCAGCCCGGCCGTGACTGCGGCCAGAATAACCGTGCGAAACATACTCTCCCCTCTTTTCGCCGTTGATTCGCTGTTCAATCGCTGTTGAACAAACAGGCCTGCCTGCATGCTCGACGATTTTGCTTTAAACAGCGGACATTATGCACGACCGCGGGCTGTGTCTGCGACCCACGCTCTGCTAACTCAGACAGCTCAGCGGGCGGGCATTGATACCAGCGGCACCCGAAAACAAATTATTCGCTCATGGGGTGCAAAAGTACTCAGAAAATCTTCCAGGCGGCTGGCTTCCAGCGGGCTCAGCAGGGTTTCCATGCCACCCAGCTGGACCCGCAGACCCGATTCATCCGCGCTCAGATTCAATTTTCCAATGTGAGTTGAACTCATATACTGCCTGTTCTGTCGCCACTGGGTGACAGACCCGTTACGGGTCGAAGCAACTCAGTTGAAGCCTAGTCCACTCTGACGATGATTCCAGTCTGTGGCGATGGCGCCGCGACTCATTTTCAGACAGGGAACCCAGCATGCGGATTGCCATCGCCGGAATATCACACGAGACCAATACCTACTGTCGAGACCAGACCCAGGCGGACGCCTTCTACCAGTTGCGTGGGGAGCGGATGTTAAAAACCCGCGGACAACAGTCGGACGTGGGCGGTGCCATTGACGCCTGCGAGGCCGCAGGTGTGGAACCGGTCCCGATACTGTTCGCTTCTACCCAACCATCAGGCACCATTGCCCACGATGCCTACCAGGCGTTCAAACAGGAGATCCTCGATGGTCTGGCTAGAACACCCGACATCGATGCGATAGTGCTGTGCCTGCATGGCGCCGGGGTAGCCGACGGCGTCGACGACATCGAAGGTGATCTGGCGAGCAGCATTCGCGAACAGGTTGGTGAAAGTGTGCCGATGGCAGCCTGTTTCGACCTGCACGGAAACGTCACCCAGACGATGGCAGATGCCCTGGACGGGGTATTTGCCTGCCATCACTATCCCCACATTGATCTCCATGAACGGGCAGCCGAGGCAGTAGCGCTGACAATTCGCATGCACCGAGAAGGCATCAAAACCCATATCTGTGTTGTCAATGTGCCAATGCTGATGCCAACCACAACTACCTATATCGATCCGGGCAAATCACGCCTGGCAAGAATGCTCGACGCTGAGCGCAAGCCCGGCGTAATCGATGTCAGCTGGTTTCATGGCTTCCCCTATACCGATGTAGCGCACGTGGGCTGTTATGTTGTGGTCACGACGGAAGCAGATCCCGAGCTTGCACAGAAGGTGGCAGACACCCTGGCTGCGGAACTCTGGAACGATCGCGAAACCTTTCGAGCCAAAAGTCTGTCTGCGGCGGAAGCGGTCAGCGCAGCAAGGACTGCCGCCTCAACAGCCCACAACGCTCCGGTGGTAATTCATGAAACCTCTGACAACTGTGGCGGTGGCTCGCCCGGCGACGGCACTCACCTGCTGCGCGCAATGCTGGAAGCCGGCCTGGAAGACGCCTGTTTCGGTTTCATCGTCGATCCGCAGACCGCCAGCCAGGCTCACGCTGCCGGGGTTGGTGCAACCATTGATATTGAACTCGGCGCTCGTTACGACGACCTTCACGGCACGCCAATTGTCACCCGCGCCTACGTCAAGGCGCTCCATGACGGCAGACTGATCATGCAGGCAATGTTCAAAGGCGCACCTATAAACCTGGGTCCAATGACGCGACTGGTGATCGACGGCATGGACGTGATTGTTGCCAGCAAGCGCAGCCAGACTTTCGACCCCGAACCTTTTCTTGCGGTCGGAGTCGATGTGATGCGCTGCAAATACGTTGCGCTGAAATCGAGCAATCACTTCCGAGCCGGCTTTCAGGACATCGCCGCTGAGATCATCACCGCCGACCCGCCAGGCTCGACCACCCACCACATCGAAGTGTTTCCACGCCAGAAGTGCACGCGTGCGCTCTGGCCTTTAGATGAACACGCGGCTTTTTCGGGAAACACCTGAAATGCTGCTTTCCAACATGCGTATTCTCGATCTGACCCGGGTCGTCGCCGGGCCCTCCTGTACTCGCACCCTTGCAGACCTTGGCGCTGAAGTCATCAAGGTGGAGCCGCCGGACGGCGACCTGATGCGAAGAGGAGTCCCGAAAGTCGGCGGTGTTGCGGTCGGCTATACCCAGCAGAACGCCGGCAAGCGGCATCTGTCGATTGACTTGAGCCAGACCTCAGGACAGCAACTGGTGCAGAAACTGGCAACCCTCTGTGACGTGGTGGTGGAGAACTACCGACCCGGCGTGGCCGATCGTCTCGGTGTCGGCTACACACAGATCCGCGAACTGAAACCCGATATCGTCTACTGCTCCATCAGCGGCTATGGCCAGACCGGCCCCGCCGCCGACCGCCGCGCCTACGCACCTATCATTCATGCGGAATTAGGGCTGATTGATCTCAATGCCCGGGAACGTGGTACCGAGCCATTGCCAGAAGCCGTTTCCCACGCCGACTTCGCCGTTGGAGCGCAGGCGGCAACCGGGATTCTTGCCGCACTGGTGCACCGTCTCCAGACCGGTGAAGGACAACATGTCGATGTCTCCATGGCTGAGACCATGCTGGCGGTGAATGAGTGGACTGCGGTGGAAAGCAACGGTGGTTTTCAGGATCAGATCAGTCCGTTCCGTCCGGGCAAAGCGGCACTGCTGCAGCTGAAAGACGGCAGCTGGGTCCAGGTACCAGGCAATCCCACTACCTGGATCTTCGGCGTGGCACGCGCGTTGGGCAAAACGGCCGAACTGGAATCCCGCGGCTGGCACGAGCCCCGCGACACCCAGGGTAGAGATCGGGAAATCAAAGAGTTGATGCAATCCTGGGCCGACGAGTTCGAGTCGGTGGCACAATTCGAGCAGGCCCTGGAAGCTTCCAGAACCCCCCTTGGCAAAGTCAAACCTCTGAGTGAGATCGCCAGCGAAGACTGGGCAATCGCCAGAGGCGCATTTGTCGATGTCGAAACACACGGGTCGACGGTGAGCATTCCACGCTCGCCGATGCGCTTTTCCACCGGCAGCACGGGACCGGTTTCCGGTGCCGGCCGGCGCGGCAGCGACAATCGCGAGGTCCTTGAAGAACTGCTGAACCTTACCGCGGCGCAGCTTGACGAACTGGAGGCTCAGGGTGTGTTGTCCCGCGAGGAACCCTCAGAGCGCTGACGACAGCGGAACCTGAAGGTCGACTGACACCGGGCAGTGATCCGAACCGCGCCGAAAACTCTTGGCGTCGTGAATCATTGCGCTGTCCGGCACCAGCCATTGTGCAGCAACAGCGTTGACCAGAATGTGATCAATTGTGATTGCTCTCGGCCAGAAGGATCGCAGATTGTCTGCAGCAGTCGCAAAACCAACTTGAATCAATCCCGCCTCGTCGAGCGGCAACAAAGCAGCAGACGGCCACAGGTCATTGAAGTCGCCGAGCATAACAACCGCCGTCTGCGCAGCGTGCTGTTGAGACTCTGTAACAATCCGGGCAATCAATCGACTTTCGGCCTGCCGAAGCTCATCTGCCCGCAGTCGGCTCCATGCTGGCTGATTAGGTGATTTCAGATGCAGGTTGAACACGCTCAGCTGACATCCATCGATCTGAAGATCACAACGCAGCAGATCCCTCTGCAGACCGAGTGAGCACGTTACGCCGGTTTTAGCTGACGCCGCATCCGGATAGTCTTCTATCAGCTGCTGATCGACATCCAGCAGGCTGCGGTCCGCATGCGAAGTCAACTGCATCGGCTGGCGGCTGGCGAAGCCGAGGTGAATGCCCCGTCGTGAGTTACCCGGAACAACGCTCAGATATGGATAAGGGTCGCTGACCAGTTGGTTCACGCTGTTCAGCGCCGCCAGAGAACCGACCTCCTGAAAGGCCACCAGATCTGCCTCAACCCGGTTCAGTGCGCGGGCCAATGCACGAATTTCAGCCTGTCGTTTCGGTCTGGCGCCATAGTGTGATTGCGCAATGCCGGCATCCCCGGCAACAAACAGATTCTTCACATTGTATGAGCACAGCCTCACGATTCAATCCGTCTCCGGCTCCTGCCAGTAGAAACTACCCGCCGGGCCGGGGAACACCACCGGACTTTCGAACCCTTCAGCCGACACGCTGGCGACACCAAAACTGTAGTTGTCGATAACCAGATTCTCCATTGTCGCCTCACTGACCTGCCCCACCAGCCTGCTGTGGGTCCACACCGGAGAGGTGGTTGCACGCCAGTAGACTTGGTACGCCACGGCTCCGGGAACCTGCGACCATTTGAGACTGGTGCTGGGCTGCACTGCACCGCTGATCGTCACGTCTCGCGGCGGCGCGGGCGCGGCGGCCAGCGATGCCAGAGTTACTGCGTTCAGACCAGTAAGCTTAGCAGCATAGTCAAAGTCCACTCCTGCAATCACATCACCATAGGTAATCCCGCCTTCTTCCCGGAGGTCCTGATGCTGACGGGTGTAGTTCTCGTTGGTTTCCATGATTCTGACTGCCGGATAGCCGACATCGTTAAACGGTCGATGATGGCCACCACGACCGAAGCGATCGAGACGATAGATCATCATCACATCCAGATTGATCAGATAGCGGTCTGCCATCTGATCCACATAGCGTGCGATATTGCGCGATGGGGAATCCACCTCACCGCCGGTAAAGCGCCGCCGCTTTGCCTCATCGGCAGTTTCAACCACCCGGGTACCTTCGGAAAACACCCTTGCCGTGCTGTTATCGATGACTCCGTTGACGCCGGAAATATTGCCGATCATGTCGTTGTTGAGCAGCGCTTCAATTTCCCAGCCCTCGGATCTGGCCTTCGTCGCCATGATGCGACCGCCATAAAGCCCCTGCTCTTCTCCTGACAGTCCCACATAGATGATCGAGGCCGGAAAGCGGTAGCGGCTCAGCACCCGGGCGGCTTCGATCGCACCCGCCATACCACTGGCGTTGTCATTCGCACCCGGAGAATCCGACTCACTATCCAGCGGATCCGATACTCTCGAGTCGATATCTCCACTCATGACCACGTAGCGATTGGGTTCGGAATAACCCCGCTGAATAGCGAGGATATTGACCACCTCTGTTGGCTCGGGAATACGCCGACCCTCAACCACTTGGCTTTGTCTTATGACCTCCAGGCATCCGCCACAGGCATCAGAAATGGCTTCGAATTGACTTTTTATCCAGCGCCGGGCAGCACCGATGCCACGCACGTCAGAACGGGTTTCCGACAGCGTATGCCGAGTGCCGAAGCTGACCAGCTTGCGGATATCCGCTTCAAGATTCGCCGCTGAGGGCGCTTGGCCGATATCCACCAGTTGCTGCTCGGTACTCAGATCGAGTCGCTGATCCTGGGCTGACCAGGCAAGGGACGGGCACAACAAAAACAGGAGAAGCCAGCAGGATTTCCGTGAAAATTTCGACATATTTTCTTTATTATCAATTAGATAGAAGATTCTTGAAGAAATTATTTGAACTATTCGTCGAACAACATCCTCAGTAGTTTCTGGCCCTGATCAGGCCCCACCTGGCGGGAGGTGAAGTACTCCAAATGTGCACCGACCGGTGCCTGAGCATCAAGCCGAATCCCCCACAGCGGACGTATTTCATTGGGTACCGCCGAATAGCGCACATCAATGATCTCGTTATCCGCCTGCACCGCCAGGTAGTCGTTTGAAAACCAGCGAAAGCGTTCCACATCGACGGCCTGGGTGCTGCCTTGGGTCAGCCAGGGCAGATGCAGCGGAATGTTCAGTTTCTGCGCGCTGACGCCAGGATAGGCTTTGATCACAGCCCCGGTTCTGATCGCGTCCACATAGAAGCGACCCTCGTATTCATAGACCACCTTCCAGACGAGAATATTGGCAAAACCAGGCTTTGCTTCGAGCCTGGACGGACTATGGCCTCGGGATTCGGCCAACGCCCACCCCGCAGCTTCTGCCCTGTCGTTCTGCCAGACGCCCAGCAACAGATAACTCACGCCCCACAGCAAGCCGAAGTGGGTCCAACCCGCCGAACGCTTGATAAAGGCGAGCAACACACACAGTCCCAGTGGCACCGAGAACAGAGGATCGATCACCGAAACTACATTCCAGGCAACGCGCACATCACTGAACGGCCATAGCAGCATGGTGCCGTAGGTAGTGCAGGCATCCAGCAGACCGTGGCTGGCATAACCCAGCAGGCAGAACAGATAGACGTCGCGAAAGCGCAGTCGCTGGCGAACAAAATAGTAGAACAGCCCGGCGCAGATCAACGCACCAACAGGAATGAACACCAGCGCGTGGGTGAAGTGTCGGTGGTATTCCAAAAACAGCAGCGGATCTGACGATGATTGAATCAGCACGTCCAGGTCTGGAGCCATTCCGGACAGTCCACCGATGACACTGGCATCACGTACCCGCTGCCAGCGGCGGCCGTTGCCCGTCTGCGCAAATGCGGCGCCGAGTGCTCCCTGAGTGACTGGATCCACGTCTAGTGCTCAGCCTGCATAGACTTCATCGAACACTCTGGCAAAGGTCTCCAGATCCTTCATTTTGCCCATGCTGACTCGTGAATAGTTGTTATAAGGGGCATACGCGGGCCTGATCCTGACCTTGTGTTCCAGCATTCGCGCGGCAAATTCTGTCGCATCACGACCGATATCGGCGTAGACAAAATTGGTCTGAGAAGGAAGATAAGGTACTTCGTGGCGATCAAATACCCCGCAGACGAGTTGCCGGCCTTCGCGAATCTGTTTCCGGGAAAACGCGATGAACGCTTCGTCAGAGTAGCTCGCCACCGCAGCAGCAAGCCCCGCGACGTTCGGCCAGGCCATAACATGATTACGGAGCGCCTCCGCGAGTTCCGGCGGCGCCATTGTGTAACCGACCCGCAGCCCGGCCAGCGCAAAAATCTTTGAAAAGGTCCGCATCACCATGACTGGCTCGCCTTCTCTTACCAGATCCACCATGGAGTTACCCTGCGGATCATCTGTCAGTTCGTTATAAGCTTCATCAACTAAAACCACTGACTGTCCGCTCATCTGACGGCAGAAAGTGCGCAGAGCCTGGGCGTCAAGAAGCATCCCGGTCGGATTATTCGGATTGCAGATGTAGACCAGCGAGATATCTCCCTGCTCCGCACGTTTGGCCATTGCTGGCAGATCAATGCTCATATCGGCCGCGAGATCGACGCGCACGACTTCAACGCCTATTTTCTCGGCATAGCGCAGATGCGGGCTGTAGGTAAGTCCAGGCGCGAGAATTCTACCTTTCTTGCCGTATGCGGCCATCGCCGCACACAACGCTTCATTCGAACCCGAACTGATGGCCAGATGCACCATATCGAGACCGTTGTGTTCCGCAATCATCGCCAGCAGGTCCTGCTGAATGGGCCCGGGATAGTAAGCACCATGCTCAACCGCGCGCTGCGCAGCGACGAGAGCGCGTGGACTGGGCCCGTACGGGTTCTCATTGGCACTGAGTCGGGCGATACCGGGTTCGGGGCGCAGGCGAATTTCTTCGGCCATGAGCTTGCCAGGAACCGCACCGAGTGCAAGCGCCGCCAACGATCCACTCAACAGATTTCGACGGTTCACTTTTGCCATTTCATCACCTTTGCCATGTGATAACTCCCTATGTGCCCGGCTGCTCAACTAGACGATAATACCGGTTGTTTCAAAATTGCGGGTAGATGTCTGATGGCGAACGACAACAAAGAGCAGGTGGCGAGTGCGGCCATCATCGAGTCTCTCGAGCTGGTGGCGGAAAAAGCCGGTGACATCAACCCCACTATTCTCAAGCGCTACTTCGACAAGTGTCCGGCATCCGCGAAATTGATGGATCACATGGACCACTACATGCTCGGACGAATGCTGGACCAGGTGCTGCTTCTGATCATGGAAGACGACGACAATGAACTGCACAACTACCTGCGCTTCGAAACCAGCAGCCACAACTCGTACGGGGTCGAACAATACATGTACGAACACCTGTTCGATGCGGTATTAGAAACGGTCATAGAAGCAGCTGGAACAGGCTGGAGTGACGTCTACCAGAAATCCTGGCAGGCGCGTATAACCACCCTGCTCCACAATATCCGGGAAGCTGACGCCGCCCTGGCCTGAGCCTCAGGCCAGATTCAGACTGCTGCGGATCTTCGCGATAAACGGGGCACGAATGTCACGCTTGTTGGCGCCATAAGCTTTTCCTGGCAGCTCTCCGAGTGTCGTCGCAGCAGCAACTGCGGCATCCAGCACCTCTCCGGGTGCCCTGACCTGATCGAGAAATCCCGCGTCCACGGCCTGTTCCGGCGAAAACAATTGCGCCTGAATAACCGATGCGGTGATGTGGCGGCGCGACAGCCGTGCCTGAGACAGCTC
>Ga0316194_10001872_pt1 | contig 14622 bp, 16 predicted proteins | sample CroRivsedime1_MG_FD_204936 | JGI IMG/M metagenome (GOLD analysis project Ga0316194, IMG submission 204936) | Coastal sediment microbial communities from Maine, United States - Cross River sediment 1 | ecosystem: Environmental > Aquatic > Marine > Coastal > Sediment | place: USA: Maine...
CGCTTGCGCAGGTACGGATCTCGCTCACCCGCCATGCGGGCCATGGTCCATTCGTTGCCCAGGCGATGGTAGCAGTCGCACTCGGCACAGCCGGCAATCATGACGCCGTCCGCGAGCTGGCGCGACAGGGCGAAGTCGACGAAAGATGGCGGCAGCATGCCGACGCACGGCAGCTTGATCACGCGCGTGCCGTCCCCGTGCAGTTCATCGACATTGCTCGTGTCGCAGCCGAAGACGAGTACCCGCGGTCCCGCGGTTTCTGTTTTCGGTTCTGCAATGAGTTCTTCACGTAAGGCGCCGATCGTTCGATCGGGCAGTTCGATACCGGGCTGGATCGGGACCGCGCGCCGGAACGGTGTAGACGTCGGGCAGGAACCGGCACATATGCCGCAACTTGTGCAGTTGGCGGCGTTCACGACCGGCTCAACATCATAGGCGCGCCCGTCACTACGCGGCACCATGGAAATGGCGCCGAACGGGCAGTCGTCGAAGCAACGCGTACAGCCGTTGCAATTGTCGAGGTCGACCACGGCCGGTTTGGCGGGCTTCGCCGGCGGCATCCACGGAAGCAGTGCCAGCAACACGAGGCCACCGACGATATACAGCCAGAGCTGCCCGCCGGGCACAATGTCGAGCAATGGATACGCAGCGAGGTAGAACCAGTCGAGTCCGACGTCTGTCGGCACCACGTCCAGGTCGGCCGGGCCCTGGCTGACGGCCGGGTACGCAAATGACAACACCACGAGCATGGCCATTGTGCCGATTGCCAGTTCTTTGGGCGGGTTCACCCGCGCGCCGGAGTGGCGCTGGATGTGTACCCACATCAACAGCAGCATGAACAGCGGCCCAAAGATATGAATGAATACCATCAGCGTGAAGAAGCGGCCGCCGAGCGTGGTGTTGTTGAGGAAGTTATTGGCGATGGGCTCACCAAACATGGGCAAGGTGTCGAGCCACTCGGTGGTTGCTATTGCTATGTACTGTGCCAACTGGTCCCACACCAGCCAGTAGCCACTGATGCCGCAGATATAAATGAACGCGAGCACCGGCACGCCGGTCAGCCAGGCAAAAAAGCGCCGACCACGCAGGCGATCATGGGCGAACTCACGGAAGATGTGCAGGACAATGACGATGACCAGGGCATCGGATGCGTAGCGGTGCAGGCTGCGCATCAAGCCGGCCGCGTACCACTGGTCGTTGGTGATGTACTCGACCGATGCATAAGCGTCCGTAACGCCAGTGTCAAAGAAGATATACAGGTAGACGCCGGTAGCCGCGACGATCCAGTAGAAATACCAGCCGAGCGCTCCCAGCCAGACGAAAGGGTTGTTTCGCTGGCCGAACGCGTACTCGAATACCGCCTCGCACCTGGTGAACGCGCGTGCCAGGGCACGTTTGATCAATGCCATATCGTTCCTAGCGTGCGTGCCGCCATTCCCTGATGATGAATATGGCGACCATGCCGAGACACAGGACGCCGACGATTATCGCCATAAAAATGGAGTAGTCGAAACGATACCGGTCGCTGTTCGGATCGTAGACCGTGCAGAACAGTCTGAAGGTGCTCATCCAGTGCTCGATGAACCCGGCGCTTCGTGGTGTGTTGAACACGAGTTCCTTGAGTGGCTCGACAATCGCTGTGGTCTCGACGTTGACGCCATACACCTGGCGATAGATCTCGCCTTCAGCATCGATGACGGTTGCCTGTGCCAGGTGATCGAAGCCCTTCGCACTGGGGTAGAAGAGAAACCCCAGGTTCTCGCTTAAATGATCGACGACGCCCGCCTCGGTCGCGAGGAAGTGCCAGTTCGGGACGTCATCCATACCGAGGCCCGCGGCAAAACTGCGCATGCGCCCCGGGGTGTCTACTTTCCAGTCGAAGCCCACCGTGATCACGGAGAACGAATCTTCGCCCAGCGCTTCCTGGGCGACGTCGATAGTATCGCCGAGGTTGCGGGTAATCGTCGGGCAGATGTGGTGGCAGCTTGTGTAGATCATGCTGATGACCAGCGGCTTGCCACGAAATCGCGCCAGGTCAAACGGTTGTCCATCGACGTCACGCAGCGAGTAGTCGTCGAGTCGACGCCCGATGGCGGCCTGGCTGATCTCGAGCGCATCGCCACGTTCGTAAGACCGGGCCCCAGTCGCAGCGTGGCCGGCAGAAACGCCGGCCACGATACAAACAACTACAAGCAAACGGAAATAAGCCATCGCCTACCTAGCTCAGAGGCCAGATCTCCGACAGGTATTTCCAGTTAACGAAGTAGTACAGCACAAAGGCGATGAAGAAGATCGCGACGAGCATCGTCGTGCCCGGAATCTTCAGGGACTCAGCGCTGCCGTGCTGGGCAACCGCCGCGGATTGCGGTGGCACTTCCGGATAGCTCGGCTTCTCGTCCTTCTCCAGTTTGCGGCCGAAGAACACGGAACCGACCACTACAACGACAAACATGATGCCGCCGACCGCCGCGAGTACCGCTGACATACCGTTGAGACCCATCATAAGGAATGCAGCAGACGGGTAGTCGAACGGCAGGACCGCATCGGCAAACTGCATGTCCCAGTGACGGCGGGAAACGCCAAGCGTGCCGGCGCCCATCATGAATACCGAGATACCGGCAACACCGATACCGAATACGTACGGCTGCAGCTTCGCTATGGCCATGAACTTGAGTTCGCGGCGGAAGATTAGCGGCACGAGGTAATACGTGATCGCCATAAACGCGAGCGTCGTACCGGCAACAACAGTGCCATGGAAGTGACCTGGAACGTAGAGCGTGTTGTGCATGATCAGGTTGATCTGCTCGGTTCCCATGACCACGCCGGAGATACCGCCGATAAACCCGAAGAACACGAGCGACATGAACATGCCGGCAAACGCCGGGTTACCCCACGGCGCTTTGCGCAGCCACTCGAACATTCCCTTGTTCAGGCCGCGCGAGCGCTGGGCCGCTTCGATCGAACCGGGAACGGTCATGCCATGGATCATGCTGCCGAGGACGGCCAGGTACATCGCGTAACTCGTGTTGAAGATCTTCCATTCCGAGCTGAATCCGGGTTCGACCAGCATGTGGTGCGCGCTGGCGAGCTGCAGGAACAGGATATACATGAGAAACGCCATGCGGCTGACCTTCTCGGACAGTGGTTTGGCGCCGAAGGTCATGGCGGCGATCGCGTACCAGATGGAGACATGCGCAGCGACGTTGATCTGCTGCGACGAGTGTCCCATGGCCCACCAGATGGTCTTGTACAGAATCGGGTCAATGTTGGCCACGTAGCCCAGGGACCAGAGCAGCGTCGGAATCAGGATGATCGCGCCCGATGCAATGGTAAAGACGGCGATAATGGCGGCCGTCATGGCACCGAATGTTACAAGCGGGATCGACCCCTGGTAGGTACGTTCCTGGCGCGCAACCACCAGCGTGGCGAAAAAGACGAAGCAGCCAATCAAGGCACCGACGGCAAACAGGATGATGCCCAGATAGAAGCCGGGCTCGGCTTTCAATGGCACATACGATGTGAACATTACGCTCGAGCCACCCTGCAGGACGACGACGTTCGTAATCAAAGCGCCGACGAGCATCAGCACGAAGCCGGCCCATGCAAATTTAGGGGCGGCCAGGCGACTGCCCAACAGGACGGCCGACGCGAAATAGAGAACCGCCATTTCGAAGAAGATGATCCAGACGAGCAATACGTCGAGACCGTGTGCGGTCAGGGCCAGGTAGAAGAAGTCGGCTGGCAGCAAGTGCACCTCGGGCCAGCGCGTCAGCGCGACGAGCAGGCCGAAGAGCCCACCGATCGCGAGGAACACGACGGCGGCCACTGCGTTGACCTTGATCAGCTTTTCAGCCGCCAGGTCAACCTTGAGGCCGGTTGTCGGGCAAGTGCGAAATTCTGTGTTATTTGACATGTTCGTACTCCCCTACTCGACCACGTAGATCTTGCCGACCATCAGGTGGTGGCCGATCCCGCAGAATTCGTTACAGACGATGCCGTACTCGCCCGCCCTGTCCGGCTTGATCGTGAAGACCAGGTCGTAACCCGGGTGCACCTGGACGTTGATGTTCACCGGCTGCAATGAGAAGCCGTGTTGCACATCGGTCGACGACAGGTGCAGGCGGTAGGTCTGGTCTTTCTCCAGCTCGAGAATGGGCCACCAGTTGAACAGGCGGCCTGTCAGGTAAATGTCGTCGCCTGCCGGCGGATGCACGACCGGAAAACCGCTTTCGTTACGCACCGTGTAGGCGTCGATCATTTCCTGGGTGTGTTCGGCGAAGCGTTCGGGCTTGATCTTGTACGCCTCATTGGAGAGGTTTTGTTCGCCGGCCCCGTGCCAGTAGATCATCATGAAGAACATGATGAGGCCCCAGGTGAAGGCGATGATGATCCAGTAGAGCTCGATCTTCGCAATCGGTTCCTTCCACCAGATCCGTTCACTCGGTGGTGTTATAGCCATGGTTCGGTCCCCTTGATGTTCAGTCGGCGATCGGAATCTGGGTGATTTCGATGATGCCCCAGATGAGATAAAAGACCGTCGGAACTGCTATCCCTAAGAACAGCAGGAGGAACGGGTTATCCAGTACCCTTTGCATCAGCGGAATCGGCTCGTTGTCCGGGTTGTTGTCGTCGACTTGGTCGTTACGGTCAGACATTTCTCTTCCTCCCTTCCCCAATTTTCAGGCGCTGCCGGGCATGTTCCCAAGCAGCGAAAAACTCCCGAGTGCGAGCAGCAGCAGGATGGCGAAGAAAATGAGCGAGCGGTGCTCGAAGCGCCGGCCAACGGCGACTTCGACGCGTTGCAGTACCCAGTCCGAAAAAAGGTACAAAAGGGCTGCAACCAACGTGAAATGGACGATGCTCATAAGCTATCTGCTGTAGCGACGCACAATGCGGCTTATAGAGCAGTATCCTGAACCCACCGCCTGGAGGTCTCCATGATCTAGGTCAAGGCGGGATTTCAGTCGTAGGGGCGCAGTCTCGCGAGACTATGGACAAAAATGAGGCGATCATCGACGGTCAGGATGCCCTCTTCGGACATCACGCGAAGCAGGCGCGAGAGGGTTTCAGGCGTGATCGACAGACGCGACGCGATGACATGTTTCGGCAGGTCGAGGCGTATGGTCGCCTCGTCGTCATCAATCTCAGTGGCATGGTCGATCAGGTAGCTGGACAGCCTGCTTCTGGCGTTCTGGATGGTGAGCTGCTCGATTTCCTGCACGCGCTGGTGCAAGTGACGGCAGACATCGCTGAGCAGGCGCATGCAGGCATCGCTGTTGTCATGCAGCAGGCACCGATACGGGTCGTTCGGGATGCGATAAACGACGCTGGCTGTCAGCGCTTCGGCACTGACCGGAAATTTGCCCGTGGGCATGAACACCAACGCCTCGGCGAAGGTTCGGTCGTGGCCGATGACCTCGACGGTCTTCTTCTGGCCGTCGGGTGATATCAGGCTCAGCTCGACGTGGCCAGTCTCGATGAAGAAGAAAGCCTGCGCCGGGTCGCCCCGATGAAACAGCACCTCGCCTTTGTCGTAGGCTTCAACCGTGATGTCCGCCGCGAGCGCATCGAAAACGTCTTCGTCGAGACCTGAAAACAGGTAGTGACGACGAATCGCTTCATACTGTGCCGTGTCCTTCTCCATGCCGGGGAAGTCTAGCACCTTGGGGTTTACTCGGATCATCGGGCACAGTGTAGTCACGGTGCCGATTCGCGCATTGACTCAGGTCAATTTACGGCTAGTCTTGATCGGAATCGCCGCCCGCCGCTCCGCCTCTGCCTCTGCGATTGTCCATGTACTCGGTAATCGCGCTGCGGATTTCCCGGGTCTCTTCCGGCCCGAGACGATCAATGGCTTTGCCGAGAGAGTCGAAAGTTGCCATCAAAAGCTTTTGAAGCTTCTGAAAGCCAATCTCATTCTTGCGTCCGCAGACTGACATGTCGCCGCGAATAACTCGCTCAATGACGCCGGGGTCCTTTAGCCGTACATCGCAAGCGATGGTCAGGCGAACCAGTTCGTCGGCTATGCCCTCAAAGTGTCGTGTCCACTGTGGATTTGTTGTCATTGCTAACGTCCGTTTCGGGCCAGTAGCATATGTAATCGGGCGGGTTCTTAAGGGCCCAGCTCCTAGTACGATGTTAACGCACATCAACGAGGGAGACTGCCATGACTTACTATGCTGGAATCGATGTATCGCTACGCACCGTAAATATTTGTGTTGTCGATGATGATGGTGAACAGGTTGCGGAGACGAAGTTATCGTCGGATGTCCAAGAGATCATCGCCTACCTGGACGAACTCGAGTGCGGTATTGATCTCATTGGTCTTGAGGCAGGCACACTTGCTCAGTATTTGACCTACGGTCTCCAGGCAGCAGACTTTGATGTCGTCTGCATGGAGGCACAACAGGTCAAAGCAGCGCTCTCTGCGATGCGCAACAAGACGGACAAACATGATGCGCGAGGTATCGCCCAGTTGCTGCGCAGCGGCTGGTACAGCCAGGTGCATGTGAAGAGCATGGAGAGCCACCACATCCGCATGCTGCTTACTAGCCGCAGGGCTGTTCTCGACAAGTGCATCGATCTTGAGAACGAGATCCGCGGTTTGTTCAAGATCTTTGGTATCAAGTTGCCGCCGAAGCTCGGACACGGATCGTTCGACAAGGCGGTGCGTGCTGTCATTGAAGCGGACGAGAAGCTATCTCACGCTCTATTGCCGATGCTCGATGCAAGGCTGGTGCTCTATGAGACTTTCCGTGTACTCGATAACCGAACACGCCATCTTGCCTGGGGCGATGAAATCTGCGAGCGACTGATGACCGCGCCCGGAGTTGGCTACGTGACTGCATTAACGTTCAAGTCCGGCGTCGACGACCCAACTCGCTTTAAACGATCAAGGACTGTTGCCGCGCACTTCGGCTTGACGCCCAGGCGCTCGCAGTCCGGTGAGTTCGACTTCGACGGTCATATCTCCAAAGCAGGCGATGCCGAAGTGCGACGCACCTTGTATGTGGCTGCGAACTCCGTGCTCACGCGTAGCAGTCGTTGGTCATCGCTCAAGGCTTGGGGAATGAAATTGAAGAAGAACCGCGGACACAAGAAGGCAGTCGTTGCTGTCGCCAGAAAACTTGCCGTCATCCTCCACCGACTGTGGATCGACGAAACCCAGTTCCAATGGGGCATAGAGAGAGTCAGGTCATGAAATAACGACTCGCTCTGCCCCAAAGGAAGCGTCCTGACGTGGACGTGGTCTGGATGAGGCCGTAACTGACCGCTGTGCCCTAGAGCACGCCCAAAAGCATGGCCCTCCACTCCGTCCGACCAATGCTTGCAGCCGCTGGATATCACCAGCGCCGACTGCGTAGAGAAGCGTGACCCACGCCAGAACGCGACCTAGACAATACTACAAACTCAGGGAGCTTGACTTCAATGCCCGATTAGAGAAGCGGTCGGTGGACTGACAGTCTCGCTATCTTGGAAAGGGTCTCTCGACCATCGGACCTTTGCTAATAGACCGAACACGAACGCAAATTGTACGTCTAGCACAGGCGCTATTTGCGGCGGAAGAGTTCTGAGCCTACAGTTGTCGGATGGAAGCGGAAACACATGCATTCTTCGCACTGGCGGAAGCCCTGGGAATCGGGATTCTGATTGGTATCGAGCGCGAGCAGAGTGAGCACGTGACAGGTAAGGATGCATCGGCTGGCATTCGAACATTTGCACTGGCATCGCTCATTGGCGCAATCAGTATGATGACGGGCGGCGTGCCGCTATTGGCTGTGGCGGTTGCCGCGGTCGGTACGGTCCGCATCGTGTGGGTCGCGCAACAGGGCGATCCAACAATCGGACTCACCACGAGCCTGACGCTCGTCGCGGTCGTTCTGTTGGGGGCGCTTGCAACGGAAACAGCGCTGCTAGCGGCTGGCGTCGGGGTGGTCATTGCATCACTTCTTGCGGCGCGAGAGGTTCTACGTGGTTTTAGCCGGACGGTGCTGACAGCGACGGAGTTGCGAGACGGGCTTATTCTTGGCGTATCGGTTCTTGTAATCTTGCCGGTCCTGCCCGACTTCAACTTTGGTCCCGGCGGCGCGCTCAACCCGCGCAACCTTTTCATCATCGTGGTGCTCGTCATGCTGATTGGCGCGGCGGGACACATTGCTACGCGGGTCGCAGGCGCCCGGTTAGGGCTGCCGGTGAGTGGTTTCCTGTCGGGATTTGTGTCCAGTACCGCCACGATCGCGGCACTTGGCCGGCGCGCGAGCGAAAAGCCAGACGATTCCAAGAGCGCTGGCGCGGGGGCAACGTTCTCCTCGGTTTCTTCGCTCATTCAGATCGGAATAATCCTGCTCATATTGAGCCCCGCCATGTTCGCTGTGGGGCTGCCAGTGCTACTCGGAGCCGGCTTGGCGGCGGGGCTGTATGGAGCGGTGATCTTTTTCCTGGCTCAGCGAGGCGATGTCAAACCGACAGTGCTGGAGCTTCCACAGCAGGTATTCTCCGTCAAGGGCGCAGTCAATTTCGCGCTAATCGTGGCGACAACGATGCTGATTTCCGCGATCCTTAACGAGTATTTCGGGAACGCGGCCATTCTCGTGACCGTGGCACTTGCCGGTCTGGTAAGTACCAATTCTGCAGCCTTTGCCCTAGCCTCTCTCGTGGCGGCCGGGCAAATCTCAGCAATCGACGGCGTATTGCCGCTGGCTGCTGCGCTCAGTGCGAACACGGTTGTTCGGATCTGGATCGCGCTGCGCAGCGGCGAATCTTCGTTCCGTAGCACCGTATCTGGCGGGCTCCTTGTCCAGCTGGCGGCCCTTTGGGTGGCTTGGTGGTTGGGCAGCATCGCCTGGGCGGCCGCTACGGGCCAATAGCAGACGTTAAGAATTCAAGCTTGCCCACAAATAGACGATGAAGGACAGGTCGCTGGCTATGCTCCGAACCCAATGTCGTGGCGCCCACGCATTAAGCAAACCTTCAGTCTGCGAATCCGACCGTTGTGTGTTTGAATCTAATAATTGGTCGTTGATCGGTTTGAGCACAATGATCGTAAACTGAACGACGAACTAGTCGAAAACTATAGCCTGAATCTCATGTTCAGTGTTCTTAAAGTCGGCTTGTTACGATACAGCGGTTCTGCGCGTCAGGCGGCCGCCCGATCGGGCTCGTAGTTCTGTGCCGCGAATTCCCAGTTGATCAACTCGCCGAGGTACGCATCGATGTAGGCGTCACGCCTGTTCCGGTAGTCCAGATAGTAGGCGTGCTCCCAGACGTCCAGCGTCAGCAGGGGGGTGACGCCGTGAATCATCAGCGGCGTATCGGCATTGCCGGTATTAACGACATCGAGGCCGTCAGCTGTTTGGAAAAGCCATGTCCATCCGCTCCCAAATTGCCCGAGCGCGGCATTTTTGAACACGGCCTGAAATTCGTGCAGATTGCCGAATTGAGCGGCGATCGCGTTGACCAGCGGTCCCACAGGTTCGCCACCGCCGTTGGGTGACATGCTGTGCCATAGGAACGTATGGTTCCACGCCTGAGCTGCGTTGTTAAATATGCCGGTATTCTTTTGTTCACGCGCGCCAGCGATGATCTTCTCGAGCGATTTGCCTTCGTATGCCGTCCCGGTGATCGCGGCGTTCAACTTATCGACATATGCCTTGTGATGTTTGCCGTGATGATACTCCAGTGTCTTCGCCGATACGTGCGGCTCCAGCGCATCGATTGAATAAGGCAATTCTGTAAGTTCAATGGACATAAATGACTCCCTATATTTTCTTTAAGAACGATTACCGTTGTCGGACCGTCTCACGCATGAGACGCACCTCTTCGGTGAGTGCTTCAATCCGTTGCAACAATAGTTCCCGCTCGTCGTGAGCAGTTTCGGCGGTGGCGCGTATAGTCTCGCTCGCTTCCGATTGCAGCGACTGCATCGAATTGACCATCAGCGCGATGAACAGATTTAGCACGCTGAAAGTGGTCACGACAATGAACGGCACAAAAAAGAGCCAAGCGTTTGGGTGAACTTCCATCACAGGTCGCACGACGCCCATCGACCAGCTCTCGAGCGTCATGATCTGAAACAGGCTATACATCGAAGCGCCGATACCGCCGAACCATTCGGGGAACGCAGCGCCGAAGAGCTTGGTCGCCATTACCGCGGCGATATAGAAAACAAGGACCAGCACCGCGAGGATCGATGCCATTCCCGGCAACGCTTTGAACAGCGCGCCGACAACGATGCGCATTTGCGGGACGACCGATACCAGGCGTAGCACACGCATGACTCTCAAGGCGCGGAGTACAGACAGGGGCCCCGCCGCCGGCAACCAGGCGACCGCGACGATCGCGAAATCGAAGACATTCCAGCCACCGCGAAAGAAACTCGACCGATACAGCCATAATTTGAGACCGATCTCTACAGTGAATACCCAAAGCGCCGCCGCGTCGATTGCGAGCAGCAGGGGCCCTGCAATGTTCATCGCCTGGGGCGAAGTCTCGAGCCCGAGAGTAATCGCGTTAACGACGATGACGGCCGTGACGACTAGATTGAATGCACGCGATTCGACGATGCTTCTCAGCAGCGTAGCCCTGTTGAGCGGTAACTGGCGCAGGACGTCTATCAATTTGTGATCGCCACCACGATGTCAGTGTCGTGCAGGTGGTCACGCATGCGCTGTTTCTGAATGCGATGGGACTTCCGCAGTTGGCGACGTACTGCGCGCTTGGTCCGTCTTGTCCCTTTCTTGACGGCGGCGTACAGGTTATCGTGCGCTGTCTCAAGCGCTATCACCTGCCGATTGCGCAGCCGGACTCGAATCAATGCCTGTTTGTCGACGCCGCCTTTAGGCCCGTTGGTATCTTTCATGAACACATCGACCGCGAGGATATCCTCGCGGAAATGGTGCAACGCCGTGCGCACTTGATCGCGCACAAACTGATCGATCGAGGTACTCATTTCCAAGTCCTGGGCCCTTGTCGTGATATTCATCGGTCACCTCCTTGATAGATTGAAACCTAATCTTACCGACCCTGAGAGCTCGATCCATTCGAGGTATTCGATCATTTACCTCGGGCGAACCGAGGTTTTTTAAAGATCGAAAAAACCGATGTAATAGGTCGCTATTTACAACTTATTCGAATTAACCGATGTTGCTATCCTAATCGTCAAGTAGCGCCTGATGGTCGATATCGGCGAATTATGTCTATTGGAGAAGACATGCCTGTAGTTGCACTGAAGAATTTCCTGCGTCTCGAGTCGTCCGCCGGCATATTGCTGGTTGTGGCGACAGTCGCGGCGTTGCTCGTATCCAACTCACCGCTAGCGGGGCTTTATGAGCGCCTGCTCAACGTGCCGCTCGTTGTCGCGATTGGCGACCTGGCTGTGGACAAACCACTGCTGCTCTGGATCAACGATGGCCTGATGGCCCTGTTCTTTTTCCTCATCGGACTTGAAGTCAAGCGCGAGGTATTGGAGGGGCAACTGTCGTCCAAAGATCAGCTGCTGCTGCCTGCTTTCGGCGCGTTAGGTGGTTTCTTCGTGCCCGCCGGAATCTACGCGATTTTCAACTGGGGCAATCCCGAAACAATTGACGGCTGGGCTATACCGGCAGCCACGGATATCGCGTTTGCGCTCGGCGTACTGATGTTGCTCGGCAATCGCGTGCCGATTGGTCTCAAGATGTTCCTGACCTCGATCGCGATCTTCGACGACATCGGCGCAATCGTCGTGATCGCGATCTTCTACACGCAAGACTTGTCGCTGTTTGCGTTGATTGCAGGCCTCGTCGGCATCAGCAGCCTGGTCGTGTTGAACTGGCTCGGCGTTACACGTATTGCTGTCTATGTGACCATCGGAATTGTGGTGTGGCTGTGCGTTCTAAAAAGTGGCGTGCACGCGACGCTCGCTGGTTTCGCGGTCGCCTGCACGGTACCACTGCGGACACAAAAAGCGACGCTATCGCCACTGCGCCACCTGGAGCACTCGCTCCATCCATGGGTTGCGTACCTTATTCTGCCAGTATTTGCCTTCGCCAATGCGGGCGTCTCTTTCGCCGGCATTAGTGCTGATGTATTGTTCGGTCCAGTGTCGATTGGCATCGCGGTCGGTTTATTTCTGGGCAAGCAGCTGGGCGTCTTCGGCATCGTGTGGCTTGCCGTCAAACTGAAGTTCGCCAGCTTGCCTAAGGACACCAACTGGCTATCGATATATGGTGTGGCATTGTTGACAGGCATCGGCTTCACGATGAGCCTGTTCATTGGATCTCTGGCATTCGAGCGCGGCGCTTTTGACCAACTGGCCGCAACACGTGTAGGCGTGCTGACTGGCTCCGTGCTGTCGGCGACGGCCGGATATCTACTCTTGCGCCGTGCCTTTCAGTCCAATTCGAAGATAGCGCCAGTCGGCGCAAAGGAGAGTATGAACCCATGAGAATCTTGTTGATATGCGTTACGGCGCTGAGCTGTCTGCTCGCCGCGCCACGAGCATCCGCCATCCAGCCTCTGACCGCGATACAGCTCAAAGAAGTTTGCGCCGATGCAATTAAAAGTGAAGACTCTCCCGAAGCGCGGTTGTGCGTCTACTATGTCAAAGGGTTTCTCGATGGCGCCGTCGCGACCGATGGGCGTGTTGCCGAAAATGTTGCCGCAGAAATCGAGGAACAGGAGACATTCACCGAGCGCGCCATAAGGACGCGCATTGGCAATCGTCTGAAAAAGTTCGGGCCATCTGTGTACGCAGAATTTTGTGTCGGACAGCCGGATCCAATCGCCGATGTCGTGCTGCACGTTATCGAGGAGCTGGATCGCTACGACAATCTCGACGGGATACAGGCACAGACGGTCGTTTACGCTTCCTTGCGACGTCACTACCCGTGCAGTGCGGAATAGGGCGAGAACAATGCTTCGAGAATCTCGATCTTTCGTCGCTGAATGTTCGGCCTGATATGATAATGCCATGCGCCACCTGAACTACAGTCACTTGCAGTACTTCTGGGCTGTTGCCCGCGAGGGAAGCATTGCCAAGGCATCAGAGTCCTTGCACGTAACGCCGCAGACCATAAGCGGCCAGCTGAAGCTGCTGGACAAAGCGGTAGGGCACCCGCTCTTCAACCGCGCGGGACGGCGACTCGTCCTCTCGGATATGGGAGGGGTGGTGTTCGAGTACGCCGACGAGATTTTCTCGACAGGCGCCGAACTCGCGAGTGTGGTACGCGGCAATCATATGAGTGGCCCGAAGACCGTAAGCCTGGGAATCGTCAGCTCAATGCCCAAGCTTATTGCTGAGCGCATTGTCGCGCCGGCAATGTTGGCTGAGAAACCCGTACGAGTACGCTGCCATGAGTCGTCGCTCGAGCAGTTGCTCTCTGAACTCGCCGTGCACAAGCTCGACCTGGTCCTGTCGGATCAGCCGGTGCCAGATGGCTTGGGGATAAAGGCCTACAATCACATGCTTGGCGAAAGCGGCATGTCCTTTTTTTCACAGCGCGCCCGCGCGCGGCGTTATCGTGCGAGGTGGCCGGACAGTCTGAATGATGCACCGTTGCTGATGCCCTCACAGCATTCGGCTTTACGGCGGCGCCTCGATGATTGGTTTGAGAGTCACGGACTCTCGCCTCGTATTGCTGGAGAATTCGACGATAGTGCACTCCTTAAGGCATTCGGGGAAGCGGGCGCAGGTGTATTTGCTGCTCCGACGGTCATAGAAGAGGAGATATGCCGTATGTACCGCATGTCGGTAATCGGACGAACAGATGCAATCAAGGAGCGCTTCTACGCTATCTCACCCGAGCGGCGCCTCAAGCATCCATCGGTCGTATTGATTACGGACACGGCTCGCTCAGACCTTTTCGCGGCGCAGTAGTACCACAATGATGTTGGGTTGGAGCAATACCCAATCGTTACAAGATAACGAGGGACGCCAATCGAGACCGCTCCACACATTAGACAGGTTTAGTTCTCCGAAGGCAGGGGTTTAAATAGTTCAGGACGGAGAGTCAGAAGAGTAGTTTCAGCGGCCGCTTCTGGCCGGAAGCCGCCAGTCGCTTGGTCTGAGCTAGAATGGCGGCTACTGACCCGTTGCGGACGGTCGAGTGAGAGGCAAGTTTGGGTCAGGACTTGCCGTTAATTGCTAGTATGGTTGCTCCGGATCGCCTATCCGTGGGAACTGGCGATTTAGCTACGATCTTGAGCCAAAACGATGAGCAACTTGTCCGCCCGTGTACCGGTCTTCCGCACCCTGAGAGTTACCTTGGTGCTGTGCTTGTCCATTCTTGCTTTGTCGGTTGTTCTCGGATGCTCGGAACGGGCAACTGAATATCCATCGCCTAACCTAAGCCCAGACGACGCACTTCAAGTGGCCGCTAATTATCTCGGACAACAAGAGGTTCCTGCCTCCGACTATGATGTTGTCCTGGTAGGCTTCAACTATATTGATCGTACTTGGCGAATCAGCTACCGAGCAAAGAGCGGCATACTCCACGACCAGTACTGGCTGAAGATTTCGGACGAAGGGGCCAATGAAGTCTCGCTTCTTCCTCTTTAGTTAGAAACTGTTCGCCAACGGTAGCGACAACACCTGACCCCGACTTACCTCTCAATTCTAAGATTTGCTTGTGCTGAGCTGTGCTCCAG
>Ga0316194_10001873_pt1 | contig 14622 bp, 8 predicted proteins | sample CroRivsedime1_MG_FD_204936 | JGI IMG/M metagenome (GOLD analysis project Ga0316194, IMG submission 204936) | Coastal sediment microbial communities from Maine, United States - Cross River sediment 1 | ecosystem: Environmental > Aquatic > Marine > Coastal > Sediment | place: USA: Maine...
TCAGTGCAGCATTTTGTTCTAAAAAATACGATCCGATTGTAAACGGAATCACAAAGCCTGGTTTTACCGAAAAAGCTCAACAGTGTTAGCAAAGGAATTTTCAATGTCTATCGAAAAACTAAAAAATATCCTTGTAAATAAGATTGGATCGGCCACGAAAAAAGCCTACGGTCAGTTGCCGGAAGAATTGGAAATCGGATTCCCGCCGAATATCGAAATGGGTCATTTTGCGGTGGGATGTTTCTCCTTGGCCAAACAGTTTCGTAAGTCACCGACTGAGTTAGCTGCAACTATTGTTGACCACCTCGAACCTGATGAGGTCATCGCGGAAGTCAGTGCCGTCGGCCCTTATATCAACCTGCAAATTACCGGTAATGTATTGTTTGGCGATGTGTGTAATTATATCATTCGTCAAGGCCCGGCCTACGGTTCATCCGACATGGGTCAGGGCCGCCGTGCAATGGTGGAGTATCTGGCACCGAACACCAACAAGCCGCTGCACCTGGGACATCTGCGCAACGGGGCGCTGGGTATGGCGGTTGCCAACATGTACCAGGCCACCGGCCACTGGGTCGTCCGGGCCAATCTGGTAAACGACCGCGGTGTTCATATCTGCAAAAGCATGCTGGCCTGGCAGCGATGGGGAAATGGTACGACACCGGCAGCGGAAAATGAAAAGGGCGATCACTTTGTCGGAAAATACTACGTGCGCTATGCCCAAGAAGCTGAAAACGACGCGTCCCTGGAGGATGAAATTCAGCAATTGCTTCAAAAATGGGAGGCCGGCGATCCGGACACCGTCGCACTCTGGAAAATGATGAACGGCTGGGTATATGATGGTTTTGACGAGACCTATCGTCGCTTCGGGCTTAAGTTTGATGCCTATTACTATGAATCCGATACGTATAAACTCGGTAAAGATATCATCCAGCAAGATCTTGAAAAAAATGTGTTTTCCACAGATTCGAACGGAAACACCGTATTTTTCTTACCGGAAGAAGAATTTAGCCGTGACAAAAGCGGAGAGCTTAAAAGGGTTACCGTGTTGCGCGCCGACGACACCAGCCTATATATCAGCCAGGATATCGGCACCGCCATCCTGAAAATCACCGATCACAAACTGGATTATTCCATTTATGTGGTGGGCAGTGAACAGGAATATCATTTTAAATGTCTGTTCGCAATCCTGAAAGCATTAGGGTATGACTGGGCCGCAAACTGCTATCATCTGTCCTACGGCATGGTGTATTTGCCGGAAGGCAAAATGAAGTCCAGGGAAGGTAAGATCGTCGATGCCGACGATCTTGTCACAGCCATGATAACGCTGGCAAAAGCTGAAATCCGGCGGCGGGATCCCGAGGCCAGACTTTCTGATGAGGAAGTAAAAAACAGGGCGGAAAAAATCGGGGTGGGCGCCATCAAATTTTACCTGCTGCGGGTACGTCCCGCCCAGAGCATTAATTTCGATCCGGCAGAGTCCATTTCCTTTGACGGATTTACCGGGCCCTATTGCCAATATGCTTACGCCAGGATCTGCGGCATTCTGGATAAAGCCAAAAACAGGCCAAGAAAGCTCCAAGACCCGGATTATTCACTTCTCGGTAACGCCGAAGAAGTGCAGTTGCTCCAAAAACTGATCGAATTCCCTCAAGAGGTGGCAAATGCGGTTGAAGATCTCAACCCTTCCAAAATTGCCGCTCATGTATTCAACACGGCCAAAGCCTTTAATCAGTTTTACAATAAGCACCCCGTATTGAAGGCTGACAATGAGCAATTTGTCGATGCCAGGCTGGCGCTAATCAAAACGACGGCTGTGGTACTTAAAAACGGCCTGAATCTATTGGGCGTAGAAGTACTGGAAAATATGTAAACAAAATTCAGAACTACTGATATGTCGTAAAATCTGATGCAACAGAAGTTTCAGAAATCGCGCCAACAATGCTGAATTTAGGCGAATCGGTCTGAATTTTATGGTTTATTTTTAATAAAATCTATTGCATCTTGAATTTACACAAATTTTTTTCCATTTTGTAGGATCTTTTGATATAAGGGCCTCCCGAAAAGTTTTTTCGATTGAGGTCAGGAACCCTGAATTTAAGGACTCTTTCTAATGATATCACGAATACTCATCAAAATCGGCGGTCGGGCGTTTGAAGGTGAACAAGGCTTTAAGGACCTGGCAGCGGCTATCAAATCTATCCGGGAAACAGAATTTGTCATCGTCCACGGTGGTGGTGCTGAAATTTCTCAAGCGCTCAAAGACGCCGACCGCAAGACCCATTTCATTGATGGCATCCGGGTGACCGGCGCGGATGATATCAAAATTGTCGAATCTGTTCTCTCTAAAACGATCAATCAACGAATTGTTTCAAGGTTAGAAAAAAACGGGGTGCCCTGCAGCCCCTTGTCCGGAAGAAACCGACAGCTGTTTATCGTAGATCCTCTGACCCGCCGGGGACAGGATTTAGGCTACGTCGGTAAAATTAAACAGGTAAACGCCGGTGTCGTTCTGGATACTTTAAAATTAGGACAGGTACCGGTCGTCTCGCCCATATCCGCCAATGAAGAAGGTCAAAGCTACAATGTCAATGCCGACAGCGCGGCAGCAGCGCTCGCCGTTGCTATCCGATGCACCGACCTGGTTTTCGTCACTGACGTCCCCGGTGTTCTGGTCGATGATGAAATCCGGCCGTCCCTGTCCGTCCAAAAATCGCAGGCCCTAATAGCCGACGGCACCATTAAAGGCGGCATGGTGGCGAAAATGGAATCAGCCTTTGAAGCCCTGCAGCAAAAAGTGCCCCGAGTTCATATCATCCAGTGGCACGGCCCCCAAACACTTCATAACATCATCGAAGGCAAGCCTGAAACCGGAACAACAATCACCCCTTGACCTTAATGGAATGACGAATGAAGATTGACGAGTGACGAATGATGGAATCGCTTCGCTCCGTCATTTTCCATACCCGGTAAAAGCATAATTAAGTTTCCGATGCAACTCAAGCAGACCAATAAACAAATAAACCTAATAAGCACCATCGTTCTGCATCGAGTAACCAGGATCAAGCATCGAGTAACCTGTAACCCGCACCCCTTTTGATCTCCCTGCACCTTCCATTGAGCGACATCTTGCTCTATGCGCCATGCCCTTTGCTCTATGCCCTAATTGCCTGCAAATCGCACCCCGCAACCCGTATCCCGTTGTTCTACCTTCCTTCGTTTATCTTTTCCGTCGGTCAAATAATTGACGAAAAAAAACCGTCACGCCAATTCGATGACCATTTCTCAATTTAACCCAAAGAAATAAAAGGAATTAATCAGAAGTATGGCCCGAATAGTCAAGGCCTGGCAAGCGTATCTGTCCGAAAGAGCGAAATGGCACAAATATTGCTGGTACTAATCAATTATTCTGGCAAGCAAATATGTCAACAAACAAAATTCGGGGCAAGCGCCGGGATATGTCTACAACACAAAGCCGGGTAAGGTAAACTCAGCAGAAATCGTAGGATTACTTCTCTGAAAACCGTAATGTTTCAGGATCAAAATTAAGCATACAGAAGTATAGTAACTACTAACTATACTACTATAGGTAATAGGTATCCGCCTACCCTCTCACCAGTACAGATAATTCCCAACATAGGCTTTCTGAATTTTTGGTTGCCACTAACACATCAAAAATTCTACTTCCTGCCTTTTTGTTTGTTAGCTTTTCCATAATTCAATCACATCATAATCCCGCATAAAACCTTACCATCATTGCGTTTGTGTTTCCCAAAACACTAGTCCGCCATTACTCACATCGTACTGCTTTTTACCGGTCAAATTTTTGACGAAAAGCGGCCGTCACGCCAAATCGATGACTATTCTTCAATTTAATAATGAAAGTATAAAGAACATAAGTAAAAGAAACTCCCGCGGAGTATAGGCCTGCGCGTATCTTCTTTTTTACAAAAGTGCCATGGCATACATGTTGCTCATACTAGTCAATCATTTCGATAAATAACTTATTTAGAGAAATTAAAAGGAGGGCTAGAATATGTTAGCAACACAAAGTGAGGCAATTCAACGTCAACAAACCTGGGAGTATTACCGCGACAACCTGGAAGTTTCAAACATAACTCAAAAGAAAGAATTCGCGGACTTTTCTTATGAGCCTATTGCAAGGGAATTTCGCTGGGCTGAACAGGTATATCAGGCTGGTGACACCGTGGCGCTCGTCGCGGTTTACAAAAACTTACCGCATCACCTGCAATACAATGTAGATCAGTTACTTCTGGAGGAGTATCGCAAAAAACTCTTTCGGGTTCCTCTGTTTGAAGCTTCATTGCTTCTATTGTCAAGCGGATGCTTGCAGGGTTTTGACTCTTTGCGCGAACGATCAAAACGAATCTTTTCCGATAGCTGTGCCGATCTCCAGCAACAAAAGGCATTGGATTTTATTTCATCCAGAAACCCGGAGGATATCGTCGTTTTGGTGATGCGATCCGGCCAATTGATCGGAACGATGACATTATTTCCTTTCAGCAGAAAACAGGATATCCCGAGTTTGTCCTATCTCAGGATGGAGCCGTCTTTTGACAAATTGCCCGAGGTACCCGCCGTGGAAGTGGGAAGGTTGGCTAAAGCGACATCCCATGGTAATCACGACAGCCGTCAAGGCAATAATTTGATGAACACCATGGCAATGGCTGCCGCCTTTATCGTCACGAAAAATTTTATTCTGCAACATGGCTTGATTCCCGCTGCCGACTCATACATGTGTGGCGACACTTACGGATCCTTTATCTCGAGTTTGAAACGCTTTTTCCCAATGAGAACAGTTAAATCTCGAATTAATCCGGATATGCTTAAAGATGACAGCAGGGTTCATGCTACGGGAATGTATTTTCTCCAACGTCATGTCCTGGGGTCTTTCGGCAGCGCCGAAGATCTGATGTCAGTCATTGAAACCATTGAAAAGTCAAACCCTGACATCGCCCATCGGATTAAACAACTTTTGGAGTCGGATCTAAAGACCAATGGGGTTCAAGCAATTCGAAAATTTAACCCTGAAAAATTCAGGGTGCAGTTCTTTTATTTTCCCTGCTATCATCCAAAGACTGTAGAGGGCTTCAAAAGGCTTGAGCAAGTGGTTCAACGAATGACAACTGTAGACAGGAGTGTGCGGCGTTTAGAAAATTATGTATAATGAAATCTCGGCGGGTACTTTCGGGAATATCAATCGCGCTCTTTTGCTTCCATCAAAACGTCGTGTAGAACCCAGCTGAGTTTTTCAATGCTGTAGGGTTTGGTGGCAACCCCGCGAAATCCATACTTCTCAAAATCAGACATGATCGGATCATTGGAATATCCGCTGGATACGATCGCGGCTACCTTCGGATCAATTTTCAAAAGCTGTTGGATCGTCTCCTTCCCCCCCATACCACCGGGAATGGTTAGGTCCATGATGACCGCATCAAATGGTTGTCCGGTTCGCGTGGCATCCTGATAAAGCGCAATCGTTTCAGCACCATCCGAGGCGCAGCCGACGTCATATCCCAATTCTATCAATATCTTTTCGGTGACGTTTCGAATAGACTCATCATCATCCATCACGAGAATTTTTCCTTCACCTTTTATGAGTCGGTCTTCTCGGTCTCCTTTTTCAACTAACTTTTCATGACTTGCCGGCATATAAATACGAAAGGTGGTCCCCTCACCCATTTCAGAGTCCACCGCAATATAGCCGTCGTGTGCATGAATGGTGGTGTATGACATCGATAAACCGAGACCGCTACCCTGGTGCTTGGTAGTAAAATAGGGATCAAAAATTTTGGCTAAATGTTCCTGTGGGATACCAAGACCTTCGTCTTGAATTGAAATTTCGACATATTTTCCAGCTTCCAGGGGCAAACCGGATCGTGCCTCCAGGGCAGCGTTACACGCATGCAACCGGATGGTACCTCCTTGAGGCATGGCCTGTACTGCGTTGATGGCAAGATTATGAATCACTTGACTAAACTGCCCAATGTCGACGTTTACCGGCCAAAGATCTTCAACGATATTGAATTCGCATCTCGCATTTGATCCCCTCAGGGCAAAAACAGTTGAGTCCCTCAGCACCTCCGATATGGAAGCAGTTTTTTTAACCGGTGCCCCTCCTTTGGAAAAGACCAGCAGCTGCCGGGTTAGCGCACTGGCTCTTGATGTGACCCGCAGGGCCTCATCGAGTGCTTCTATAATATCTTCTCCTTGATCGGCTTCGAGCTTTGCCAGGGAAATATTCCCCATGATCCCGGATAAAAAATTGTTAAAGTCATGAGCGATCCCCCCGGCCAGAACACCTAAAGATTCTAATTTCTGGGCCTTGAGAAGCTCCTGTTCCAGTCTCTTTTTCTCGGTGATGTCATGGAATACTGTGGTTACGCTGACTGGTTTACCATTCTCATATCCAATTCTTGAATTAATTAATCCGTTAATCTTGCGGCCATCTTTAGCAATGATCTCCGTTTCAGCTATGTTAGGAACGGATTCACCTCTCATGATTTTGTCATATCTTTCGAGTTGTTTGTTAAGACTTTGTTCGGTGAGGACATCCCATGCCTTCAACTCGAAGAATTCTTCCTTGGTGTAGCCGCTGTACTCACACGCAACAGCATTCAAGCTGATAAATTTTCCGGTTGCCAAGTCAATCTCATAAATTGCAGCGGGAGCGTATTCGAAAAGTTGCCTGTATTTTGCCTCGCTCTCACGCAAAGCCTCCTCCATGGTTTTGCGGCGGTCGGCTTCGGCTTTTTCCAATTCCTCGATTCTCCGCTTCGACACAGCTATTTCCGCGAGGAGTTCTTCTTTGGTTTTATCTGTATCTTTCATACATGGGTCTCGTTAGATCAGCGCGTAAAGTAAAATATAACAATCTTGCTAAAAGTCAAAGCAGACCATAAATCGCATTTAATGAATCCACAATGAATTCCGGCTATTTATCGCCGGGCAATTCGCTTTCTTTAAACTCAATTTTAGCATTAAAAATCTTCAGAGACAAGATAATTGCCGATGGCGGGAAAAACCTGTATTTGACATTTCACTCATCCCTCTCTATCATACAGACTGAACGCACCAGGGATACCTTAATATGGATAATCTGGAAAACACCATCATTGGCCTGTTAAGCGAGCTTGTTCGAATCAATTCCGTTAATTTGACGCTCTCCCACGGTCCGGGAGAAAACGAACTATCAAAATTTATTCGGCATCGCCTCGATGCGTTGAAGCTCCGCTCGCAAATTCAGGCCATCGCACCTGACCGCAACAATGTAATTGCCGTAGTATCAGGCACCAATCCCAAAAAATCCCTGCTATTGAACGGCCATCTTGATACTGTGGGGGTCGAAGGCATGGATGATCCGTTCAGATTGAAACAGGAGGGTGACAGGATTTACGGCCGCGGAGCCTATGATATGAAGGGTAGCCTTGCCGTCATGCTGCTGCTCGCCGAGTATTTCACCCGCCATCCACCGCCCCTCGATATACTTTTGACCTTCGTCGCCGACGAAGAGGATAAAAGTCTCGGCATGGACTATTTGGTCGAAAAATGGCTTTGCGATATATCTCCACCACCCCTTGGGGCTATTTTTCTGGAGCCAACAGAGGAGAATATCGGCGTTTGCCACAAAGGTTTTAACTGGTATGGGTTGGAAGTTACCGGCAGGGCTTCCCATGGAAGTCGACCGGAGGAAGGCGTCGATGCCATTTTGCCGTTACGGTCTGCATTAAATGAACTGAACAAGGTCCAGGCCGAGCTATTAAATCGAGCACCGGACCCGTTACTGGGCCATGCGACCCTTCACAGCAGTATTATTGCCGGTGGCACCGAATTAAGTGTCATTGCCGGCCATTCGCACCTCCAATGGGAGCGACGCACGCTTCCGGGGGAATCCCGACAGGATCTTGAACTGGAGCTGGAACGAACGGTTCGAGCCGTTGAAAATCATCCCGGAAAGCATGAAGTAAAAGGCCGCAAACTGTTTCAGAGACCGCCATACAGGGTGCCGGATGATGCCGAAATATTATCCCGTTTGCAAAAAGCGTCTCCACAATCCTCGCTGGCAGGCCTTTCTTTCTGGACGGATGCCGCCTTAGCCGGGAAGGCAGGCATCCCTTCCGTTCTTTTCGGTCCCATCGGCCATGGCGCCCATGCGGTCGACGAATGGGTCAGCCTCAATAGCCTGTTAAAAGTTTATGAGACGTTAAAACGACTGATATTGGATTTTTAAACCAAATGTTCGGATCTCACACAAGAATCTATTTTCGGGCTTGACAGTTGATTTTTTTTTTGTCATATTGCCGCGAACAGTTTCAGAAAGAATAAAATCATGATGCCAAAAATCTTGACAAACATCCGTATCCGTCCCCGTCGCCGCTACCGGCGACGAAACCCAGGGGGGTTTTTGTGTTTGACATGATATTATTGACAACTCAATGGAAAGCATAAAAACCCCGGCAAACGCCGGGTTTTTTATTTTGGTGAAAGGAGTAAAAAGATGGCAAAGGATAAGGTGCGAAAGGTCGTGCTGGCCTATAGCGGCGGGCTGGATACCTCCGTTATCGTCCCGTGGCTTAAAAATAATTTCGACAATTGCGAAGTCATTTGTTTCACGGCCGATGTCGGACAGCAGGAAGAATTGAATGGGCTGGAGGAAAAGGCCATTGCTTCCGGCGCCGCTAAACTGATTGTAAGCGACTTGCGCGAAGAATTTTTAAGAGATTACGTATTTCCGACCATGCAGGCAGGCGCCGTATACGAGCGCGAATACCTCCTGGGCACATCCGTTGCCCGTCCCCTGATTGCCAAAAAAATGGTTGAAATCGCGGAAGCCGAAGGGGCCGATGCCATTGCCCATGGCTGCACCGGCAAGGGCAATGATCAGGTTCGCTTTGAGCTAACAGTGATGGCGCTCAATCCCAAGCTCAAGGTTATTGCACCCTGGCGCGAGTGGGAAATCCGCAGCCGGGAGGATGCCATTAAATATGCCGCAAAATACAACATTCCTCTGGCGCAAACCGAAAAGGATATTTACAGCCGCGACCGCAACATCATGCACCTTTCCCACGAGGGAGGATTGCTGGAAAATCCCTGGAATGAACCGGAGTCTGCCATGTTCCAACTGACGGTCAGTCCCGAAGAGGCACCGGATGAACCAGAGTATATCGAAATCGGCTTTGAAAAAGGCAATCCGATAAGCTTAAACGGCGAAACCCTGTCCGTCGTGGATCTATTTACGCGCTTAAACAAAACAGCAGGCGCCCATGCAATCGGTCGTGTCGATATTGTCGAAAATCGGCTGGTGGGCATGAAAAGCCGGGGGGTATATGAAACCCCCGCCGGCACGGTTATCTTCCGTGCCCATCAAGCGCTGGAGAGTATGTGCCTTGATAAGTACACTATGCACTATAAAGATTTCGTTGCCGTCAAATATGCGGAGCTGGTCTATAACGGCATGTGGTTCATGCAACTGCGGGAAGCCCTGGATGCTTTCGTAAAGGTAACCCAGCAAAAGGTTTCCGGTACCGTGCGTCTGAAACTGTATAAAGGCAATACCATTGTTGCCGGCCGTAAAAGTCCTTACAGCCTTTATCGTGAGGACTATGCCTCTTTCGGAGAAGAAGATGTATACAATCAACAGGACGCCCAGGGGTTCATCCAGCTGTTCGGACTGCCCTTGAAGGTCGAATCTCTTCTGGCCATTGACGGCGGTGGTGAAAGCCGTTATCGCAGTCCCGATTACAGCAAGTTTAAACGTGATTGATTCGGGTTGCGGGGTGCGGGTTACGGGTTGCGAGTTGCGGGTTGCGAGTTGCGGATTACGGGTTGGGAGTTGCTGGTTGCGGGGAAAAGATATAGATGAATTCCAGATATCTATCCTCTGATTTAGCCACCAACAACAAACGACAGGCAACAAACTATACACCATTTAGCACTAAACCAAGGACCGGGGAAAAATAACCCATGACCAATGATGAAGGAATCACAGATAACAAAGTGTGGGGCGGCCGTTTCAGGAAAAAAACGGATAAGATCGTTGACAGCTTTAATGCCTCCATCAGCTACGACCGCCGCCTCTATTCACAGGATATTGCAGGTAGCCGGGCCCATTGCCGCATGATGGCCAAACAGAAGATTATTTCGGGAGAAGAGGCCTCCCAAATTCTTGCAGCCCTTTCTGAGATCGAAAACGAGATGGACCGGGGTGAGTTCTCTTTTTATGAAGCCCAGGAAGACATTCACAGCGCTGTTGAAAAAGCGCTGATTGAAAAAATAGGAATTCTTGGAGAGAAACTTCACACCGGGCGTAGTCGCAATGATCAGGTCTCTTTAGACCTGCGTTTGTATGTCAGAGAGGCCATCGAGAAGATCAATTTGCTGATCCGGGAGATGCAGAGGGTCTTAACAGGCCTTGCTGAAAAAAACATTGATTTGGTTTTCCCTGGCTACACCCACCTGCAGCGTGCTCAGCCCGTCCTGCTCTCCCATCACCTGCTGGCATACGTTGAGATGTTGAAAAGAGATCGGCAACGGCTACAGGAGAATTTGATCCGGGTGAACGTTCTACCCCTTGGCAGTGCGGCCCTGGCCGGCGCCACCTTTGAACTTGACCGAAATATGGTAGCCAAAGAGCTGGGATTTAGGGCTATTTCGGATAACAGTATGGATGCCGTCAGCGATCGAGATTTCGTGTTGGACTTCCTTTTCGCCGCTTCTACCCTGATGATGCATTTGTCGCGATTAAGCGAAGAAATTGTGATTTGGTCCACCCAGGAGTTCGGTTTTATAAAGCTGCCGGATCAACTTTGCACCGGCAGCAGTATTATGCCCCAAAAGAAAAATCCGGATCTGCCGGAACTCATTCGGGGAAAGACGGGCCGGGTCTATGGACATCTAATGGCCTTTTTAACGACCATGAAAGGACTCCCATTAACCTATAACAAAGACATGCAGGAGGACAAAGAGTCCCTTTTTGATGCCGTTGATACGGTCGAGCAGTGTCTAATGGTGATGACGCGTCTTTTGGAAGAACTTTCTTTTAATAAAAAGGTGATGAAAAAAGCAATTGATAAAGGCTATTTGGTCGCCACGGATTTGGCCGATTACCTTGTGGGACGGGGGCTGACCTTTCGGAAGGCCCACCAAATCGTCGGGGAAATGGTCCTTTATGCCATGGGTCAAAAAAAGGAATTTAATCAGCTCACCCTCGATGAGATGAACAGGTTTTCGAAAGAAATAGATAATGATGTCTATGCCTGGCTTGATCCGGCGCAGTGTGTAGAGAGAAGAAATCTACCCGGCGGCACGGCAACTGAACAGGTGAAAAAAAGCATTAAAAAAGCCAAAAGGGAAATTGGGTGAAGGATGAAAGCGCGCTTAATATTAACAGACGGATCATATTTTGAGGGACTTTCGTTAGGTGCCATGGGCACCGGTATCGGCGAGGTGGTTTTTAATACCGCCATGATGGGTTATCAGGAGATTCTAACCGATCCGTCCTATCATTTCCAGCTGGTAACCATGACCTATCCGCAAATCGGCAACTATGGCGTCAACCCCAGCGATTTTGAATCCAGACGCATCTACGCGGCCGGCTTAATCATCCGGGAATACAGCCCGGTGGTGAGTCACTGGCAGGCCAGCAAGTCGCTGGATGAATATTTGAAATATTATAGCGTGGTGGGCATTAGCGACATCGATACCCGACAACTAACCCGTCACCTGCGAGACCATGGGGCCCAGATGGGAATGATCACCACCTCCGATGAGCCGTTTGAAGTGTTGCTGGAACGCCTTAAAAGCAGCAAGCAGCTCGTTGGACGGGACATTGCCGCAGAAGTCACCACCGCTGAAAATTATGATTGGCCCATGGACAAGGCCGACAAACTTCAGCACCAACCCGGTTTCAGGGTGGCTGTCTACGATTTTGGCGTGAAATTTTCGATCTTAAGGGCCCTCTACCAGCACGGTTGTCAGCTGCGGATATTTCCGGCTCACACCCCCGCTGATGAGGTCATGGAATGGAATCCGGACGGTATTTTTCTGTCCAACGGTCCCGGCGACCCCGAGCCGGTGGCGTATGCCGTCGAAGCCGTGCGGGTTCTTCTCGGGAAAAAGCCCATCTTCGGCATCTGTCTGGGGCATCAAATTTTAGGCCTGGCCTTGGGCGCTAAAACCACCAAATTAAAATTCGGCCATCACGGTGCCAATCACCCGGTTAAATATCTGCCCACCACAGCCGTTGAAATCACGTCGCAGAATCACGGATTCATCGTTGACGAGGACAGTCTACCCGGGGACGACGTCGAGGTTACCCATATCAATTTAAACGACGGAACCCTTGAGGGCTTCCGGCACAAAACGTTACCGGCATTCTCGGTTCAGTATCATCCCGAATCCGCACCCGGTCCCCGGGATAGCCGCTACCTTTTTGAAAACTTTATAAGGGAAATGAAACAGTTCAATGCCTAAACGAAAAGATATCAAACGAATTCTTGTTATCGGTTCCGGGCCGATAGTCATCGGCCAGGCCTGCGAATTTGATTACTCGGGAACCCAAGCGTGTAAGGCGCTGAGAGAAGAAGGATTTATTGTTATTTTGATTAACAGTAATCCGGCCACGATTATGACGGACCCCGAATTTTCGGACAGAACCTATATCGAACCGCTGCGGGCCGAGGCAGTGACCCAAATAATCGAACAGGAACGCCCGGACGCCTTGCTGCCGACGCTGGGCGGGCAGACCAGCTTAAATCTGGCGGTGGAACTGGCCGAAAACGGAACGCTCGAAGAATATGGCGTAGAGTTGATCGGCGCCAAACTTGAGACCATCCAACTTGCCGAAGATCGGGAGCTTTTCCGTAACGCCATGCGGGAAATCGGCTTGAATGTGCCCCCGGGCGGCTGTGTCCATACCCTCGAAGAAGCCCGGGCTCTGTGCCGCAATATTGGATTCCCGCTGATCATTCGGCCCGCCTTTACCCTGGGCGGCATCGGCGGCAGTGTCGTCTACAATAAGGAAGAATTTGATAAAGCCGCCCAGTGGGGGTTGAGTGCCAGTCCCGTCAGCGAGATATTAATGGAGCAGTCAGTGCTTGGCTGGAAGGAATACGAGCTTGAAGTCATGCGGGATGGGGCCGATAACTTTGTGATCGTTTGCTCGATAGAAAATTTTGACCCCATGGGAATCCACACCGGAGACAGTATCACCGTCGCGCCGGCTCAAACCTTAACCGACGTGGAATACCAGAATATGCGGGATGCCGCCAAGTTAATCGTTGCCAGGATCGGTGTTGAAACCGGTGGGGCCAACATCCAATTTGCCCTGAATCCGGCCACCGGAGAAATGATCGTCGTTGAAATGAATCCGCGGGTCTCCCGCAGCTCCGCCCTGGCTTCAAAGGCCACCGGTTTTCCCATTGCAAAGATCGCCGCCAAGCTGGCTGTCGGGTATCGTCTTTACGAAATACCCAACGATATTACCCGCAAGACGCCGGCCAGCTTCGAGCCGGCCATTGATTATGTTGTGGTAAAAATTCCCCGCTGGGATTTCGAAAAATTCCCGGACGAAGACCCGCGCCTGACGTCTCAGATGAAGTCCATCGGGGAAGCCATGGGTATCGGCAGAACATTTAAAGAGGCGCTCAACAAAACAATGCGTTCGCTGGAAAACGGCTGGTCCGGGTTTCACGCCAATGATATTGACAGCTATGCTAAGTTGCCGCGGGAAGTGTTGCTGGATGATCTTCGCTCCGGGACACCCGACCGGATTTTAAAAATCTGGCAGGCTCTGAAAAATGGGATTTCCCGGGAAGAAATAGCAAAAATATCAGGAATCGACCGGTGGTTTTTAGAAAATCTTTACCAGCTCACCGAATTTGAAACCGAAATCGTTTCAGAGTATAAACGACGAAACACCATTTCCCCCCGGACACTGGCCCATGCAAAACGATTGGGATTTTCCGACAAACATCTTGCGCTGCTGACCGGAAAAAGCGAAGGCGAAATCAGAAGTTTCAGAAAAGCAAACAGCGTAAAGCCCTCGTTTAAAATCGTTGATACCTGTGCCGCGGAGTTTGAATCTTTTACCCCCTATTATTATTCCACCTACGACCCGGAGAACGAATCCACCCCGTCGCAGAAAAAGAAAGTCATCATACTCGGCGGCGGCCCCAACAGAATCGGCCAGGGAATCGAATTTGACTACTGCTGCGTTCACGGTATTCTGGCCTTAAAATCCTTGGGAATTGAAGCAATTATGATCAACTGCAATCCCGAGACGGTCAGCACCGACTACGATGTGGCCGACAAACTGTATTTCGAGCCCCTGACCTATGAAGATGTATTGAACGTTGCCGAACTTGAAAAGCCCGATGGCGTCATCATCCAATTCGGCGGTCAGACCCCGCTGAAACTGGCCCTGCCCCTGGAAAAAGCCGGTGTGCCGATTTGGGGGACTTCGCCGGATTCCATCGATCTGGCCGAGGATCGGGATCGCTTCGGGGCCTTGCTGGATTCCTTGGATATCCCCCATCCCCAATACGGTACTGCCACATCCATTGATGGGGCCATGGAGGTCGGCAAGCGCATCGGCTTCCCACTGGT
>Ga0316194_10001875_pt1 | contig 14621 bp, 11 predicted proteins | sample CroRivsedime1_MG_FD_204936 | JGI IMG/M metagenome (GOLD analysis project Ga0316194, IMG submission 204936) | Coastal sediment microbial communities from Maine, United States - Cross River sediment 1 | ecosystem: Environmental > Aquatic > Marine > Coastal > Sediment | place: USA: Maine...
ATCATCCTGCAGGCAGGTCACGACGTGAGTTTCGGGGCGCGGATCACTCAGATGATCCGCCTTGGTGGAGGTCGGCCCGTATTGGTCGGCTCGCGGGAATCGGTAACACCCGGAGACTTGAGCCGGGCAATCTCGGATCGCACCGCCGGGCTGCTCTTCGTGCAGTCCCACCACACCCGACAGCGCAACGGCCTGACGCTCGATCAGCTGGTGAACGTGGGTCGGGACAGCGGGCTTCCCGTGCTCGTCGACGCAGCGGCTGAAGCGGACCTGACTACTTACATCGCGCAGGGTGCGGACCTGGTCACCTACTCCGGCGGCAAGGCCATCGGCGGGCCGACCTGCGGCTTCATCGCCGGCCGAACTGCGCTCATCGAAGCCTGTGAGCTGCAGAACCTAGGAATCGCCAGAGCCATGAAAGTGGGCAAGGAGCAGATCATCGGCCTGCTCAGCGCGCTCGATCGCTATCCCTCCGAGCCAACCTGGCCGGACCGGGTGCACAGGCTGGAAACCGCCCTGCAGGGGCTCCCCGATGCCGTGATCGGCCGTGCAGCTGATCTGGCCGGGCGCGACATCGAGCGCGTTGCTTTGCGAAGCGCACCCGAGCGGCTCCGGACGCTGGCCGAATCGCTCAGATCCGGCGATCCGGTCATCTACACGCGGAACCATCAGCTCGAAGAGGGCCTCATGCTGTTCGACCTTCGCGAGGTCAAGGACGAAGACGTCGACCGGCTCGCCGATCGGGTTCGGCAGCTCTGGATGGCAGAGGGGTCCTGACAGGAGCACCGGCGAGATTAACCTTCGATCGCGTTGTCGGCCTGCCAGCTTGAGACTTCCTCCTGAATGATTTCCACCACCCGGTCCGGCATCTGCATCGGGATGAAGTGGGTGCAGTCCCCCAGGTGAAATTCCCGACCATTCTGGAACTGAGTAACGAGCCCGGGCCAGGTGGGAGATACGGAGAAGTCGGTGGGATCCCGATCAGGCCCTGGCTCCATGGCCCGCATTATGGTCACAGGTATGGTGAGTGCTCGAGCGCTGTCATAAACGCCCGGATTGGTCCGTGCCGTCTGATACACCGAGGCTTCCATCTCCGGTAGGCACGCCAACTCAAAGCCACCTGCTGCGGACGGCAGCAATCCGTAGCGGCAATAATCCATCAGGATCCGGGGTTCGAACAGGTGATAGGCGCCCTTCGGTAGAATACGATCGCGCATGTCTGCCGGTGAGTCGAAGTGGCTTTTCCGCTTCGCCGCCGGATGCTGCTGACTGAAGTCCGGTGGCGGCGCTTCGGCGAAACCTTGAGGCGCCGGCACGGTCGGGTCGAGCAGCAGCAGCCTCGCAAAGGCACCGGTTGCCGCGGCCGCATCGATCATGGCATGCGCGCCCATTGAATGGCCGATGCCGATCAGGTTGCTGAGATCTTTCTCGCGCAGGAACGCGGCCTGATCCTCGCCCATGATCTGCCAGTGCTGGATCGGGCTGTGCTCACTGCGACCATGGCCGCGCTGCTCCAGGGCGATGCTGTGAAACCCTGGAAAGGCTTCGAGCACCCGGTCGAACACACGGCCGTGAAAACCCGTCGCATGCACGAAAAACAGCGTCGGTTTGTCGAGCCGAGGTTCACCTCGCTCCCAGTAGGCAAGCTCGATACCATTGACCGTGGTGAAGCGAAGTTCGGGTTCGGTAGTCGAAGAAACGGCGTTCATTGAATACAGCTGCTTGGAATTAAGAATATGAAGCTCAGCGTATCCTTACCTGTCCGGGAGATGAAGGATGACCTTGGCGCAATTCGCGCCTTCGCCCAGCTTGCCGAAGAACTCGGCTTCTCGCACCTCAGAGTGCCGGACACCATCATCCGCCCGAAGGGTGGCCATCTGCACGAACCGATGATGACGCTCGCCTGGATCGCCGCCCACACCGAGAAAATCCAGCTGTGCCCGTCCATCATCGTTCTGCCGGCCCGGCAGACGGTGCACTTTGCCAAGCAGCTGATTCAGCTCGACGTGCTTTCCGACGGCCGGGCCCGGGCCGGCATCGGCATCGGCGCCACGCCGGAGCAGTACGAAGCGCTGGGCCAGGATTTCCATACCCGTGGCGCCCGGTGCAATGAGCAGCTGGAACTGCTGAACGCCCTGCTCACTCAGGAAGTGGTGAATTTCGAAGGCCGCTGGGACACGGTGAACGGTATGGGTCTCGACCCTCTGCCCGTGCAGGAACGGATACCGCTCTGGTACGGCGGCGCGTCGGTGCCGGGCGACCGGGTGGTGGAGCGGATCGGGCGGTTCTGCGACGGCTGGTTCGTGCTCTGCTCGCCCGAACAGTATCCGGACGTCAATCGCCGGATAGCGGCGGCTGCCAGCGCCGCCGGTCGGGATCCCGGGACGATCGGCAAGGAGGCCGGTGTCGCCGTGGTCGGTCCGCGGCAGGCCGAGTGGCAGGATCGGGTCCGCAACTGGCGGGATACGGGGCTCGATTTCGTCTGTATCCGAACGCTGGGCGGCGATCTGACAGAATCGCAACACCATCTGGACAAGCTCCAGGAGGTGGCGGCTGAGGCGTTTTCTCTGGCTGAGTGACAGCGCTGACTGTGAATGAGGGTACTGACCCTTAATGTAGGCAGGGCAATCAGCGCAGGACGAGCGGGTTCTCGGTCAGCGTGGGATCCTCGGACACGGCCACCAGAGTCTTGCCGAAGTTGCCGCCCTTGAGCATGGCGGCGAATGCCTCGGGCGCCTTCTCCAGCCCCTCCCAGACGTCCTCCCGATACAGGATCCGGCCGTCCGCGATCCAGCCGGCCATCTCCGAAAGAAATCTGTCCTGATAGTCAGCCACGAAGTTACCGACAAAGAGGCTGTGAGCCACCACGTTCTGACGCTCGAACGTGGGCCGTCCTGTTTCCATCCACACCTCACCGGGTGCTTTGCCATCCGTATTGCCATACTGGGAGATCATCCCGCAGAGGGTGATTCGTGAAGCCTGATTCAGAAGCGGCAGCACGGCATCAAACACCCGGCCGCCAACGTTTTCGAAGTAGACGTCGATGCCATCCGGACAGGCTTCAGCCAGTCGCTGCGGAAGCGCCTCATCCAGGTGGGACACCACCGCATCGAAGCCCAGCTGGCCGCGAACGTAGGCGCACTTCTGCTCCGTGCTGGTAATGCCGACCACGCGGCAACCGCGGATCTTTGCCAGCTGGCCGGCCACCTGACCGACGCCACCGGAGGCCGCGGATATCACCACCGTCTCGCCCGGTTGCGGGTCGCACTGCACCAGCAGGCCGGAATAGGCGGTCAGACCGAGCATGCCCATCACGCCGACCGCCGTGGAGATGGGTGCGGCGGCCGGATCCAGCTTGCGCGGAAACATGTAGCCGAACACACCCACGTCCGCACCGGTCAGACCGTAGCGCTGCCAGCCGTTGGTGTTGAAAACGAAGTCACCGGCCTCGTACTCCGGCGTCCGGCTCGCCACCACCTGAGAAACGGTGCGGCCATGACAGACATCGCCCGGCTGCTCGGTGCCGCTGCGGCGTCGACCCCACTGATAAGGGTCGAGCGAGAGATAAAGCGTGCGGGTCACGCACTGCCCGTCGGCCGGCTCAGGGATCGGGGCCGGTTCCCAACGGAAATCGCCCTCCGAGGGCCACCCCTCCGGTGGCGTTCTGGCGAGCAGCCAGCGGTCGTTTAACTCGCTCACACTACTCAGCCGATCGGTCGGCCGTTCACTGCTTTACCTTGTAGATGGATTCGACCGGGTAGTTTTCGAAGATGTCCGCCACGGCTTCGTCCAGTCCCTGCTCGAGATTGCGGACGAAGTCGTCGGTGATGCGTCCGACCACAGAGCCTTCCCAGACCAGCTTGCGCTGCGCCACATCTGCCACATCAATGTTCAGGGTGCCTTCGGTGTACTGATCGATCCGGGTCTCGTAGGCGTAGCCCGGCCAGGGATCATAGAAAGGATCACGGTAGCCGTAGTAGCCACTCATGGTTGGCACCGACCGAGAACGGACCTTCTCCTTGGAATTCAGGAAGAAATTCACAACGATATCCGGATTTGACGGATCGTAGCTCATGCCTCTGGCATCAAGCTGTTGAGCGACCGACACCTTCAGGAAATTAGTCACCAGGGACTCGTACTCGGCATTGTTCGTTGCCGGTTTGTCGTAGAAACCGTAGGTCTTGTATTGGGTAAAGTCCGTCGTCGGATCGGCCTGGGAAAAAGTATTCGGCGTGCTGGCGCAGGCGCTCAGCAACAGGCCCAACCCGATCGCCACCATAGTTCGAAATCCTGCGGTCATTCCTGAGCTCCATGAAAAACGGTCACCATCATAGGAACCTACCTGATCGCTGGCAACGACATCTCCCGCATGAGTCAGACCACACCCGTTCGGACGGAAAGGGCGCTACTGGACACCGGGTTGCGAACCACCCATCATGCGCGATCACAGGGATGTCACGGATTCTTTGGAGGGCTCATGGGGCGTTATTCCCCCACCAACGCGACCACGAGCACGCGCCGTTCGACCGCGTTCGTCTTCTGCTCGCTGCTCGCACTGACGGGCTGTGGCGGCGCCGAAGAGAGCACGCCCGGTCTGGCGCCACTGACCGTTCAGGTGGTGGAGGTGGCGCGCGCTGACGTACCCCTCTATCTCGACATGGTTGGCGGCACCCTCGGCACCCAGGATGTGCCCATTCGAGCCCGGGTCGAAGGCTTCCTCGAGACCATGAACTTTCAGGAAGGTGGCTTCGTGGCCGAAGGCGACCTCCTTTACACCATCGATCCTCAACCGTTTCAGGCCAAGCTTGTGGAAGCGCAGAGCCAACTCGCTGCAAGCCAGACCACGCTCGCCAAGGCCGAGAGCGACCTGCGCCGAATCGCGCCACTGGCCGAGATGGACGCCGTCAGCCAGCAGGATCTGGACAGCGCCGTGGCCCAGGAGGCTGCTGCCCGAGCCGGGGTGCAGGCGTCTGAAGCAGCTGTCGAACTGGCCGAGATAGAGCTTTCCTACACCCGTATCCAGGCACCGATCGCCGGTCGGATCGGCCTGACCCAGGCCCGGCCGGGTGAGTTCGTCGGCCGGGAGCCAAACCCGGTGGTGCTGAACGTGCTCTCGGACATCAACCCGATCCGCGTCCGGTTTTCCATATCGGAGCGGGAGTACATCATCCTGGCCCGCTCTCAGGTGAGTAGAGAGCGGCAGCAGGCCGACTTCGATGCGGAGCGACCGGTCGTGCCGATGGAACTCATCCTGGCCGACGGCAGCGTCCACCCCCACCCCGGTCGACTGGCGGCAACCGCCCAGGCAGTGGACGCAGGTACTGGCACCTTTTCCTTCGAGGCTCTGTTTCCGAACCCGGACAACGTTCTCGTGCCAGGTCAGTTCGCCAGGGTCAGAGTGCAGCACGAGATGCTGACAGATGCCGTCGTGGTGCCGAGACGCGCGGTGGTCGAGCTGCAGGGCAGATTCCAGCTCTACACGGTGGACGAGAACAATCAGGTCGTGGTGAAGGACGTCAGCCTCGGCGCCATCAACGGCAACGATCAGATCATCGAGTCCGGCCTTTCCGGTGGCGAGACCATCATCGTCGAAGGCATACAGAAGGTCCGGCCCGGTATGACCGTTGAGCCGCAACCGTTTACCGCTCAGTCCGCAACCGAGCTCGGAGCGTAGCGCCGGAGCATGGCTGAGTTTTTCGTCCGCCGACCGATCGTCGCCATGGTGATCGCGATCATCATCGTGATCGTCGGCCTGGTCTCGCTCGGCGCTTTGCCCGTCGCCCAATATCCGGAGATCACGCCTCCGGAGGTGCAGGTTAGCGCCACCTACACCGGCGCCAATGCGGAAGTGGTGGAGCAGTCGGTCGCCACGCCCATCGAGCAGAAAGTGAACGGCGTGGAGAACATGCTCTACATGAAGAGCGTGAACGCCAACGACGGCACCCTGCGGCTGACGGTCGCCTTCGAGGTCGGGTCCGATCTCGATATGTCCAACGTGCTGGTGCAGAACCGGGTCTCGGAGGCCCAGGCCAGCGTGCCGGAAGAGGTGAAGCGCCTCGGCATCACGGTGAAGAAGCAGCTCTCATTCCCGCTCATGCTGGTCTCCATCTACTCACCGAACCAGAGCTACGACCAGAACTTCCTCTCCAACTACCTGACTATCAACGTGCTGGATGCGGTGGCCCGTATCCGCGGCGTCGGCCAGGCCCAGGTGCTCGGCGGCAGCGAGTACGCCATGCGGGTCTGGGTGAAGCCAGATCAGCTGGCGAAGCTGAACCTGACCGTGCCGGACATCACCCGGGCGATTCAGGAGCAGAACGTGATCGCGCCGGCCGGCCAGATCGGTGGCCCGCCTGCCGCCGCCGGGACGGAGTTTACTTACACCGTTCGAACCCGAGGCCGGCTCTCTACCGCGGAAGAATTCGGCAACGTCGTGATCCGCTCTAATCCGGACGGCTCCCAGGTGCGGATCAAGGACGTGGCCCGCGTCGAGCTGGGCACCCAGACCTACAATGCCATCAGCCGCCTGAATTCGGGGCCCGGCGCCATCCTCGCCGTCTACCAGCTACCCGGCGCCAACGGCCTGGAGGTGGCGGCCGAGATCAAGCGGGTGATGGAGGAAATGGCGGACAACTTCCCGCCGGACATGGATTACGTCGTCTCGCTGGACACCACGCTCGCCATCGAAGAAGGCATCAATGAGATCATATCCAGCCTGTATATGGCCGTCGGACTGGTGATCCTGGTGGTCTTCGTCTTCCTGCAGAACGCTCGTGCCACGCTCATCCCCTCGCTGGCCGTACCCGTCTCCCTGATCGGCACCTTCATGGTCTTCCCGTTGCTGGGCTTTTCCATCAACACCCTCTCCCTGCTCGGCCTGGTGCTGGCCATCGGCATCGTGGTGGATGACGCCATCGTGGTCGTGGAAGCGGTGACGGCGAAGATGGAGAAAGAAGGCATGAACCCGAAGGAGGCGACGATTGCCGCCATGAAGGAGGTTTCCGGCCCCATCGTCGCCACCAGCCTGTCGCTGATCGCCGTTTTCGTGCCGGTGGCCGCCATGGCGGGCATCACCGGCCGGCTCTATCAGCAGTTCGCCATCACCATCGCCATCTCAGTAGCCATCTCTTCTTTGAATGCACTCACCTTGAGCCCGGCACTCTCCGCCATGCTGCTCAAACCGCCCTCCGAGCAGAAGAAGAGCTTTCTGCAGCCCTTCTATGATCGCTTCAACGCGGTGTTCGCGGTGACCACGGAGAAGTACATGGGCATCACCGGCTTCTTCACCCGTCGGCTGGCGATCACCGTGGCCGGACTTGTCGGGCTGACGATGGTCATGAGCGGATTGTTCGGCACGGTGCCCGGAGGATTTGTCCCGGAAGAAGATCAGGGCTATTTCCTGATCAACGTGCAGCTGCCGGATGCAGCCTCGCTTGAACGGACCGACGCGGTCGTTGCCAGTATCGAGGGCATGCTCGAAGGCATCGAAGGCGTGGAGCACATAACGTCCATCGGCGGCTACAGCCTGCTGACCGCGTCCCTCTCGCCCAACACGGCCTTCTTTTTTATCTCGCTCTCGGAATGGGGGGAGCGTGAAGACCATCATGTGAAGGATATTATCGGGGAGGTGAATGCCCGACTGGCCGCCGGTGTTCCCGGCGCCATTGCCTTCGCCTTCGGGCCACCAGCCATTCCCGGTCTCGGTACCGGCTCTGGATTCTCCATGATGCTCCAGGATCGCGGCGGCAACTCTCCCCAGTACCTGGCCGAACAGACCCAGCGCTTTATCCAGGCAGCCAGCCAGAGGCCTGAAATCGGCGGCGTAATCAGCACCTTTCGAGCAACGGTGCCGCAGATCTTCGCCGACATCGATACGGACAAGATGCTGAAGCTCGGTATCTCACCGGCAGACGTAAACACCGCCCTCGGCTCCTTCCTCGGCGGCGCCTATGTGAACGACTTCAACCGCTTCGGGCGCCTGTTCAAAGTGTACGTGCAGGCAGAGCCCGAATACCGAAAGTCACCGGACGACGTGCGCTTCTTCTTCGTGCGCAACAAGGAAGGCGAGCCGGTCCCGCTTTCGGCGGTGGTGCACATGCAAGCAACTCAGGGACCGGAGTACACCAACCGGTTCAATCTGTTCCGGGCGGCGGAACTGACCGGCTCACCCGCACCCGGCTACAGCTCGGACCAGGCGTTGGCCGCGTTGCGTGAAGTCGCGGCCGAAGTGCTGCCCACCGACATGAGCTATGCCTGGAACGCCATGAGTTATCAGGAGGTGGCCGCCGCCGGCTCCGGCGGCCAGGTATTCGTGCTGGCGCTCGTATTCGTATTTCTCATTCTGGCCGCTCAGTACGAAAGCTGGTCACTGCCCTTCTCCGTCTTGCTCGGAACGCCCATCGCCGTGTTTGGCGCCATGGCCGGGCTCTTTCTGTCGGGACTATTCCTTTCCGGCTACGAGAACAATGTGTTCGCCCAGATCGGCCTGGTGATGCTGATCGGCCTGGCAGCGAAGAACGCCATCCTCATTGTCGAGTTCGCCAAGATGAAACGGGAGGAAGGCGCGACCGCGCTGGATGCGGCGCTGGTCGCCGCCCGGGACCGATTCCGGCCGATCCTGATGACGGCTTTCTCGTTCATCCTGGGCGTGATCCCGCTGCTCATCGCCACCGGCGCCGGGGCCGAGGCCCGCAAGGTGATGGGCATGACCGTGTTTTCCGGGATGATGGCAGCGACCGTCATCGGCGTCATTGTGGTACCCGCGCTGTATGTGCTCATCGAAAAGCTGAGCGGATCCAAACGAGCAGGCGACGAAGGCGATCCGAAAACGCTCCCCACGTCGGAAGCCGGGAGTGCCGAACGGTGAATCGGCTGAGGCTTCCAGCACTGTTGGTCGTCTTCTGCAGCATACTGACCGGCTGCAAGCTCGGCCCCAACTACGAACGTCCCGCTCTCGATCTGCCGGAAGGCTTCATTCAGGATCTCGACGAAGGCGCCGCACTCGCGAACCTGCCCTGGTGGCAGGTGTTCGACGACCCGCAGCTTGTTGAGCTCATCAACCTGGCCCTCGTCGAGAACAAGGAGCTGGCTATCGCCACTGCCCGTCGGGACGAAGTGCGCGCGCGGCTGGGCTTCACCAGAGCCGATCTGTACCCGCAATTGGATGGTGGGTTCGGAGCCACTCGAGGCAATGCCCCGACCCTGCTGAATCCGGATCCGGGCACCGGCGACACCTTTGTGCTCGCTGCCGAAGCCTTTTATGAGGTCGACCTGTTCGGCAGGGTTCGACGTTCCACGGAAGCGGCGCAAGCCGATCTTTTTGCCAGCGAGGCCAACCGTCAGACCGTCGTGACGGCGGTGATCGCCGACGTCGCCAGCACCTACTTCCTGCTCAGAGACCTGGATGCCCGCTACGAGATCGCCGAACGCACGCTGAAGACACGCCAGCACTCGACAGACATCATTCGCGAGCGTTTCAACAAAGGCATCGTTCCCGTTCTGGATGTGAACCAGGCAGAGATCGAAGAAGCGGACTCTGCTGCGACGCTGGCAGCACTCGCCCGGCGGCAGGTGCAGACGGAGAACCTGCTCTCGATTCTGATCGGCCGCAATCCCGGCCCCATTCTCCGCAATCGAAGCCTGAACGATCAGACCCTGGTTCCGACGGTGCCCGTCGGCCTGCCCTCAGAACTGCTCGAGCGCCGCCCGGATCTTAAGGCGGCCGAGCAATCGCTGGCGGCCCAGACCGCCCGGATCGGAGTGGCGGAAGCGCTGCGCTGGCCGTCTCTCTCCCTCACCGGCACCATCGGGCTCGCCAGCGACGATCTCTCCGATCTGCTGGACGCGGACGATCTCTGGTCCGTGGACGCAAGCCTGTTAGCGCCCCTGTTCAACGCGGGTCGGAACAAACGGCGGGTCGAGATCGAGCAGGCTCGCGCGGAGCAGGCGCTCGAGTCCTATGAGCTTGCAGTGCTGTCCGCCTTCGCCGAGGTGGAGGACGCCCTGGCTGCGATTCGAAACCTCAAGGATGAGTACGACGCGCGCCAGAGGCAGGTGACCGCCGCACGCAGTGCCTCCACTTTGTCCCGGGCCCGCTACGACGGCGGGGTGACCAGCTATCTGGAGGTGCTCGACTCGGAACGATCCCTGTTTACCGCGGAGATCGCTGCGTCGCAGGTTCGCCGCGCTCAGCTGGTGTCGATCGTCGATCTGTACAAAGCGCTCGGCGGCGGTTGGGATGCAGCAGGAAACTGATCCGTGACCCACCGCGTCTCCATCGTCGGTTGGCTGCTTCTGGCCACGGCTGCCGTCAGCGTGCTGCTCGGTTGCTCTCACCAGGCTGAACCGCGCTGGCTGGTGCGCGCTCTGCCGGGTGACTATCCGGATGTCGTTTACTTTGTGCCCACCGGGGAAAAGGCCATCGCGCTCACCATCGACGACGGCATGGACCCGGAAACCACCCCAGCCATCCTCGATGTGCTGAAAAAACACGATGTTCGCGCCACGTTCTTCATCGTCACCAACACCCTGCCGGGTAATGAGTCGCTGTTGCTGCGCATGCTGGCGGAGGGCCATGAGATCGGCCACCACATGACGGAAGACGAAGTCACCGTGGCGCTCAGCGACGAGGCGCTGCGCGAAAAATTCCATGCAGCCGCAGACGCGCTGGAGGCGTTCTCACCGATCGCCTGGTTCCGCGCCGGATCCGGCCGCTACAACGACACCGTGCTCGCGCTCACTGATGAGCGCGGCTACCGCATTGCCATGGCATCAGTGGTGCCGCTGGACACGCTCATCTCCAGCCCGCGCAGCATGTCCACTTACATCAACTGGATGGTGGAGCCTGGCAGCATCGTCGTGCTGCATGACGTGCAGGATCGTGGCCGGCGTACGGCCGCCACCCTGGACCGGCTGCTGCCGTTGCTTCGCGAGAGAGGTTATCTGGTGACGACGCTGGGCAGTCTGGATGACCTGGCGAATGCGGACGGGAATGACTCGATCAGAAATCCATGAAGTCAGCTTCAGGGAATCCCATGTCGAAATCCGGACCAGGTTCGGGTAGCGGCGTGGCCACAGGCCCATCTATGTCCGGTCCCGGCGCAACGATGATCGGCGGACGCCCATAGTAGCCAAAGGGTCGATGGCCATAAAAGCCGCTGTGCAGGCCGACACCGACACGCACGCTCGGGCTCGAGTAGTCACCGCCGTCACCCGCACAGGCAGACAACAGCGCTGAAACCACAGCAGCATAAATCAAATACCTAATCCGCATCATCGTGCTCCCGTTCGACCTGCTCCTGCACAGCGATGACGCCACCGGTGGGATCCGCGACGATTGCCACCTTTCCACCAGAGGAAGATGTTCTAGGCCCGAGCAGAACGCTGCCACCCGCCGCCGCGACCCTGTCGAGGGTTTCCGCCACGCTCGACACCCGCACATAAACAAGCCACGACGACGCGACATCATCCCAGGGTTTCTGGACGATACCGGCCCGCGGTTTATCTTCGCTCGTGAGCAACAGATAACTTTCCGGATCGGAACCTGCATACCGACTCTCGTACGCCAGGAGTGCTTTGTAGAACAAGGAAGCACGCTGCTGATTCTCAGCCAGAAGCTCCACCCAGAAGCGGCCGTCGCTGACCAGGTCTCTCGAGCCCCGCCACGATTCAGAGTGCCCGAGCAGCGCCACGGGCGCGCCCTCCGGGTCGGCGACGACGGACAGACGCTCACCATGCGGACCAGTGATGGCTGACAGGAGCATGGACCCGCCAAAAGCTGCCGGGTCCACGTTCGGATCGTCGATCGCCAGGGAGGGCAACCACTGTACTTCGCTCACCTGTGGATCTGCCGGCTCGTGGTCGACGATGTGTCCGATCGCGATGCCATCGCCTATGAGCAGCCGCATGGCCGGATCCGTGGTCGGCTCCGTCGTCCAGCCAAAAACCGCCTCATAGAACTCGGCAGCAATGGTCGGTTGGTCAGTCAGCAGGTCGAGCCTGACCAGAGCGCCGTTAACGGGCGTATTCGCCCATCCGGCAACACCGGACCAGCTCATCGCAAGCAGCACACCCAGCAGAGTCTGTCTGATCATCAGCCATCGCATCAACGGTTCGAGGCTGACATTGTCCATACACTGCGATCTTAGCGGTAGGCGAAATGCGAAGCAGGCGGGCATCCAACGCCTGTCAGCGTGGGTCGAATCCGATCCAGCCCGGAACGCTTGATCGGCTCTTGCCGATTCTGCACGATAGACAGCCTGTCAGGTGTGGGATCAGCCAGGGACGAGACCGACCATGAGAACACTCTCGCGCGCAGCAATAGTGCTGATTGCGACCTCTACGCTTGCAGCCGGGCCCGCCAGCGGCGCCATCCGAATCGGCGTTGACTGGAACGGCGATGGCCTCATCCAGACTCAGCCGGGCACCCGAGTTCCGGTGGACGCGCCCACGACGGACAAACCATTCAGCTTCTGGCTCAACCACGACCAGGACGATGTGGAAACCGAAGGTGAGACCTGGCCGATCACGCGTGCCGACTCCTCCACCGAAGCAAAAGATTCATTTCGTGATCTGGAAGACTTTACTCGGCTCAGGATCGAGATCGACGATCTGGAGAGCTACGAGGAAAATGCCCTGCTAGAGCTCAAGTGGCTCAATAGCGAAGGCGGCGACATAAACCTGTATCGAGCCACGGACAGAGATTGCACGCGCAGCTATCTGCTCGATAAGTCGGTTGGTGAAGCGCAGCTCGCCGAAGAAGTGATCAACTCGGTTGGTCGCGTAGAGGATCTGAGCTTCCGGATGCGCATCGGCAGCCTGGGCGAGCCGGATCTGGATGGCCGGGGTTTCTGTTTCCTGTTCGACGCGGATACCGCTGGGCGGGATTCGCTGGTCGTTTCCATTCTCGAGGGCGGCGAGGCGCTGGTCAGCTCCGAGCCCGTGCCCATGGATCTGCGTCATGTGAAGACCTTCTACCAGCGCACCACCATGACCTGGCCGGAGGAAATCCGGCCGCCCTGGGAATACACCAGCGAACCGCCGCCCGTCCCGGATCTGCAGTGGCGGATCGACCCTCAGGGCCACGACTTTCAGCCAGGCTGGTTCGAAACGGACGATGAGGTCGTCTGGATCTACGGCTGGCTGAAAAGTGGCGCGGGTCTGTACGAGATGGCGACCACCCAGGCCGGGGAGACCATCTTCAAGCGGCTCTGGCATCGCGGCTATCGCGGCCGGCTGACCTTCTTCCACTGGCCGACCGTAAAGCCCCGCATGGCCTACGGTCTGCTGGAGAGCGAATACCGTTCATACAAGTCGGCGCCCGCGCTGATCGATTTCGTCAGCACGATACCGAAGCACAAGCGCCTGCACGTGACGGCACACAGCCTCGGCTGCGTGCTGCTCACCGAAGCCCTCAAGCTCGGGCTGGAGGCAGAAGACGCGCTGCTGCAGGTGGGCGCCATTCCGGCGGCTGCTTACGATACCCGGCCGCTGCTGACACTGCCGGACATGGCTGATGTGGTGACGCCCGTCACGCCGGACGAAGGTGGCTTCCTGGGTTACATCGAGTCCACCAGAACGCCTGCCTACACCATGTACAACTACGCGGACGTGACCTTCTTCGGCTGGAACATCGCTCAGAAACAGATGAAGCCCACCTCGAAGAGCGGCGGCTATCGCTACGCCTGGGATTCACAGGCGCCGCCGGGCGAACGGGCCAGGCTGTACTACAGGACGGGTCTGTTTGGCTCGGACTACCGGGTTGTGACCGATCCACACGAGATCATGGCCTTCATCGCCAAGTCGAAGACCCACGCGCTCGGCGCCGAAACACGCGTGCAGGGCCACATCCGCCGTGTCTTTGACCTGGCCCGCACCCCCTTTAATTTCCATACCGGCCACGTCGTCGGTTGGACCCGCAGCGCTCACGAGACCACAGCTTTCTACAACCTGCTGCTCGATATCTGGAACATCTCCTATGTCAGTGAATTACTCTGATCCTGCGAGGCTCATCGCCGTCCTGCTCAGCGTGCTGGCACTCACGGGCTGTGTGACCGCAGCCGAGCAATCCGCCTCTCAGTCTGACATTTCCTGGTTCGCCAGAGCGCTCGACCAGGATCCATTCTCGAACGTGGATCCTGAGGACTTTCTCTCCACTGCAGAGGAAGCGCTGGAAACACCCATTGAGTTCTATGGCGTCGTCCGCTCCGAGGAAGGCAACCCGTTGAAAGGGGCGAAGGCTACGGCCACGGTATTCGATCACCTGGTCGACCCCTTCGAGTTCCCCTATTTCGCGTTCACCACTCGCGAACCAGTCATCACCGACTCTCAGGGGCGGTTCAAGTTCGTCAAGGAAAAGGGCGCAGGTATGTACGTGCTGGTGGAGGTGCCCGGCTGGGCGCCCGTGACTGCACCGCGCAAACTGTATGTCTATGCGGACAGCCTGGATCCGGAAGAAGCGTTGCCAATAACGCCGGATGCACCGGCGGAATTCGTGTTCGAAATCCGTCCCCCGGAAAAGGAGCTGCGGCTGATCCGTACCGGCTCGCTGCGATTCGAGGACGATGGGGTGCCATTGGAACTCTCGCTGCGTGAGGTTGCCCCTTACGGCGTCGAGCCCGGCA
>Ga0316194_10001876_pt1 | contig 14618 bp, 12 predicted proteins | sample CroRivsedime1_MG_FD_204936 | JGI IMG/M metagenome (GOLD analysis project Ga0316194, IMG submission 204936) | Coastal sediment microbial communities from Maine, United States - Cross River sediment 1 | ecosystem: Environmental > Aquatic > Marine > Coastal > Sediment | place: USA: Maine...
AGTTTGCCCAGTAACGGCATGAGCATTTGACACGGCTGGCACCATGCCGCCCAGAAATCCACCAGTACGGGCACTCCGAAGGATGGTTTAAGCACCTTCTCTTCGAACTCGCCAATTGAGGTGATCTCGCAGATGTACTTGGATTCCGCCATCGAATGTTCTCTACAGCCCTTTCCGTTCAAGACCGACCGGGAGTGCTCACTTCAGGTGGGCGCTTCGGTCCAAAGCCCAACCGCCATTGCCATGCCGGGTCGCCAAGCATGGCCAATCCGGATCACTGGGCAGTTACTGTTGAAATTGCTCAGCGCTCCAGATATTGCAGCTTGTCAGGAACCCCGTCCCATTCTTCGGCATCCGGAAGACCGGGCTTTTGCTGCGTGATAACTGGCCAATCGCGCGACAGTTCGGCGTTCAGCTCGAGAAACGCCTCCTGGCCGGACGGGATGTCATCCTCCGGGTAAATGGCCTCGGCCGGGCATTCGGGCTCGCACAGCGTGCAATCGATGCACTCGTCTGGATCAATCACCAGGAAGTTCGGTCCCTCGTGGAAGCAGTCCACGGGACACACCTCGACACAATCGGTGTATTTGCACTTGATGCAATTGTCGACAACGACAAAGGTCATTTGCAGCGCCTCTTAGCCGTTTAGGGGGCCACCGGCAGTGGCAGTTCATGGGCTGACATTGTAACCAGCCCGCCAGCACAGACAATCTCGGCTTTGGTCGATTCGCGGGCACAGGCCGCTCGTTTTTTGGGTCGCCTCCGAGTCAGCTCTCCGACGCCAGTTTTTTTAGGCGATAAAGCGCTTCCAGGGCCTGGCGCGGACTGCATTCGTCCGGGTCGAGTGCGCACAGCGATTCCAGCGCTGGATGCTGCGGTTCTGCGAACAGCGGCAGTTGGACTCTCGCTGCCTCCGGGCCCGAGTGGGGCGGCACCCGTTCCGCTTCCAGCGCCCTTAAGCGGGTACGGGCCTGAATCAGAACTTCGTGTGGAATTCCCGCCAGAGCAGCCACTTGCAGCCCGTAGCTTTGGTCAGCCGCGCCCTCCTTTACCTGGTGCATAAAGACGATGCTGTCACCGTGTTCCACAGCATCCAGATGCACGTTGACGATTCCCGCTTGGAGATCGGACAGGGCGGTAAGCTCAAAGTAATGAGTGGCGAACATGGTAAACGCTTTGACTTCGCGGGCCAGATGAATTGCACAGGCCCAAGCGAGCGCCAGTCCATCGAAGGTGCTGGTTCCGCGACCGATCTCGTCCATGAGCACCAGACTGCGATCGGTCGCATTGTGCAGAATGCCGGCGGTTTCGGTCATCTCGACCATAAACGTGGATCGTCCGCCCGCCAGGTCATCGGCCGCGCCAATCCGGGTGAACACACGATCGACCGGGCCGATACGGGCGCGTCTGGCAGGGACAAAGCCGCCGATATGGGCCATTAGAACGATCAGCGCTGTCTGGCGCATGTAGGTGGATTTTCCGCCCATGTTCGGGCCGGTAATGATCAGCATTCTACGCTCTGGCGAAAGGCGCACGTCGTTGGCGACAAAGGGGTGATCAGTTGCCGCTTCAACAACGAGATGGCGTCCGCCCTCGATCTCGATGCCGGGGTCTTCTACCAACTCAGGGCAGACCAGGTCGAGCGCTTGTGCGCGTTCAGCCAAACCGGTGAGTGCATCGATTTCGCTGACGGCACCTGCCAGGGACTGCAGGGGGGGCAGTGATTCGATCAACCATTCAAGTAGGACATCATACAGGTGCTTCTCACGCGCCAAAGCGCGCTCCCGGGCGCTCAGCACCTTGTCCTCGAAACCCTTGAGTTCGGGCGTCACAAAGCGCTCGGCGCCCTTGAGTGTCTGTCGCCGTGTATAGTCCTCGGGCGCCCGGTCCGACTGACTGCGCGGGATCTCGATGTAGTAGCCGTGGACCCGATTGAACCCGACCTTGAGTCCGGGCAGTGCGGTTCGTGCACGTTCCTTCTGTTCCAGATCGATCAGGAACTGATCCGCGTTTTGACTGAGGCCACGTAGCTCGTCCAGCGGTGCATCGTATCCGTCCGCGATTACGCCGCCGTCCCGTATGATCTGCGGCGGTGTTTCCACCAGCGCTGCGTCCAGCCGAGTCTGCACGTCGGGCATTGGAGCTGCCCGCGACCGCAGCTTATGCAGTCTGGGTGAGTCGATGGTCGAACAACACTGATGCAGTTGCGGAATCGCTGCCAGCGCGTCCCGCAGCCGGGCCAGGTCACGCGGGCGTGCCGATTTCAGTGCGACGCGGGCCAGAATCCGCTCGATGTCGCCGATCTGACGCAACACCGACCGCAGCGCTTCGTTGACTTCTGTGCCCTGTAACTCACTGATCACGTGTTGGCGTTGGCGTAGGGTTGTTTGATCTCGTAGCGGGCGATGCAGCCAGCGCCGCAGCAAGCGACTGCCCATAGCGGTGGCGGTGCGGTCCAGCACCCCCAGGAGGCTGTGCCTGGGATCCCCAGAACTGGCATGCTCGATCTCGAGATTTCTCCGGCTGGCGGCATCCAGCACGACGCTGTCACCCCGGTTCTCCACGGTCAGGCCGCGAACATGGGGCAGGGCGTTGCGCTGCGTATCCTGCACATACTGGAGCAGCCCACCGGCGGCGGACACCGCCAAACCGAGATCGGTGACTCCGAACCCTTCCAGGCTCAAGGTCTTGAACTGAGCGCACAGCTCACGCCGGGCCGTTTCCAGGTCGAAATGCCACGGCGACTGAAGGCGATAACCGCGCCGGGCCTGAATCATCGGCGGCGCTTCCAGACGTTCGTCCACCAGCAGCTCCGCCGGGTCCAGCCGTTCCAGTTCTCCGAGCAGGCCTTCGAGATCCCTGATCTCGGCCACGGTGAACCGCCCGGAAGCCAGGTCCAGAGCGGCCAGGCCATACTGTCCCCCGGATTCAGTCACTGCCACCAGGAGATTGTCGCGACGTTCTTCCAGCAGAGCCTCATCGGTGAGCGTACCGGGCGTGACAATCCGAACGACTTGGCGATCCACCGGGCCTTTGCTCAAGGCCGGATCGCCGATCTGCTCGCAAATCGCGACCGATTCCCCAAGCCGTACCAGGCGTGCCAGATAGTTCTCTGCCGCATGCACCGGGACCCCGGCCATGGGGATTGGCTCCCCGGCGGACTGGCCGCGTGCGGTCAGCGTGATGTCCAGCAGCTCAGCCGCCCGTCGGGCATCGGAGTAGAACAGCTCGTAGAAATCCCCCATCCGGTAAAACATCAGGATGTCGGGATGGTCGGCCTTGATGCGCAGATACTGCTGCATCATAGGCGTATGGGTGCTCTGTTCGGCGCGTTTGGAAATGGTGGACATGGCGCGGGAGTTTACCCGCTGGTATGGTGAGGTAGCCAGCGGAGCGCCTGTGGTGGAAAACGCCGCAACCCCCGCCAGAGGCGTACAGCCCTGATCAGAAATATCTCGCAAAACACCAGAAATCCCGACACGCTGGGGCTGTCCTGATACGGTATAGTCCACCGGAACGTCCAGGGAAACCGCACCACTATGACCCAATTCATACGCGCTCTAGTTCTTGTTCCGGCCCTGATGATCTGGCTGCCCTGCGCCTCCGCGCAGGACGGTCTGGACCAAGCCCGCCAACTGGCACAGTCCGGTAATACCACCGAGGCGATCAAACGTCTCGATGAGCTGACGTCCGACGATGCAGGGCTGGAGACCCAGGTCCAGGCACGCTACATGAAAGGCATGCTGTTGCTGGGTTCGGGTGACAACCTTGGGGCCAAGGCGACTTTCCAGGGCTTGGTGGATGACTACCCCACTTTGCCGGAGCCCTATAACAACCTCGCTGCGATCTACGCCGCCGAGGGTGACCTGGAAACGGCTCGATTGCTTCTGGTCAGCCTGTTGGAACAGTACCCGGACCACGCGGTTGCCCTGGAAAACCTGGGCGATATTTACGCCAAGCTGGCGGCAGACGCTTATGAGCGCGCCCGTAACCTGGAACCCACCGAGACCAAGCTTGCTGCCAAGCTCCAGATGATTGGCCAATTGTTCGGGCCGACTGGCTGATCGCTGCCCCAGGTGATTCAGAGCTTCGTCGGGCGGCTGACGCCGCCGCTGCGGGCCTGGTGGCCGCGGACCTGAAACTTGCCGTGTGCGAGTCCTGCACCGGTGGCTGGATCGCAAAACTCCTTACCGATGCGCCGGGCAGCTCAAGCTGGTTCGATTTGGGCATCGTTGCTTACAGCAACCAGGCTAAACTCGATCTGCTCGGTGTTCGGCAGGAAACCTTAGATGCCGAAGGCGCTGTAAGTCAGGCGGCTGTGGTGGAAATGGTCAATGGGTTGATGGCCCGGCCGTCGGCGTCGGCAGCGCTGGCGGTGAGCGGCATCTCCGGCCCGGGTGGAGGGACCGCCAGCAAACCCGTTGGCACCGTTCAGATGGCATTTGCATATCGGCGCCACACCCGTCCCACCGCCCAATTCCTGTTCGCTGGCGACCGCGATGCCATCAGGCGGCACACGGTTCTGTCGGCTCTCCAACTGATCAACGATTCACTCGCCCTCTGATCCGTAAACCTTCTCGCCTCCCTCGATCCTGCTTTGCAGCCCCCCGTTTGTTGCGGTGCGAGCGACGCCCATCCGCAGTTTTGCCTCCGCCCGTCTTCTTTCCATACCCGCTGGACTAGATACTAAAACCCCAAAGGCAGTGCCGCTGTATGGTATGGCGACAGCGGTGATTGCAGCCGCACCGCATTGTGGGATAATCCTCAGGTTCTACCCCAGCCCGTGAATGCGGCCACCGGCCGTCAATCGAGGTAAACAATCGTATGGATGACAATCGCAAGCGTGCCCTTGCCGCAGCCCTGACTCAGATCGAACGCCAGTTCGGCAAGGGGTCGGTTATGCGTCTGGGCGATTCCAGCGCCACAAAGGATGTGGAAGCCGTCTCGAGCGGGTCTTTGACCCTGGATATCGCCCTGGGCATTGGCGGGCTTCCCCGTGGCCGGGTGGTGGAAATTTATGGACCAGAGTCTTCCGGCAAGACCACCCTCGCCTTACAGGCTGTGGCCCAAATGCAAAAGCTCGGTGGGACTGCGGCTTTTGTGGACGCTGAGCACGCACTGGACCCGGGCTACGCCGGAAAGCTGGGTGTCAACGTCGACGATCTGCTGGTTTCGCAGCCGGACACAGGTGAGCAGGCGTTGGAGATCACCGACATGTTGGTGCGGTCAAACGCCGTCGACGTGGTGGTGGTGGATTCCGTTGCCGCGCTGACGCCAAAGGCTGAAATAGAAGGTGAGATGGGGGATTCTCACGTGGGGCTGCAGGCGCGCCTCATGTCGCAGGCCTTGCGCAAGCTTACCGGCAACATCAAACGGTCCAACTGTCTGGTGATTTTCATCAACCAGATTCGCCTCAAGATCGGCGTCATGTTCGGCAGTCCTGAAACCACAACCGGCGGCAACGCCCTGAAGTTTTATGCGTCGGTGCGGCTGGACATTCGGCGCATCGGTTCGATCAAGCGCGGCGATGAAGTCATCGGTAACGAAACGCGGGTCAAAGTGGTCAAGAACAAAATGGCCCCACCGTTTCGCCAGGCCGAGTTCGAAATCCTTTATGGGGAAGGCACGTCCCGGGAGGGTGAGATCATCGACCTGGGCGTCAAAGAGGGTCTGATTGCCAAGTCCGGCGCCTGGTACAGCTACAAAAGCGACCGCATTGGCCAGGGTAAGGACAATGTCCGGCAGTTCCTGCGCGAACATCCCGAGATGGCGGCGGAGATTGAGTTGCAGATCCGCGATCGCTTGCTGCCCAAGCCGCAATCGAACGAAGGCGAAACGGCTGAGAGCCCGGCCGAAGCAGAGGGCTGATCCACTGAGTGAGTCGGATGTTCGCGCCTCAGCCATGCGCCTGCTGGCGCGGCGCGAACACTCGAACCTGGAACTGACCCGCAAACTTGATAAAAGGGGCTTTGATCTCGTGGAGATCGGCCGGGTGTTGCGGGCGCTCTCCGATGAGGGCTTGCTGAGCGATCGGCGCTTTGCGGAAGCCTTTGCTCGAGCCGCAATATCGCGGGGGCTGGGGCCGGTTCGGATTCGTCGTGAGTTGGCCGAACGCGGCATTGGAGACACCGAAGCTGAGGTGGCGCTATCCGGGTGTGACCCGGACTGGTTGGCGCAGGCCGAACGGGTGCGCCGCAAGCGGTTCGGGTGCGCGCTGCCAACTGAATTACGTGAACGGGCTCGCCAAACCCGGTTTCTGGCCTATCGCGGTTTTGCCCAGGACCAAATTGGTCGGGTGCTAAGGGGCGTCGACGAGTGACGTTGGGCAACGGAACATTTTTCTTTCGGAACGGACATTCAGAGCAGCAATGACGGGCAGTGCCGATATTCGACGCAAATTCCTGGAGTTCTTCCAGGCACGGGGCCATGAAATCGTGCCCAGTTCGCCGCTGGTCCCGGGCAATGACGCGACCTTGTTGTTCACCAATGCGGGCATGGTCCAGTTCAAGGACGTGTTTCTCGGCCGGGATCACCGACCGTATGCCAAGGCGACCACATCCCAACGCTGCGTTCGGGCCGGTGGCAAGCACAATGATTTGGAAAACGTTGGCTACACGGCGCGGCATCACACTTTTTTCGAGATGCTCGGCAATTTCAGCTTCGGCGATTATTTCAAGCGCGAAGCGATTCGATTTGCCTGGGACTTTCTCACCGACACGGCGGGACTGCCGGCCGAGAAACTCTGGGTCACCGTCTACGAAGAAGATGACGAAGCCGCCGAGATCTGGGTGAACGAGATCGGGATCGCACCGGAGCGTCTTGCACGCATCGGTGCCAAGGACAACTTCTGGTCCATGGGCGATACTGGCCCCTGCGGACCCTGCACCGAGGTGTTCTACGACCATGGGCCAGATGTGTGGGGCGGACCGCCCGGCACCCCCGATGAAGATGGCGACCGCTACATCGAGATCTGGAATCTGGTGTTCATGCAATACGACCGGGCAGCGGACGGGACCTTGAATCCTTTGCCCAAGCCCTCGGTGGATACCGGCATGGGTCTGGAACGCCTGGCCGCTGTGCTGCAGGGCGTACACAGCAACTACGACATTGACCTGTTCCAGAACCTGATTCGGGCGGCCATGGGTGTAACCGGCGCCACCGATCCGGAGTCACCGTCGCTCAAGGTCATCGCAGATCACATCCGCTCTACGGCGTTCCTTATCGTCGACGGCGTTCTGCCTTCCAACGAGGGCCGTGGTTATGTCCTCAGACGCATCATGCGCCGGGCGATACGCCACGGTTACAAGCTCGGCCAGAAACAACCGTTTTTTTACCGGTTGGTGCAGCCGCTGGCCGATGAAATGGGTGAGGCCTATCCGGAACTGGTGCGCATAGCCGACACCGTGGAGCGTGTAATCCGGCAGGAAGAGGAGCGTTTTGCCGAAACGCTTGATCAGGGCATGCGCATTCTCGAGTCGGACATCGAGGCCCTCGATGGCACCGAGATTCCCGGAGAGACCGTATTTCAGCTATATGACACCTTCGGATTCCCGGTGGATCTCACCGCCGACATCGCCCGAGAGCGGGAGCTCACGCTGGACATGGCCGGCTTTGAGGTTGCCATGCAGGCGCAGCGCGCCCGCGCCCGCGCCGCCAGCAAATTTGGCGTGGACACTGATGAAGACATGAAGGTCGAGGGCAGCACGACATTTCTTGGCTACGACGATCTCAGCGCAGACGGGGAGGTTCTGGGGCTCTACCGCGAAGGCCGACCGGTAGAGCATCTCAGCCAGGGCGAGGCCGGTATGGTCATTCTGGATCGCACGCCGTTCTACGCCGAGTCCGGCGGTCAAGTCGGCGACGCTGGCGTGCTTGAAGGTGGTGGCGCCGTATTCCAGGTTGAAGACACGAAAAAGCGAGGTGAGGGCGTCCACGTTCATATCGGCCGCGTGGACCGCGGCAGCCTCCATTTAGGGGACAAACTCCAGGCGGCAGTCAATGGTGACCGACGGCGGGCCACGGTACTCAATCACTCGGCAACGCATTTGTTGCACGCGGCTTTGAGGCGAGTATTGGGCGGCCATGTCACGCAAAAAGGCTCTCTGGTCGCACCCGAGCGGTTGCGTTTCGACTTCTCTCACTTCGAGCCCGTGTCTCCGATTCAGCTCGACGAAATCGAACGTATGGTCAACGCCGAGGTTCGGGCCAACGTCAGTGTGGAGACCGATGTGACGGACATGGATTCGGCGGTGGAGGCCGGTGCCATGGCTCTGTTCGGCGAAAAGTACGGTGAGACTGTGCGGGTGTTGAGCATGGGCGCGTTCTCGGTGGAGCTGTGTGGCGGCACTCACGTTGATCGTGTTGGTGATATCGGGCTATTCAAGATCGTATCCGAGACAGGTATCGCATCGGGTATCAGGCGCATCGAAGCAGTAACCGGCGCCAAGGCGTTGGAATACATTGGTGAAACCGAAAAGAATCTCAACGACGTGGCGCGCTTGGTCAAGGGCGACCGGGCCACTGTCGAAGACAAGGTGCGGCAACTGCTTGATCGCAATCGCCGCCTGGAGAAGGAGCTTGACCAGACACGGGCGCGGCTGGCCTCAGGTCAGGGTTCCGATCTGGCCAGTCAGGCGGTGGAGATCGACGGGCTCAAGGTGCTCGCGGCCCGTGTTGACGGTGCCGACGCCAAGGCTTTGCGTGATGCCGTGGACCAACTCAAGAACAAGCTGCACTCGGCGGCGGTGGTTCTGGGCACGGTGGACGAGGGTGCGGTGCGACTGGTGGCTGGGGTCACTAAGAATCAGACCAACCGGGTCAAGGCCGGAGACCTGGTCAATGCCGTGGCGCAGCAGGTTGGAGGGCGTGGCGGCGGTCGACCGGATATGGCGCAGGCTGGTGGCAGCAATCCTGACGCGCTGGACGCCGCTTTGGCGTCGGTGGAGGGATGGGTTCGGACACATCTGGGTTGAACACTGGGGCGCGGGCCGAAGGACCCAACACTTCACCCGCGCCCTTGTCTTGGCTTCATCATCGATCCCTGCTGGGTCACCGCTTACCGCGTCCCGGCAGGTGAAGTACGCGGCTGCCGATACATCACCAACAGCATAAACAGGCCCTGAAATCCATGGGCTGGAATCCGGGGCGGACAATTTTTCAATGGCTTTGCTGGTTCAGAAGTTCGGTGGCACCTCGGTAGCGGACATCGAACGCATTGAGCACGTTGCGCGCAATGTGCGCAGCTACCGAGACAAAGGGGACGATGTGGTCGTGGTGGTTTCGGCCATGTCCGGAGAGACCAATCGACTCACTGAACTTGCCCGGGAGATATCTCCCCGACCCAATCCCCGTGAATTGGATGTGTTGCTCTCCACCGGCGAGCAGGTCACGATCGCCTTACTCTGCATGGCGCTGGAGAAGCTTGGCACCCCGGCCCGTTCCTATACCGGTGCCCAGGTTCACATACTCACCGACAGTGCTCACACCAAGGCCCGTATTCAACGTATTGATGACCAGCGGATCCGCGAAGACATCACGGCTGGGCGGGTGGTGGTGGTCGCCGGCTTCCAGGGCATAGACGGAGGCGGCAACATCACCACGCTGGGTCGCGGCGGGTCTGATACCACCGCGGTAGCCTTGGCAGCGGCGTTGAAGGCGGACGAATGCCAGATCTTTACTGACGTGGATGGCGTTTACACCACCGATCCTCGGGTAGAGCCTAGAGCGCGGCGACTGGACAAGATAACGTTTGAGGAAATGCTTGAGCTGGCCAGCCTCGGCTCCAAAGTGCTGCAGATTCGCTCGGTGGAGTTTGCCGGCAAGTACAAGGTGCCGTTGCGGGTGCTGTCCAGTTTCGAGCCGGGAACCGGCACGCTCATTACCCTAGAGGAAGAGGCGATGGAACAACCCCTCATCTCCGGCATAGCCTTCAACCGTGACGAGGCCCAGGTCACCGTGCGAGGCGTGCCGGACCGTCCCGGCGTCGCATTTGGTATCCTGGGGGCGGTCTCGGGCGCCAATATCGAAGTTGACATGATCGTGCAGAACGTCGCCCGCGACGGCACCACCGACCTCACCTTCACAGTGCACCGCAACGACTATGACGCTGTGATGGAGATACTGAGCGCCGTGGCTCATGAGCTCGGCGCGCGCGAGGTCAGCGGCGACAACAAGATCATAAAGCTGTCCCTGGTGGGAGTCGGAATGCGTTCCCATGCTGGAATCGCGAGTCAAATGTTCGAGGCCCTGGCCAACGAAGGGATCAACATTCGCATGATCTCTACGTCTGAGATCAAGATCTCTGTTGTAATAGACGAGAAATATCTGGAGCTGGGTGTGCGCACCTTGCATGATGCATTCGAGCTGGATCAGGTCGGAGAGGCCTGATCTGGAGCGATACGCGGTGTGATCTGGAATGGTTCACCGCGGATGTGAAAGCCGACCGGCGCTCATCAACCCGGTGACTGTCGAGTCGGCATCTAAAAAATACAGCCAATCAACTAGATGGCTGATAAATAAGGTGATTGTGGAGTTCGATGACGCAAGGAGACACCTATGCTGATTCTTACGCGGAGAGTAGGGGAGACCCTCATGATCGGGGATGAGGTTACCGTCACGGTACTAGGCGTGAAGGGAAATCAGGTGCGTATTGGCGTCAACGCGCCGAAAGACATCGCCGTGCATCGGGAAGAAATATACGAGCGCATAAAGCGCGAACATGAGGGCGCCGGCGAGGGAGACTAATCCCTCTTTACCGGATAACCCCGCGATTGGTAGTATGAGCGCCCCTGTGGCTGTGAAGCCCCAGGGGCCTTTTTTCGGGGTGACCGGTGTGTGACCGAACCAAATCAGCCCGCTGGGGCGATCGGGTCGAAGTACGTTGATACAGATACGGAGAGATGGCCGAGTGGCTGAAGGCGCTCCCCTGCTAAGGGAGTATGGGGTTAATAGCTCCATCGAGGGTTCGAATCCCTCTCTCTCCGCCAATTTAATGGCTCAGTTTTTTGATGTTAACTAGCTTTCTTGTTCAATAACCTGTCCCAGTCCCGCAAAGCAACTCCTCACGTTTCAATTCCGCCGTAGATCGCGCTTCACCATGCCGCGGACAGTGTGTCGACTGAGCACTTCGCATCAGGGCATGGCTTGATTTTGCTGATGCTCTGCGCGCACCGACAGTGCCGCCAGAGTCTTCGCACCGCGATAAGCACCGGTTCAGAATGCTGAGCGACTGGCGGGACCACGTTGGAATAATGGTGCAAAGCCGAACCGCAACGCCCATAACCGGCTGGCTTTGAGAGACGCTATTGGGCAGACTCTGCGCAAACCGCAGTTGTCGGAGCGGGAGGTTTTCATACTGGCAGGTAAGCCGGTATCCAGCGCATGCGTATCGTGCGGGCGCGCCTACGGCGTTCTGGAAACGTATCGGGGACTTACTTGGCAGTCGAATACAGGCGCGAGATCGATGGCTTGCGTGCCTTGGCCATCGTGCCGGTGGTTATGTTTCATGCGGGATTCCCCGGGTTTTCCGGGGGATTTGTTGGCGTTGATGTTTTCTTCGTCATCAGCGGGTTCCTGATCACTTCGATTCTATTGTCGCACCTGGAGGAAGGGCGTTTATCCATCGCTGAGTTTTACGAGCGACGTGCTCGGCGCATTCTCCCCGCACTTTTCTTCGTCCTTCTCGTTTGCATGGTGCCGGCCTGGTTCCTTCTAAGCCCTGGAGAGTTGGCCTCCTACGGCGAGAGTCTCGTTGCCGTTCCGCTTTTCCTGTCAAACTTCCAATTCTGGCTGGACAGTGGCTATTTCGCGCCGGTTTCGGAAGAAGTACCACTGCTGCATACCTGGAGTCTGGCGGTCGAGGAACAGTACTACCTTCTCTTCCCTCTGCTCCTGGCGGCACTGTGGACGCGTGGCCGCGTGATTGTACTGATTGGTCTGGTGGGCATTGCGCTCATCAGCCTGCCGCTCAGCCAGTGGGGCAGTCACGCAGCACCCAATGCGACGTTCTTTCTTTTGCCTACCCGCCTCTGGGAACTTCTTCTGGGCGCCGTAGGTGCGTTAGTTCACCGTTACCAATGGGGCGGGTTGACCGCTTCCCGAGGCGCAATGGAGGTCGTGTCGGTAGCGGGATTGGTGGCGCTCGGTTTTGCGATCGTTGCCTTCGACAAGAGCACCCCGTTCCCGGGCTTCGCCGCGCTGGTGCCAACGCTGGGTACACTTGCAATACTGCTGTTTGCAGATCGTCATACCCTCGTTGGCGGTGTGCTCGGCCGACGTGAGTTGGTTGGCATCGGGCTCATTTCCTACAGCGCCTATTTGTGGCACCAGCCAATGTTCGCTTTCGCGCGGATCCATGCGGCCCATGATCTTTCCCACAGCGTTTTTGCTGTGCTCGCGGTTGGCGCTTTTGGGCTCGGTTTTCTGTCCTGGCGCTTCGTCGAGCGCCCATTTCGCGATCGACGGTTTCTGTCTAGATCTCAAATTTTCGGTGCCTCGGTTCTGGTTTCCGCACTGTTCATTGTTTTGGGATCGATTGCAGTCATTGGAAAGGGGCTGGATTTCCGGTTGTCCGATGAGTCTCGAGTACGTTATGCGACCATTGAACACAGCCCCGAGCGAGAGACTTGCCACACTAAGGGTGTCGACTACCTGGCTCCGGAAGATGCATGCGTTTACTTCGGAGACGTTTCTGACTGGGCGGTGGTTGGCGATAGCCACATGGTCGAGTTCGCACATGCGCTGGCGCTAGAGCTCGAGCGTGAAAATTCCGGGCTGGTGCACCTGACCTTCAGCGGATGCCCTCCGGCGCTCGATTTCGAGGCCACTACGCCCGGCTGCTCAGAGTGGACTCGCGATGTTGTTTCGTTCCTTGAGCGCTCGCCGAACTTGACCAACGTTGTGCTGGGCTACCGACACAGCCGACACCTGTTTGGTGAGAACCGTGGTAAGTACCCGGAGTTACCCAACGCCCGCCCCAGGTTGAAGGCGGACGGTGAGCCAGAAGCGCTGCGTGAGGTTTACTGGAGAAGCTTCCAGCACATGATCGAGCGACTCCTTGCTAACGACAAACAGGTCTATGTTGTCATGCCGATCCCGGAGCTGACCGTCGATGTCTCAGATTATCTGATTGCGCCCGATGGGCTCACCAAAATTCCAGGAGAAACCCGGGAGTATTACCTTCGCAGAAACGAGTATGTGCTGACCAAATTTGCCTTGTTACCCTGGGGAGACAACTTGAGGCGAATCGACCCGACAGCCTCGCTGTGTGATGATCTCAACTGTTTTGCGTTTCGCGAAGGCAAGGCCATGTACTTCGACAACCACCATCTCAGTTTGACCGGCGCAGATCGTCTTGTAGAGAGCGAGTTCGCTTCGTTCTTATCGGATGCTGACGAATCGCAGATCGAACGCGAATCGGGGCCTGGACACATCAGGTAAGTGTATGGCCAAGCTCGAGGTGTGTGGCCGATTCTGGGACTGGTGTCGCCCTTTCTTGGCCTCTGTCGGCATCGTAATTTGAATACGGGCAAGTCGGACCGGGGCCGGTCACCTACGCTCACGGCCGGTCACCTCAGAACTCGAGGAACCACTCCAACACGCTCTTGACAATAAAGCCCAGCATTCCGAAGGCCAGAACGAAAAAAAGGACGAAGCTGCCAAAACGACCGGCTTTGGACTTTCGTGCCAAATCCCAGATGATGAACAACATCAAACCGATCAGGCCCATCAGTCCCCATTTGAGACCGAAATCTGCGAACTGCTCCTCGGACAAACCGAACACCTGATCAGTCCTCGATGCTGCGGGGCGTCAGGTTACTGGCGTCCACCAGGTCCCGATACGCGTGCCAGGACGCGTGGCCGAGGACGGGGTACAGAATCAGAAACCCAAGCATCAGTGTAGCCACTGATAGACCGGTAATGATGGCGATCAGGATCGCCCAGACTGAGGTGGCTACCGGATTGTCGCCCACCGCCCTCAGGCTGACGAGCATCGCGCTGCGCAGGTCGATTTCACGGTCGATCAGCAAGGGTACGGAAACGACCGTAAAGCCGAATACCACCGCGACTCCCAGCCCGCCAAGAATCATCCACAGCATGAACAGGATATCGTCCTGACTCACCACATATCGAAGGAAATCCAACGGCGCTTCTATCGCGTCGTCGACGAACAGACGAAACAGCAACATTGAAATGAGCACCCATGCGGTCCCGGCAAGCACCAGCAGTGCGCTAAGTCCAAGCAGATGGCGGGAACCCCGGCGCCAGATGGCGACCGAGTCTCTGATCGTTGGGGTTTCTCCATTCTCCAGACGCCGGCTCAGGGCATAAAGGCCGGTGGCCAGAATCGGGCCCACCAGCACAAACCCGGTTACCGCACCGGGCAACAAGGGCCAGTACAGGAAAGCGACCGAGAGGATGACGATGCTAGCCACTGTCACAATCACGCCATGAAGCAGGCTGGGCCAACCGGCCGTCCTGAAATCCGCCCAACCCAGTGCAAGCCAGCGTAAGCAGGCAGAGGGTGAAACCTGCTTGATGACCGGCAAGTGATCCGTAGGCTCGGCCTGCACCGCGCTCGCGCCCATTTTATGCCCCTCGCTTCTATGCATGCCCCGTGC
>Ga0316194_10001879_pt1 | contig 14614 bp, 12 predicted proteins | sample CroRivsedime1_MG_FD_204936 | JGI IMG/M metagenome (GOLD analysis project Ga0316194, IMG submission 204936) | Coastal sediment microbial communities from Maine, United States - Cross River sediment 1 | ecosystem: Environmental > Aquatic > Marine > Coastal > Sediment | place: USA: Maine...
ACAAGTACGCCGAGGGCTACCCCGGACGTCGCTACTACGGAGGGTGCCAGTATGTCGACGTCGGCGAGGATCTGGCGCGCGAACGGGCCAAAGCGCTCTTTGGCGCCGAGCACGCCAACGTCCAACCCCACTCCGGCGCCCAGGCCAACATGGGTGTCTACCTGGCGGTGATGCAGCCCGGGGATACCATGCTCGGCATGGACCTCACCCACGGCGGCCACCTTACCCACGGTCATCCCCTCAACTACTCGGGCAAGGCGTTCGAGGTCGTGGCCTACGGCGTCGACAAGGAAACCGAAACGATCGACTACGAGCGCCTGCGTGAGCTCGCGATCGAGAACAAGCCCAAGCTCATCGTCTGCGGCGCCTCCGCCTATCCCCGGACCATCGATTTCGAGCGTCTGCGCGCCATCGCTGATGAGGCCGAGTCGTTACTGATGGCCGATATCGCGCATATTGCGGGGTTGGTCGTGGCCGGTCTCCACCCGTCGCCGGTGCCTCATTGTCAATTCGTAACGTCGACCACCCACAAGACGCTGCGCGGACCGCGCGGCGGAATCATCCTTTGCACGGCCGACTGGGCAGAGGCGGTTGACAAGGCCGTGTTCCCCGGAGTCCAAGGGGGTCCGTTGATGCACGCCATCGCAGCCAAGGCTGTGGCCTTTGCAGAAGCGATGCAGCCCGAGTGGAATGATTACCAGAAACGAGTTGTCGAAAACTCGGCAGTCCTGTGTGAAGCCGTCAAGCAGTGTGGCTGGCGAATCGTCTCGGGCGGCACCGACAACCACCTCTTCCTGATCGACCTTGGCGCTGACTTCATCTCAGGCAAGAAGGCCGAACGCTGGCTCGGGCTGGCGGACATCACGCTCAACAAAAACACCGTGCCCTTCGACACCCGCAAGCCCTATATCGCCTCGGGCCTCCGCATCGGCACCCCGGCCGTCACCACCAGAGGGATGGGCCCGACCGAAATGAAGAAGATAGCGGAGCTCATCGACAGGGTTTTGCGGGCCGACGAGGACAAAGAGGACGAGGCCAAGATGGCGGCCTTTGCGGCCGAGATGGAAGCGGTCAAGTCTGAGGTCCACGCGCTGACCGCCAGGTTCCCGTTGTATTGAGACCTGCCGCGCTCAAGTGGGACGCGCGTAGCTGCATCGACGACCCAGGTGCCACTCTTCGCATTGTTTGACTCGACCTGGATGCCGCCAGTCACGGCCTTGGGGCAAACAATGCGAAGAGTGGCACCCACCTCGCTCCGATGAGACGCGCGTTGCAGCGTCGACGGCTAGAATCCTTCCAATGAGGAGCGCCTCAGAGGAGTGGCCCCTGTCTCGTTCCAATGAGGCACGCCCTGCCGCGGCGATGACTTACAAATCCTGCCGCTTGAAGACCCACACCGCAATGACGAGCGGGACGACGATCCAGGCGGCGATGATGGCGAAACCAATGGCGGTCGCAGCTGTCCCCGAACCGGTGAGCTTGATGAGGGTCGCGCCGGCGGGTCCGAACAGGTGTGGGCCGCCGACTTGCAGGAGACAGAGGACGCGCACGACGTCGATTGGATTGCCGCCGAGGCCAACGAGCAGCACGTTCTTGGCAACACCGGGCGGCAAATACAGGGTGGTCGCCAACATCAGCAGACCGTAGACAAGCTCGAAGAAGATCCACACCGCTATGGCGACGCCAATGGCCGCAGGCCTTCTTTCGGTGAGCAGGGCAATGAGTACCGACAGACCGGTGAAGACCGCCGCGAGAAGACACGAAAAGAAGACCACCAACAGGTAGGTGCTGGCCCCCTCGAAACCGATGGAGGCGGCAATTACGGCTCCGGGCAGACCGAAGCCGAGGGCCGCCGCGGTCAGAACCGAGATCAGAAGGCCAAGGTATTTGCCGAGCAGGATTCCGCGCCTCGAAACAGGTTGGGTGGCGAGAACTTCAAGATACTCGCGGTGGGTGAGGAAGCTGAAAACGCCGAGGAGGAGGGCAAAGAGCGGCAGCAGGAAGCCGCCGAGGTTTATCAGGCTGGCGGAGGTGCGGACGAAATCCTGAAAACCGCTGTATCCAGAGGTGATCATTCCGAAGTACGCAACCGCCAGGCTGAGAGTCGCAAAGAGGACGGCGAATGAAATGACCCAGCGATTCCGCCGGTGAAGAACGAACTCTTGTCGCGCGATTTCGAGAATCGCCGAGCTCACTGCGCCGCCTCGTCCGCGGTGTGTGCGCCGGTCACCTTGAGCATGCCGAGCGGTGCACCGTCAGATTTTCTCTCGATCGGAAATCCAGCTCCGGGTCGCGTCGCCATGAACCGAAGCTCGGTCGGACCACCGGCGGCGGTAACCAGGGGCGGCTCGACCTCCGGGTAGCCCTTGATGAACCAGCTGAGGTCCTCCTCCAGAGCGTCGCCAGAAACGAGCCAGAGAATGATGTCGCCCTTGTTCGCGGTCACCACCTCCGGATCCATTCTTGCGGGGCCAAAGGTCGTTTCGATGACCCTGTCGGGCACCCCACGGAGCACACGGTATCCGGTCCAGTCGGTGACGATCTCGTCGTCGTACTGCCGCATCTCCTCGGCTGCAACAACCGAGTTGAAACAGATCACGCGGGCGTTCATCACCGTCGGCAGGTGGTCGGTGAGGAGGAAGGCGGTTTCGACCGCCGGCGAAAATACCCCGTCACGGTAATCGGCAAAAAAGGCGGATGCCGGTGTTTGCTGACCAGACCTTCGAAGAACATCGTGCTCGGCCAGGAGGCAGCCGGGTGAGCAGAAGGACACGAAATCACCCCCCGCAACCCACCCCGCGGCCTCGTTGACCTTATCGATCACCATGCCGCAGCTCGAACAGCCGTCGACACCGGACATGATCTCGGGCGTGGGTTCTCCACCGCATCCGACGACGAACACCCAGAATGCCACGAAAACGGCCGGTCGGTGTGTCTTCAGCCAGAGAGATTTGGAGGAGGTCATGTTATTTCCCGCCGCCGTTGAAATGGTTGTGGACCAGCGATTCCCAACCAGGCGCCTCGGTGTGGAATTCTTCGACGGTTCCGCCGGCCCGCTCGATCGCACGAATGACTTCGAGGCGGTTCTCTGGCTGTGCCCGAAATGAGACATGGCGCGCGTTGCATTCTCGGACCTCGGCGCCGGCCCTTTCTGCTGCCTCGATGATCCCATCGTCGATTCGATCGAGGACGACTCGTACGGTTGTCTGTCGGGTGACCTCCGCCTGAAATACCGTGACCGGCTCGAGGGTGACGAGCGCGCCTTCGACCAGAACCCCCACCCGGTCGGCCAGCTGAACGGCGGAGTGAATGCTGTGTGATGAGAACACGATTGTGCACCCCCTCTCCTTGAGGCCAGCCAGGGCGTGGTGGAGGCTCTCGATTCCCTGAGGGTCGAGGTTGAGGGTCGGCTCGTCCAGAACCAGGAGCGGCACAATCTCGAGGAGGGCCGCGGCGAGCCCGAGCCGTTGCAGCATGCCGCCCGAATACTCCCCGACTCGCCGGTCGGAGTCCTCCGAGAGCGCAAAGATATCCAGAACTTCGTCGACTCGATCCGTGGACACCCGCCTCAGTTCCGCGAACAGCGTCAGAATCTCGTGAGCTGTGAGGACCTCAGGCATGGTCACGCGTTGCGGGACGTAGGCAAGCCACTTCCGGACAGCGTCCGGGTCTGAAGAGATGTCTTTCCCGCGGACTACGATCCTACCGGAAGTCGGAGCATGAAGACCGACGAGCCCTCGGAGGACGGTTGTTTTGCCGCCTCCGTTAGGTCCCAGGAAGGCAAAGGACTCACCACCCGCGATCTCCAGATCGAGCGGTTTGACGGCCGTCAGAGAGCCGAAGTTTTTGCTGAAGGCATCAAAATGGATCATTGGTTCGGATTGAGAGTTCATCGGCTGCGTCCCGTCCCCCGGATCGAGTTGCGTCTTCGAGGCCGTCCGAGGAGCCACGAGCATGCGACGGGGAAAGCGCAGCCCGCCAGGAACATCGAAGCCGCCACCGCACTGCCGTCGGCTCCACCACGGCTGACCGCGTCCCAGGGAACGTCGATATTGGCGACCGGCAACAGTGAAGGTGTGGGGTCTTCCGCGTCACCGAGACGGAGGATGGGGAGGGCGTGCTCGGCGGCCTTGAGCACTATGGCGGCCGGGCTCAGGAGATAGAATCGCGCCTCCGGGACCTTTGTCTCCAATACCTGAAATACATTTTGAATTGGGAAGGGGAGGTCACCCGCACCATTGCCATCGAGGTCGTAGCCGCGGTAGCCGCTCCAGTGGTTGCCACCGTCGCCATCGGCCCACCGTGTTTCGGCATCACTGACATCGAGGAGCAGCTCGCTGAGATTGTTGATGAAGTTATTGCGGACGATGAGGTTGCCGTCGCAGCCACCGTTGAGCTGGATCGCGAGATCGTTATTGATGACATCGTTGTTCTCGACCACATTCGTGTCAGCGTTATTCATGAAGATCCCGCGGCTGTTGTCGATGATCAGATTCGATGTTGCCCTCACCCGGCTCATCGACTGCAGCAGGATGCCGTAAGCACGGAAACCACGGCAGCGCGCGAAGGTATTGCGGGCGAAGACGATGTCTTCGGAGTACATCAGGGCCGCACCCGCGACGTTGTTCTCGAAAAGGTTGTCATAAAAAGAGTTGTCGTTCGAGTACATGTAGTGGAGACCGTATCGAACGTGATGAATGTGATTGCGTTCGACGTCGGTGAAGTTGGCGAACGAGAAATAGATCCCATCCCTGGCATTCAGGATTTCGTTGTCGATGATGAGATTCTGTGAGGAGTTCCAGAGGTGAATCCCGTTGCCCCGATCGGCCTCGATGAGATCAAGCCGACCTTCGATACGATTGCCGATGATCTCGGCGCCGTTGCCCGCTTTGACGTATATCCCGTGTAGAGACTCACTGATGGTGCAGTTGCGGATTGTCACGGCTTCCGCTTCCACGAGTACACACGCCATGTCTTTGGTCAGATGGGGGCCTGCCTCGGAAATGTGGAGCCCCTCGAGCACAGTGCCCGGCGCGGTGACATGGACCACATTCCCCTCGTATCCGCCCCGGATTTCTGCCCCCGGTGCTCCGGTGAGCACAACTGGCACGTCGACCACGATGTTCTCGTGATAGATCCCGCCGGCCAAATAGACTGTGTCACCGGACGCAGCTCGTTCGAGGACGGCGGCAATTGATCCTCCGCGCGGCACCTCATGCACAGCCGCGGCGGACGTCACCGCTGACATGACGGCCAGCAACCAAAAAACGGGTTTCACCACTCGCGCCTTTCCCTGTGGCTAAGGAGTCAGATATAGCACAGACCCGAACTGCGCTACTTCAGCGGCTCGGCCAGAATTCGGACTGTCACAAAAACCGGGTTTCAGCCTTTGAGCTTTTTCAGCTCGCTATCGACCATGCTCTTCGTGCGGACGCCTGCAACGCCGGTCTTCACCAGCAGCTGCCACACTTGTTCGAGATCTAGGAAGAGCTGTTTGTCGTATTCCCCGGCTGCCATCCGCTCATTGCAGGAGTCGTACAGGGTAGTTGCCTGGGTCAGCTGGACCTGGGTGTCCTCCCACTCCTCGTGCAGGGTCGGGCTGAAGCTGTCGCCGTACTGTTTGAATCCTTCGACGATGTAGGCCGCGACCGGGTTGATGATGTTGATCACCCCAAGGACCTCGATGTTCTTGTTGTGGGCCCTGGCCTCCCAGTCGTCGTCTGCAGTTACTTCTCGGGGTTCGGGTACTTCGAGTGCCGGGGGCGCTTCGACCTCGAGGAGAACGACGTCGGCAGCCGGTTCGGCGTCGTACGCTCCCTCATCCCCTGACCCGCCGCAACCGAGCGCAATTGTTGAAACGAAAAATATGATCGCTAGCTTTTTCATCAGTCCTTCCCCTTCTCTCCGACGGGTCATGTTTCGGATCCCGCCTCGCGCCAGGTCAGCCAGCATCCAGCGAGCAGCAGCAGGCCGAACACAAGGAACAAATAGGTCCCCGTAGCCGGGTACGACCACACGTCGAACTGGCCAACAAGCTTGTAACCGAACATTGGCGGCATGAATGGATCGACTTGAACCGAGGCCTTTGGATCGAGGTTCGCGCCGTAGTAGTTGAGCTTGTACCAGAAGCTCCAGAGCGAAAACCCGCCGAAATACGCGGATATCATGATGACGTCCACCAGCGAGCGCAGAGTTCCGATGGCGGCGGCCCTGAGGGTCAGGATACCGAGCAAGCCGATCACCAGAGGAATCCATTTGAGCTCAGTGAAATCGGCCGGCTGGAGCTCCGCCATCCCGATGTAGTGATTGAGCACGTTGATTTCCGTCAGATCGTTGCCGTCGTCTCCGCCCACCAGGTTGTGGGAGTAGACGTAAAGATCCAGACCTTCCGGGTACTGCTGTGCAACGAACGTCATTTGCCACAGCGGCACGAAAAACGTTGGTATGAGTATCAGAGCGGCAGCAAAAACCGCCATTCTGCTTCGTTTCGTTAAAGGTTGATCGAGAGCGGCCGTGAGCCGTTGGTAGAGACCCGACATGTTGTACCTCGAAAACTGGGCCCCGGCGATCGCTAACAGCGCGCCGGGGCCCTCTGAGTTCTATTTCACGAGGAAGTAGCCCTGCATCTCCTGGTGCAATGCGCTACAGAAGTTCGTGCAGTAAAAGGCGTAGACTCCGGATTGGTCGGCGGTGAAGGTCACCGTCTTGGTCTCGCCGGGGTCGATCACCAGGTTGATGTCGTAGTTGTTGATGGCAAAGCCGTGGAGCTCGTCCCGGGTCTGTTCGATGTTGGTGACGTGGATGATGACCTTGTCACCGCGATTGACCCGGATGACGTCGGGGGCAAAGAAGGAACGCACCGCCATCATCCATACCTCAACCGTATTCCCGCGGCGTTCAATCCTCGCCTCTTCGGCGGTCCAGATCGCATTCGGGTTCTTGTGCCAATAGGGATCGTCCTTCTTGTAAACCTCGACCGGATCCAACTTGTCGGCCTTGATGATCACGGCGTAGTGAGGTTCGGGCTCGGTGAAGGCGTCATACAGGAGCTTCATCTTGTCGCCCGAAATGTCGATCAGCTGCGCCGACTCCGGAATCGAAGGTCCGACAGAAAGGTGACGGCCCTTGGAGAGCTTGTTGAGGGCCACAAGGTAGTTGCCGTCGGGGTTCATCGAATCGCCTTCCGCCGAAACCAGGTGACCGATGTTGTAGGCCACCGGCATCTTGTCGACCACGTACTGGTTCATGTCGGCTCCGGCCTCGTAGGGCGGCAGCTTCCACTTGGCGACCGCGCTCTCGACGAAGAGCGAGGTATAGGCGTAGCCCTTGCCGTCGAACTGGGTGTGGAGCGGTCCGAGCCCGACCGGAATTTCGGCCTCCCGAACCGAGGCATAGGTGAGCACCGGGATGCCGTCGATGGTCTCCTCGAAGTCCTTGTTGGCGATCGCGGTCTTGATCTTTTCGATGTCATACACGGTGGTCGTCGGTGAAAGCTTGCCCGAGCCGATGATCCAGCGGCCGCTGGGGTCGACGTCCACTCCGTGCGGCGATTTGGCGAGCGGCATGAAGTAGGCCACGCCGGGAGCGGTTTCGGGATCGATGACCGGCGCACCCGTGACGGTCTTGAATTTTCCGGCAGCGATGGCCTTGTCGGCCTCGCGCCAGTCCACGATCAAGATGTAATCCTTGTCCTTCTGAGAGGCGGTCACCTCGAGCTTGCCGCCTTCGATGAACTCGCGTTCGGAGTTGTAGCAGGTCCAGAAGAGGAAACCGTCCGAGGGGCCCTTACCGGCGTCGCCGAGGTCGTAGTTGAATGGCGGTACCAGGACCTCCCATCCCAAGCTCAGGTTTCCGTCGTCGGGATCGATCTTAATGCCCGCGACGATCCCCTTGTACTCGGTGGCGTACTCGGTGACATCGGCATATCTGCCCTCAGGAAACGGAACCGACATCCTGGTCGCCATGGTCACATATTCAGAGTTCTGGGTGACGAAAGAACTGCCGTGGTTGGCCGAGATATTGGGGATGGTCAGAATCTGTTTGGTTTTGAAGTCCTTGAGGTCGATCCGCGCCATCCGGCCGTTGGCGTTATCGTTGATAAAGAGCCACCGGCCGTCGTACTCACCATCGGTCTCCGAGAAGCCCGGATGGTGGGAGTCGCCCCATGAGTATTCACCGAGCATTTCCTTGGTCTCGTCATCGAAACCGAAGCCGGTGCCGGGGTACGGTGTGAAGACCGGAATGGTTGCGATGTGGCGCATCGAAGGGATGCCGGCGACAAAGATCTGGCCACTGTGTCCACCCGAGTAGAAGAGGTAGTACTCGTCGAGGTCGCCCGGAGCGACATAGGTTGCCAGAGCCGCGCTCGCCAGATCGGATGTTCCTCCTCCGCCGGCGCGCGCGCCGCGACGTTGCGGCGGTTTTTTGCCACAAGCCGCGAGCCCGACAAAGAGCCCGACGACGAGCAACGCGACCGTCAGTCGAAAGATTGTCTTCTTGTTCATTTGATGCCTCCTCCTTGTTGTGCGGTTCTATGGCCCGCTCGCCGCGGTGGCCTCGGCCTCCACGGCCCGGTTTTTGACGATGTCGTAGGCCTTCATGATCTTTTCGACGGCCTGCCATTTTTCTTCGTCGGAGAGAACGATCTGACTCTCGAGGATGATCTTCATGGTGCCGGTCGGATCGAAGAGGAATTCTTCGACCGTTTTGTTGAAGCGGGCGCGAACGTCGTCCGGCGCCAACGACAGATCGGGCCCCTTGTTAGTCGGTGATTGGATGTCATAGGCCTTGATGCTGTGGCACACGAAGCAGTTGTGCTCGACGAAGAAGGCGCCGTCGCCCTCGCGCATGCGACGGTCCCTCGCGATTTCTTCGGGTGTCATTTCATCTTTGAGCTCGACTCCCGGTAGGTAAGCGCGGGGCAGGTCCTCGTCGTCGCGCCAGCTCATGACCAGCATGGCCAGGGCCTGGGCTTCGTGCGACTGGAAATTCATCTCGGGCATGATCGACCCGGGTACGATTGTCGGCGGTGACTGGAAGTGTTTGATGTGCCAGTTGAAGACTGTCACCTGGTCTGACACCAGGTTCGAAAAGTCAAAGCCCTCGGCGTGCTTGTCGCCCTCCCGTGTCAGATCCGGCCCGAGCTTGCCGCCGTCGCCATTGATGACGTGGCAGATCTTGCAGCCTTTGGTGCGCACGAATTCCTTGGCCTGGTTGATGTAGGGCATGCCGTCGGTCGCCCGTTCATAGCGGTGACAGAAGTTGCACTGGGTCTCGTACAGGGGCGGCGGGTTCCGAGGGTCGTACTCGGATCCTGCGATGTCTGAAAGGAGAGGCTCCTCCCAGTGCTTGACGAAACCATGGGCGTCGTACTCCGCGAGCGCAAAACCCTGACCGCCGTGACACACCGTGCAGCCGAAGTCCTCGATCGGGTGGTTGTCGAAGATCTCTTGCATGGGGTGGGTGGTCCACGGCTGCTCGACGTCCTCGAGACCGCGCCAGGTGACGCCGAGATGACAGGTGGTGCAACGGTCGACGCGGTCGAGTTTTTCGATCCAGACTTGTTGGACCCCGGACGGCAGCGTCGCAGGATCGACGTCAGCAAAATTCTCGGCAATGATCGCGCCAAACTCCGACTGGTAGTACTTCCACTCCGGTGCGGTGTCGTAAACGATCGCCGCGATGCCGACCGCCAGGATCGCTACAGCCGCAAAGAGCACCCAAAGGATTTCGCGCTGAGAAATCTTTTTCATCATCGGTACCTCACAGCGCCGTCGGGTGAATAGGCCACGCCTGCCAGGGCCAGAAGAAGTCCCAGTTCGGCCCACGCAGGGCGGTCCCGGTGTAGGTCAGGATGACGAACGCAATGATGAATGCGCAGAAGGTGGCGATCGCCGCATAGCGCGTCGAAGCGGTCTTCTTCAGAACCACGACGTACATGCCCGCAAAGAGGAGGAGGAGGAAGGTCGCGGGGTTCACGAGGTCGAAGAAGACCCGGCTCTCGATGGTGGGGAAAATGCTCCGCATGGGAGCGAGGAGCGCCAACGCCAGACAACCGCAGGTCGTGCCCAGCCCATAGACGAAACCGAAGACGCCCCACTTCCTCCCGGGGCCGTCGGTAAACCAGTAGCCGATCCCCTTCTGCTCGCGATCGAGGAAGGGGATCAGCATGAGGCCGAGGATGACAATGGTCGGGACGATGACGCCGCCCATGAGGGCGGAGTAGCCGACCATTTCCTGGAGCCCGAGAAAGTACCACGGCGCCTTTGCGGGGTTGGGAGTCACCTCGGGGTTTGCCGCCGCCTCGAGAGGAGCCTGAATGACGAGTGCCAGGCCGATCGAAATGGACACCGTCAATAGGGTGACGAGCAGGATGCGGACGGTGAGGAACGGCGTCGACGGCACCGAGTTGTCCTCGTTGAGAGTCGTCGGATCGTTGACCTGGACGGTGGTGCCGCTGGCGATGCCGAGAACGCTGTAGGTCTTGCTCTTCTTGGGTGCCGCTGGCTCCCGAGTAAGAGCTTGCTTGCGGTCCTGTTCGACGATCGCGAGGCCACCGTCCTTTCGGATCCGCCACATATGCCACGCCGCGATTGCAAAAAGAACCAGAGGCAGGAGGGCACAGTGGAGGACGTAGAATCGGATCAGGGTTGGTTGGCCGATGATCGTGCCGCCGAGCAGGAACTGCCGAATGGTTTCGCCCACATATGGAACGGCGGCCGCAATGTTGGTTCCCACAGTGATCGCCCAGAACGCGAGCTGGTCCCACGGTAGAAGGTAACCGGTGAAGCTGAGAAGCAAGGTCAGCACCAGCAAAGTGACCCCGAGCACCCAGTTGAAGGGGCGCGCCGATTTCACGACTTCGCCAGCTTTGTAGGAACCCGTGAGAAAGACCCGGAACATGTGGAGGAAGACCAATGCCACCATGAGGTGGGCTGAAATCCGATGCAACCGTCTGAGAAGCCAACCAAAGCTCACCGCGTGATCGAGGTCTTTGAGGCTCCAATAGGCCCGTTCGACTGAGGGTACATAGAGAAACATCAGGACGACTCCGGTGACCGTCAGGACCAGGAACACGACAACTGTGATCGTGCCGAGGTAGAGAGACGTAGAGAAGGCCAGGCTGCGGAGGGAGATCCGATTCGGGAACCAATGGAGTAGGAAGTTGGCGACGATTCCGCTGCCGGCTTCGCGGTTGGACTCCGGCCGCCATGGCCAGACCATCTTCTGCCAGACACCGGTGATTTTGGAGAGGATCATCTATACCACCAGTCTGAAGTCGCGCGAGACCTCGGTCGCTACATCAACCACCAACTCTCCGGTTGCGCGTGAAACTTCGAGGTGGAAGCACTTGAGAGGCCGCGGTGCGGGGCCCGCGTAGTTGGTTCCTTCGCCCCTGAACCTCGAGCCGTGACACGGGCAGTGGAACTCGCCCAGGGCGCGGTAGGTGAACTGGCGGACCGTCTCCTCCTGGGGCAAAGTGAACGGGGAAAATTTGACCGTGCAGCCGAGGTGGGTGCAGATCCCGGAAACGGCGTGATAGTTCGAGCTGTCGCGGAACAGGAAGATCCGATGTTCTTCCAAAAAGGTGACACCTTCCTGGAAGTTCTCGGGAGCGCCGATGCGGAATTTCTTCGGTGGCTCGTAGAGGACATTCGGTACCAGCGACCGCAGCAGCGGCCAGCCTGCTACCAGGGCACCAACGGCTGCGACCGCCGCCGTCAGGCGTCCCAGAAAACCCCGGCGTGTCGGATCCGCGCCGGTGTCGGAGGAGACCCGAGCTTCGTTGTCGACTGTGTTTGATGCCACTGTTCTCACCCCGTTGACTCGATGAAGTTGAACCGTTCCATGGTCATCGCCTCCGTGGGACAGCGCGCCGCACAGAGACCGCAGCGGATGCAGACGGTGTCGTCTTTCAAAAGGACGGTCATCGGCCGATCGCGGTCGTGTCCGTAGGTTTCGAGGGCGGCCTCGAGCTGCTCCGTAGGCATGTCCACCTGCTCGAGAGGAACGAAGGTCAGGCACTTTTCCGGGCAGACGTCCGCACAACGGTTGCACAGAACGCAACGGTGCGGGTCGTAGATGGTGTCTACATGGCAGGACAGGCATCGTTCTGCCTGATTCAGGGCCTGCTCGGGCGACATCACTTCTTCGACCTCGGTGATCCCGGTCCGCCGCCCTGCGGAGACGGTCGGAGCGGAACGCCGCATCTTCTTTTCGTAAGCCTCGGGCATCCAGTACTCGTCGGCGGGAATCTTCTCGATTTCAACCTGCATCCTGATTGCGGCCGGAGATCCGGTGAGGTACTCATGGATTGACCGTGCGGCTTGCTTGCCGTTCGCCACCGCCTCGATGGCGATGCGCGGACCGAAGGCGGCGTCCCCTCCCGCGAAAACGCCATTCGCAGTGGTCGCCAGGGTCTCTGGGTCGATCTTGACGGTTCCTGTTGGGCTGAGCTCGATTCCGTCCTCGTCCGAGAGAAAGCTGAAATCGGGTTGCTGGCCGATCGCCAAAATCACCGAGTCGGCATCGAGAGCTAATGTGCGACTGTCGTCAAATAAGGGATTGAAGCGGCCCTCGTCGTCGAAGACCCTCTCGACCCCGACAAACTCGATGCCCTCGACGCTGCCGTTGCCTGTGATCTTCTTCGGTCCCCACCCCAGGTGGAGCTGAATTCCCTCTTCGAGGGCCTCGTCGAGCTCATCCTTCCCCTGCACTGTCTGAGCGGCGGGGAGTTCATCGAGGGATTCGAGTGAAATGACGTGGACCTCGCTCGCACCGCCACGCAACGCCCCGCGGGCGGCGTCCATAGCTGGTTGATTCGCTACCGCTTTGGCAGTGAGTTCGATCTCGTCCATGGGTTGGTAGAACTCACGAACCGCGGTGCGCGCCGCGTCGAGAGCTACCGATCCACCGCCGATGATCACGACTCGTTCGCCGAGATCGACGCGGTAGCCGCGGTTGAGGTTGAGGAGGTAGTCTACGGCTTTGACGACCCCGTCCTTGTCGGATCCCTCGATTCTCAGATCGCGGCCGCGCATGGCACCCACCGACAGGAAGAACGCCTCATACCCTTCTGCCTGGAGTTCCCGGAGGCCATATTCGCTGGTAATCGGTTTGTTGGTCAGGAAGGTGACGCCAAGTTTTTCAATTGCGGCGACCTCCCGGTCGATCACGCCCCGGGGTAAGCGATACTCGGGGATTCCATATCGCAGCATGCCGCCGAGCTCCGGCAGGGCCTCGAAGACGGTGACGTCGAAGCCCATCAGCGCCAGATCGTGAGCGCATCCCAGCCCGGCGGGGCCGCTTCCGATCACAGCCACCCTCTGGGAACGTGTGCCGGCGAGAGATGTGTCCCTGCTCAGCTGATCCATGTGCCAAAGCCGCCGGCAGCCTGCGTCATCGGCCGCGTCAGACGTCTGCTGCGGGTCGGACATCAAGAGCTTGAAGAAATCCGGGCGTGCCGACTCGGCCCCAAATTGTTCGGTGACGAATCGCTTGAGGGGTCGGATGGTGACTGCCTCATCGACCCATGCCCGTCGGCACGCATCCTCACACGGCGCAGAACAGATCCGACCGCAGACCGAGGCCAACGGGTTGGGAGCGCGCGCGATCAAAAAGGCGTCTTCAAAGCGTCCTTCGGCGATGAGCTGGACGTATCGGCCGGAGTCCGTATGCACCGGACACGCCTCCATGCACGGCACGTTGCTCCGGTACCAGGGCAGTTCATTGAAGCGCGCGGGAAACCGTGGGAAACCGGAGTCAGCTTCGTTCACGAACGATGACTCTTTCGGTTGACGGTTTCGGCGACCATTGTTTTCGTCATGCCTCCTACCGTTCCGCCGGACTCTCGGAATTGAAACTCGAATTTCGGCATTACAATACTGAATAGCCTGAATGTGGTCAAGGTATCCTTGACCGAGGTCAAGGACGGTGCCGTCCGGTGCCGAAACCCGCGACACATTCAACAACCGGAGTCATCAAGATGCCGTGTGCGCTCAAGATATCGGAAGCTTCCTCATTGGCCATGCACGCCCTTGGATACCTTGCCAACGGTGGGGATGGACCGATCACATCGCGTGAGATCGCAACGCGGTTTGAAATCTCTGAAGCGCATCTCGCAAAAGTGCTGCAAAGAATGGTAAAGGTCGGGCTTCTACGATCTATGCGCGGTCCTCACGGAGGCTTTGTCCTCACTCGACCCCCAGAGTCAGTCACGCTCTTGGAAATATTTGAAACCATTGAAGGACCATTCGAGCCGAACCAGTGTCTGCTCAGCTCCGCCATTTGTGACGGTGACAACTGCATTCTGGGCCGGATTGTTCTCGAGGCGAACACCGTGCTCCGGGCTCGGCTCGAAGAGACAACGCTGGTTGAGGTTGAGGCAGTTATCAACTCCTCCCGGTGAGGCGCGCGTAGCTGCGTCGTCGACACAGGTGCCACTCTTCGCATTGTTTGCCGGGATGGCGCTGCCAGGGTAAACGCAACGAATTCAAACAATGCGAAGGGTGAGAATCCTCTAGAAGGCTCCCCCTTCGACGAGCAGTTACGCTCGTCGTTGGGAAAACAAAACCTGCTGTGGATAGCAGCGGGAGAAGGAGGAGCCAATGGCAAT
>Ga0316194_10001886_pt1 | contig 14589 bp, 13 predicted proteins | sample CroRivsedime1_MG_FD_204936 | JGI IMG/M metagenome (GOLD analysis project Ga0316194, IMG submission 204936) | Coastal sediment microbial communities from Maine, United States - Cross River sediment 1 | ecosystem: Environmental > Aquatic > Marine > Coastal > Sediment | place: USA: Maine...
TTGAATTTGCCCATGGTTTCCTGGCACTCCTGCACAGTGGCGGCGGCGTAGGCCGCTGTGCCGAACAATGCGGCCAGGACAGTGATCAGTGTGAGTAGGGTGCGTTTCATGGTTGAGACTCCTTTATGCACTCAGGGGGTGTACCAAATGGGTGAAGTGTAGGCGCGCTCCTGCTGGACCATGACGGCGTCTGCCGGCAGTTCCGCGACCTCGCCAAAAAACGCCTTGTCGTAGGCCAGCCAGCTGGGCGTTGGAATTTCCAGCACGCGGATGTAGTAGAAAGCCCGCTCGGCGGGGTCGAAATCCGGATCCTTCCAGAAGCCGCCCAGCAGGGCGTCGCCGATGTCGTTGCTGTAGGTCGTCGTCTCGATATCCACGGTGCTGCCGACCGCTCGCTCGCAGTGGCCTTCCCGAATCGTGCGGCCGTCCGAGCAGGCGACGTCGTAGATCCGTTCCCGGAGTCCTTCCTGCGCATCGAGCCAGCCCTTCACCACCTGGATGCGGTCGAGGTTGGCGCCGTCCGGGTCGCGCAGGGCGCGGATGACCAGGGTGGGTGCCTGCCCGTCAGGAACCACGCTCAAGTCTGCGCCCATGGGCACACCGTTGGCGTAGCCGTGCACGGCGAAGTCCGGCCGCGCGACATCCCGCTCCGTGAACTGCCAGCCGCCGAACACGCGGACCGTCATGCGGGTGCCGGTCGTCGCATACACTTCGCGCCGTTTCATGGCGTCCCAGAGCGATTCGCGCGTGTTTTCGCGCGACCACACGGCGGCCAGGCCCGAGGCCAGCGCCTGGTAGTGCCGCATGCCGGGATCGGACCCATCCAGCGAGGGTATGACGCCGGTGATCTTTTCCATGTAGCGGTTTTCGCCGGTGCCGGGCTCGATCGGGGTCGCCTTGCCGAAGAAGTTCTCCTCGCGCGTGGTCGCCAACGAGGTGTGGCTGTCGGTCGAACCGATCATGCCGAACTTGAAGGGGTTGGCGCCGAGCTTTGCCTCGTACTGCAGGCCACGCATCAGCGCCTGGCGGGCGTACTCGCGGGGCAGCATGTCAGGCTTCTTGCCATACAGCCCGAAATTACCGCGGTCCCAGCGGTAGTAGTCGGCGAACTCGTCGTTCGGCGACAGGGTGGGGTGCGTTTCCCCATCGCCCTTGATTTGAGTCACTTCGTACAGCGGCTCCCACAGGGACCGGCGCTCCGCGTAATCGCGGCTCAGCTTGTTGCCGTCGAGCGTCCTGTCGTCGAACATCAGTCCGTTGGACAGGTTGCCATTGTGCGGGATGGCCAGGACGCGTCCCGCGTGCTCGCGCTCGTAAGCCTGCAGCCAACGCCAGAGGTCTTCCGGATCGACGCCGTCGTAATTGGAAAACGGGATCAGGTCCCGCACCTTGTCCGCCCCGTCGCGAAAGATGACGACGCGGTGCAGGTTATTGGCTTCGTAGGAAGACGTCCACTCGAAGCCGTGCAGCGCGGTGAACACACCCGGTTGATTGAAGCGCTCAGCGGCGTCCACGATGCGGTTCCACATCGAGCGCGCGAGTTCGTCGTTGTCGAGCGGGTCCTCGCGCGCGGCCATTTTCGCGCCCCATTCGCCATAGGCGACCATCAACTCGCCCACCTTGACCAGGTCGTGGACTTTCCTGCCCCAGGGAGACTTCAGCAGCTCGGGATTCGACTCGCTGATCAGGGCGGCCAGGCCCAGGTTCTCGGAGTGGTCGGCGACCACCAGGAAGTCGAGCGGGCGTATCAGCCGGGCGCGCTGCCCGGCCGAGGCCCTGACGGTTTCGCCGCGGGCGAAGCGGTAGGCGTCCTCGGGGCCGAGGAAGTTGCCGATCATGCCGGCGTCGGTGGAATAGGCTGTATGCAGGTGGGTATCGCCCCACAGCACCCGGTTGGGGTAACTCTGGTGCAGATAGGGCGAATACTCCGGCTGGCCGAGGCTAACGTCCTCGGCATCGATGCCGAGTTCGCCGGTGTACTCCTGGCCAATGGCAGGTTCCAGGCTCAGGGCCAGTCCTAGCGCGACCGCCAGCGTGAACACACGTTTGATAGAACAGGTCATGGTTATTTCCTCCCGAATTCTGGCGCAGCCACGAAGCAGACTTTTCACCTCGCGATCTGCCTGCGCTGCCGCCATCAAAGCAGGGTCTGACAGGTGACCAGCGGCAACCTGGTTCGGCTTCAAATACGATCGACAAAACAAAGGTGCCTGGAATTAGACCGCTAAACAGTACCAATTTAATACACACAAGACCGCATGGGCATCGACCCAGATCAAGCAATTGCGATCGGGCCGGGCTGATCCGGAGACTTGGTCCGGCCCCTTGTTGAGGGCTTCGACAATGCTCGCTTATCATGTTCGAGCCGAATACAGGCGATGGCGGAGAGACGAGCGGTGCGAACACTTGGCAGATTTATCCTGCTGGCGGCGTTTGGCCTGGCCATCGTCATTGACAGTGGTTGCAGCGCTCAGCAGGGGAGTGAGCAGGCGCGCATCGTGGTGTCTGCGCCGCCTGCGCGGGTGGCTGCCGGCGGCGAGACCCTGCTCGGTGAACAGCTGGACGCGGCAACCGGTCTCACGGTCTTTCGCGGTATTCCTTTCGCCGCGCCGCCCACCGGCGAGCGCCGCTGGCGACCGCCGGCTCCGCACGAACCGCGGCAGGGCGTGCAGGACGCCAGCCAGTTCGGGCCGGCTTGCCCGCAACTGCAGGGTAACCCGGAGTTTTACCGCTTCGTGGCCGAACGCTTCGGTGCATCCCCCGACCGCGTCGAGCCATTGCGTGACATCAGTGAAGACTGCCTGTACCTGAATGTGTGGACCAAGCACCCGGGCCAGGGGGAAAAGCGGCCGGTGATGGTGTGGATTTACGGCGGCAGCAACATCAACGGCTACTCCCAGGAGCCGGAATACCTCGGCCACCATATCGCGCGGCGCGACGTGGTTTATGTGTCGTTGAACTACCGGGTCGGCGTGCTGGGTTTCCTGGCGCATGCCGGCCTGTCCGCGGAATCCCCACAGGGCGTATCGGGCAATTATGGATTGCTCGACCAGATCGCGGCGCTTCAATGGGTGCGGGACAACATCGCGGCCTTCGGTGGCGACCCGGACAACGTGACGGTGTTCGGCGAATCGGCCGGCGCCGGGGACATCGCCGTCCTGATGGCGTCGCCTCTGGCCCAGGGCCTGTTTCATCGAGCCATCAGCCAGAGCGGCGGGTATCCGGTGGACAGCTTTTACACGCTGGCCGAAGCAGAAGCGATGGGGGCCCGAATAGCGACGCACCTCGGAGTCGAAGAGACCAGTGACCCGGCGGCGGTCGTCGCAGGCTTGCGTGAAATTGCCTGGCCCGCGCTGGTTCAGGGCGCGGTGGATGCCGAGGCCGGCAAGTACAATGCCGTCACTATCGACGGCTGGCTGTTGCCGGATGCACTCGCTTCGATCTATGCACGCGGTGCCGTCAACCCTGTCGAATTGATGATTGGCGCCAACGCCAACGAAGATTATCCCTGGGTAAAGGAAGACGCGACGGCTGCCGATCTTGCCTCAGCGTTGGCGCAGTTCGGTAGTCCTTACCAGGAGGAATTGCACAAGCTGCTGATGGGCGGCCCGGACGTGCCCGTTCGAATGCAGCTGGATCGCCTCGGCAGCGCGGAGACCTTCCTGTGCCCGTCCCAGTTCATCGCGAAGGCCATGGCCGTCAGTGGCAAAACGGTCTATTTCTATCGTTTCAGCCGGGTCCGGCCGGGTGGGGAGCAGTTGCTGGCTTATCACGGCGCCGAGATCTCCTATGCCCTGGACACTGCGTATGACTGGATGCCCGCGGACGAGATCGACCGTTCTCTGACGGACACGGTCGGGCGGTATTGGGTCAATTTTGCGGCCACGGGATCACCCAACGGGGTGGATTTACCCCACTGGCCCCGGTTTACTGCGGCGGCGGGCGAATACCAGGATCTGGGTGATGCCGTGAGCCCCGGTTCCGGGTTGGAAACCGAGCTCTGCGCGGTGCTGGATCGGCGCCGTGCGGCTCAGATGGCGGAGTTTGACTGACCGGTTATCGGCCAGCCGCCTCGGGCTCAGCGCCCCAGCGCCAGTTCCTTCTCGCTCTTCATGCCCAGCTTGCCCATGATCCTGGCCGCGGGGCAGAAGCCGGTAAACGAGCTTTGCACCAGGTTGGCGCCGACGAAGACGGTCAGCCAGACGAAGCCCGGGTGGACCAGCCAGGCAAGCACTACGGAAAGGAGCACCATGAAGCCGGCAAATGCGGTGACGCCACGTTCGATAGACATACTCAATTCCTCGGTTCAAGCTGTGGATTCGAAAACCCGCCGGAACACACCACTTGGGGTGGCTTCCGGTTCCTGCTCATTATAGCGGCTGTCGGCTGTGAGCGGACGTACGAGACGCCTTAGTCTTTGATATTTGGGGTCAGAGTAAAAACCCCCGGTTTTTACTGCGACCCGGTGGTCCATGGTCACTCCAAACCCGCCTGCCGCAGCGCTGCGTTGCGCCGCGCGCCCCGTCCAGGCGGCCGAGCCCGACGGCATTCATCGCCACGTATACGTGGCCGAGGAAGTAGTCCGGGAGCTCGGCCAGCAAACGCTGGGCAGCCTGCAAACCTTCCTCGTAGCGCCCCTCCTGCCAGTAGGCCTGCGACAGGTTGTCATAGACGATGGATGCCAGCCCGGCCAGGGGGCTGAGGCGCTGCTCGAAAACGAATTGTTCGAGCCTTTGTCAGTCGAGAACAATCCGGGCGTTGCGCGGTTGGATGGGCCGATTGTTATCGAAGCCGAGCAGATCGTGGTAATGCTGGATCTGGTCCGGCGAGGCCGTCACGGGCTGCTGCATGACAACCCAGCGCACGCCTTCGCTGCACGGCGGGGTGGTCAACGAACCGTTGTAGAGAAAGTAGCGATCACGCGCCGGGAACAGATCGTTGTAGTCGACTGCGGCAGCCCCGGGATCTTCCCCTCTCGCGGCCCGAAACGAGGGTAACTGATCCATCAGTTTGTTGCGTTCGCCCTCCTTGAACAACACGCCCACAACGAGGAGTTCTCCCGCCTCGTTTTTATGAACCAGGTGTACTTCCATCGGGTAGTGTTCGCCGCCCACGGTGTGTTCGCTGGGGCTGTGAAAGTGAAACTGCTGCAACTCGAACCGATGCCCCCTGAACGAAACGTGGTTGCCCGGTTTCACGTTTTCCTGGATGGCGTGTCCCGTATTCACTTCGACCAGCTGGCCGGCTTGCGCATATTCGAAATTCACTTCGGGCAATGCCGTATCGATATCGGCCACCAGGTCAATGGGCGATTGGTTTCTGCCCCGACTGCACATGTCGAACTCATCAGCCAGCGCGCCCCAATGTTCCGGGCCTTCCGCGCCCTCGTAGTCCCAATGCGGGGTGCCATCGGAGCTATGCACGGCAAGCGGCCAAATCAGTGTAGCCAGGGTCCAAATGAGCAAGCGTTGCATGGCTGGTTTCCTCATTCAAAGGGGTAGGTGGGCAGAATATATCGCGTTTGAGCCATGAAGGCACTCCGTGCCGGGCGAAGCTCGGGGCGATGGGGTCGAAGCAGGGTGCCAGGGCGCTTGGTTACGAGCCCTGCGCTGATGATTCCGAGACTTGCAAGGGTGCCGACCTCACCTCACCCGGCGGGCACGAACGTTGCGACCCTTCACCTTGCCATTGGCCAGGTAGTTGAGGGCTTGCCTCAATGCGGCCGGGTCCAGGGCCACAAAACTGCACATGTCGAAGATGTCGATTTTGCCGATCTGCGATCCAGCCAGTCCGGCGTCCCCTGTCAAAGCGCCCAACAGGTCACCCGGCCGGATTTTCTGTTTGCGCCCCGCATCGACCTGAATGGTGACCATGGGCGCCTTCAGGCTGAAGCCCGGCGCACGATCCAGCGAGGCAGGAACATCGCAAATGCAGGGGGTGTTGAGATAGTTCTCGATCGCGTTCACACGCGCTTGCTCGGCTTCGCTGAAAATGCTCAGCGCGATGCCTTTTTCTCCTGCGCGGCCGGTACGCCCAATGCGGTGAACATAGATTTCAGGATCACGCGGCAATTCGTAATTGACCACCATCTGCAAGGACTTGATATCGAGCCCTCGCGCGGCGACGTCCGTTGCCACCAGCACCGGGCAACTGTTATTGGCGAATCGAACCAGTACCTGGTCGCGCTCGCGCTGTTCCAGGTCGCCGTGAATGGCCAGTGATTGGATACGGTTTTCATCGAGGAATGCGGCGACTTCATCGCATTGCCTCTTGGTGTGGCAAAACACCAGGGTGGACTCCGGTTGGTAGTGCTCGAACAGGGCCAGCAGGGTGTTGTTACGCTCGTGCTTCTTGACCTGATAGAACAACTGCTCGATCACGCCCGGCGCGTGCTCCGCTTCAACCGTGACCGTTACCGGGCTACGTTGAATGGCGCGGCTGATTTTCTTGATTTCCTCCGGGTAGGTGGCTGAAAACAATAGCGTTTGGCGGTTTCTGGGGGTGTGCGCAACGATCTCCTTCATGGCCTCGGAAAACCCCATGTCCAGCATCCGGTCCGCTTCATCCAGCACCAGGGTTTTCAGCCCGGCCAGGTCCAGCGTCTTTCTGTTCAGGTGATCCAGGATTCGCCCCGGCGTGCCGACCACGATATGTGCGCCATGCTCCAATGAGCCTTTTTGCGGGCCAAACGGTTTGCCGCCGCACAAGGACACCAGCTTGATATTGGAAATCGCCTGGGCCAGTCGACGCAACTCCTTGCCCACCTGGTCGGCCAGCTCCCGGGTCGGGCACAGCACCATCGCCTGCACACCGAAGAAACGCGGGTTGATGTGCTCCAGTAATCCGATCCCGAACGCCGCCGTCTTGCCGCTGCCGGTCTTGGCCTGGGCGATCAGGTCCGTGCTGCGCAGCACATGCGGCAAGCTGCTCGCCTGGATGGGCGTCATTCTCGCGTACCCCAGTGATGCCAGGTTGGAAAGCTGGGCGCTGGATATGGGGAGTGAGGAAAACTGGTCACTGGCCGCAGTGTTCATGGCGTGATTACCCGGGTGGATTGGGGTCGGACCTGTCTATCTGATTGATATGGAGATTCTTTCACGACTGATTGACCTTACCATAGCGCTTAGAGCGTTGTTTATGGGCCGAAAATGTCAGCACGTACTTTGGCCCGGAAGATGACCGAATCCTTAAATGGGTGATTTGTGAACCAAAATGGGCCGTTTAAGCTCGAGAGTACCCCGAAATGACACGCCAAAAGCCCTGGTAGCAGCTAATTGGGTTGGTCCGACCCCCGGCTCTTAGTTTCTGCGCAAGCTCTGCCTTTTTGGTTCAAAGCATACAGTGGGTAGGTCAAATGGTGCCGAAGGAGGGACTCGAACCCTCACTCTGTCGCCAGAACCGGATTTTGAGTCCGGCGCGTCTACCAGTTCCGCCACTTCGGCAAGGGGAGGCAAGGGCGCAAAGTATAGCCGCTCAGCGTTCCGGGTAGAAGTAGCCTGCGGCAAATCAGTTGCGCGCCGTCATTTGGGGCCCGGTTGCGGGATGCTATCCTGAACTGTACTACTACCTGGCGGCAGACGTGGCGATCGGCGGCGAAGCAAACACCTACCGGGGCGAGACCCTGATTATTGGCGGCGGCATTGCCGGCCTTGTCACGGCCCTGGAAATGCTGGACGGCGGGTGCTCGGTGGTGCTGGTCGATCGCGACAGCCCGGAGCGCTTCGGCGGCCTCGCGCGCTGGGCGTTCGGCGGCATGGCCCTGGTTGGCACCTCGGAGCAGAAGCGCCTGAAAATCACGGATTCGCCGAGCCTGATGCTGGAAGACTGGATTCGCTTCGGCGAGCTGGACCCCGCCGACCAATGGCCCCGCGCTTGGGCCGAATGCTACGTCGAGGAATCGAACGCGCTCGTTTACCAGTGGCTGAAGAGCCTCGGGCTGAAATTCATGCCGACGGTGAACTGGGTGGAGCGTGGCTCCTCGATCAAGGGCAATTCCGTGCCCCGTTACCACATCCTGTGGGGCGCCGGACGCGAACTGACGGAAACGCTGATTACGCGATTGCTCGAACACCCCCGTCGCGATCGGCTGACGCTGCTGCACCGTCACCGGGTCCTGACCCTGGATTGCGCGGGTGGCGCGGTCGAGGGTTGCAGCGGCATTGACGAGGCGACCGAACAGGCGTTTGCCGTGCGCGCCGACCACACCGTGGTCGCCACCGGAGGCATCAACGGCTCCGTCGAACAGGTGCACCGTCACTGGCCGGCAACCTGGCTGCCGGCCCCGCAAATCATCCTGAACGGCGCGCATCCCTTCAGTAACGGTGAAATCCACGCGGACTTCGCCCGCTACGGCGGCCGCCTGACCCACCTGGAACATATGTGGAATTACGCGGCGGGCATCCCGCACCCGCAGCCGCATTTCGAGGGCCACGGGCTGAGCCTGATACCGTGCAAAACGGGGTTGTGGTTATCACCGGATGGTGAGCTGGTGGGGCCCGCGCCGATGATCACCGGTTTCGACACGCGGGAGATGTGTCGACAGGTCGCCGCGCATCCCTATACCTGGCAGGTGCTGAACTGGAAGATCGCGGCGAAAGAGTTGGCCATTTCCGGCTCCGAGCACAACCCGCGCATCGTCAATCACCAACTGCTCCGCTTCCTGCTGGACCTCATGCTGGGCAATGATCGCCTGGTGCGACAGATGGTGGATGAATCGACCGAGTTCATGACTGCGCAAGGGATGGATGAATTGGCCGGGAAGATGAACCAGCTGACCGGCGAGAATCGCATCGACGCCCGCCACCTGGCCGAGCAGGTGCAAGCATACGACCGGACGCTGACCGATCCTGCCGAACGCGCCAACCATCCGGGCATCCAGCGCATCCTCGAACTCCGCCAGTGGCGCGGCGACCGGCTGCGCACCTGCAATCTGCAGCGAATTCTCGATCCAAAGGCCGGCCCGCTGCTGGCCATCCGCCTGCACTTCATCAGCCGCAAGAGCCTGGGCGGCATCCAGACGGACCTGCAGGGCAGGGCGCTGGCCGCCGATGGCAAGCCCCTGATTGGGCTATACGCGGTGGGGGAGGCGGCTGGTTTTGGCGGCGGCGGCGCCTCGGGCAAACGCTCGCTGGAGGGCACCTTTCTCAGCGGCTGCATCCTCACAGCGCGCAGGGCAGCGGCAGCTATTCTGGGTGCCCCGTAGGAGCGAACATCGTTCGCGAACCGTTTCCCGAATAAATTCGGTCCTACGAGATTTGCTCGAAATATTCGGCCACCGCCGGGCAGAAGCGATCGTAGTCGACCAGGAAGGCGTCGTGGCCCTGTACCGAGGGCAGCAGTTGCGGATCGCAATCGACGCCGTGAGCGGTCAGGCCCCGGCAGATCTCCCGCTGTTGGTGCGGTGGCCACAGCACGTCGGTATCCACACCGATGATCTTGGCGGACTTCAGCTTCAGCGGTGCGAACGCCGCTGTCAGGTCCGGGTAGCCCTCGGCAAAGTCGTAAAGGTCCATGGCCTGGGACAGGTAGAGGTAGCTGCAGGGGTCGAAATTGCGGATGAACTTGCGCGCAGCGTTTTCCAGGTAGGACTCGATAGCGAAATGCATGCCGAACAGGCGCTCGTTGTAACGCTTTTGCGCCTGGCGGCCAAAACGCTCCCGCCACTCGGTCCCGGAGCGATAGGAAATCATGCCGAGCTTGCGCGCCAGGCGCATCCCCGTTTCCGGCCAGTCGTCGTCGGTGTAGCCGCCATCCTGCCAGCGCGGGTCGCGCACGATCATCTCGCGTTGCAGCGAGCGAATGGCGATGGCGAAGGGCTCGGCCCGGGCGGCGGTCGAAATGGCCAGGAAGTGCCGCGCGATGTCCGGCTGCTGCTGCATCAGGGCCAGGCCGCTCATGCCGCCCATCGACGGCCCGATCAGGCAGCGCAGTTGCTCGATGCCCAGGGCGTCGAGCACCAGCTTGCCGGCGGCGGCGATGTCCTGGATTGCCAGGTCAGGGAAAGACAAGCGGTACTCTTTGCTGGTCTCGGGATTGATGCTGGCCGGCCCGGTCGAGCCTTTGCAGCTGCCCAGCGAGTTGACGCAGACCACGAAGTTGTGGCGGGTGTCGATCGGCTTGCCGGGTCCCATCATTGGTTCCCACCAGCCGTCCTCGGGATTGTCTTCGCTGCTGGCCGCATGTGCGTTGGGCGACAACCCAGTCATGACCAACGATGCATTGGAGCGCTCCGCGTCCAGCTCACCCCAGGTTTCAAAGGCGATGTCGAGACGCGGAATCACGCCGCCCTTGAAGAAACGGAAGGGTTCCTCTACGTGCAGAAAACTCGTGCCATTGCGTTTTGATATGCGAGTGTTTGTTGCTCTCTGCATTACCTTTCGATTGGGTTGGGCCAGTGGGCAATAATACCTTGAGAGCCGCTGCAATACCTCAGTTTTGACTACCATGCGGGCGCCGGAAGCCCTACGATCACCGTCATGACCGGTCGCCCCTCAAGCAAGGTGAGCAGTGCTCAGCAGGACCTGCACCCAAAGTTGGCCGCCGTGGTGGACGCGCATTTGCGCCACGCCTGGCAGGCACCCTTGCATCCGCCTTCAGTTGACGCCTTCGCTGCCCTGCAAGCGCAGATGGGCGAAGAGACGCGGACACTGGTACTCGATTCCGGCTGCGGCACCGGCGAGAGCACCCGCCTGATCGCCCGGGCGATGCCGGATTGCCTGGTCATTGGGGTCGACAAGTCACGCGCTCGTCTGGCCCGGACCGGGGCTGCCGCGTTTCCCCATCGCGAGGGCAACGCGCTGTGGCTGCGGGCCGAATTGAGTACTTTTTGGCGGCTGGCGCGTGCGGCCGGGTGGCGCTTGCGACACCACTACCTGCTGTATCCCAATCCCTGGCCGAAGCCGGGCCAGTTGCAGCGCCGATGGCACGCGCATCCGGTGTTTCCCGAGCTGTTGGCACTGGGTGGGCAGCTGGAAATGCGCTGCAACTGGGCCATCTACGCGCAGGAGTTCGCAGCCGCCGCCAACCGGGTGCTGGGTACCCGCGCCAGTCCCCGGTTGCTGGGTGAGTCAGCCATTACCAGCCCGTTCGAGCGCAAATACCGCGCCAGCGGGCACCGTCTTTATTCGCTGTCGCTGTCCTGCGAGGCCGGCGGCGTGTAGTGATTCACCCCGGTCAGGCTGTTGTAAATAAAGGTCACCCATTGTTCCGGCGTGATCCATATGCCGCCGAGGGTCGCATCCCACTCGGCGGTGGGCTTGGCGGCGATGGCCTGCTGCAGATCGAGGCCCTTATCGACCAGCGCCTGCACGTTGGCGCGGGCTTTCACCAGGAAGTCGTGGTAGAGCTGCAATTCGGCCCGGTTGCTCAGCGGGCCGTGACCGGGAATGATTTTGGTCTGCTCGTCCGCCAGTTCGAGGCCGAGTTCGACTGCACCGATCATGCCCTGGATGCTGCCGCCGCCATCGAGGTCGATGTAGGGATAGAGTCCGTTGAAGTAAATGTCGCCCATGTGAACGACGTTGCTGACCGGGAAGTGCACGATGCTGTCGCCGTCGGTGTGGCCGCGCGGCACGTGGTGAACGGTGACCGACTCACCATTAAGGTGCAGGGTCACGCGGTCGTTGAAGGTCACCACGGGCAGTGACTCGGGCGGGTAGGCCGGCGTTGTATCGTTGAAGAAGTTGTTGAACTGGTCGGTGCTCATGCGCCGGCGAATATTGTCGTGCGCGATGATGACGCTGCCGGTCTTGCCGAGGGTTTCGTTGCCGCCGACGTGATCGCCATGGTAGTGGGTGTTGATCACGAAACGCACGGACCGGTCGTCGATCTTGCGGATGGCCGCCAGCAACTGGTCGGTGAGCGGCTTCAGCTGATCGTCGATGATGAAGACACCGTCCGCACCGGCCGACATGGCGATGTTACCGCCCTGGCCCTTGATCATGGTGACGGTGTCGGACAGTTGGGTCGGCACGTACTCGACCGGCTTGTCCTGGGCCGCGAGGCTGCCGGCCAGGATCAGCGCGAGGAAAGGCAGGCCCTGGCCAAAGCGGGTGTTTAAGCAGAATTTTTTCATGACGCTCTCCAAGTGGCGGAGCGTCATTCTACCTGCTGATCGACGATCAACTCCACGGTATCGGTCGCGCTCAGGGGCACGGTCACGGCAGCGCTCTGCCAGTCGCCGCTCGCGGCTGCGGGTGTGCCGGACAGGGAAATGCGTGCCTGCAGCCTCACCTCCGACTCCAGTGAAATCTTGCGCTCGGCCAGCATGCTGTCCTGGTCGCTGATCGTGATGTCGAGCGGCAGGATCGGGTCGATCACGCGCCGCACGCCGAGCGGCGGGCCGACCGCGGGGCCGGGGGAGCGGATCACGACAAACAGGACCGCGCCGGTGGGGATCTTGTTGCGTGCCGCTTCGCCGGCTGCGATCCGCACGGGCGTGCCGCGCCAGCTGCCGTCAGCGGCCGGTTCGGGAGGGACGGTTTCCTGTGCCACCGGCTGGGCTGGCGCTGCCGCGGCCATTGGTATTACTGCCTCGGCCGTGGGCCTTCCGAGGCGCGTATTGGCCTCGTTGATCTGTGTCTGCACGGACTGTGCCACCGGGCTGCCCGGCTCCAGTTGCGCCAGCAGGGTTTCCCACTGGCTGACGGCGCCTTCCAGGTTGCCGGCCTGGGCCGCGGCAATACCCAGCAGCCACAGGCCTTTCTGCTGCGCCGGGTCCAGCTCCACGGCGCGCTGCAGCATCGCGATGGAATCGGCGTCTATCTGGCCATCATTGGAGGCGAAGATACGTGCTTCGGCCAGTTCCACCATGACCGCCGGGTTATCGGGAGCGATGCGGCGCGCGACCAGCAGTGCGTCCAGCGCTTCGGAATAGCGCTGCGTGGTTTTCAGCGTGCGGGCGAGCAGCAGCCAGCCGTCGAGATCTTCCGGTGACTCTGTCAGCTTGTCACGCAGCCCGTTGATCATCGTGTCGATATCGGCGTCGCCGGCTGCGTTGGCGGCCCCGGGGTGGGTCGCGGTCGCGACCGGCAGGTCGATGGCCTGCGGTGTGCCCACTCCGGTGTAAAGCCACAGGCCGGCCGCCGGCAACAGGAACATCAGGGCGAGCGCCGCGGGCTGCCAGAAGGTCTTGCCGCGCAGCAGCGGCATGAACGTAACGAGGGCCGCGACGAACAGCGCGACGGCCGCGATGATCCAGAACATCAGCTCAAATCTCCCTGTTGCTGCGCGGCGAGTTTGCGGTTACGGCTGCGTATGACGAAGAACACCACCACCGCTCCGCCGAACAGCAGGAAAATCGGCAGGATCCAGAGGGCCAGCGTATTGCTTTGCATCGGCGGCCGGTACAGCACGAAGTCGCCGTAGCGATCGACCATAAAGGTCTTGATCTGGTCGTTGGTCTGGCCGGCCATCATCATCTCGTAAATTTCCTGGCGTAGGTCCTGCGCCAGCGGCGCATCGGAATCGGCCAGGTTCTGGTTCTGGCATACCAGGCAGCGCAATTCCAGCGTCAGGTCGTTGAAGCGCATCTCCTGCGCATCGTCCTTGAACACCAGCGGTTCCTGCGCAAGCAGCGGGGCCGCCAGCAGCAACAGTAGGGTCATAAATCTAATCTTGGAGTACATCAGCGCGCCGCGCTCCCTTGCTTGCCGATTCGAGGAAGAATTTCCTGCTCGATGACCTCGGGGGTCATGGCGCCCAGCTGCTTGTAGACGATGATCCCTTTCTCGTCGACCAGGAAAGACTCCGGTGCGGCATATACGCCGAAATCGATGGAGGTCCGACCGCTGTAGTCGGCTACGGTCATGGTGTAGGGATTGCCGAAGCGCCGTAGCCAGGCCTGGGCATCCTGCGTTTCATCGCGGAAGTTGAGGCCGATGATCGGCAGGGCCCCGGAAGCCGCCAGTTCTTCGATGACCGGGTGCTCGACCCGGCAGGTGACGCACCAACTGGCCCAGAAGTTGACCAGGAACGGCTTGCCGATCAGGTCCTTGCTGTTGATGATGGTCTCCTCCTGCCCGAGCAGCGGCAGCGAGAATGCCGGCATGGGCCGGCCCACCAGCGGCGAGGGTATATCGGTCTTCTTGTCGGCGATTTTCAGGCCGACCGCCAGCAACACGCCCAGCAGGAGGAATACCGCGATGGGTATCAAACGGCCGATCATGCGGGTGACTCCACCAGGCGCTCACTCACGGCAGCTTCCATACGGGCGTCCGTGGCCTCGACCTTGCGCCGGTAGCGCCGGTCGCTTGCAGCCAGGAAGCCGCCTGCCATCATCATCAGCGCGCCCAGCCAAATGAAGCGGATGAACGGCTTGTGATAGATGCGGATGGCCCAGGCCCCGCCCTGGTTGTCGAGCGGTTCGCCGAGCGATACGTAGAGGTCACGGGTCAGGCCGGGGTCCAGCGCCGCCTCGGTCATGACCTGGTTGTTGCTGTAACGGCGTTTCTGCGGGTGCAGGGTCGTTACCGCTTCACCCTCCCGGGTCACGATGAAGGTGCCTTCGTCGGCCACGAAGTTGGGGCCACGTATTCCACGCGTGCCTTCGAACTGGAAGGTATAGCCGGCCAGGTCGAACGAATCGCCGGG
>Ga0316194_10001887_pt1 | contig 14585 bp, 11 predicted proteins | sample CroRivsedime1_MG_FD_204936 | JGI IMG/M metagenome (GOLD analysis project Ga0316194, IMG submission 204936) | Coastal sediment microbial communities from Maine, United States - Cross River sediment 1 | ecosystem: Environmental > Aquatic > Marine > Coastal > Sediment | place: USA: Maine...
GGGGCAAATAGCATGCGACTTCTTCTAACATTTACAAAAAAGAGAGGATGGAGCAATGGGAGTACGAATCGAAGACGTTGACGAAAGCAAACTCGAAGAGTTACAGGGGAAGGTAGTCACTGATGTGGCGGGTGCCTTGGGCCTTCTTATGGCCTACCTGGGGGATCAGCTTGATCTATACAGCGCTCTTGCTGAGATTACTCCGGCGACCAGCCAGGAATTAGCCGATAGTACGGGCATTAAAGAGCGCTATTTACGTGAATGGCTTTCCGCAAATACAGCCGGTGGATACATTGGGTACGATCCAGCTTCACAAAAGTTTTCCATGACACCGGAGCAGGCGATTGTTTTCGCGGCCGAGGGAAATGCGCATTGCATGCAAGGCTTTTTCCAGGCTGTTGTGTCGGGGTACACCGATGTCCCGAAGGCAATCGAAGCGATTCGTGTTGGGGAAGGACTACCCTGGGGGGATCATAGCGAGTGCCTGTTCTGTGGTACAGAGCGCTTTTTCAGGCCGATGTATGCGGCAAATCTAATCGATTCCTGGATACCCGCACTTGATGGCGTGAAGGAGAAACTCGAATCCGGCGCGAAGGTTGCTGACATAGGATGTGGACACGGGTCCTCAACAATTATTATGGCCCAGGCGTTTCCAAACTCGACTTTCCACGGGTTTGATTTTCATGGACCGTCCATCGAGCATGCGAGAGAACACGCTCGCGCCGCTGGTGTCGCCAGCAACACAATTTTCGAAGTTACCACAGCGAAAGAGTATCCAGGCGAAAACTATGATCTGATTGCCATTTTCGACGCTCTCCATGACATGGGTGATCCTGTTGGGGCGTCAAAACACGTTGCCAGTACACTTGCTGAGGGTGGCACTTTAATGCTTGTTGAGCCCTTTGCGGAAGATAATCTAGAGGATAATTCGCACCCGCTGGGGCAAATCTATTACTCCTTTTCGACAACGGTCTGTGTACCCAACTCCCTGTCACAGGAGGTTGGGCTCGCACTTGGTGCCCAGGCAGGTGAGAAACGATTGACGGCAGTGCTCAATGAAGGAGGACTTGGGCAGGTCCGAGTAGCTACTAAAACACCGACGAACATGGTACTTGAGGCAAGAGTTTAATCATTCCCCTTCGAGGACAGTGGTTTCAGGGCTGCTGTCCTCGTTAACGACTGCTCGTCGTTATTAAGTGAGCGACCGTTGTGTGCCGTTCGCCGCCTCCCGTGAAGCGATTTTCAGTGTCCGCTCCGGAGAAAGCAGACCCATAAATTTTCTATGTTAGCTTCCGAGTTGTGCCCAACTCGGACACCCATAGAATGCAGGCGAGAGGCGATCGTCGGCCAAGTCCGGACACTGACTCCGTGAGAGAAGTGGCAGATAGTCGGCATGCCTGGTAGCTGATTGTCGCAGGATTGACCGGCTGGAACGAGAAATATTGGGCGTGTCGGCGGAAATCAGTCAGATTTCGGGTGTTCCAGGACTGGGCGGCTTCGCGAATCTCTTTCTTTCTATACTTAATCGCGAGTTTGCCAATGGCGAGACTTGATTTCTTGTAGCTCAGGACTTGGGTGATTTATATACCCATGATTTCGCCAGATGATAATTGCAGGCATAGCCGGCCAGAATTCCACAGCACATGGCGAACATGATAGCTGGCAATGTTTCCGGCAATAGTTGCATCAGCAGAAAAAACAAGCCGAGGTTTGGTAGCGCCGAGATCACGGCGCTGATGATAAAGCGCAGCCACTGGGTTGATTTTGGCCCGCCACGGTTCGTGTTGGCAAAGGTAAAGATTCTGTTCAGAATCCAGTTAGAAGTCGCCGCGAGTACAAACGCGAGCGTACGAGAAGTGACGAGGTCGAACTTTAGTACTTCGAACAGCAGGATCAGCGCGGTAGCGTCGACCAGAAATCCGCTGCTGCCAACCAGTGCAAACTTGAAGGCCGGGTGTCGGCTCTGGATGAGATGCCAGATTCGAGTCATGCAGGCGGGTCGAACTGGCAGAAGAACAAGCGACGATTATAATTCTCTGAGCGCAGTTCGCAGTTGCTATCGAGTTCACGGGGACCGTGACCGTTCTTGATCGCCAGGTAGAAACGACCTTCGTTGGGAATCTTGTCTATCTTCATCGCCTGACCTTTGGAATAGTACTGCGCCGAGTAGGGTCGATCATACAGGTAGTACAAGGCGTCGCTGGTATTGATTCCGCGCGCCAGCAGCTCCTTGTCACTGTACTTGTCTGCCGCAATCAGGTTCGCGTAGATGCACATTATGAGCAACATCGCCGGGCCGACAAGTAACAGGTAGCGACTGTTAGCAACAGGCTTGAAGTCGAGCGACTTCATGATCAACAATCCGACTGCGGGCAGACCGGGAGCGACGTAGGCCGGCAGAATATTACCCGCTAGGGTAAACAGCAGCATCGGACTGCACATCCACAACAATGCAAACGAGGTCAGCGGGTCGCGTGGTAGCAGTGAATGTTCTCTGACCACGGTCTTGACCGCAGTGATCAGCAGCAGCGGTGACCAGGGCAGTGCTACAATCAACCAGTAAACCCAGATAGTGCCACGGATCTGCGCGTGGCCCGAGCCGTACAGGTCTCCCTTCCAGCCGCTGTCGACGAAACGCTGGAAGTGTTCGCCCAGAATGAAGTACTCAAGAAATCCGGGGCTTTCGCGTTCGGCCAGCCAATACCAGGGAGCTGCGATGACCAGCGTTAACAGGATGCCGCTCGGCAGGTGGAGTCGCTGCCACAGTGGTTGCCATAAACCCTTGATGCCGTAATGGGTCACCAGCCAGAGAAACAGGGGCAGGCCGCAGATAACAATGATCAGGGGACCCTTGGCCAGCAAGCCGACACCGAGACCGGCATACATCAAGTAGACCTGTGCTTTCTCCCCGTGCCAGCCACGCCAGAATCCGGTCATGGTCATGGTTATCCCCAGGCACAGGTACATATCGGTCATGACGCTTCCGGCGACAACCAGGAAGCCAATAGTGGTGAAGATCACGGCGACGGCGATGTCCGCTTGTCGCCGCGAGCCATCCAGCGCGCGCACAAAATGCCAGATGAGAAGCAATACCCCGATAGCGGCAAGTACGTGAGGCAAGCGCAGGAAGAATTCGGAGTTTTCGAAAATGCTGATGCTGATCGCACTCGCCCAGAATGACAGCGGTGGCTTACCCCAGAAAGGAATCCCGTAATCGATCTGTGGGACGATCCAGTTGCCGGTTTCCACCATGATTCGCGCAATTTCGCCATAGCGCGCCTCGGTCGTGTCGAGCAGGGGGTACATAGTTAAGGATGTCAGTCTGAGCAGGGCGACTCCGAGCAGCAATAACCATAACATGCGCGCGCGCAGCAATGCGCCGATATTGCCAACGGTGTTCAAATTGCCTTGATCTGACGGGGGACGGAAACGCCAACCCGATTTAGGGACTCGCGAACAATGTAGTTAGGTCGGTTTTTAACTTCGGTAAAAATACGCCCGATGTATTCACCAAGTATGCCGATGGTCATCAGTTGAATACCCCCGAGGAACAGTATCACCAGCATCATCGTGGGATAGCCGGATACAGGATCGCCAAAGACCAGTGTGCGCAGCAGTACCCAGAAACCATAAGCAAAGGCACAAAGTGCGACCGTGGTGCCCACCCAGCTGGCGACCCGCAGTGGTTTGTTGCTGAACGCGGTGATTCCGGATATTGCCAGGCAATACAATTGCCAGTAATTCCATTTTGAGGTGCCGGCAACTCTGGGTTGGCGATCATACTCCAGGGTTATCTGGTTGAAACCCGGCCAGGCGAGGAGGCCTTTCATATATCGATTGCGTTCGCCAAGGCGATTGATTTCATCGACCACGCGCCGATCCAGCAGGCGGAAGTCGCCGACGTTTGCCGGAATAGGCACCTCGGATAACATGCCAAGCAGATGATAGTAGAGCACCGCAGTCTTGCGCTTGATCCAGGTTTCACCATCGCGACTGCGACGTTTCATATTGACCACGTCAGCGCCTTGCGCCCAATGCTTCAGCATCTCGGGAATCAGTTCCGGAGGGTCTTGGCAATCGGCATCGAGAATCACCACCACCTGTCCACGAACCGCGTGCAGGCCGGCCGTCAGGGCTGCTTCCTTGCCGAAGTTTCGACTCAACGCGATACAGCGGGTACTGAAGCGCTGCGGCGCATAATGCGTGATATCGAGCCAGGTCGAGTCGTTGCTGCCGTCGTCTATCAGGATGACTTCGGTTTGCTTGGAAAGCGAGGCGACAGCTGTCTCGAGACGAGCAAACAATTCGTTCAGCATCGGCGCTTCATTAAACAGCGGAATTACGATACTCAGCTCGGGGCTGGGAAGCACTGAATCGTGGTCCGGAGTGACAATCTGGAATTCTGTTGGATTAACAATCATGGTCTGTTGCAGGAGTTTATGGCCGTTGCCTTAAGGAATCCTTAAGAGAGCAACAAAATACCGAAAAGTCCTTACGCCCGAGTAAAAAAATAATAATGAGTTTAGTGGCCTGGAAGCTTTACCCCTATGGACATCCGTACCCGGCACATAGTACATATGTCTAATAGCGCCTTTTGGTTGGGGCTTCAGCCATAGACAATAGCCCCAAATGGGCATATAAATTGTAATCCATTGAATTAAAGGCACTGGCTCGATGAATCAAATTTCCGATCGTAAAACCAGAGGGTGGACCTGATGTCGCACATCATCAAGTTTCGCCTGACGGAACTGAAGCAAAGCCGGAGCTACCTTGCAGTTACTGTGCTGGTGATTGCGGCGATATTCTTCTCGCTGGATGTCTATATCGATGTCATTGTTGATGGTGAAGGTTTCTAAGAATTTTTCATGGAGGGGTAGTCTACATCGCCGTGCTACTGGTGCTTGGATTTGAGGTGAAACGGGTAGTCGAACTCCACTCCTCGATATCGATAAGCCAATCGGAAATTCTGCGGCTGAAAGGTCACCTGACGCAGGTGATTAGCGATGAGTTCGATCACTGGAATTTGACCCCAACCGAGAAGGAAATTGCATTATTGTTGATCAAGGGCCTATCGATGCAGGAAATTGCAGACATCCGCCACGTCAAGGAAAAGTCGGTGCGCCAGCAATCAACCGGAATCTACACCAAGGCCGAGGTCTCAAACCGCTACCAATTGTCCGCATATTTCATCGAAGACCTGCTGATACCGCTAGCACCCTGAGCGGATTTCATAAATTCATATTGTTGCAGGTGCACAGCCTCGACCAACAGCGGACATCGACTGTCGGCGCAGTAGAATACCGTGTGATTCCCGAAGCATTCGATTGACTGAATAGGAGCAATACCATGGCCACTGCACACAGCTGGGCTTTCTGGGCAATACTCTCCGCCGTATTCGCGGCGCTTACGGCGATCTTTGCCAAAATAGGGATTCGTGACGTCGATTCAGATCTCGCAACCCTTGTACGAACTGTAATTATTATCGTTACGTTGTTCGCTTTTGTATGGTTTGCGGGAAAATGGAGCAATCCGTTCAAGCTCTCGTCGAAAACCTGGATCTTCCTGACCCTTTCTGGGCTGGCTACAGGAGCGTCATGGGTTTGCTATTTCCGTGCCCTCCAACTAGGTGATGCATCGAAGGTTGCGCCAATTGACAAGTTTAGTCTTGTATTAGTTGCCGTGTTTGCAGTTATGTTTCTCGGTGAGCGTCCGTCTATTCGAGATTGGACAGGTATTGGTTTGGTAGCAAGCGGCGTTTTACTTCTGGCATTTAAACGATAAAACCAATCGCACCTGGTCCGCTACACTCAAACAGAGTCCCCTCTAATCGTCAGTTTAGCAAGGGCATGAGAGTCTCAGTCGAGTCGTTAACGGCTGCTCGTCGCAATTATCCGGGGGTCCGCAGTGTGCCGTTCGCTGCCCCCCCCCCCCCACGATTCACTTTTCAGTGTCTCCTTTTGGGAGTTTCCCTCCTGGTTAACCAAGCGCTAGCAGAAGCTGCGCGGCTGCAGAATGGCCGAATGTTTCGGCGACTGACACAATCCCAGCTTCTGTCATATCAGGCACTAAACAGTCCATCTGATCGGCTTTGCTGGGATGCTGATGGCAAGGTCACTGTATAAGTATCCCGCTAAAAAACGCAGGTATGAATGTGGGAACTACCGAATACACACTCTGGTATTAGAAACGATTACCCTGCACCCAACTGTTCTTTCTTACTGGCAAATTTCACCAATGGGCCAATTGTAAGTCCTTGTACAATGATAGAAAACGCCACCACAATATAAGTCACCGTAAGCAAAACATTCCGCACCTCACCGGGCGGTAGCGACAAAGCTAATGCCACAGAAATACCACCACGCAAACCACCCCAGGTCAGTATCGTTACTACCATCGGGCTAAACTCGCGGTATCGACGCATGATACCGACAGGCACTCCCACCGCAACCAACCTGGCAAGAAGAATTAACGGTATCATTAGAACACCAGCCCATAGATAAGCCTGCTGATAGCTGAGCACCAAAACCTCCATCCCAATCAAAACAAATAAAACCGCGTTTAAAACTTCGTCCACTAACACCCAAAAGTTATCCAGATGTTCACGGGATTTATCAGACATCGCAAATTTACGCCCGTGATTGCCAATCAGTAAGCCGGCAACTACAATCGCAATCGGTGCTGAAATATGCAACCACTCAGCCAGGGTATAACCCCCCATCGTTATAGCCAGTGTAATGAGCACTTCCACCGTATAATCGTCCACCTGCTTCAGCATCCAGTAAGCAAGGCTACCTATGCCAAGCCCGAAAACCACGCCACCGACAACTTCCTGTGCAAATAAACCAGCAATCGATAATGCTGTGACATCATCCTCTCCGGTTGCAACACTCAACAGCACCACAAACACAACAACGGCAACACCGTCGTTAAATAATGATTCACCCACAATCTTGGTTTCCAGGGTTTTAGCTGCACCCGCCTGTTTAAGAATACCCAGCACAGCGATAGGATCAGTCGGCGAAACCAGGGCACCAAATAAAAGACAATAGATGAACGGAACCTCAAGGCCGAATAAGCCAAAAACCCCATAAGCCATGTACCCAATCATAAAGGTAGCGCCCAGCACACCAACCGTCGCTAGAATGGTTATCACCCACCGTTGCCTGGCAAGGTCACCCAGGTTGACATGCAGTGCACCAGCGAATAGCAATAAACTCAACATGCCGTGCAACAGAGTCTCATCAAAATCTATCGACGCAAGTAACACGGCCACATCCTCCTTTAAACCCAACGACAAAGGGCCGAGTAATAACAAGGCCAAAGACGCGAGCATAGCGATCAGCATCAAACCAATAGCAGTGGGTAATTTAAAAAAGCGATAATTGATAAAACTGAAAACAGCGGAAAGAGAAATTAAAATTGCGAGTATGTGGAAAAGTTTCATAAGTAAAATTAGTTGATCTCAGTATTTAACTCAAATGACGGCAGAACTATGGTGATCGATCCCCTATTGTTTCGCCTGAAGCATCGCTTTTATTCCAGTTTTCCACAAGCTCTCGGTCTTGATCCCAATCTTTTTAGCTACTGATTGGGCAAGTAACCTGTCTCCGGTGCTGTTACACAAGACCGAATCTAAAAAACTAATTATGGCAGGAAACCCGAATTAGTTTGCTCCCAGGGTCCCAGTTGGGTTGTTGCCGCCCACTGAAAATTCTTGAGGGGCCGCTTAGTGCAATTTAGCCGCCCACGTTAAATTTGTGAGGGTCCGTATATGGACTCCTCCTCGTTTGCAAGTAACCTGTCAGGCGTGCCGCTGATTTGAGCGACAGGTTCAGGCGCAGGCAGCCTGCATCGCGTCGCGGGCCTCGGACCAGGTAATACTGCGCAGTCTTTCCATCAACTCCCAGCTTGCCTGCACGTCGTTACTCAGGTAAGTGTTGTCGGGCTCGAGTCGCTGCTGGTGTGCGCACAGGCACACACTCATGCACAAACGCATGCCGATCAAATCGAGCAGCAGACCTGTTTCGGTCGCATTCAACGCCAGCTTACCGTGGTAACCGGCAACCAGTGCCTGCGCGCTGGCGATGGGATCGGGTTGGCCCAGCATCGCGTAACTCGCCGCAATCGCCGGCTCCAGCACTCGCCAGGAATGGATCATGTCGCCAAAATCGATGACGCTGAGTACTCGCTTTCCGCTGTCGTCGACCACCACGTTTTCGCGATTGGCATCGTTGTGAATCACCTGCCGCGGAAGCTGATTCTGCGCTGCCGGCACGCGTTTCAGGTAACCGCTTTCGAAATGCTCTACGAGCTCGCGCTCGGAATCGTCTGCCAGCAGTGGCTTGTAGGTGGCAAGCGTCACCGCCGTGGTTTCCATGTTCCACAGCAAGGGACGCTCGATTCCCGGATGACTGAAACCTTGCAGCGCATGGTCGAGGGTGGCCAGGCTGGCGCCCAGATCCTGCAGTAATTCCGGGCTGGATATTTCGAACTCGGACCACATGCGGCCCTCGAGAAAAGGCAGCACTCGACAAAAATGCTCGCGACCCTGTGCGTCCTGCACGGTTTCGATTTCTCGACCATTAACCGATTTGCGAGCACAGGCAATCAGCGGAAAAACCTGGTTCTGTTTGAGGCGCTCGAACACCCGGTGCTGACAGTCGAGCATGCCGCGCGCCTCGTCAGCGTTGGCGATCTTGAAGACGAATTTACCGCTGTCAGTGGTGATCAGGTGGTTGAGGTCACGCTCACCGTAGAGCAGTTTCAGTGGCCCTTCGAGGGCAAACAGGCGGCGCGCGATGTCGGCGCATTCGGTGCTATTGAATTCGGGTAACAGGCAGCTATCGGACATGTTGGGAGGGCATGGCAAAAACGCCATTGTACGCCATGTCGCAATTGGTTAACTAGCGGTCGTAGACGTTGCCGAAGGGTAAATATATAGTCCGCTGCTATCTAAATCTGAAATCAATCAGGAGCAGTTCATGTCGCTTCGTCTCGGGATCGATACCGGCGGAACCTTCACCGATGCAGTGCTGGTTGATGACCAGAGAAATATCATCAATGCGGAGAAAAGCCTGACCACACGCTTTGATCTGAGCCTCGGTATCGGCGACGTCATCGCCAAACTGCCACAGGCCTCGCTGGCTGATATATCCATGGTGTCGTTGTCGACGACGCTGACTACCAATTCGGTCGTTGAAGACCTCGGAGCACCGGTGTGCGTGCTGTTGCCGGGTTACACCCAGGAACAGGTCAAGCAGAGCGGGTTGCTGGATATTCTGCCGGCGCAGATGGTGGTGATTCTGGGCGGTGGGTACGATGCGGTAGGGCGTGAGAGCAAGCCGTTGGACGAAGAAAGCGCGCGCGCAGCCATCGTCAAATTACAGGATGAAGTCTCGGCTTTTGCCATTTCCAGCATGTTCGGTACGCGTAACAGCAGCCACGAGAACCGCCTCAAGAAAATGGTCACTGAATTGACCGACATGCCGGTGATTTGCGGTCATGAGCTTGCCTCCAGCCTCGGCGCACCGCGGCGTGCTTTGACCGCGGCCTTGAACGCGCGCATGGTGCCGGCGATCAAGGAGCTGGTCGGCTCGGTGCAAACCATTCTTGCACGCCACGAGATCGATGCGCCGTTGATGCTGGTCAAGGGCGATGGGTCGCTGGCGAGCCTCGCCAATGCGATTGAGAAACCGATTGGCACCGTCCTCTCGGGGCCGGCGGCGAGCGTCATCGGCGCCTGTCAGTTATCGGGTCTCGACAATGCCATTATTGCCGACATGGGTGGCACCACAACCGATATTGCGGTTGTCAGCAATGGCCAGCCGGAACTCAGTGACGATGGCGCGCGTATCGGCGACTGGCAGCCAATGGTCGAAGCCGTGCGGGTCAATTCTATTGGCCTTGGTGGCGACAGCGAACTGCGGTTTGGCGGTCACGTGGGTCTGACCATAGGGCCGCGCCGAGTGGTGCCGACCAGTCTGTTGGCGCAGCTGTATCCCCAGGTTGTGCCACGGCTTGAAGCACAGCTGGCGGGCATGGTCAATGCGCGCAGTAATCGCTTTGTGATGCGGCTGGAAAATAACCAGGCACTGCTGAACCAGCTCGGCCCGGTCGAGCTCGAAGCCTGGGAACTGCTGTCAGATACACCCATCGAGCTGGAAGCCATCGTGCAGGAGGATCGCCACTTTGCGCGCGCGCTGGCCAGGCTGAAACGTCTTGGACTCGCCATCTACAGTGGTTTTACACCATCGGACGCGGTGCATGTGCTCGGCATCAATTCGCATTGGGATGCGCACGCGGCTGAATTATCGGCACGCATCTGGATGCGTCAGATGCGTTTTCTGTACGGCTATGGCAAGTGGGACGGCGACGATGTCGAGGCCGCCTGTACCCAGGTGTATGATCTGGTGACTTCAACCATTCGACGCCTGCTGATCGAGGTTGGCCTGAACGAGTTCGACCTTTCCGGTAAATCGGCCAGGGCTACCGGTATCGTCGATACCATCACGCGCATGGTTATCGGCACCCACGAGAACAAGGGTCGCAAACCTTTGTTTAAACTTGATTTTGCCGGTGATTATCCGATTGTTGCTGTCGGTGCTCCGGCGGCCAGTTACTATCAAAGCGTCGCCGACAGTATGCATATCGGCTTGCACCTGCCCGAGCATGCCGACGTTGCCAACGCCTTCGGTGCGGTCATGGGCAGCGTGATCCAGCGTGCCCAGATCACCGTCACGCAACCCCAACACGGTATTTTCTGCCTGTTTCATGGCGATCACCCAAAGACCTTTGAAAACCTCGCGGAGGCGCGCGCCGCGGCTGAACAACTGGTTTCCGAGATCGCCCGGGAAAAGGCGATCGAGGCCGGCGCCATCGATCCCTCAGTGACACTCAAATTCGACGATATTCACGTGCAGGATGAGGTCGATGGTGAGCTGTTTCTCGAGTCGACGGTGATCGCAACCGCCATTGGCCCTGCCTGTGACTGGCGTTAGCTCCACGCCCGGGGTTTATTTGTCCTGCCTGTCGATAAGTCAGTTACTGGTGCACCATGCAGCCTGCTGAGAAACTTGGCGATTGCCTGGCCGAGCATGGTTTGTTCGTCAGGGGAGTCACGCGCCTGGGCGCCGAAGAGATCGAGCGCTACGGTATCGACCACGCCAACACCGAGTTGGCTCTGGTTGGTAATATCGGGTCGAGCTACTGGCCGCAGTTCAGCCAGTCAGCGGAATTCGCAGATGGCGCGCCGCACCCGCTCGATCGCTGGAGTCGCCGAGTTGCCGAGGACATCGCACAGCGGCTGTCGCTGCAAGCTGTCTATCCTTTTGACGGTCCACCTTATTTTCCGTTCCAGCAGTGGGCGAAGCGCGCAGAAGGCCTTGAGCAATCACCCATCGGGGTGATGATGCATCCTGAGTTCGGGCTGTGGCATTCTTATCGATTTGCGTTGCTTGGTCGATTTGCGTTACCGGGCGCCGGGTCTGGAGTTGAGCAGGAGGTTGGTATTGAGCTGTCCGCCGACGAGTCCTCTGCCGCATCTACCTGTCTAAGCTGCGTCAGTAAACCCTGTCTGCATACCTGTCCTGTCGATGCCTTCGATGCCAGCGGCTATGCCGTCGAACGCTGTGCGGAGTATTTGCAACAGACCCCGCAGGCTGAGTGTCACCAGCAGGGCTGCCTGGCGCGAAATGCCTGTCCTGTGGCCCCGCAGCTGCGTTATGTTGCCGCCCAGGGTCGTTTTCACCTGAGCGCTTTTCTACAGGCGCGCTAAGCTAATCGCGTTTGATCCGGTTGTTTCAAATGGTCGCGATGCGTGATTTTGGTGCATCGCGCACAAGCTTCGCCCGAACGTGCTTAAAAGCTGCAATTCTGCCTACGATTTTGCTGGACTCATCTATACTCAAACCTTTAAGTAAACACATTCTCGAGAAAGTTGAGCAGCAACATAAAGCTGCAAGGTAGTACTGTTCCATATGGCAAAACTCGGAAATATATTTTTCAATCGGACTCTTAACCAGTTTCTCGAATGCGAGGACCCGGGTGGCAAGAAGGCCCTGTCGTTGGTGGAAAAGCTGAGAGAAGCGGCTGATACCAATCTGGACAAGGTGCTGGAAACCATCGCCCAGGTGGATGGCCAGCATCGCGAAGCGTTAAAGCAGCTTTGTTTTGAATCCGTGGATGGTTTTACCGAGGACCGTTTTCTGGCCGAGGAGACGCCTGGCAAGGTAAACGGCAGTGGCGGCGCAGCAGATATAAAGCCGATTGATGCCAGCAAGCTTTACCAGCGCCTGCAGGAACCAGGTGCCGCAGTGGGCGATGTTATCGAGCTCCTCGAAGTGCAGAAACGGTTCCTGCGCCCCGAGGAAATCATTAATTATTCTCTCAAGCTGGATCCGGAGTACGCGCTGATGCTTTTGCAGCTGGTGCAGGGCTCAGAGATTCCGGTTAACCTGTCCAAACTGAGCTTTCAGCTCGACAAGATCGAGAGTGTCGAGTATCGCATCAAGCTGCTGCACTACTTCGGCGGTGTCAATGAACCCAAGATTCCGTTGATCGTCGCTCGTTTCCTCGACGACAGTAATAAAGTCGTCATTCTGGAAGCGCTGAAAACCCTGGGACGCATGCAATTCAATTATGACGTGTCGGTATTGTTGCCTTATTCGCAATCGATGTCGGGTATCGAGCACGAGCAGGTGATGGAAATCATTGGAAAACGAGCCGATGCCGAACTGGTCCCGCATCTGTCCGCCTATCTGAACGGTGATTCCGAGGAATTGAACGAGTTTTTTGCCGAGATTGTCGCTACCCGGGCCGATAAGAAAAACTTTGAAAAATTTTTGCGCCGCCTGATCCTGGAAGAGACACCGGCGCAGCAGCATGCAATCGAATGCATTAAAAAGTTTGCCAACAAGAATCTCTCACGCATCGCGCATGAATTGAATGGTCATGATCAGGAATTTATTCGTAACGCGGCGCAATGCCTCGTGGTCAATCTGATCGAAGGTGAAGACCTCGACAAAATTGAAGGTTTTGCGCTTAGCGATAGCCCCCAGCTGCGCGAACGCGCTATCAAATCGCTGGGCAAATCGGCTAACCGCGGTGCCATATCGATTTTGCTAAAGCTGGTCGATGCCTGGCCCGAAGACACCGTTTTGGCGCTGCGAACGGTAAAGCAACTCGGTTTCGAGCACGGTCTTGAAATTGCCTTCGATGCGCTCAGAAGTCGAGATGCCAACGTGCAGCGTGCGGCCCTGGAAACAATCGAAGCCATCGCCAGTAAAACCTGTGCGGAAGACATTCGCGATAATATCGTGCGCAGTCTTGCGCGCATCGCCGACGAATTAAAGGAATATGCCAACGAGCTGATCGCACGGCTTACCAGCGAATACGGCCTTGCGGACATGCTGCTCTGCGATGATGATTTCAAGGTCAATCTGGATGTTGATACTGAGCAGAGTTCATCCACTACCGGCTCGACCTCGCGCCTGTCACCTCTGGATCAGTTGACCCCGGGTTCGGTGTGGATGGATCGCTACCACATCCAGAAGGAAATCGGGCGTGGTGCGATGGGACGCGTCCTGCTGGTTGAAGATGACATGGTAGACGAGACCCTGGTCATCAAGTTCATGTTGCCTAGCCTGACGGTCGACAAGAAGTCGACCGAGCGCTTTAAGCGAGAAGTTAAATACGCGCGCCGAATCAGTCACCGTAACGTGATCCGGGTTCATGACCTGTTGATCAAGGACGGCGTTTGCGCTATCTCGATGGAGTACTTCGAAAGTCGTGGACTGGAGATGATCCTTAAGGAAAGCAGGGTCCTCGAGTTACGCGATGCCCTTAAGCTGCTCTACCAGATTGCCAGTGGTATGACCGCTGCGCATGAACAGGAAGTTATTCATCGTGACCTCAAGCCAAGCAATGTGTTGATCAACGATGCCGGTCACCTGAAGGTTGTTGATTTCGGTATCGCGTCGGCAGGTACCGCCAGCGATTCGACCTTGACCCAGACCGGTTCAATAATCGGCAGCCCTGCCTACCTGGCACCGGAACGCGCGATTGGCGCCGATGCCGATGAGCGCTGCGATATCTATTCGCTCGGCGTCATGGCTTATTACATGCTGAGCGGTAAGCTCCCCTACCGCGGTTCACCTATGGACGTGATTATGCAGCATCGCAAGGGAAATCCCGTTCCGATTACCGATATCAATCCGGCTGTACCTAAAGAGGCGGTGGAACTGGTAGCCAGCATGATGACGGTAGAACCCGAAGATCGCCTGCAGACGATGGTCGATGTGCGCGACAGCATTCGCAAGCTGCTCGGCAAAGAAGACTGAACCTCTAGTCGTTCCAGCCAGTCCGGCGGTTTGCACTGTCACCAGCAAAACCGGGCGTTACTGCCGTGCCTGTGTTACCTCGATCCCAATATATCGGACCAGCAGGCGTGACCTGTTAACACATCGCCTGCACCGCTGTAAGCGCTATCAGGTTGTAAACGTCGTCGCTGTTGCAACCACGCGAAAGGTCGTTAGCGGGGTGGTTCAAACCTTGCAGGATAGGGCCTATGGCTTTGGCTGCGCCAAATC
>Ga0316194_10001890_pt1 | contig 14584 bp, 12 predicted proteins | sample CroRivsedime1_MG_FD_204936 | JGI IMG/M metagenome (GOLD analysis project Ga0316194, IMG submission 204936) | Coastal sediment microbial communities from Maine, United States - Cross River sediment 1 | ecosystem: Environmental > Aquatic > Marine > Coastal > Sediment | place: USA: Maine...
CCCCTGGCAGGTGTTTTAGCGTTCGATTTTGCCTCACTTTCCAGCGCTGCGCTTACATCCTGGGTTGTCACATATTTCTGGTCGTCTTCTGGCTGTGTTTTATCACTCACTATGCGCTGCCCCCGAAATTGAAGAAGACCCGTCCGGATCTGGTGGTAGCGGAGTATCAAGCAGGTCGCCCCAGTCGCTACGCTCCTGCATTGTTTTGCGTAAGTCATCGGGCACAATCTGAGCCATGGTTGGCTCGAGCCAGCCGCCACCGAGAGATTTGTATAAATCGATTACCGAACTGATGTGATTCCCCTGGTTGATCACTTCCTGTTCAGTCTGTGTAAATACGGCGCGCTGAGCATCGAGCACGCGTTGAAAACCCGAGTAACCTTCACGATAACGCGAGTTGGCCAGGGTCAGCGCACGCTCCGAGGCGGCCACTGACAAGGTCAGGATTTTTTGCTGCTCCAGCGTTTTAACCGCGCCGATGGCGGCATCGTCAATTTCCCTCGCGGCGGACAAAACCGTGCTCTGGTATTGCTCGATCAACTGCTGCAGGCGTGCATCCTGCAACCTGATATTGTTGGCGATCTTGCCATGATCAAACAAATTCCAGGTCAACCCAGGGCCGACAGTCAGCAAACCACTATCAGGAGCCGAATCTTCAGAGGTACCGGAATAGCCGATACTGCCGAGCAGTGAAACAGAGGGATAAAAGTCGGCTTCGGCGATACCAATCTGGGCCGATTGCGCGGCAACCTGCCAGGCCGCTGCGCGTATATCGGGCCTGCGCATGAGCAAACTGGCCGGGATATCTTCTAGCACTACCAGATTGATTTTTGGTATTACACCATTACCGGGAGTCAGCTCCGCTATTGCTCCCGGCGGTCGGGCGAGCAAGGTGGCCAGTGCATTTCGAGTTTGTATCAGCAGCACCTGCAGGCCGGGGATAATCGACAAGGTGCCCAGGTACTGCGATTTCGCCTGCTGCAGATCCAGCTCGGACTCCTGCCCGCTGGCAAAGGTTTTCTCGGTAATTTCAAAACTGCGCTTTTGAATTTCGGCATTTTGGCGAGCGATAGCAATCCGCTGCTCGTTAATCCTATATGAATAGTAAAGCTGGGCTACCTGCGAATTTAACAGTACCTGTACATTTCGATGATTGTCTATGGAATTGAAAAAGTTGGCATCGGCCGATTCGATACCGCGTTTAAATTTTCCCCAGAAATCCAGCTCCCAGCCAAGATTAAATCCACCCTGGTAACTGATAAAACTCTGATCATCATCGGGGACGTCTCCCCCACGACTTTGTGATTCAACGCCAGCCAGGTTGCCGTTTAGCTGTTGCAGTTGCGGATAGAGACTGCTGCCTGCAATACCGAGCTGCGCCCGGCTTTGCAGGATGCGCAGACCGGCAATACGCAAATCCAGATTTTGCTCGCGCGCAAGTTCGATTAATTGATCGAGCACCGGGTCTTCAAACAGATGCCACCAGAAACGTAAATCCAGCTCCGACCCGGCTTCATCGACATCGAGCTGACCATAAAAATCGGGCTGCCACTTGTTGAGCCAGGCAACCTGCGGCTCCTGATACTCAGGTCCCAATCTGGTGCATGCGCTCAGGACCAAAGCACAGCAAAAGACGAGAAATCGCCGATAAAAACGATTTGAAATCGGTAGCATTCTTCGGCTCAATGCTCCCCTGCTGTCGAACCTTCTACCACCTCGTTCTCCGAAGATTGAGCGACCCAGTCCATAAAGACCTGGTAACCAACCGAGAGCAGAATCGCACCAATGAACAACCCGATAATCCCCGCTGACACCATGCCGCCCAGCGCACCGAGCAACACGATAGGCATGGGTACATCGACACCACGCCCCAGTAACAATGGTTTGAGAACATTATCAGCCAGTCCAGCCACCAGCAGATAAACAGTAAAAATAATATTGCTGGTGGTCGAGGCGTCACCACCGATCCATAGATAGGCGATGACCGGTATTGTGATAATGGTCGCAGGCAGTTGCACGATACCTAGCACCAGCACAACAAATGCCAATACACCTGCAGCTGGCACACCCGCAAAAATGAAACCGAGACCCAGCAACAGGGCCTGGATAAAAGCAACACCAATTACACCAGTGGCAACCGAGCGCACTGTGGCTGTCGACAGACTGTGCAACCGCGACCCTTTATCAGGACCGGCGAATCGCTCATAAATATTCTTTACCGCCCTTGTACCCGACTCCCCATAGGCCATCATAATTCCCGCAATAATCAGAGACACCAGAAACATTAGAATGCCGCCTGCAGTACTGGCCGCGACATGCAGCACCTGTTTGGAAAATTTAACCAGTTGCGGGCGTTCGTCTTCAATGAACGCTGGCAAATTTTCTGCCGCAGCATTCCATGCCGCGTAGACTTTCTCGCCCACCAGGGGCCATTCAGCAACTTTCTCGCTGGGTGTGGGTATCGTCAGCTGCCCACTTTCGAATTTGGTATAAGCGCCATGAAGATGACTCGCAAACGACTGGCCAATCATCAGGGCAGGACCGCCTATCAATAACAAGCCTGACAGCACGACAACGGTGGCCGCCCGCCCCGGTTTACCACCCAGTTTGCCGACTAGCTTCAAATGCATTGGATATAGCGCTATCGCCAGAATTAACGCCCACAACATTACCCCGGTAAAAGGCGCAAAAACCCGCGCGCACAGGAAAACCAGAAAAGCGATTATGCCAATACGTATAAGAGTATCGGTAAGCAGGTTCCTTAATTTCGTTTCGGTTAAGGCTTCATCAGTAATTGGCATGCGTATTCTCCAAACGGGTGCGGATTTCGGTATAAAAAGATGATAATTAGGCTAATGGAATCTTTACACAACTACCTTTGATTTGCGACTGAGTATGGTAAATGTATTACGATATCGTGCTCTAACTCCCGAGACTCGTAAACAACCCCATCATGCTTCCAGTTGTTCGCGCTAACAAAGAATTACGGACTGCTGAGTTAGGTTTATGTCATCAGGGATGCAATCAACATCGGTGAAGGCAGCATGAAAATCATACCAGGGTGGCTCAGTCAGCCGCTTCGGATACATGATTTAGCAGTTCGGCGCGCGTAAAGGTGAAGGTCGCTCCCAGCAGAAGTATGGCAGCCGAGTAGTAGACCCAGAGCATCATCACCAGGATGCTGCCGGCGGCATCGTAGAGATCGGCAACCGTGCTGTTGCTGATAAAAAAACCTATCATTGATTTACCCATCACCAGTAAGCCGGCAGTCAACAGCGCGCCGAGCCAGATATCACGCCAGCGCAGCCTGATATCCGGCAGATAGCGGAAATACAGCGCGAACAGCAGCGAGATAGTCGCCATTTCCAGCAGTATGAAATCGAAAGCCACAATTAATTCAGCCGTTTCTCCAAACCACTGCACCAGGTGATTACCGAGTTTAGTAATCAGGGCATGAATCACCATCGAGACCAGCAAGATGAAGGAGATACTGACCAACAACGCGAAGGCGATGAAACGGATACGCAGGAGCTTCCAGATGCTGCGCACGACCGAGTCATCGAACTGGGCTGGAATGGTTTTGTTGAACGCCGTACGCATCGCGTCGAATACGGAAGTGGCAAAGAACAGCAATATTCCAATGCCGAGGGCAGTCGCCCAGAATGTAGGTTGCTCGACGCTTAACTTTTCGAGGGTGGCCATTATCTGACCAGCGCCCTGATGCCCCACCAATGCTCCGATTTTGGCGAAAATCGCCTCGCGCACAGCAACCTCGTCGTAAAAGCGCGCCGAGGTCCAGAAGATAATCAGCAACATCGACGGCAGGGAAAAAACCATGTAGTAGGACAGCGCTGCCGAATGCATCGGCATACCACGGTCAAAGTAGCGCACAATCGATTCTTTCAGAACCTGTAGATAGAAACTCAATGTCCTGTTATCGAAATGCATCTCGTCTTCTATTCACCTGGCAGTTGGCATGAACATTTTTAATGATGATCCTGGCACTCACACGTGACGGGGAATAGTGAAACTACAGGAGGTTAGTCCGTATTCCAGGAGACACTCAATGAACCGAAGCTATAGCGGTCATCGTCGTCTTCTTCGACGTCTTTTGATGCACTAACCGCGGAAAGTAGTAACGACCAGCTTTTAAAACTGACTGCGAATCCGGCCGAAACAAAATTCTGCTTGTGTTCCAATGTGATATCCGAGTTATTGTCGTCGTCAAAAGCACTGCTATTGCCATCTATAATTATGCTATTGGCCTGGTAGCGGCCCATTACACTGACGAAAAAATAGTAGCTACCGGCAGCTGTTCCGGTCAATGGGTTCACTTCCCGCGCCGGCAAAAGCGCAGCGACAGGGTATGTCTGCAGCAGGTCAGTTCCAAATCGGAAGGTCGCACCGACATCGGCGTTACTGGAGTAATTACCCACGGCCCCCTCTACTGCAGTAATTACATCATAGTCAGTGCCACCCGATATATTGCCTTCCAGCAAACGCCATTTCCTGCCAGCACCAAGTTGAAACAGGGGTTCGTTATTGAGTTGATTATCCCAGCCTTTCGGGTCCGCCGAATCGGTAATATCATGCACAAATTTCTGCGCAGGCTCAGCCAGCGAGACCGGACCAACCGCACCCAGCAGCAACGAGACGCTATCGGTCACTTCATCATCAATTGCATATTGAGACACCTTCCAGGTCAGCGTGCCCGCATAGGGATAGTCGTCCGGCTGCAAATCCTTGATATCAGAGTCGGTCGGATTCGTAATCGCCTGGAAAATCTGGTAGGTGATCGCCCGGCGCTTGTTGGGCATGGTGCTGATGTAAAAATCTTCGGATAACCACTGGATCCATCCCGGTGTATTCGAATCGTCAAATTCATCGAAACCGGCATACCCCCAGGCATACCCCATACCACTGGTGTAACCATCGTCGCTGTTGTCGGTGAAGACGTCATTTTCGAAGATAAAGGTAGCAAATTCCTCAGGCTCCCCTGCCTGCGCCACATTAGCTGCGCTGAGCAGGAGCAATATCGTGAACCATAAAACAGAGCGCTTCATCGATTAAAAAATATGGGGAATTGTATGGGGCATAAGCGGTGTATGAGGGTTTAATAAATTCTTAGTCATTCCGATACGTCAACCCAGCGTGCGCTGAGGGGCCGCGTAAGCGGGGATGACATTAGTAAACAAGTTTACCCGAGCCCTGTTCTTTTATTCTCGTTTTTCCTGATTGTCCTGAGGATTGTTACCTGGCTTCCTGGTCAATAATCCCGTCTGCCAATTGCTGTGCCAATTGCACTGTCAATCGGCTCATCACCACAACCATTTCCTGATGAGTTAAATCAGTTGTATTAGCTTTAAATTCGAAAACCTGCCGGTTCAATTCTTTCGTCCCGTCGCCATCCAGCAAGCTCCACAGTCCTCTTAACACGACTTCACCCCCGAGCTCACCATCAAAGCGCTCCACGCGGGTTATGACCTGATAATCAATTTTTCGATAGGATGGCCAGGGCGAAGTGACAATCCGGTTTGATTGCAGCTGTTGGCTCAACTGGGTGACCATCAACAGGGTCATATTTTCACTCAGGTTGCTGGCCCACCAGGAAAAATCAGCCATGGTGATTTTAAACGGATTATCACGGGTCACAATCTCTGACCTGTCGAGCAAATCTGGCAGATTTACCTGCCAGACACCGACGGCGGGTCCTGTACTTAGATTAGCCGACTGCATCACCGACCCTTGATCAGCATTTAGCATATAAAAATCAGTTTTCGGCGAGCTGCCGCAGGCAGCCAGTAGTACCAACCAACTTACCATCAACATACGGCGCAACATTTTTTGATCACTCCTCATTATAATTTCCCTACCAGTACTAGTTCGTTTTCTTGCCTTTCAATAACGCTTCCGGGTGTCTTTCCAGGTACTCGGCCATACCGCGCAGCGCACGCGCCGCCCTGGTTATCTCTGCCATCGCATCCCGCGTCTGCACCCCTAAAACACCACCCTGCGCCGCATTCAGAGAATCAACCAGGCCATTGAGACTCACCAGCAATTCCTTCAGATCACTACTGATTTTCCCAACCGGTATAGCGTCTAATTTCTTCGTTGTATTGGCCAGGTTATTACCGATCTTTTCGATAGGTAAGGCATCAATTTTAGCTGTTGTATCTGCCAGGTTACTACTCATCGCTGCCAGGTTATTACCGATCTTTTCGATGGGTATCGCCTCTATTTTCGCCAGGATTGCGTCGACCTTTTCCACGATACCCGCTATCGATTCCGGGGGAATGGTTGGAAAAACAGCCACCCCGTCTACATACTTGATAGACGCCAGCTCGGTCCGCGGGAAATGATCAAGCACAACCAGCGCCTTACCGGTCAACAAATTACCGGTCTGCAATTGTGCCCGCACACCCTGCGCACCTAACATTTCGAAAAACCGATAAACATCTTTGGTACGCTCTTCCTTGCTATTTTCACGGTGAGAAACTTCTGCCGGCAAACGATCCGGTTCGATTCTTATCATGGCGAAGGTCAGCATTTCCGCTTTATAATAATCCGGTTCAACAGCTACTTTATCAACTGTGCCTATTCGCAAACCCTTGTATGTGACTGGCGCGCCTTCATCGAGGCCTTTGACACCGTTTTTGAAATAAAGCTTCATCGGCACGTTGAAAGCCACTTCCTCGGCCACGGTTTTTTCGCTTTCAGTCTCGTACAAGGTAAATATACTGCCAGCCTCGGCCTGCGTACCGCTCGATGATGCATTGGCAGAAAAAGCGATACCACCTGCTATCAGCGTTGCGATCGACGCCATATCCAGTTCCACGCCCTCGGCACCCACGTCAACTTTAAGACCAGATATATTCCAGAAACGCGTATCTATGTTAACCAGCTTGTCATGCGGCGCCCGAATGAATATTTCGATATCGACGTTGACGGCATCTTCAGCCAACTGGTAACGCGTTACCTGGCCTACCTCAACATCGCGATATTTGATCGGCGAACCCCTGCTCAACGAACCCAGCGCGGATGCTTGCAACTGGTAATTGGTACCCGGATTACCTAACTGATAATTTCCAGGCTCTTCCAGCCCGACAAACTTGGTGGCAGGCTCCCCGCCCTCACCCGGATCAACATCTATATAGGCGCCACTGAGCAAGGTACCCAGGCCACTCACGCCGCCAGCACCAACGCGTGGCTTAACTACCCAGAAACGCGCTTTATCTGTAATGCGTTCAGGCGCAATATCGTCAAACTCTATCACGACATTAACGAGGCCAAGGTCTTTGGCAAAGCTAATCGCGATCACTTTCCCTATAGTTATATCGCGTAACTTAGCCAGGGTTTTCCCTGCCTCCAGGCCCGCCGCATCTTTAAACGTGACTTCTATTTTGGCTTTTTCATGCAGCAGAGTTTGAAACACCATCCAGCCACCGACTAACGCGGCGACGATCGGAATAACCCAGACCGCAGAGAAGCCCTTGCTCTTTTGTTTTACATTCGCGGTAGCAACTTCTGCGCCGGGGCGTGTCGGTTGGTCTGTCATTACGCTTCCTTCTGGTCCCAGATTAATTTTGGATCTAAAGCCATTTCCGCAAACATGGTTAATATAACCACTGATGCAAAGGCAATGCATGCAGGACCTGGCGCGATGGTCGTTAATGTACCCAACTGCACCAGCCCTGCCATTAAACCCACCACAAAAATGTCGAGCATGGACCACTTGCCGAGAATTTCAGCGAGCTTGTAGAGGTTTGTTTTTTCAGTTTTTTTACTCGCCGAACCACCCTGCACCGAAATCAAAATATAGGCAATGGCAATCATTTTTAACATAGGCAACATGACGCTGGCAGCAAAAATCACCACTCCGATTGGCCAGTCACCATGGGTCAAAAAATATATCACGCCTTCCAGGATAGTATCGGCACTGGTATTTCCCAACGAGGTGGTACGCATCATCGGCTCAGTGTTGGCGGGGATGTACATAATCATAGCGGCGATCAAAAAGGCCCAGGCGCGATTGATGCTGTCATGCTTTCTGTAATGCACCTCGGCGCCACAGCGGGGGCACTCAACATGAGCATGTTTACCCACGTGCACCGCCTTGCCACAGGTATGACAGCCGGCCATGCCGAGCTCCCTGGCACTAACAATAGCGCTAGGCATTTTCAAACTCATTCTGGTTATCCGATTGACCCTTCAATGATTCCCAGAGGGTATGGGGTTCCAGTGATGCAATGGTTGCGGCGTATAATACAACCGCCAATACAAACGCGTAAAAGCCTATTCCTACTATGATACTCGCCAGGGCCACAAGCTTGACCATCGACACCAGTATACCGAGCAAAAACACGTCCATCATTCCCCAGGGCAGCAAACGACCTATCAACACCAGTATGGGTTTCGTGTAAGGCAATCTCAGCTGAAAGCGAATGGAAAACAAGACGTAGCATAAACCTGCAATGATCAAACCGGGAATCAATACACTGGGCAGCCAGACGATAGCAGCCAGCTCGGGGCTGCCTGACTGCCAGAAAACATAAGCCGCACCGGTTATCGTGGTGCTTAGTTTCACCCCCACAATAGTAAGGTCCATAATGGGGTGGATGTTGGCAACTATGAACATAATCATCACGGCAATCACCAGAGCCAATGGCTTATCTATGCCACCCCTGGGATTTCTGAACAGCCGCGATTTACAACGAATACAGATCGCGTCATGACCGGGCTCTACGGCCGGCACCCGCTGCAGGGCATCACATTCGTGACACACAAACAAAATACCTGACTGATCTATAGCGTTGACACTACTCACATTAACCTTCGTCGCTACTGCAAACTAAACTACTCGATTTCCTCATTCGAAAAGTCATACCTAAATCAAGTTACAAGACAATCAGTATATACAAGTGCCAAGTTGAATCAAAAACTCTCTTATTTCGCTTTAAACTCCTCGATTTCAACTTGATGCTCCTCGATATAGCCACTGCAGCCAGTGTCGTCATCACTACTGAAAAACCTCCAGACTTGCTCGATTAGAAACACCGGAATAATAATTTCCGGAATTAGCATAACCCCGCCGACAGCTGCCGCCGTAGCGGCCCCGGTACCCGAAGTCTCCACATCTGGATCCGCCAGCGAACCCGTCACTGTAATCGAAGAATAATCCAGGCCAAGACGTTTCTTTGGCTTCGGCAACAACACCATGTCGATGGTTTCCTGCCCCAGGTCCACGGTCGCAGTACCTTCGACAGCAAGCGTGGGACCATCCCCAAACAAAAGCACGCTTTTGGCAACACCCTGATCAACTTCAAGTCCGGTCACGACGCAGTTCAGCTTAGCGTAGGAATCCTCGAAAGTAACCGACCTGAACAGAAAACCGAACAAGTCAGCCGTGAGGAACTCGACGTACTTCTTCGGCACACGTGCATCTTCCAGGGCGAAACTCAGTTTTCCCGACAGATCGGATGCCAGTTCATGTGGCGAGTGTCCAGTGCTGGTGAGGTCTACCTTCAAATGAGCTTCACCCTCTATCGGCACCTCCTCTTGCGCCCTGGCCATCATCTTGCCGAGCAGCAGATCATCAGCCGTCATCTTGAGCATGACCGAGGGAGTGTTGCGAGTGTCCAGTTGAAATTCGAGATCGGTAGTTCCGTTCTCAAAGGTCATGCGCATGGGGGATATACGCAGCACACCGTCGGTTAGCCCGATCTCGCCCTCCAGTTTCTCGATCGAGAAATCGGCACCGGTAATGTGGTCGATCAAAATTTCCATATCCAGGTTGAAGTGCTGCAACCCGGAATAATCCAGTGGTTCGCGGCCAAATATAGTCTGGCCGTCGGCAGCGACCGAGGCTGCTTCTTCGGGTTTTGCCCGTTCGTCGGCAGCGACCGAGGCTGGTGCTTCGGGTTTTGACTGGTCGTCGGCAGCGACCGGGGCTGCTTCTTCGGGTTTTGACTGGTCGTCGGCAGCGACCGGGGCTGCTTCTTCGGGTTTTGACTGGTCGTCGGCAGCGACCGGGGCTGCTTCTTCGGGTTTTGACTGTTCGTCGGCGTCGGGGCTAGCTGTTACCGGGGCATTGGGATCCACGCCGAGGTATTTAACCAGGCCGATATCCTCCAGATAAAGGTTCGGAATAATGAATTTTCCCTGTATCAGCGGCTTGCCTCCCGCCAGGGTTATCTTTAATGTAGTTTCGTTCTCTATCCTGCCGATGCTTGTTTGCCCCTCGTAATTGATCTCACTTCGGCTGCCTGTAAAAACACCTTCCCCTCGGTAAGTTGCATAACCGGTGAAATCAAGACCTAACTGAGCTCCAAATGCGGCCGGGTCAGGCACATCGAACTGACTGCGCAGCTCAAACTCGCCCTCAACTTGCTCGACCGCGCCACCCATTTTGAGTTGGTATAATTCCGAATCGGTAGAGGCGAGATCGAGTTTTTTAATACCCCAACGTCCATCCACGTCCACAAATTCGAAGCTGCCTTGCAGGCGACCCAGCCTGTCTGCAGTTTTCTCCTGATTGAAAATAGACACTAGTGCAGAGACATCTACATCAAAATTAGCCTTGACCAGGCCTCCAGCGGGCAGAGTTCTGTCTATTATGCCATTGAATTTAATCACCGGCTTTTTCGGTGGGAACTCAACAGTACCGGTGCTCAGGATATATTCAACAGGATAAATCTGGTTCTTGCCCCGGGGCTCTGCCGGCGTACCCAGGGTACCTTCGAGTTCCAGGGTCCGCTTGTTCACCATTCCGCTCATACTCACCGTCAAGGGCTCTTCGCTGCTTTCATTATCGAGTACAAGCTGACTCAAACTGGCTGTATCCTGTTGACCATCAGCCGTATAGACCAGGGAGAGATTGTTCAAATCCATTCGCTCTACAATTATTAGCGGTAAATCATCGATCTGAAAGTCAAATTCGTGCCATTCATGTTCCGACGGGTCATACTCCTCGATTCCGGTTTCGACTATTTCGGCGTGCATGTCAGCCATGCTCAGACGGTGGATCGAAAAGTCACCTGTATCAAGATAATGCGCGAGATTCTGCTGTAGATACATTTTGCCCAGCGCGACGTCATAGCTACCGTCATTCGTTCGCAATCGAACCGTTTCGGCGGTGAGTTCGACTTCTTTGCCAAATTTGATTGCGACTGCACCATCCATTTCAAGCATGGTATAGGCATCGCTGGCAGCGGCAGGCTCCAGTTCATCGGTCGATAGATACTCCACGTATTGTTTCGGCAAACGGACATTTTCCAGATCCAGCTTAACGTCCCCCGACAGTGCGGATACCAGGTCATGTACGGACTTTCCTTTACTTTTGATATCGATATGCAAACGGGCCTTGCCATCTAGCTGCAATTCCGGCCGCGTATATGGCACCACCCCGCCAAGCAGCAGGTCATCGCCTGTCACCTTGAGGCTAACCGATGGCGTGTTGCGCGCGTCCACGGCAAGTTCAAGCTCCGCATACCCGCCTTCCAGTGTCACTCGCAGCGGGGAGATTTGCAGCACGCCGTTATTTAACTTGACCTGGCCCGCCAGTTTGTCGACCGAGAAATCTGCACCGATAACCTGATCGATTGAAACCTGCAAATCCAGGTTGACCCGCTGCAACACGGAAAGATCCAGTGGCTCTCTATCAAGCAGGGGCTGACTGTCGTCAGATGCGGGTGTCGATGCTTCGGATTCGGCTTGTACGCTGACATCGGGATTAGCGATTACCGATGTATCAACTTTCGAGTTTGAGGATTCGGTCTCTGACTGCTCTCTGGTTGCGAAACCAGTTTTTACCGGGCCGTCAACGCGCAGGCTTAAACGCTGATCTATGCCGATATCCGCCAGATACAACTCCGCAATACTCAACTTGCCTTTTATCTGCGGTTTGCTCGCCCCCAGCGTAGCGGTCAACGCCGTGTCGCTCTCGATCCGGCCGATGCTCATCTTACCCTGGTAATTGAGCTTGTTTTTGTTGCCCGAAATTAAACCCTTGCCTTTGAACGGCGCATACCTGGTGAGGTCGATGCCAAAACGGGCACCGAACGCGGCCGGATCGGGTACCCCGAATTCACTGTGCAGTTCAAATTGCCCCGAATCCTCGACGGTACCCCCGACGCGCAGCTGATACGCATCGGTACCGGTTGCGGTGAACTGGGTTTTCCTGACACGCCAGCGTCCCCGCTGCTCAACGACGATGAAGCTGCCCTGTAAATGCCCCAGTTTATCCGCGACGATCTCCTTGTCGAAAATCGGCACCAATTCAGGGATGTTCACATCAAAAATAGCATCAACCTGGCTACGGCCCAATAACGTGTGCCCCACCGTACCGTTCAATTCGATAACCTTCCTGTTCGACCCGCCATCATTACTCAGGAGAAAATCGACCGGATAAGTCTGGTTACCGCTGCGCAGTTGTTTCAATGAACCCAGCGTGCCTTCGAGTCGCAGAGGTCGTTCGTTGATCTCGCCGGCTACGCTTACCAGTAAGGGGCCCCGGTTATCGGTATCATCAATAGAAATATGGCTCAACTCGATGGTATGCCGCTGCTGATCAAACTCCGTGTAGGCCAGCGACAGGTTGCGTAGTTGTGTTTCTTCTATCACCACAAACGGCAGGGAAAAAGCCTGCCAGTCAAATTCCTCTCCGTTGCCGCTTTCCCTGATATCTCCTTGCAAATCCTCCATGTTCAGATGATTAATCCACAGCGTACCCGTAGTGAGGTAGGAACCGAATCGCTGCTCCACGTTCAGCCGGCCTACCGACAGGTCATAACTGCCGTCATAGGATTTCAGGTGAAGTCCCTCGGCCGTAAGCTCGACTTCGTGACCGATGCGAACCGAAAACGCACCATCGATTTCAAGCCGGCCGTCGAGGAAATAATCAGCCGACCAGATTGCAATCTTGCGGTAATCATCGTCATTCAAAAGATACAACCCGACGCCAGCCAGTAGCACCAGGTTCAAACCAAACGCCAGCACCATGAGCAATGCACGGAGTATACGGGAGCCTTTAGGTCTGGATTTTTTTGTACTTTCAAACAATGGTCTGATCCGCAGTTCAGGAGCAATTCGGCGTTGCCGGACAGGCAGATTTTACTAGGTAACGTCTAACAACGACACCGAATTAACAAGCTGCCAGACGTCAGGACAAGCATCCGGTAGCTATATCTGCACAATTAATTGACAGTCGCAACTGGATGTCATGGCTAACAGCAAAAATCAAACGGGTACAAAGTTAATGACTCCTTAAGTTAAGCTGGTCATTCCCGCGAAAGCGGGAATCTTGTAATGCTGGCACGTTATGAGATACCCGCTTGCGCGGGTATGACTCTATACTTTGTCATTCCCGCGAAAGCGGGAATCTCGCAATGGTGGCACGTAATGGTGGCACGTTTTGAGATCCCCGCTTTCGCGGGGATGACTCTGTACATTGTCATTCCGATACGTTAACCCAGCATGCGCTGTGAGGCCGTTTACGCGATGATGACAGTGTACTTTGTCATTCCCGCGAAAGCGGGAATCTTGTATGGGTGGCATGTTATGAGCTACCGATACGTCAGGCCGCCGCTTTCGCGGGTATGACACTTGAAAACCTATATATCCCAAGTTGCGCGGGTATAAATGGTTAAACCAGATACCATTAGGGATACCACGATCATTCATTTACCCTCCGGATTCTTCTTAGCCGTCTTACTCAACAGGGCCGCGAAAAACTTGATCGTACCCATCGCCGTAGACACCCCGGCCCTGATACTTTTCACTTCACTGGCGAGCTGATCGATTCTCTGTTTTACTTCTTCGACATCCTTACCGACTTCGTTGTAGGCCATATCGCGAATTTCCTTCGCCATCGCCTCCTCGGCATCGGACGGACCCAGCTTGCTGCCGATAAATATGATAACAACGGCACAGGCAGCGTCCGCCGAGGCCACCAACAATGCCGCAACGCCGGGCGTATGCTGCTCGAGCAGACTGAGATAGGCCGCATAATTCAGCATCCCCAGGCCCAGCAATACAAAAGCCAGGGCCGCGGCTACAGAGGCCGCCCTGAACAAGGAACGCCGAGCGTAAATTTTGGTCAGGGCCAGCTCGGCTCTGACCAGCAGTTGCAATTTGAAAGTGCTATCGGACATTGTTCTTCTCACTTTGTTAGCCGACCGACAATCACCCCGAGCCCAAACACCGTTAACAGCGTGCTGGGTTTGGTGTGCTTGAGATCTTCGTTCAATGTGCCCAGCCATGCTTTGGCATGCGTCGACACCGTATCGATCAGTTCCTCGGCATCGAACTCGGCGAGCATCGCTTTTAACGCGGACAGTTCCTCATCGGAAATATCGCTGTCAGCTTCCGCCTGCGGCGCTTCGTCAGGTGTATCAACCTTGCTCTTGGCCTGCTTTTTGCGGGACTTACGCTGTTGTTTCATATTATTCAGCTGCGATCCTATCTCTTCAATTTCTTCGTTTAAATCCGGTTTAGTCATCGTTTTATCGCCTCATACTGCCGCGTCGGGAGTTTCAGGAGTGGTGGTATCTTCTACATTATTAGAAAGCAGTACCGCAAGCCACAGGGT
>Ga0316194_10001891_pt1 | contig 14582 bp, 9 predicted proteins | sample CroRivsedime1_MG_FD_204936 | JGI IMG/M metagenome (GOLD analysis project Ga0316194, IMG submission 204936) | Coastal sediment microbial communities from Maine, United States - Cross River sediment 1 | ecosystem: Environmental > Aquatic > Marine > Coastal > Sediment | place: USA: Maine...
CGCCAGTGCCCACCAGGTTGGCCACCGCGTGCGCGAAGTCCGGATAGTCGACGGCATCAGGGCCGGCGCAACCGCAGTCGTGAACGGCGAGGTCCTGTTGACGGAGGTGATCGATGATCGCCTGTTTGAGCTCGTAGCCGCCGTGGTCGGCGCCGACCGCGATGGTCTCGGCGTCATGGGGCTTCTCTGTCCCCTTGACGGCCATCGCCTCATCGACCACCACGCTCACCAGCTGTCGGATCTCTTCCTCCGTGATGGCTGGGTTGCCGGTGCGGTCTTTGTTGCTGCTCACCAGCTTCTCCAATCCGCGGTCTGGCGTGACGTCGCAGGGGTGGGTCTCCCAGCCGTCGCCACGACTCCCGACGCCTCCATCCGGTCTTCGAGGAGATCGAAATAGGTCCTGAGCTGCGCGATCGCAGCGTCAAACGGCGCCAGGCTTCGGCTCAAACGCGTCCCGAGGACGGCGCCCTCCATGGTGCAGACAACGAGCTGGGCGAGGGCGTTGCGATCGAGGCTCGGTGGAAGGCGGCTGCCCGCGCCCCGCAACATCTCCTCGATGCGGCCGGTCCACGCGGCAAAGACCTCGGCCAGACGCGTCCGCACCTCCGGATGATTCTCCGAAACCTCGGCGGACAGGCTGGCCATGGGCGAGCCGATGGTCAAGCCGCCGCTGTCGAGCTGTTGTCGGTACAGACCGAGGATTGTAAAGATCTCCGAAATGGGGTCGTCGGAACGCTCTGCAGCGGCATCGAAGATTTCGATTGTGAAGATCTCGGCCAGATGGTCGACGACCGCCAGCAGCAGGTCTTCCTTGGCCGGAAAGAAGTGGTAGAAGCTGCCGCTGGTGGCATTCGCCCCCTGGATGATCTGGTTGACCCCGGTCTGAGCGTAGCCCTGGCGCCGAAAGAGCTCGGCGGCAACCGCGATCAAGCGTTCGCGAGTATCGGTTTTTCGCGGTACCAAGGCATCTCCCGCAGAAAACTCATAAAATAACTAGAACGTTCTATCTAGAACAACGATATGTTCCCGATAGGCAGCTGTCAACCCATTGTCGAGATCTGCGTCAGAACGCCGTGACACGGAGTGATCGATCACAAAAGCTGAACTCGGAGAAAAGGAGAAAGAGATGAAGAAATTCCTGATCGTCCTGTTCGCCCTGGCCATCGTCAGCCCGGTGCTGGCGCAAGAACCCGAGGCCGAGCCGCCGCCGATTGTCGAGGCATCCCACAACGCAGTCGTCGTCTTCCTCAGGCTGACGCCCGAGCAGGTTGAGGATTGGCACCTGATCTACCAGATTCACCGTGGGCTCGAACAACCCCTCAAGGAAGACATTGCCGTCGTCCAGGGGGAGATCGACGACCTCTTCGACGCGGGAACCCCCGACGCTCAAGCGGTCGGCGAGCTGTTCATCGAACGGCGCGCCCTCACGGAAGAGCTCGTGCAGGTGCATCTGGACTACCACGGGGATTTCCTTTTGATTCTCGATGACGTGCAGGCGCGCAAGCTCCGCTTCATCGCCCGCGCCGATGATGTGCAGAAGATCATTCCCGCATTCAAACTCTTCGAGCTCATTCCCAGACGCTGAGTCTCTTCTCCCCCCGGAGAGCAATGGCGGGGCATCGGCCCCGCCTTTTTCGTTCTGCCTTTTCGGCGGACTGCCACGCAAGTTAAGGGTGAAGAGTTAAGAGTAAAGACCCGGAAATCAGCCCGGGGGGTGGGTGGGCTTAACCCTTAACCCTTTACTCTTAACCTCTCCCGGAGCGTCCGGTGCGCGGCGTCGAAGTCGTAGCGAACCCTCAAAGACGTCGAAGCATGGTGGCCCCCAGCAGGGAAATCAAAATCACGAGCAGGCCCAGTCCGAACGGATGCAGGGTTGGGATCTCCATTCCGAAGGCAGGCGCAAGGACGACCACTGTTGACTCGTTGCCGAGGACATCGGTCACCACGAGGGTTCCGATGACGCGCTGCAGTGCGGGGTCATCCACCGTGACCTCCCAACTCCATTGGGCGTCCCCCGGTGTGCCGGTGATGCTGAGGATGACGTTGGTCGAGTCGGGTCCGAGGGCGACGGAGGTGATCCCCGAACAGTCGGAGGCGAACCCGGCCGTGCCACCGGCAATCCTGCCCGTGATCTCGATCAAAGGCGGAGCCGAATCGAAGCACGTATCACATGCGTCACCAACACCATCGCCGTCGGAATCCTCCTGGCCGGGGTTGATGATCAGCGGACAGTTGTCGACGTCATCGGCAACCCCGTCGCCATCGCCGTCGGTCATCATGAAGAGGACGAACCCATCGTGGTCCGACGAGCGGAGCGGCGTCGTCGAATCGTTGATCAAGTCCTCAGCCGCATCGGCGTTGCCCCGTCCGTAGTACAGACCGCGGGCCCAGGAGTCGGCGCTGGCGGAGGTCAGGGCGTGATCAAGCGTCTGGGCGCTACCGCGGAAGACGAAAGAGTAGCGATCGGCGGTTGGTATCAGCAGCACCTCGACCGTCAGATCCGGGTCGACGACGTCGCTGGTCGAGTCGACGAGGTCCGTGGCGTTGTCGAAGCTGCCCGCGATCCGTCCGACAACGTCGACATATCCGTCGGTGAACTCGAAGGCATTGAGATCACCGACGAGAATCAGCGGAGTGCTCGGGTTCGCGGTTTGGAACGCCTGCACCTTGTCGGCGACCGATTGCGCCTGCTCGAGGCGTTTCTGCCGCACCCTCGGCCCGTCGCCCGGATCGTCGATGCCGTTCATCGAGCGGGTATGGTTGACCATCACGGCGAGCGGGAAGTCGGGCCCGTTGCCGACATACCTTCCTTCAAGGAGAAGCGGCGGCCGGTCGTGGAGAAGCGAGTTGTCGTAGGTCAGTCGCTCGTCGATGCCGAGCTGAGTGACCAGATCGACGATGACGGTGTCACGGACCATAAAGCCGACATCGATGGTCCCGACGTCGTTCCCCTCCGTCAGATAGCAGGTGTAGGCGACGGTCGGGTCGAGGGTCGCGATCTCGGCCGCCAGCGCCTCGAGCACTCCGAGGCTCTCGACCTCCTGGACGCCGAGGATCTCGGGGGAGCCCAGGACCTCGACGACGTACCGCGCCAGCTTGAGCCGGCGACGGTCCCATTCGGCTGTCGACACGACTGCGTCGTCCCGAACGATGGCGTCGGCGTTGGTGCTCGATGGGTCGTCGACGTCGTCGAATAGACGGTACAGATTGAGCGAACCGACGGCAAACTCACCCGCTGCGCGGGCCGGTACGGCAGCCGGTAGCGGTGCGGGCGTCACCGTGAGGTTCGTCGGCCACAGCTCGTAGCCGCCAAACTCGAAGCCCATCACACCATCGGCCGTGATGCCGGATCCCGCGGGGATCACCTGATTGGGCAAGCCGAGTCTGTCCGGGTCGAGCTCGAAGACCTCGGGGTTGCCGTCCCAGGTCGGGATCGTGCCGCCGAGACCGGGATACTCCACCCCCGGTTCGCGGAAGGCCCGGCTCGGGTCCGCGACGACGAACACTTCAGCGATCGGATCGGTGCCGAACCTCTGGTTGGGCCCATTCGCCGTCCCCGAGGCCATCTGCACCCGCATGCCCTCGAGCCGCTCGAACTCGACCGGCGATTGCGGTTGGACTGGAGATGGGACAAGGGGGCCGAGGCTGACGGCCGCTGGCAGAGCGTTGCCGCTCGAATTGACGGTCACCGTGGGTGAATTGCCGATCTCGGTGAAGAAGAAGAACTCGTTCACCTCGCCGGTGACATCCACCTGGTCACCGACCGACACCCCTGGAGCCGCTCCGGTGAAGATGAAGATTCCCTGGGAGGTGTCGGGATCGGCGTCGACCCGGAGATCCGGGGTCTGGATGAAGAAGCCCTCTGGAGCGACAGCGGTGACGATGTTGTCCAGGGTCGTGACAACAGCTCCGTCGTGCGAACTGGTAAGTCCCGATCCCTGGATCGCGTGGATTTCGAGCTCTGGCGGGGGTGGAGGTGCGGAGCCTACGCCGATGAAGATATTTTGGAATGCGAAGGCCTCGGATCCGCCATCCGTCTGCGCGGTCAAGGTCAGGGTGAGCTGTGAGCCGCTGCCGGTGAGGGGCGCGCTGAAAGTTTCCAGATTGTTGGTAAGGATCGTGCCGCCCACGAGCATCGGGTCGTTCAATGTGACGGCTGTACCGCTATCGAGGGTGTAGGTGTACGAACCGGCCTCATCGACGGAGTTCGAGAAGGCGACCAGTGTCGCGCCGCCATCGATTGAGTAGCTCCAGGTGAAGGAGTCGCTGGCCTCGAAATCCCCCATGGCACCCATGTCGATCGACAGCACGAGGTTCGTGGCACCGCCGACGTCGAAGACCCAGGTGGCGGTCACAGGTCCCGAGTTGTCCCCATTTTGGGTATCCGTCACTCCGAAGAATTCATCGGTGTTGCCTTCGCCGATGACGCCGAGCGTGTCACCGGGGAAAATGGAAAGGGTGTCGTCGAGGACCGAAAAGGGAATGCTCGGCGAGACGCCGCGCCGGTATTTCTGAAAGCCGTCGCCCGCTGACGTGAAGGCACCGGTCCACGGGTTGGTGTAGCTGGTCAGGTTGAGGCTCGCGCTCCCCACCATGTCGTAGGCGATTCCGGTTGGTACATTTCCTGTGATGACGATGTTCTGGAATGCGAAGGTCTCAGAGCCGCCATCCGTCTGCGCGGTCAAGGTCAGGGTGAGCTGCGAACCGCTGCCGGTGAGAGGCATGCTGAAGGTCTGGAGATCATTGGTGAGAATCGTACCGTCCACGAGCATCGGGTCGTTCAAGGTGACGTTGGTACCACTATCGAGGGTGTAGGTGTACGAACCAGCCTCATCGACGGAGTTCGAGAAGGCGACGAGTGTCGCGCCGCCATCGATTGAGTAGCTCCAGGTGAAGGAGTCGCTGGCCTCGAAATCCCCCATGGCACCCATGTCGATCATCAGAACGAGATTCGTCGCACCGCTGACGTCAAAGACCCAGGTCGCGGTCACAGGTCCCGAGTTGTCCCCATTTTGGGTATCCGTCACTCCGAAGAATTCATCGGTGTTGCCTTCGCCGATGACGCCGAGCGTGTCACCGGGGAAAATGGAAAGGGTGTCGTCGAGCATCGAGAAGGGGATGCTCGGCGAGACCCAGCGTTGGTATTTCTGAAAGCCGTCGCCCGCTGACGTAAAGGCACCGGTCCACGGGTTGGTGTAGCTCGTCAGGTTGAGGCTCGCGCTCCCCACCATGTCGTAGGCGATGGTCTGAGCGGTCGCAGGTGCGCTCGTGAGGAAGATGACGACAATAGCGAACGCAACGACGGACACCCGAGACACCGACATGACGACTCTCCCTCCGCACGGTCAATAGCTCCCCGAAACGGGGAGATCAGAAAAAGGGAGACCACAGTACCGCAGATATGTACACCTGTCATACAGTCTCTCAAATCCATAATGAATCCTGATATCTCTAATGAATTGAAGTCACCGGTGAGGTAGCATGCGGAACCGGGAGGTTGATCATGGTGGATCTCAGTCGACGGGCGGTGTTGACACGAACGCTTGCCGGTGTCGCGGGTGGCGCGCTGTTGATTGGTGCGGATCTCAAGGTGGCGTTGGCTGGAATCGAAGAGCTTTCCGCGTCGTCTCTAAACGATGACCTCGGCGGGGACTACTGGCGGCTCGTCCAACGTCAGTTCCGGCTCGAACCGGGTCTGGTCTACCTCAACAACGCTTCCCTGGGGCCGTCGCCGGCATTGGTTGCCGATGCCACCGAGGCCTTCCGGCGAAAGCTCGACGCCTTTCCGTCGCGATATATGTGGGGAGGATGGTCGGAGGAGTACGAGGCCGTTCGGTCGAAGGCGGCCGGTCTGCTCGGCGCCTCGGCTGAGGAGATTGCCCTCATCCACAACACCACCGAGGGCATGAATCTCATCGCCTCGAGCCTCGACCTCGAGGTGGGCGACGAGGTGATTCTGGGTGATCACGAACACACCTCTGGAACGATTCCCTGGCAGTACTGGCAAGAGCCCAAAGGCATCAAGCTGGTGCGGGTGACGTTGCCGATCCTGCCGACCGATCCAGAGGAGATCGTCGAAGTGTATCGGCGGGCCATGACCCCACGCACCAAAGTGATCTCGATGTGCCACGTCGTTAACACCAACGGCATGATCCTGCCCGTCAAAGCTCTGTCGGCGATGGCTCGGGAGCGTGGGATCCTGGTTGCTGTCGACGGCGCCCAGGCGCCCGGCATGATCAACGTCGATCTCCACGATCTCGGCTGCGATTTCTACGCCGCCTCGTCCCACAAGTGGCTCTTCTCGCCCAAGGGGGTGGGAGTCTTCTACTCGCGCCAGGAGTCGCAGTCCCTGCTCAAGCCTTTGATCGTCTCGCGCGGTTGGGAGGACACATCGATCCGCCGGCTCGAGAACTACAACACCCGCAATCTCCCCGAGGTGCTGGGTCTGGGTGTGGCGGTCGACTTTCAGAATCTGCTGGGTCCCGAGCGGCGCCAGGCTCGGATCTACGAGCTCAAGAGATATCTCCGCGATCGGATCGGGAACGACCCGGCTATTGCCTTCAAGACCCCGGCGGGTGACGAGCTTTCCGCCGGCATCACGACCATCGAGGTGAAGGGACACGAGGTGCGTGAGGTGGCAAAGACACTGGCCGAGCGCCACCGCATCGACTGCCGGCCGATGACCACGCACGGCCTCAACGGCCTCCGCATCTCGCTGTCGGTCTTCAACAGCGAGGAGCAGGTGGATACTCTCGTCGGCGGATTGCGCGACCTGGTCTAGTCCCGCTTGCAGATGACGATCGTGACGTCGTCCATCTGTTTTTCTTCCTGCGCGAACTCACGTATTGCGGCGTACACGCGCTCCACGATCTCTCGAGCGGGTTGCCGGCGATGTTCCCCGACGACCTCGAGCAGTCTTCCGGAGCCGAACTCCTCCCCATGCGGCGACTCGCTCTCGAGGACGCCGTCGGTCACCAGCACTGCGACGTCTCCTTCACCGAGAAGGAACTCGTGTTCGGCGCACTGCGGGAGCTCGGGGAAGAGGCCGAGGGGTAAACAGACCGATTTCAGTTCCGCCGCGACCTCACCGGAGCGATCGACAACATACCCACATGGATGTGCAGAGTTGACGTAGGTGCATCTTCCGCTCGCAGGTTCCAGCTTGGCGAGGATCATGGTGACGAACAGGTTGTCGTCAAGGTCAGCGACGAGAAAACGGTTGATGGTGCTCATGATCGAGACCAGATCGTCGGCCGCACGGAACAGGGTGCGAAGGTATGCCCGCACTTGGGCCATGACCAGGGCCGGGCCGATACCGTGGCCCGTGACGTCCGCGACGACGATCACCAGAGCGTCGTCTGAAATGGGGATGAAGTCGAAGTAATCGCCGGATGTGGCCTGGGCGGGGAAGGCGGCGCCCGCGAGATCGTATCCTGGCAGCGAGGGCGGTGCCGTCGGAAACAGCTCGCGCTGGATCTTCGCCGCGAACTCCATCTCGATCTCCTGCTCCTGGAGCTTCCGCCGCTCGGTCACGTCCTTGATCACCGACACAAAGTGGATAATGTTGCCGTTGCGGTCCTTGATGCCCGTGATCGTCTGCTCGGCGTGATAGAACTCGCCGTTCTTTTTGCGGTTGACAGTCTGCCCCCTGAACGGCTCACCACCGAGAATCGTTGACCACAGTTCGCGGTAGTATTCCGGGCTTTGCACGCCGGACTTGAGGATTTTCGGGTTACGGCCGAGGACTTCGGCGCTCGAGTAGCCGGTGGTGGCCTCGAAGGCCGGGTTGACGTACTCGATGGTCCCCCGCACGTCAGTGATGAGCACCGAGTCGGCGGTCTGCTCGACCGCGCTCGACAGCCGCTGCAAGTGCTCTTCTGTTTTTTTGCGCTCGGTAGTGTCGCGAAACACCACCACCCCGCCTCGCACTTGCCCCCGCCCATTCAACATCGGACCGCCGCGAACGCTGACCTGAATACCATCGGGCACCTGCGGATTTCGGACCTGGAGTTCCACGTCATCGATCGTCTCACCGCGGATCGCCCGCGCGAGGGGGAGTTCATCCGGTGGAAACGGCTGGTCGGTTCCCGGCAGGAAGAAGCCGTGCTGCTCAGACCAATCGGACGGCGAGACGTCGGAACGTGTCGTGCCGGAGACCGACGCTGCCACCTGGTTGGCGAACAGGATCCTGCCGTGCCGGTCGGCCACGATGACGCCGTCGTTGAGGCTTTCGAGGATGTTGTTCATCAGGCGCGCATGCCGTTGCTGGAGGCTATCGCGGGAGCGTTTCCCGACGACGAAGACGAGTCCGACCAGAAGTTCCCAGGCGAAGGCGGCGGTAGCGCCCAGCAGTAGCGGTTGCCGAGTCTGCAGCGATTGCATGTACTCCGCCGTCGGAAAGGCCACGAGGTGCCATCGCTGGCCGCCGGCCTCGATCGGCTGCTCAGCCGACATCCCGGTCAATGGTTGCTCCCGTGTGCCGTCCGGCGAACCGTGGACCGCCAAAAAACCGCCGTCGCCGTCGATGAGCTCGAACATGATGCTGGTGAGAGCCGCGCCGCCAGGCCCGAGCTGCGCGGGCGTCAACAGCTTGTCGATACGGAATATTGCAAGCACAAACCCCCTGAGGTCTGCCTCGCCAGACTCGGCAGGCTCGGATGCGCCTTCGAAGACCGCGAGGAGGGCGAGCACACCATTGGTCGCAGTGGCCTCGTGGACCAGTTCTATGGGGTCGGTCAGCGTGATCTCGCCGGTCGCGGCCGCGCGTTCGATGGCCTCCCTGCGCAGCGGGTCCAAACCGAGGTCGAACCCGATCGCACGCTCGTTACCCGCGATGGGAGCTACAAAAGCCCCCGGGTAGTACCACTCGCGTTCGCCCGCTGACACCAATTCCCCGATCTCGGTCCGTTCGGTGATCGTGTAGCCGTCGAAACCTTGTTCGCGCCTGCTCCGCTCGTGGGCACGGCGGGAACCGTGGGCGATCCGAGGGATCCACTCGAGCGCCTGGAGAGACGGGTGACGGGTGAGGATGCGCTCCGCCACCGCCGTGAACCGCTTCTGTGTCACCGGCACACCGGCTTCAAAGAGCGCCTTCAGGGCGTAGAGCGTTTCGAGGTCGGCGCCGAGCTCGCGCTCAATGGCGAGGGCAGCCGACGCGACCCGGCGGTCGAGGTGGGCCTGCGCCCGGTCGCGTTCGACCGCCGAGGCAAGCCGATGTACGGCGAATCCGATGATCGGTCCGGCGACAAGGGCAAGGACCAATAGCTGTCTCGAAATGCGAGGGAAACGAATGGCAATCAACCGATCTGGAGGCGACCTCTCCTCGAGGTCAGTTTCATTTCGTTGTGAATCGCTCAGGCTAGATTATAACTTTTGTTCTAGATGTGCGCAAATGTTCATATCAATATGTTTGCGGCAGTGGCAGGGAGAAACTCAAGACTACCGACAAACGCCATCGTGTCCTGGGCCCGACCGCGGCGGTGCCAACGGCGGAGCCGGAGCTACTCCGAGATCGCCTTTGCACTGGCGAGAACGACCGATGAAGAGTCGGCCATCTCCTCGTAGTAGCCGATGAAGCGCTCGATCTCCTCGGCCTCCTGATCGCCGAGGTTATGGGCCCAGCGATAGCCAATGGGTTGGTATATCAGCTCCGCATCGACGATGAACGGGCCTTCGGCCCCGGAAACGTCGACCACATAGCCGACCCGGTCGCGACCGCCGACGAAATCGTCGTCCGCCTCCGCACTTCCGTGCACAGCGACCGCTTCCTCGGCGGTCGTCTTGTCGAACCCAGCGGGAAGCAGTCGATTGTCCTTGAGGTAGGTGATGGCCGACAGCAGGACCGTGGTCACCGTACCGTCCGGCTCGCCCATGATCGCCTCGTATATCTGCACCTGCTCTGGGTGGTCGATGGTTTGGTGGTGGGTCTCGTAGCGCGAAGAACGGGTGTCGTTGTCGTTGCCGCGGATGGAGCCGTCGGGGTTCAAGCCCCCGGACTCGAAGACAATCTGGCCGCTCGCGTCCGAGACCACGAAGTGGATCCAGGTCCGGCGCGACGGGTAGGCCGATGGCAGCTTGTGGCCTGCTAGGTTCGTGATCACGACCTCGGTCCGGAGCGTGTCGTTGGAGATCCCGGTATTGACGAGAGATACCGAGGCGGCCGCAGTCTGCAGGTTCTTTGCGCTTTGTTGTGCAGTGGTCTGCAGCTCCTGGGGCAGCGCTTGAACTGCGAGCTCCTGGCGGTGAGCGTTGAGAATCCGTGGCATGAGAATGTTGCCACCGCGGAAGACGTGCCGCGAAACCTCCTCGCGGGACACACCGAGGACGCTCGAAATCGCCATCTCGCCCTCGATCACCGGCATGTGGCAGCTCTGACAGCTGCGGACGCCGGCAAAGGAGCTGTGCTTCCACTCGAGGTAGGGCACCTGCTCGGGTAATTCGCCCACCACCTCGCCATCGGCATCGAGAGTGTGGGTGAAGAGGGTGTGGCAGGTGGCGCAGACTTCCGAGCTCTGGATGTGGTCGCCCTTTGCCGGCTGAAAACGGGAAGCGGAGCGCATCAGGCTCATTCGACCGGCATCGACCTCGTAGGGGCCGAAGATCTGCCGCTCACCCTCGGGGGTGGTTGTGTCGAGGCCAAAGCCTGCGGTGAAACTGGAGCGCTCGCCGAGGTTCTCGTCCTGGATCTGGTGGCAGACGGAGCACGAGACGCCATCGGTGGCAAAATCGTCACCGTGGCTCAGGGGAAGGTGGCTGAAGACCTCGCCCCGGTGTCCTTCGGCGTTGGCCTGGAAGCGCGCCATCGGCATGTGGCAGGCTGAGCACTCGTTCTGGATGGCGGCCGAGGCGGTCGGGTGGACCATCGTTTCGCGCCGTACGGCGGCGTGCCAATAGGGGTCGCGGGCCGCGTTGGCCATCATCGAGCCGCGCCAGCCGACGCCGATCGAGACGTCCTCGCCGGCCGGGGTCACGAGGCCGTTGTGACAGGCCATGCAGCTCTCCGACGTGACGAAGAGGTTGGGAACCTGGGCGCCAACGGTTGTCGCACAGACAAGAATGAGCGCGATCATCGGAACAGACGTGATGGTGCGTTTCATGGCTCTACCACCCCTCGAAGAGCGTGCCGTCGAACCAGTCCCACAGGACATAGAAGACGAGCTGGGTCGTTCTCACGTCCCGCTCGTTGAGCGGCGCACGCAAGCCGATGTTGAACATGATGTGCTGGCGTTTGTTGAGGGTGATCTGGATCTGCGGAACAATGCTGTAGTTGATGTCCGCATCACCGGCGAAATCGCGACCTGCGGTCAGCTCCACCATCGGCGACCATGCCCGTCCGAACTCGCCGGTAGTTGTGGTCCATCCGAGAGCTGCACGAAGGAAGGCGGCGTTCTCCGCCTTGTCCTTGTTTGCAGTGAGCTCGAGACCGAATTGGGTCTGGAGGAAGAAATCGGCCGGCAGGATCTGGCCCCAGACGATGAAGGGCTCGAAGACCGTGGTGCCGTTGCCGAAACCGAGCTCCGCGTCGCCGGTAGGAAGAATGAGTTCCCCGGCGACCGAAACGATCGAGCCCTTTTCGTAGTTGTGGTGCACGGTGTGCTTGACCGCCAGGGCGATGTCGCCCATCGACGAGCTCCACCGGGTTGAACCGTCGTCATCGATCACATTGTCGGTCTCCAACCAACCAAAAGGCACGACGATCTCCCACTGGCTGCGGGGGCCGAAACGCTGTTCGTAGACGACCTTATTGAGGATTGAGCCCTCACCCTCGACGTCGATCAGGGTAGTCATCACCGCTTCGTCCTCGGGGTAGGCCTTGCCGGTGATCAGCGGTCTCGGCAGGTTGAGCTCGCCGCGAGGCCAACGGTCATCGGTGCAGAAGGTCCGGATATGGTTGACCGCAAGCTGAACCTGCTCGACCGTCAGCACTCCCTGGAAAGCCGGCATCATCTCGGAGAACCCCCGGGAAGGCCCACCCTCGTAGGCGATGCCGACCCAGTCTGAATCCGGCTCCCGGGCCGCGAAGTCGCAGTCGGTGAAGTCCGGGACCGGGTCCGAAAAACCGACCAAACTCGGCGGTGCCCCACGTCCGTTGCTGCCGTGGCAGGTCGAACAGGCGGCCTGGTAGATGCCCTTACCGGTCTGCAAGCTGTTGTCGGCAGCCGCCGTGGCAGCAAAGGCGAGAGGACCTCCGAGAACCAGTATCGGTAGGAAAGTGAAACGTCGTGTGGTTGCCTTCAGGTGAAACACCCGCACCTCCCATGACCGCGTTTCTGCGCGGCCGGTCCGAGCATAATATCACTTCAACAGACGATACTATTCTGTGATAAATGCCTGATTCCATTTAATTTTTGTGAGAATTGTTCAAATATCTGAATGATCCGTGATCGGCCATTCGCATTGGCCGACGACGTTACTTCTGTACCGAATTCGACCAATGTTACCCTTAGAGGGTGAAGACTCCCAAAAGAGGCCACCGCGAGGTGGAGCACACCGCCGACTGGGGGCTCGAGGTATGGGCGCCCGACCTGCCGGCGCTGATGGAAGAGGCGGCTCGCGGGATGTTCGAGCTGATGGGTGTTGAGGTGTCCGAGGAGTCGCGCTGCCACCGGCAGCTCGAGATCGGCGCTGAGGATCGCGAGCAGCTCCTGGTGTCGTTTCTCGAAGAGTTGCTCTTCATCGCCGAATCGGAGGATCTGGCCTTCGACGGATTCCTGCTGAAATTGGTGGACACCAACCTCCTGGCGAGGCTCGAGGGCGGCTTCATCGTCGAGCGATCCAAGGAGATCAAGGCGGTGACCTATCACTACCTCGAGATCTCCGAATCCAAGCGCGGGCTGAAGACCAGCATTATCTTCGACGTTTAGAGATTACAGATGGTCCAACTCCGTGACCTCAAACGTCTCGGCCCATACGAGTGGGAGATCCCGGTCTCGGTGCGATCCGACATGCGGGTGCCGGTGCGACTCTTCGCGAGCGGCAAGCTGCTCGAGGCGATCGGCGGCGACGCCTCGCTCGAACAGGCGGTCAACGCCGCCACTCTGCCCGGTGTCGTGGGCGAGGTCTTGGTGATGCCCGATGTCCACCAGGGCTATGGTTTTCCGATCGGCGGAGTCGCGGCGACGGAGTATCCGAGCGGAGTCATCTCTCCCGGCGCGATCGGTTACGACATCAATTGCGGCGTGCGCCTTCTCGCTTCTCGCGTAGAGTTCGCCGAAGCCAAAAACGCGATGGAAGATCTCGCCTCTGCCCTCGACGCCGCCTGTCCAAGTGGGGTTGGCAAGGGCGGCCGCCTGCGGCTCGACGAGCACGAGCTCGAACGCGCGTGCCGCGAGGGCGGCGAGTGGGCCCGCAAGGAGGGGTTTGGCACCGAGTCCGACGTCGCGCGTACCGAAGAGGGCGGATACCTCGGCGGCGCCGACTTCTCGAAGGTCAGCCACCGAGCGCGCGAACGTGGTCGTCCGCAGATGGGCACCCTCGGCGCCGGAAACCACTTCATCGAGGTCGAGGTGGTGGACGAGGTCTTCGACGACGAGGCGGCGCGGGTCATGGGTCTGTCCGAGGGCTGCCTGACGGTGATGATCCACTGTGGGTCGCGCGGCTTCGGTCACCAGATCTGCACCGACTACGTCAAGAAATTCCAGAAGGCCGTCCAGCGATACGGTATCCAGCTGCCCGACCGCGAGCTGGTCTGTGCCCCCCTCGACTCACCCGAAGGGCAGGCATACGAGGGCGCCATGCGGGCCGCCGCCAACTACGCCTTCGCCAACCGCCAGGTCCTCGCTCACCTCGCCCGAGAGGCCTTTGCCAAGACTTTGCGAGGGCGGTCGGCCAACGTCCACCTCCACCAGGTCTACGACATTGCCCACAACATGGGCAAGACCGAAGAGCACGAAATCGATGGCAAACGCCGCCGGGTCTGCGTCCACCGCAAGGGCGCGACTCGCGCCTTTGGCCCCGGCTTCGAGGGCCTACCGCCCGAGTACCGCTCGATCGGTCAACCGGTGCTGGTGCCGGGTTCGATGGGTACCGCCTCGTGGGTACTGGTCGGCACCGACAAGAGCATGAGCCGTTCGCTCGGCTCGTGCTGCCACGGCGCCGGACGCACCATGAGCCGCCGCAAGGCCAAGCGTTCGATCAACGGAGGCGAGCTGCGGCGCGAACTCGAAGGGCAGGGGATCAAAGTCCGGGCAGGCTCGATGCCCGGACTCGCAGAGGAGGCGCCGAAGGCCTACAAGGACGTGGATGCAGTGGTCGACGCGGTGACCGGCGCCGGCATCGCCCGCAAGGTCGCCCGGCTCCGACCTGTTGCAGTTGTGAAGGGATAACTTCCCGCCCATCCAACCGATGCTAGAAACTAGATGCTAGATACTGGATCCGCCCGCCCACCCAAGTTGACATTCCACCAAGGAAAATCATGCATTTGGTGCATCCAGCATCCAGCATCCAGCATCCAGCATCCAGCATCCAGCATCCAGCATCCAGCATCCAGCATTCATCTTCGCCCGCTGGTCAATCAGCCGCATGTTACGTTTTTCTCGAGAAATTTTACGTTTATCAATTTCTCTGTTACGATTACTAAATGG
>Ga0316194_10001893_pt1 | contig 14574 bp, 14 predicted proteins | sample CroRivsedime1_MG_FD_204936 | JGI IMG/M metagenome (GOLD analysis project Ga0316194, IMG submission 204936) | Coastal sediment microbial communities from Maine, United States - Cross River sediment 1 | ecosystem: Environmental > Aquatic > Marine > Coastal > Sediment | place: USA: Maine...
AAGCTAAAGTTAGCCGAATGCTACTGGCGGTTAAATAAAAAAGAAGATTCTCTTGTACTTTATAATCAGATCATAAGCCTCAATGATCCATTCTGGAGCAATCTGGCTAAAGAGAGGATGGATGAGATTCAATTTAACAAGGATAACATGTCCAAAAGGCTCAACTAGCTTCACGAATTAGGAGACAGTGTTTAAAGATGACTAGAAAGAAAATACTACTGGCTGAAAATGACATTAACAGTCAGTCACATCATATATGTAAGATATTTCTTGAATCAGGTTATCATGTTAAAACTGCGACCAACGGACGGTTGGCTTATGAAGAAATAATTAAAAACCACTATGACCTTGTCATAAGCGATCTGAATTTGTCTCAAATCAATGGGATTAGCCTTTTAAAGCGAATAAAGGAATGCAAGACAACACTTCCTGTAATCCTTATAGCAGATGAAGCCTGTGTTGATGAGGCGGTTGAAGCGATGAAGCTTGGAGCAGATGACTTTTTGTTAAAACCATTGACGCCTAAAATGATGCAGTTAATTCATTCATTTGTTGCCAATGGTTCAAATGGTAAAAGGAAAGAGCAGTCAAGGAAAAGATATAAAATATTCACACAAAACAAGAAAATGGAAAAACTTTTGGAGATTGCAAAAGATATCGCCGACAGCAAAGCTTCAATCTTTATACAGGGAGAATCGGGAACCGGAAAAGAGCTTTTTGCGAGGTATATTCATCATCACAGCTCCCGGAGAGAAAAACTGTTTGTTGCTGTTAATTGTGCAGCTCTTCCGGAAAACTTGCTTGAAAGTGAATTGTTTGGACACGAAAAAGGCGCATTTACGGGCGCAATCTCAAGAAAAAAAGGAAAATTTGAACTGGCCAACAACGGGACTCTGCTTCTGGATGAGGTTAGTGAAATGGATTATCAGCTTCAATCCAAGCTTTTAAGAGTGTTGCAGGAAAGAGAAATTGACAGGATTGGTGGAATGAATCCCGTTCCTGTTGATGTAAGATTTCTTGCCACCACAAACCGTGATATTGAAAAACAAATTAAGGACGGAAAGTTCAGAGAAGATCTTCATTATAGACTGAATGTAATACCATTTCATTTACCTCCACTGAGAGAAAGAAAGGATGATATTCCTCTGCTTGCAAAACATTTTGTCAAAAAATACTGCGAGCTGGACAACAGATCTGTCAAGGGGCTGACAGATGAGGCCATTGCCTCTCTTATGCAAATGACGTGGAAGGGCAATGTTAGGGAACTAGAAAACATTGTAGAGAGAGCAGTCTTGATGTGTAAGGAGGATTTAATAAGCAATAAAGACCTTTTTCTAACCGAGAAAGATAGACAGCATAGCTTTGTAACACAACCGATTGCTCCATCAACTTCTCTAAAAGAGATAGAAAAAAATGTCATTTTGAATACGCTAGACCACACCAATGGAAACAGAACCCATGCGGCTGGAATTTTAGGAATAAGCGTAAGGACACTTAGAAATAAAATGAATGAGTATCGAAAAAAAATGGAAATACAGTAAAAAAGGCATGCAAATTGCTAATATTTAATTATTCTATTTGGAAGACTGTTGGAAATTAACCCAGATGTGTAAAGGAAAAAACCATGCCGGATAAATTATCATTTGGAAAAACATTTTATGCACTTGAAAAAGCAATTAGCATCAGTCAACAGAGAAATGCTGTTATAACGAGTAATATTAGCAATCTGGATACTCCTGGATACAAATCAAAAGATATAAATTTCAAAAGCGAATTGAACAGAGCACTTGAAACGAATCATAAAAGGGGCTTAGCGAGGACAGATCCGAGACACATCAGCATGCAGATGAACGGCGATCAAATGATAGATGCTTATGAAGAAGAGGGGGAATGGAATGGATATAACTGGGCAGATATTGACAGTGAGATGACCAAACTGACGGAAAATAATTTAGTATACAGGACGGCTGTTGAAGCACTTTTAAGAAAAATGAACTTGCTGAAAGAAGTTATCAGATCGGGAGGTCAATAAGATGAATTTTTTAAAATCTCTTGAAACCAGTGCCTCTGGTCTTTATGCACAGAGAAAAAGAATGGATATCATCGCAAGCAACCTTGCTAATATAGAGACGACGCGTACAGAGAAAGGTGGGCCCTATCGGAGAAAAATGGTTGTGATGAAAACAAAGGAGATGGATCAAGACTTTGATAAAATGTTTAACGATAGTGTTAAGGGCGTACAAATTGAGGACATCGTCGAAGATCAAGCCCCGTTTAACAAAGTCTATAACCCGAGCCATCCTGATGCTGATAGCGATGGATATCTATATAAACCGAATGTTCATCTAATTGTAGAAACCACAAACATGCTGATGGCCAAAAGAGCCTTTGAGGCCAATATAGCGGCCATTAAAGCGACGAGACAAATGGTCATCAAAGCACTCGAAATCGGGAGGTAAGACATGAATGATATAAGAATTAGAGATTTTCAGCAGGCTACGGTGCAAAAAATAGATAATGTAAACAAGAAGCCTACTGAAGGATTTGGTAAGGTTATAAAGGGTGCCATTGATAGTGTTAATGGACTAGAAAGAGATTCAAACAAGTCTGTAATGGAACTTTTAAATGGCAAAAAAGACATTCACGAGACAATGATAAATCTTCAAAAGACGGATATTTCCATGCGATTGCTTCTTACAATAAGAAACAAAGCAGTAGAAGCCTATAAAGAAATAATCCATATGAATTTTTAGAAGAAGCTGCTTCTTATTTAAAAGTGTTTGTTTCGTTTATAAATTTGCCAAAATTCTTTATAAGTAATCCAGGATAAAGCAACGTATAAAAAAGGTGCGTCGTAAGGAAACCATAGGAATGAATGATCCAATTAGACAATTTCTCAAACTTATAAATTCACTGCCCCTTTCTAAAAAGATCAGTATGATTTTTGTAATTGTTCTTGTGATAACGGGCTTTCTTTTTATGTTTTTCTGGGCAAATCAAGAAAATTATCAGATTCTGTTCAGTAACCTTTCTCCAGGTGACGGCAACGCTATTGTCGCTGAACTCAAAAAAAAGAACACTCCCTATAAGGTTGAAGCCAACGGGACGATAATCTTGGTTCCAGAAGAAAAGGTATACGAGTTGCGTCTCTCCATGGCAGGAGACGGAATTCCCAATGGCGGCAATGTAGGTTTTGAAATATTCGATCATACAGATTTTAAGACCACAAAATTTGTACAGGAACTCAATTATAGGAGGGCTCTTCAGGGGGAACTGTCCAGAACCATCAACCAGTTCAAAGAAGTAAAAAGTTCCCGAGTGTTTATCGTTACCCCGAAAGAATCACTTTTTATCGAGGATAAAAATGCTGCATCTGCATCCATACAGCTGGATCTTCGAGTAAATTTGCCCCCTGCCAAGCTTTCTGCAATTGTGCACCTTATTGCCAATGCAGTGGAAGGGCTAGAACCCGAACATGTCACGGTAGTGGATACAAAGGGGAGGCTTATATTTAAGGGAGGGACAGGTGACAGCGCATCGTCTGAGTTAAGTGGTTCGCAGCTAGACTATAAGAAAAAGATTGAGAATCAGACGAAAGAGAATGTTCAAACCATGCTGGAACGCATTGTCGGCATCGACAAGGCAATCGTTCGAGTAAATGCCGAGATCGATTTTGATAAAATTACGTTAAATCAAGAGGAATACGATCCAACTGCAACAGTTGTCAGAAGTTCGAGGAATATTGAAGAAAACTCTCATATCGGTCAAAAAGGGAACGAAACGGAACAAACGTTAATTAATGAAAGACGTGGTGTTCTACCATCTCCAGGGGAAACTCAGAATAAAAAAACCAAAAAGGATGTTGCTACAAATTATGAAATCAATAAAATCATCCGGACAATCTTGAAACCAGCCGGGACAATCAAACGCCTTTCTGTGGCCGCAGTCATTGACGGAAATTATGAGTTTGAGAAGCTAAACGATGGAACAACAAAAAGAAAATATATCCCGAGAACTGAACAGGAGTTGAAACAATTTGAAGAAATTGTAAAAAAAGCCATGGGATATAATGAAGACAGGGAGGATCAGATTGCCGTAAGTTCACTTTCATTTTCAGAGATATCCCCAATGGATAATGAGGCTGAAATTGCGCCCGGTAAATTAGATCAAATCCTAGAGATCGTAAAAGACTATAGAAAAACAATCGTTAATCTATTACTGGTTGCTATGGTTTTTATCTTCATCGTAAAACCTTTGCTCAAGAGCATGAAAAACATAACCAAAGAAGCTGTTTTGATAAATGAGGAGCTGGCTGCGGTTTCAGGCGAATATGCTCAGCTTCCGGAATCAAGAGGAATGGATAGGAAGAATCAAGTTGTTGAAATAACACAAAAGAATCCGGAAAAGGCTCAGCAGCTCATTAAAGGATGGATAGGTGAACAGGAATAATAACGATCATGAAACTAAGCACTGATAAATTATCAGGACCGCAGAAGGCTGCAATCCTTTTTCTGACAATGGGAGAGGAGTATTCTACAGCTTTATTTAAAGAATTGGATGAATCAAGCATAAAAAAAATCGGGAAATATATGTCGGAAATAACACATATTCCTTCTGATGTTTTAAGTACGGTAATGAATGAGTTTCTCACTAACTTTAAAGGCGATGGTGATGTGGTCGTATCAGGGGAAGATTTTCTTAAACAGATTGTAAATAAATCTATGGATAAAGAGAGTGCCAGAGAAGTTTTTAAAGTTATTGGTGAAAAAGGCACCAGTAGTCCTTTTAGTGACCTTGCCTATATCCCTGCTGAGAATCTAATCAACATCATCCAAGGGGAGCATCCTCAAACTGTTGCGCTGATTTTGTCTTACCTGCCGTATGAAAAGGCGGCCGAAGTCCTCAAGTCTTTTCCTGAAGAACTCAAAATCGACGTAGCTTTAAGAATCGTCCAAATAGGACAGGTTGATGTCGAAATTGTAAACGAGCTTGATAAAGTAATAAAAAACGAGCTTTCAAAAATAGGAGGAGCTACCAGAAAGTGCGACGGGATAGAGACTCTGGCAAATATTTTAAATCAGGTCGATGGGATCACAGAGGAATCGGTTTTGTCTCATATAGAAAATGAGGACGGCGATTTGGCAGATATGGTAAGACAAAAGATGTTTGTTTTTGAAGATCTTATTCAGATTGAAAACAGACATTTTAGAGATATCCTCCAAAATGTGGACAATCAGCTGCTCATCAAGGCATTGAAGACGACCTCGGACGAAATGAAAGATAAGGTCTTCAGTAACTTGTCAGAAAGAGCTTCAGAAATGCTCAGGGAAGATATGGAAGTCATGGGACCGGTTAAGTTGAGTGAGGTTGAGGAGACCCAGCAAGAGATAATAAAAATAGCAAAGAGGCTTGAATCAGAAGGACGAATAGTTCTGGCTAAGGGCGGCGATGATGTCTTTGTCTAAAAATATAAGAAAATCAAACGGCAAAGAAGAATCATGGCATAAAAATGAAATGGAGTCCTTCGAACCCTATAAGCTTCAAAAACAAGGGGGAAAAAACGAATTTGTATCTATAGACACAGGAGAAGGGGAGGAATCAAATTTTGTTCCCCTTGAAACTTGGGAAAATGCCGGCAGCAAGAAAGAAGAAATCGAAGATAATTTATTGGGAACGCAAGAAAATATTTCCGGCATTGAACAGGAAGCATATGAAAAGAGTTTTGCCCAAGGAGAAAAAGACGGATTTGAATTCGGAGAAAAGAAGGCCATAAAAGTTATAGAAAATATAGAAAATCTTTTCAATGAAATGGCCGGCCTCAAGCATGATGCATTAAAACAGCATGAAAAGGAAATTATAGATCTGATATTTGCTGTTGCTGAAAAAATTGTTCATTACGAAGTGAGATCAAAGGAATCTGTAATAAAAAACGCCATTTTCGATGCACTGAAGCTGGCGGTTGAAAAGAGTAAAGTTGTTTTTAATGTTAATCCGGATGATTACGATTATGTTGAAAAATTAAGGCCGGAACTTTTTAATCAAAACAAGGGGCTGAAATCGATCGTCGTTACTTCCGATCCTGGCGTATCAAGAGGGGGATGCTATTTAGAAACTCCCTACGGGAATATTGATGCGACTATAGAATCGAAGCTGGAAAAAATATATCAATGCTTACAGGAATCCGTTGAGTAACATTTTAAGCCTTTAATGTGAACGGGTTTCGTTTGCTAAACGGCTAAATTGGTAGGGTTAAAAAATAAAAAATGACGAGTTTTAAACCAACAATCAAATGGGATAAATATCAAGAAGCACTTCAATCATGTCAGCCAATTAGAATGGAAGGCAAGATCGTGAAAGTTGCAGGTATTGTAGCACAGGCTAACGGTCCGGGAATGAGCATCGGGAGTCTTTGTTGCATAAAAAGTAATAGCGGTCAAAATATGCAAGCTGAAGTCATCGGGTTCAACGATAAAAAGGTTATTGTGATGCCTTTTGGAGAAATGCGTGGAATAGAACCTGGAAGCCGGATTGTCGATATAAATAAAAGCCCGACAATTAAAGTCGGAGAGGCATATTTAAGCAGGGTTGTAGACGGCCTTGGACATCCCATTGATGGTAAAGGAGCAATACAGGCAGAAGCTGATTATCCAATCTATGGGAATGTCATCAATCCTTTAAAAAGGGAAATTATCAATGAGGTGGTCGATGTGGGTGTATGTTCTATAAATGCCATGCATACACTGGGGAAAGGTCAGCGGATTGCCATTATGGCGGGTTCAGGTGTTGGGAAAAGTGTATTGATGGGTATGATCGCTCGACACACGGTTGCTGACGTCATAGTAATTGCCCTTATTGGCGAGCGGGGAAGAGAAGTTAGAGAATTTATTGAACGAAATCTTGGTGAAGAAGGACTTAAAAAATCAGTTGTTGTTGCAGCAACATCAGATTCTCCTGCTCTGGCCAGGATAAGAGGCGCTCATCTTGCAACCACCATAGCAGAATATTTCAGAGACAAGGGATTGGATGTTGTCCTGATTATGGATTCAATCACACGATTTGCCATGTCATTAAGAGAGGTTGGCTTGGCAGCCGGAGAACCACCTTCAGCAAAAGGCTATACGCCAAGTGTTTTTATACAAATACCAAAGCTTTTGGAAAGGGCCGGAACTGTAGAAACAAAGGGTAGTATTACGGGAATCTATACGGTGTTGGTTGAAGGAGATGATATGAACGAACCCATAGCTGATTCTGTTCGTTCCATCGTAGATGGCCATATTATAATGTCGCGGGACCTTGCCCATAAAGGGCATTATCCTGCTATAGATGTTTTAAGCAGTATTAGCAGGGTGATGCATGAAATTGTTGGGGATGATCATTTGAATATGGCAAGAAAACTTGTCAGGGTGCTTGCAACCTATAGAGAGGCGGAAGATTTAATCAATATCGGGGCTTATGTTGACGGCACCGATCCACAGATAGATTTCGCTAAAAAGATGATCCATAAGATCAATTCTTTTCTTCAGCAGGATATTAATCAGAGTATAACTTTTAAAGAAAGCATTGCCCGTTTGAAGGAAGTGTTGACGGAATAATAGAGGTTGAACGATGAAGCCTTACTCTTTTCGGCTTAACAAGATACTCGATTATAGAAAATACCTGAGAAAAAGGGCTCAAATCGATGTGTTTTATGCCAGGAATGAATGTCAGAAAAGGGAAAAAGAACTTCTTGAATTGGTCGAACAAAGGGCAGAAATATCAGAAGAATGCAGTGAAGAAGAGACAAAGGGTATGTGTGTTCCCGTGTATCAAATATTTCAAGCTTTTATGCAAAAAATAGATTACGATCTTAAAGAGGCTCATCTTAAACTCAACGAGGAAAAAGAAAAAGTGATAGTGAAAGAAGCGATATTAAAACAAGCATCCATAAAGAAAAAGACTTTGGAAACTCTGAAGGAGTTACAGTATAAAAAATATATGGAAACCCTGGGAAGAGAGGAACAAAAAATATTAGATGAAATCGTTATAACCGGAAAGGGTCGAAGCGTATGAAGACGCGAGTACAGATTCTATTGGCCTTGCTGATTGTCGTAAAGATAGTGCTGGGTTCTATTTTTATGTATCAGGCGGGCGTGTTTCCATTGTTTGGAAATTCGGAAGCCTTCGCCGCAGAACAAAAAAAAGATGCTGAAAAAGCAGAATTGAAAAATGAAAAAATCGAGGCAAAGGCAGAAGAGACAATTGATCTGAAATTTATCATTCAACAAAAAGCTGAATTTGAAAAAGAAGAAAAACGAATTGCAAAAAAAAAGGTAGAACTTTTAGCCATTCAAGATGACATAAATAAGAAAATAGCGACGCTCACAAAAATAAGGAATGAAATTAGAGCTGAACAGGACAAAAAAACGGCGGAAGAGGAAAGGCAGTTCAAACATCTTATTAAGGTTTATTCGGCCATGAAGCCTCAGAATGCAGCGGATCTGATTGAAACGCTGGACATAAAGTTGGCGATAAAGTTACTTTCGAAAATGAAAGGGGATGATGTCGGAAAAATACTGTCGTTTGTAAAGATTGAGAAAGCCGCTAAAATAAGCGAAGGGCTTGTCAATCGAGACTAAAAGAACCGCATATATTAAAGGTGCCATTAAATATAGATATCTATAAATGATCCCTTTTCCCGGAACCCATTCGATTCTACCTCCGACATATTATTAAGAATTGTGGGGTTTGGGTGATTTTGAGGGGAGATTGGTGCTATGAATTCATTTTGTAGAGCCTTCTCCCTGGGCAAGGGAACCAAGACTAACGGCCAATTATTTGCAACTTCCATATTCATCATTACCCTTATTTTATTTTCATTGTTAAATTCCCTATATTAAAAATATACAAAAATCAAGATATTTCTTCGAGAGCCCCAGGTAGTGCCTGAATGAAAACCGTCTTTTTCGCCAATATCTGCGTCTGTCCTCCGAAATGCGGCGCCGATTTCTCTGGGGTCAAACTCAAATTATAATCCTCGAAATACTATATGCATGGATGCCTGTCCCGATGGGTTTTTCATCGGGATGGTTAAAATTTTCGTCTTCACCCGCTCAAAATCCGAGATCTTTGACTTGATTTTTGCGAAAAATTATAGTTTTTTTTCGGGCACTAAGTCGGCAATATTTTCCTTTTACATTCTTTAGAGCGGGTAAAATATGTCCTTGTTGCGTTTGAAAGTCTTTGTCTTGTACCCTACCTAAACTTTTTAATCATCTGTATTTACACAATATAAAAATTAACTTCGAAATTTGGTACACCCTTTGCTTTTGAATATTGAAAAATCGAAAAAGTATTAAGGTTAAAATTAATGACGAACCCAATGATTCACAACTTGATGTCTTCACTTCTCAACGGCAAAACATCCGGAAATGTCAAACTTTTGAAATCGGGAAAAGAGAACAGGCATTTTTTGTCCGATATGCTAAAAGCCCTTCACACTTCTAAAAACGGCGCTTTTCATATGCCTGATGAACCGGGAAAAATGGGCGCAACGTCTAATAACAAGGGATATAAATATTATCTTGATTCTTTCAAAAAAGGACTTCTATCTCATGGAAAACCACTGAACAAGACCTTTTTAAAAGAAAAGGACCTTCCGCTAATAAAAACATTTCTTTTACAGTCCGGTTTTTCACATGAAAAAGTGGAACGGTTTTTAAAGGATCTAAAGGGCAATAATTCCAATGGAGAATTTAATCTTTCACAAATCTTTCTTAAGATGACCGAGCTTGGGGCGACAAAAAGTAAAGAACATCAGAATGAGACAGTTGCACCAGACACCGTTCCTTATATTGAATCGATATTGAGAGATTTTAATTTGACACCTAAAGAACTGGATAGCGTCTTCAGTAAAGCAAGGATTGAAGGTGGGGGGCTGGATCTTCATAAATTAGTGGAAAAGTTAAAAGAGATTCAAGGCCGAAGACCTTTAGCGAATAAGACTGTCGTCGATCAGAAATTGTCCCGGAAGATTTCGGACAAAATGGAAATGATCGGTATGCATATGCCTAAACAAGGAAAAACCGATCAGATCTCCTTGGAAGATTTTATAGCGTCACTGGAGCAGATTACAGAAAAAGTTGGCAAGGAAAAGAAGGTATCGTCTGATATAAAAAATACACTGGGTAAAATTCTTGAACGGGTTGAACTCACAGAACAAAAACCTGCATCCGTATCTTCTGTAAAACTTTCTTCCAATTATAATTTTACGGAGTCATTGTTAAAAGAAAAGATAAACAAAAAAGGCCATCATGCGTTTAATGAAAAAAAGACATCTTCCTTAGAAAAAAGCAAATCAGGTAAAAATGAATACATATCGTCGTTTCTCAAGCAAAAAAATGTCAAAGTCATGAATCACGTTGGGCCCAATGCAGACGCTTCGAATCGTTCTGGAAAAGCCGATTTGCTTTCGAATTTGAATAAGCAAACAGGATTAATAAATCCGGTCAAAGAAGAAGGTTATCGTGTCGATACGGAAGCAGGACTAATCAGTGTCCCAAAAAACACCGAGGCTTTCAACTTTACAAATACGCTTAAAACAGTTGAACATGGGGAAAAGTCTTTTAGGGGCTATCTCCCTGCTTCTCTCGTTGATCAGGTAGGAAAACAGATATCCAGGTCTATTCTCAGGGGGGATCAGGTGGTGACATTACAACTGAAACCTTCTGGTCTGGGAACGGTTAGAATAAAAATGGATATTAAAGATTATACATTAAGGCTCAGTATGACTGCCGAGCATCATTCAGTCAAGGAATTATTGCTGAATAATGTTCACGAACTCAAAGATGCCCTAGTTCAACACGGCGTAAAACTTGAGAAAGTAGATGTTCAGATCAACTATAATTTCGGTCAATCACTGAATGCTTCAAAAGAAGGGACGGATTCCGGACACAGGTGGAGGCAGGATTTCAATGGAGAGGAATTCCATTCAGATAATCATACCGAAGGTCCACATGGAAGACATCGGAAAATTATGTCGGGAAATAATTTGTTAGATTTGGTGGCTTAGTGAAAAGAAGGGAGGAAAAGATCAATGTCAATAGAAGCAGTTAATACAGGTTATGGCGCATCATCTGTCAGCAATGAAAAGACATCTTCCAGTTCTAATACCGAGGAACTTGGCATGGATCAGTTTCTCAAGCTGTTTATCGCTCAGATTCAGCATCAAGATCCTCTGAGTCCTCTCGACAGTGCGGAATTTACCGCCCAATTGGCACAGTTTACCAGCGTTGAACAGCTGTATGGAATGAACAGCAGGCTGGCAGATATTGAAGAAGCACTTAATGGCCAGAGCGAACAACGCGATGATTTGGGATTTATCGGTAAAACGGTTAAGGCGGACGACAATACAATGCGTGTTGATAATGGAACGGTTCAATCCGGTTCTTACACCATCGATGGAAGCGGGTATGTAACCATTGACGTTTATGACAGTCAGGGCCTAATTGTCAGGACATTCTATGAAGGCTTGGAGGACAAAGGAGAACATGACGTGAACTGGGACGGAAGGGATGATACAGGAAAGTTCGTTGGAGACGGAACCTATACGTTTGAGATAACCGCCAGAGATGAAAATGGTCTTTATATTCCTTCCAACACCTATATATCCGGGGAAGTTACAGGCATTACATATCAAAATGGTCAGTCTTATTTAATGATCGGAGACAGAATAATCAGTAGCAGTGACAATATTATCGAAGTCAGTCAAACAACAGCAAATAACTAAGGAGGGAAATAAAATGTCTTTATCAAGTTCACTTTTTTCAGGGATTAGCGGTCTGAGCACCCTTGGCAATGCAATGCAGATTATCGGAGACAACATTGCAAACGTCAATACAGTGGGTTTCAAGAGCAGCAGCTTTGCCTTTCAGGATCTTTTGAGCCAATCCGTTGCTACCCTTTCCGGAACATCCCAAGTGGGAAGGGGAACGGCCCTCGGAGATATTCAAGCATCTTTTGCGCAGGGCTCCTTTGAATCCACGGGCAACACCACGGATCTGGCCGTTGGTGGGGATGGTTTTTTTGTGTTAAATGAACAGGGCACAGAAAATTTATATTACTCAAGGGCCGGAAATTTCAATTTTAATGAGAGCGGCTATATGACAAACCCCGAAGGCTATGTCGTCCAGGGATGGCAGCTCGATAGCAACGGAAGCGATATCGGTTCAATCACCGATATCGTTATGACTTCCTTTACCTCGCCGCCTCAACCGAGCGATAACGTAGAAGTTATTGTCAACCTGGATTCTCAGGGAACCAATAATTCACTAGGAGCGGATGATGCCTTATCGACTTCCTGGATCGCTACAAATACGCCACCGTTGGCTGATACCGCCTATGAATATCAGACAACTATCCGTGCATACGATTCTTTGGGAAGTACACACGATGTTACACTTTATTTTGATAAGGCGGACACTCCATCGTCTTATGAATTTATTGTTACCTGCAATCCGGCTGAAGATTATAGAACCGGAGTCGTTCAGGGAACTAGCACCTGGGCGGGATTGCTGGCAAGGGGCTTGATCAATTTTGACAGTTCCGGATCAATGACCGGTAACGCTATAGAGATGTGGAATGTTGATCCTGCCGATGGAAGTTCTTCTACCGCAACAGGAGATAATCTGGTTTTAGGATCGACGACGGATATGTCAAACGGCTACTTCACATTTTCACCTGCCTTTCTTTCAGGGGGCAGCCCACAGACCATCGAACTTAATTTAGGGACACGCTATAACGGCACTGACTGGGTCAACAGCTCCCTTTCCAGCACTCAGTATGCCAGTGGTTCAACCACTACTTTTCAGTCTGCAAATGGATATGGCGCCGGAGATCTTGAAGGGGTTAATGTGGATGTGGACGGTATCATCACCGGGAGCTATTCCAATGGCCAGTTGATTCCTTTGTACCGGGTGGGCCTGGCAAAATTTCAAAATACCCAGGGGCTGTTTAAAGAGGGTGGGAACCTCTACAGTGAAACCAGACAAAGCGGCAGTGCAATTACCAACAAACCCGGAACCAACGGACTGGGGAGCATCGCACCCAATGCACTGGAGCAATCGAACGTGGATATTGCAAATGAGCTTGTAAAAATGATCACCACCCAAAGGGGATTTCAGGCAAATTCAAAAATTATTACCGTAACGGATCAGATGCTTGCGGAACTCATCAATATCAAAAGGTAATATTTAAAGGATCATCTCCAAAAGAGTTGATGATCCTAAAAGGGTTCAAGCTTGAATCCTTGGACCCTCTTCTCCAACTAAATTGGAGAAGAACCATATTTAATAATCCGTTGGCCTGTTGAGCCGGTTATGCGTTGTTAGCGATTAACAGGTTTTTCAGGCCAACGGTTACTCTTCACAGATCGGAATTCCCGCTTTCCCATATCAGGTCAAGTAAGTGTTCACTAGGTGTGCTCCCCCGCTTCACTCTGGTGTCTACGTGTCTGGTTATTTCAATGACTTAGCAGCGGTGGCATTCCTGCCCCCTCCGCGTTCTCCCGCGAAAAGCATGCGGGAGCCGCGGTTTCCCCCACTGCTAAGTCATTGAAATAACAAAGCCACTCCGCCAATATCGTTACACGGGGAAGCACACCCCGTGAACACTTACCAAGTCAAATGGGTCAACCTCGTTCCTTTGTATTGGTTTAATCCCTTGAAACAAATCGATTTCAAATGAGCTTCAGGCATAAACAATTGACGATTGAATATTTAAGGAATTATTCTAATTTATTAATGAAAAAACAGAGCAGATCTCGGCTAAATACAAGCAAAAACAATTAGTTAACTGGGCAGGGCGATGTTGCAAATCTTCGATCTTCAATCTTCAATTGTCATTTTTCAATTTGGTTTAAGTTTTATCCGCCTTTGGCGTGATCTTTCAGCAAAAATTGAATTATACCTGAAGCGGTAATGTTTTCTAAAGGCTAAAGTGTTGCGTTCCTTTTATAGAGGTAAATGTCAAGATTTTGACGTCTGCCTCAATCCTTGACGCAACTTAACCCAAAGAGCCTTCTTGAACGAAATTCAAATATTCATATCTATCTGTAATATCGTCATAAATTTCCTCTCATAAAAAATAATTCCTTCAAAAATCGATATGGCATAAAGGTTGCTGTATATTCAGAAAAAGAGTTATTTTTCAAAACAATTATTAGAAAAAAATTAGGAGTTTTTATGGACATTGCAACCGTCCTAGGTATTGTCTCGGCTTTTGGACTTGTATTTACCGCCATCTTTATGGGCGGCGGACTCAACATTTTTATCAATGTACCCGCATTAATGATTGTGGTGGGCGGAACTATCGGCGTAACGTTGATCGCTTATCCCTTAAAAGAAGTTCTTGGTGTTTTAAAAGTGGTACAAAAAGCACTTTTTAGTAAAAATATATCTATCGACGAACTCATTGAAAGATTTACAGGGTTTGCAACCAAAACTCGCAAAGAGGGCATCCTTGCTTTAGAAAGCGAACTAAAGGACGTTACGGATGATTTTTTAAAAAAAGGGGTACAGCTCTCTATCGACGGATTGGAGC
>Ga0316194_10001898_pt1 | contig 14561 bp, 15 predicted proteins | sample CroRivsedime1_MG_FD_204936 | JGI IMG/M metagenome (GOLD analysis project Ga0316194, IMG submission 204936) | Coastal sediment microbial communities from Maine, United States - Cross River sediment 1 | ecosystem: Environmental > Aquatic > Marine > Coastal > Sediment | place: USA: Maine...
CGACCGGCGACGACGACGTTGTCGGAATCGTGCAAACGAATGGTAAGCGGCTTTCGGTGTGACATTTTATCTTCCTCTCATGGTTTCTGTGCGGCCAGCGCACGAATCGATCCGGTGGTAATACCGCCGTCTACCAGAATCGTCTGTCCGGTAACATATTCAGCGGCATCAGAGGCCAAAAAAACCACGGCACCATCAAGATCCTTCGGAGCGCCCGGCCTTTTCAAGGGGATCCGATCGACCAGGTAATCGACCCAGGCTTCGTCTTCGTACAGTACACGGGTCTGGGCCGTTTTAAACCATCCCGGGGCCAAGCAATTGACCGTGATCCCGAATTTTCCCCAGTCATCCGCCAAAGCCATGGTCAGCTGTTTAACGCCCCCCCGGCTGGCGCAATAGGGCGCCAGCCCTGCAAAGCCGAACACGCTGGTCACCGAACCGATGTTGATGATTTTGCCGTACCGGCGTGGAATCATTTTTTTGGCCACTGCCTGGGCGACAAAAAACGTGCCACGCAAATTGGTATCCAAAACCAGATTCCAATCATCCCAGGTTACCTCAACGCTGGGTTTGCGAACATTACATCCGGCATTGTTTACCAGGATCTCGATCTGACCATAATGGCGCCAGGCCTCTCCCACCATTTTTTGAATACTGTCAAAATCACGAACATCTAGCTGCAATGGCAGAGCGTGGCGACCCATGGATTCAATCTCTTTTTGAAACGGGGCCAATGTTTCGAGACTGCGACTGGTAATCACCAGATCGGCACCCGCAGTTGCAAGGGCTCGTCCAAAATACTGACCGAGTCCCCGGCTGGCTCCGGTAACAATAGCCACTTTCCCTGAAAGGTCAAATAAGTTGTCACTCATGTTTGCCTCTTAATGGGTTCTAAGGTTCAAGGTTCTGGGTTCACTGTTAAGTATTATCCTATTTAGTACCTATTTATTGAAATCACATCATGTTTGCACGTGACTTATGCCATAGCCAGATTGAATATTTTAGCCTCCGGCTCGTAGATCCTACGGCTCGGAGAGGAATGCTATCGATTTAAATAGAAAAGATAGAGCGAAGCCTCCCCTCCGGCCTGTAAGCCCATGAAGCCTACGGGCTGGAAGCGGGCTCGTAGGAGTTGTACGCCTACGCCTCGGAGAGCGATACAACAAATCTTCAATCATCAATATTCAATTCCCCGATAAATCGGGATTTACGCTTCGCTACAACCGGCTTGTCCGGGTTAGGGTTCAAGAATTACTTTAAGCAACCCCTTCTCATTACGGTAAAGCCGTTCGAACCACTTAGCACCCTCTGCAAGCGGAGAAACAGCAGTAATAAACGGATCAACCTTTACCGTGCCTGCGGCAATCATATCCAGGCAGGCGGGATATTCCCCCCGGGAGGCGCAGGAACCGTTCAGGGTGACTTCTCCGGTGACAACGGTTTGCAGCGGAAGATTAATATCAGATGATAAATTTCCGATCAAAGTCAAATCGCCGCCTTTGCGCAAACTGCCAATGGCTGTCTTAAATGACGCATCAATTCCGACGGCATCAAAGGCCACATCGGCCCCTCTTTGTGCCGTCATTTTTTTTATTCGGGAGATCACATCATCTCTGCCTGGATTCAGACCGATATCAGCGCCAAGCTGGCAGGCCAGCTTGAGTTTATCCGGTTTCAAATCAACAGCGATAATTTGTTGACATCCCCCAGCCCGCAGTATTTGAATCACCAACAATCCGATGATACCGGCACCTACAACGACGGCTGTATCAGCAGGAGTAGGTGAGGAGTGCGACACCGCATGGTAGGCTACGGAGCAGGGTTCCACCATGGCGCCTTGTGTAAAACTGACTTTTTCAGGCAGCGGATAGACAATATGCTGTGGAACCAAGACCAATTCAGCAAAAGCGCCGTTTTGGCGGTATTCATCACACGAGACCCCCAGCACACGACGATGATTGCACAGATTGATGTCCCCTCTACGACAGTAAAAACAGGTGCCGCAATATACGGTGGAGTCAAAAGTCACCCGCTCGCCCGGCTGGATGGTTTTAACCTCTGATCCCGCCTCGGCGATAACCCCTGAGGCTTCATGACCCATGATCAAGGGAGGGATGCGCCTGCCGGTGCAGCCGTCCATACCGTGCACGTCGCTGCCGCAAATGCCGCAGGCCTTCACCCTGACCATGACGTCATTCGTTCCTAAAACCGGTTCAGGAACGTCTTTGTAGACGAAACGGTTGTATTCTTCTAATACCAACGCTTTCAAAATCAAGCCCCATAGTTATTCTATCATTGAAAATCTAATCCGTCGGATCTATCCAAAAATGAGGCCGCTAAATTCAGGGCTCCTGATCTCAATCGGGAGAACTACCCGGGAGGCTCCGATATCTAAAGACCCTGATAAATTTCTAGAATAAATAAGCGTAAATTCAAGATGCACAAAGCTCATCAAAAATAAATTTCAGAACTATTTGGCAAAGTTCAGTACTGTTGAAGCGATCACTGACAATTCTGTTGTATCAGATTTTACGACACATCAGTAGTTTTGAAATTTGTAAGTTGAATTATCAAAAAAAACCATATAAGAATATTATCCGGTTAACGCAAGAAAAAAACCCCACTTTCCAGGGAAATGTCAAAGTCAACTCTAACTTATTCAGATAGAGGTAATTTAACTTACCGGATAGGGCACTGAAATCCCAAATCGCAATACTCAAATTACAAACAATATCAAAAATACAAATTCGAATGATCAAAGCATTACAATCACGTATTGGATGTCTCGCTGTATTTTTTCTGTTTTGAATTTTGAATTTCGGTGATTGGTATTTATTTGAGATTTGTTTTTTGGTATTTGGAATTTTCAATATTGTTATAAGTGAGTTACTCTATTTATTCCAAACAATTAACTGTTTAATGACGTGGCCCTGCCGCCGGTACAGCAGATCCATCATGGAAAAGGAGAACCCAATTTATGAAATACCCCAGAATGGTTCCCATAAAACAGCATTTCAATACCAGCCCCATTCAGGATATTCCGGCAATGGTCCGTAGTGAGGTTGCCGGGATTCAACCCCATAAAATCATCGCAAAGGGGAATACCGTGGCAATTACGGCCGGTAGCCGCGGCATCGCAAATTTGGCCGTAATTATAGCTGAAATTGTCAAGGAACTGAAAAAAGTCGGCGCCAAACCCTTTATCATACCGGCTATGGGAAGTCACGGCGGTGCAACTCCCGAAGGCCAGAAAAAAATTCTGGAACATTACGGAATCACAAAAAAGACCATGGGCGTGCCCGTTAAATCATCGTTAAGCGTCGTTCAGGTGGGGTCCACATCGGAGGGTATTCCTGTATTTCTGGACCGCAATGCTTCCAAAGCCGATCATATCGTCGTGGTCAACCGGGTAAAACCCCACACGGATTTCAAGGGCAAATTTGAAAGCGGCTTGATGAAGATGATGGCCATCGGATTGGGCAAGCAAAAAGGTGCGGACCATTATCATAAAGTCATCGTCCGACGGGGTCATTATCCGGTGTTTTTGTCGGTGGCCAGAGAAATACTGCAACGCTGCCCGGTCGCCTTTGGTGTGGCCATCGTGGAAAACCAACGGGATGAGACTCAAATCATTCGTGCCGTGCCGGCCGCTGATATTGAAGCCACAGAACACCAACTGCTGAGAAAAGCCAAGCGACTGTTTCCAAAGATCCCGCTAAATCCGATTGACCTGCTCATCGTCGACCGTATGGGCAAGGAAATCAGCGGCACGGGTATGGACCAGAATGTCATCGGCCGCAGCGCGATTCCCTACCATCACCCTTCGATTAAAAACAACATCATGCGCGTGTTTGTGCGCGATTTAACGTCCGACTCCGGAGGCAATGCCACGGCCATCGGCAATGCAGACTTCACCACCAAACGTCTGGTAGATAAAATTGACCTCCGGGCGACCTATATGAACGCCATGACATCTTCTTGCCCGGAAGCCGTAAGAATTCCGCCCTATTACGACAGCGACCGGGAGGCTATTACGGCCGCGCTGAACACCATCGGTCCGGTAGAATCCCAAAACGCCAGAATCGTCCATATCTTGGACACCCTCAGGCTTGAGGAGATGTATGTCTCTGAGGCCATGCTTCCGGACGTCGAAATAAAGAAGGGCCTCAGCGTCAATGGCGCACCCGGCCCGATGAAGTTTGACGGCAAAGGGAATCTGGTTTCCAAGTTCTGAAACCACAATTTCGCAAAATTTGCAGTTTAAGCCTTTTATTAAACAGCGTGGAACTATTAAAAACCTTGAGAGGGTCCAATTCCATGAAGTTCAAAGATAAAGTCGTTTTGGTGACCGGCGGTGCGACCGGAATCGGCCGGGCCATGTGCCTCCAATTTGCCCGTGAAGGGGCGGCCGTGATTGTCAACTATTCAAAGTCAAAAGAGCGTGCCAAAGAAGTCGTTGATTTGATTGACGCCATGGGTGGGCAGGCGGCTGAGATCCAGGCCGATGTTTCCCGTGATCGTCAGGCGCGGCAGTTGATTGATAAAGCAGTTGCACGTTTCAATCGCCTGGATATACTGATCAATAATGCCGGTTGGACACGTTTCATCCCTCACGACGAGTTGGAGGAGCTCAGCGAGGAAATTTTGGAAAACACCTGGTCGGTCACCGTCAAGGCCCCGATTTACTGCACCCGGGCGGCAGTCCCCCATCTCAGAAAAAACGGCGCCGGCGCTGTTATCAACATTACATCTTCGGCGGCCTACACCGCCATGGGAAGTTCCATCATTTACTGTGCCGCCAAAGCCGCCCTTGCGTCCATTACCAAATCCCTGGCCCGGACATTGGCCCCGGAGATCCGGGTGAATGCCATTGCACCCGGTTTTGTCGATACGGGTTTTGTGAATTGGACGCCGGAAGTGCTCGAGCAATTGCAAAGAAAAACTCGCCTCGGCCGTTCCATAGTTGCCGAAGACATCGCTGATGCCGCCGTGTTCCTGGCAGCCGATGCCAATGCCTCAACGGGACAAACAATTTTAGTCGATGGGGGGGTCGTTGCTCTGGGACCGAATGCGTAAAATAAATTATCTCCTGATCCAAATTATTTCCTTCGGTAAATAAAAGACAAAACAAACTAAGCCCATACGGTACCTTTTTAAACCCACGATATCGGCCGTTCTGGAACATCTGTAACTGGCGGCTGCAGGATTGATAAACAGCTCATTTTACTCCTTGGGACCGATACTGGGTCTGGAAACAGGCCTTCAGGTCTACCAGGTTTCCTGGTTTATGAGTATCACCGTCTGGGCTGGGCTTCTTTTCCAATGGCCCGTCGGGCTGCTATCTGATCGCCTCAATCGACTTACAGTTTTATCGGCGCTGGGGTTTCTCGCCATGCTCGTGAGCATCTGCATCGCAATGTTCGGCTCCTCAAGCCTGGGTATCTTATTGTTTCTGACAGGATGTTTCGGGGTGGTGTTCACCATTTACCCGGTAGCCATGGCACGTGCCCAGGACAACATTAAAAAAGAAGATATATTTCCGGTCAGCGCCGCCTTGATTCTTTTTTTTGGACTGGGTGCCTGTATTGGACCGGTAATCGCGTCTACGGTTATATCAAAGACCGGTCCATGGGGACTCTATCACTTCACCGCCGTATGCGGCGGGGTTTTAGGTGGGGCTGCAGGCATCTATCGGAAAAAACTGGCGGGTAAGGTTGTAGATCAGGGCCCGTTCTTCCCAATGCCTAAAACCTCGCCGATGGTCGGGGTCCTTGACCCTCGCAGTAATCCAGAGGGCTATTCCCATGACGGGAAGACCAATGAATGATAGGACGCAAATTCAAATGATTTAACGGTAGCTTTTATTTTGCACGCTATACGCGTTGCTTTAGAGACTTGCCTGATCATTATCCTAACGTTTTCTGCAAGTTAAGATAATCGTACAATGTTGCAAATGAAAATTTGGAACTGCAAATCCACAGTTTTTTACCAGTGTTAAGAGAATAACATAAAAGCAATCCACAATTCAGCAAAAGCGTGGGTTGCGTAGCCGAGCATATACATACCGAAAGTACAAGGTACGCATTGAATCCAACAAGAACAGAGGTAATCTGAGCGAAATGAAGCTAAAAAAAATTATAAATGTAGTAGGCGCCCATGCAGAAGGCGAACTTAACGAGGTCATTACCGGTGGGATCATAGATGTTCCGGGGGTAACGATGTTTGAGAAAAAATGTTATCTCGAAACAAAAGGGGATGAGTTGCGTCGGTTCCTCCTATAACAGCTTTTCATCAATATGTTATCGATCCGGGTGATCCTTTTCCTACGGGCTACCTACTAAGTGATACATGGCCAACCTATCAGGACTAAAACGAGTCTGCAGTTCAACCGCATTGCGATATCAGAAAGGAGGGAAAATATGGAGTTAACAAACAAAACCGCGGTTATCACCGGAGCCAGCAGCGGTATCGGCGCTGCGGTTGCACGCAATTTAAATCAAGCCGGCGTTAGTCTCGTTCTCACGGGCCGCAGAGAAGATCGTCTTGTTGAACTAAAAAGAGAATTGACCGGTACCGAAATTCTGCCGGGAGACATCACCAACCCCGCTTTGCCGGACAACCTGATTCAAATGGCGTTGCAAAGTTTTGGGCACTGCGACATCGTCTTCAATAATGCCGGTACGGTCGTCATGGGAACCATTGAAGACATCGATATCGACGAAGTTTGCAATATGGTCAGAGTCAACGTCGAAGCGGCATATCGTATGGCTTATGTCGCGTTAAAACATTTCAAATCCGCAAGTTCAGGATTCCTTTTGAACACCTCCAGCATTGTTGGAACAAAAGTCCGTCCCACCGGCGGAGCCTATGCCGGCACAAAGCATGCCATTGAAGCCTTGACGGAAGGATTCCGCATGGAACTGGCCAAAACAAACATCGCCGTGGCCTGTATCGAACCGGGGCTGGTTCAAACCGAGATCTTCAGAGACTGGGATGAATTTCCCGCAGCTCAATTCGACATCCCCAATCCCCTGCAACCCGAAGATATTGCCCGTGTGGTTCGCTTCATTTTAGAACAGCCGGATCATGTCCGCATACCTCGCGTATTGGCAATACCTGCAGATCAGGAGCTGTAATTATAAGACAGGAGGCATCCATGCAACGTGCAGGAAAAAAGGCAGCTTTACTGGTTCTATTTTTCTTCATCCTTATCGCCCCGGCAACGGCATCCGGCAAAGGCACGAAATCCGGCGCTGACGGCGGTATTTTTCTATCGCGATACCAGGAACAATATCAAAATGCGTTTCATATCCTGATCCCCAAGGGCTGGAAAGCAGAAGGCGGCATGATGCCCAGCGGTGTGCAGTGGAACGTGGTGGATCTGGTTGAAAACAACATTCGCTTCAGGGTCACCAGCCCGGACGGTAAATCCTTTTTCGGCTGGTACCCGCGCTTTTATTTTCAGGATCCCCAGGCCATCATACAGTCCAGTGGGGGCATGCTGCAGCCGCAAATCGGGCAGGTTTTGAACGGTTGTTGGATTTACCCCTATCTGGATGTCGCCCAATATGTGCAGTACATTGTATTTCAGCAGTTCGGCCTCAATGAATTCCAAAACCCGCGCTTAATCGGCAATGTCGTAAAAGACGCTGCCCTAAAACCCTGGGTGCCCAAACTGGCAACACGTTCGGACTATGGGTATGTTAACTTTGAATGCATGATCGGGGGCACTCCCATGTTCGGACGGGTCTATACCATTAATTATGATCTACAAGGTGCGGTCTGGTCGACGGTCGGCACCTTCGGCTGGCTGGCGCCCAAATCCCGCTGGAAGCAGGATGAACGGATCATGGAAATGTGCATCAGGTCGTTCAGACTGAATCCCAGGTGGGTCCAGCGCGCTTCGGCAGCCACTCGCCAGAGAGCCCGGGGATACAACCAGGTCATTCAGCAAATGAACCGGATCGACGCTGAAATCAACCAGCTGCAAAGCCGGACGCGCAGCGACATGCAGGAGGAGTTTTACAAGGTGATCACCGACCAGATCGAAACCTTCGATCCCGAGTCGGGAAAATCAAAGTATCTGCCGATGTACAACCATGCCTACACCGACGGTCAAGGAAATTATTTCCTGCGCGATTACGATGACGGGACACTGCCCTTTGAGAATGCAACGGAATGGCGACAGCTGAAGGTCATAAATCGCAATGAGGCGAACTAACGGGAATAGATATAAGCGCCGCCGCTGGCCGCGAGCGTCCAGTCTGATCGAAAAAGAAACTTTAATGTTTCATAAGAGCGCGGCCATCATGCTGTCATCGCCGGATTGCAGGTAAAAAGAAACGCATAACCTCTTTTAGTTTATATATTTCAGATATCGTTGATTGGTTGATTAGTTGATTGGTTAAGTGGTTGTAAATATAAATTTATCCCATATATGCAAAATAACTGGACACTTCATGTTTCAACAATCGTACCATTCTGAAATTATGACTATAATTTCCCTAATCAACCATTCAACCAGTAAACTATTCAACCAAGTCTGTATCTACAATTCCATCAACTTTCTCAAATCAATTAATTTTAATTGTAATTAATCAGATTATTATGTATGTGTTTTTCGGGTTGAGGAAAAATTTTAACAACTACGCTGAATTGAAATGGGGACAATTCAATTAAAAAAGGAGGCAAAAAATGCGACGTTATTTAAGTAGGATGTTAATCGGCATACTGGCAGCGACATTAATCATCTTCTTGGCTGCGCCAGCGTCATTTGCAGAGGATGAAATTCTGATTGGAGGGGCCCTTAGTCTTACCGGTGTCCAGGCACCATTGGATGAACCGGGTCTGAAAGGCGCACAGGTAGCAGTTAAATACCTCAATGAACATGGCGGTATCCTGGGGAAAAAGGTTAAATTCGTTAATATTGATGGCAAAAGCGATCCTGTCACCGTGGGTAACGCGGCCGTGCAGCTAATTGATCAAGGGGCCAAGCTCATGGTGGCACCCTGCGACTTCGATTTTGGCGGTCCAGCCAGCCGCGAAGCCCAAAAAGTCGGTATCGTCGGTATTTCCACCTGTGCCTCGGATCCATTGTATAGCTCCTGGTCTCTTGGTGACAAACAGTTTACATTATCCATGTGGAACACCACGATGGGGGCTGCCGGCGCAGAATATGCGTTTAAAGAACGCGGCTGGAAAACTGCCTACGTCGTTACCGATCAGTTTATTGCGTATACCAAAAGTCTGAGCAAATATTTTTTAGCCCATTTTAAGGCAATCGGCGGTACGGTGCTGGCCGAAGAAACGTACACCCAGGGTGACCAAGACTTTTCGGCCCAGTTATCTCGCCTGAAAGCCATAAAACCCCAGCCGGATGTGATTTTCATTTCTTCATATATGCCGGATCTGGGCACAATTATACGGTCAATCCGTGAAGTTGGCATCACCTCACCGATCATGGGGGGCGATTCTTACGACGATCCGGGTTTGTTCGAGGCGCTGGGTCCAAAGTTCGGCAGTGACCTGTATTTTGTTACCCATACCTGGATGGGTCCCGAAGCTCATCCGGACATGGGAAGTTTTATCGAAGCCTACAAAGCCTACCATGGAAGCCCGCCTGACACGTCATTTGTCGCCACGGGATGGGATACCATTATGCTGATGGCGCAGGCAGCCGAGAAAGCCGGCTCTTTTGACGGCGCTGCGATTGCCAAGGCGCTCGAGAACAATGAATATAATCTATTAACCGGCAAGTTGTCCTACCGTTCGGCCAAAGAGGGTCATGCCCCGGACAAGGCCGCCGTGCTGGTTAGTCTAACGGAGGGCAAGCCGGCCTTTGTTGGGTGGCGTCAACCCCAAAATCCACCAGCTCCCTAAAGACAACTTAATTAAAAAGAAATTAACGGCTCTATAGCCAAAAGAAAGTAATCCATCGTGGTAGCTTTCAATTTCAATTAATTTCGGAGTATCCCCCTTCGTCGTACTGACGTGTGACTTCGGCGCGACAAGTTGGAGTACTGGAGTATTGGAGTAATGACGAAAGGATTGATGTCTTTTTATTCAACGCTCCAGTACTCTCTCCGATCCGTAGGCTCTACGAGCCGGAGGCCATCAGTCCATGACCGAGACTTTCAAGAACGTTTGCAACCTTTAAATTACCTTTTTATTCGTTATAATTTCGTTATTTTATATGGGGCCCAACAGGCCCCTTCCCTTTAGTTCTGAATTATACTGCAGCAGCAATCATAATTTTGCCGTTAAACAGTTTAACTTTCCTTGGAGTTTTAAAAATTATGACGGATCTGCGCCTTTCAGCGAAGGAGATCTCGGTCGATTTTTCGGGTCTTCGAGCACTTGACGGCGTTAACTTAGAGGTAGAAGTCGGCGAAATCGTCGGTCTGATCGGTCCCAACGGTTCCGGTAAAACCACTTTGATCAATGTGATCACCGGCCAGGTGACTCCGGTTTCCGGCAGCGTCAGCATCGATGGAGAAGAGATCACATATTTATCGCCCAGGAAAATCGCATTGAAAGGGATCACCCGGTCTTTTCAAATTGTTCGGTTGTTCGAGAATCTGACCGTCCAAAAAAACGTTGAGACAACGGCACTTGCCAAAGGGGCCTCACGAAAAAAAGCCGGCAAACTGGCCTCGATCTTGCTGAAAGAATTTAAGTTAAACGATTTGGCCAACCTACTCGCCGGTACGCTTAGCTATGGAGACAAACGTAAGGTAGAAATTGTGCGTGCTTTGGCTGGAGAACCCCACTTTTTACTTCTTGATGAACCGGCAGCAGGAATGAATGAAGCCGAAAGCGAGGCGTTGTTAAAAATTCTTGCTGAACTTCCCGCCCGTAAAAATCTCGGTATGTTGATTATCGATCATGACATGACGCTAATCATGCGCCTTTGTCATCGGCTGCATGTTCTCTCATCCGGCCAAACAATTGGTGAAGGCGATGTCGATGATGTCCGAAAATTGCCTGCGGTCATCGAGGCCTATTTGGGTACCAGCGGTTCAACAGAGGTGGTACATGCTTAAAGTGGATAACTTAAACGTCCGATACGGCGCTGTCACGGCCGTTAAAGACGTGAGCCTGGAGGTTTCGGAAGGTGAGATGGCCTGTCTTCTGGGAGCGAATGGCTCCGGAAAAACAACCACCATGCTGGCGATCGCCGGCGCCCTTAAAGCGTCTGGAAGAGTTACTTTTAATGGAGAAGATATCACCTCTCTTTCTCCGGAGAGGGTATTGCGCAAGGGGATCGCCATGGTTCCGGAAACCCGGGAGGTCTTTTCTGATTTAACCGTCCGTGAAAATCTAATCCTGGGTGGTTTTATCCACCGCCGGAATCGCAAAAAAAGCCATCAAAACACTGAACAAATGCTGGACCTTTTCCCCGTGTTGCGCGAACGCCAAAATCAGCAAAGTGGAACGCTTTCGGGGGGCGAACAGCAGCAATTGGTGATCGCTCGTGCGATGATGTCACAACCCAGACTACTACTTTTGGATGAACCTTCATTAGGGTTGGCGCCCGCCATCGTCCAACATATTTATGAATTTATAAACAAATTAAGATCAACCGGTTTGACGATTCTGCTTGTCGAACAAAACGCCAATATGGCACTAAAAAACGCCGAAAGAGCATACGTAATGGCCCTTGGCAAAATCGCTAAAAAGGGCGATGCGGCCGAAATCGCCGCTTCTTCTGATTTGGAAGCGCTTTATTTAGGGAGTTAAAGGGTTTGAATCCATGTCCACAGGTACCTTAATTCAATTTGTTTTAGATGTTCTTAGTCTCGGCAGCCTCTATGCATTGATGGCTCTAGGACTAGTGATCATTTACGGTATATTGAAACTGGTAAACTTCGCCTATGGTGAACTGGTCATGGTTGCCGGTTATACATTGTATTTGTTAAACGCCACGCCGTTTCCCTGGTTGGCAATGGCAGCTGTAGCCATTCTAGTATCTATTGCAACCGGCATAATGACCGAATTCATCGCTTTCAAACCAGTTAGAGCCAAATCTGTCACTGCCGTTCTCATAACGTCTTTTGCGTTTAGCACGCTATTGCAAAATGCAGCGTTACTCTTCATTTCACCGCGCGCACGCAATGTTCCGCTACCGGATATTTTTACACGATCTGTCGAGATTTTAGATGTTGTCATCCCCATTCGCAATCTCATCACCATCGCATGCGTGCTGCTCTTGCTGAGCATATTCTCGTTTGCGATGAAACGCACCGTGCTAGGCTTGGCATTACGAGCCGCCGCTTCACAATTCAGAATGGCACGTATGGTTGGCATCCCGGCAAACATGATTATTAGTCTTGCATTTGCGATAAGCGGATTATTCGCTGGTGTCGTTGCGATCCTCTGGTTGGGACGTATCGGTTCGGTGGTGCCGGGTATCGGACTTGAGCCCTTGCTGGTTGCCTTCATCGCAACCGTCATCGGGGGTATGCGGAGTCTTCTGGGAGCGGTCGTCGGTGGATATCTGCTCGCTTTGATAGATGTGAGCTTTAACTATGGATTATCACAGAATCTACTTGCCTTCAGGGATGCGTTTACATTTACATTCGTGATATTAATCCTTCTTTTCCGGCCCTCCGGTTTAATCAAAGGACACGAAGCAGGGCAACGAACCTAAACGGCGAACCTCATGCTGGACAAACAGAACATCGGCTCCATATGCATACTCATTCTACCCATCGTTGCCCTCGTCGTCATCGCGGAAGTGATTGATGTTAGACTATTTAGCCGGATTGCAACGATCCTTCTGATTAACCTGATTCTTGTACTGGGGCTCCAAATATTTACCGGCAATTCCGGCATTCTTTCATTCGCGCATATCGGTTTTATGGGAGTGGGGGCCTACACCACGGCCGTGTTGACCATGCCGAGCCAAATGAAATCAATGGCCCTGCCGGATTTATATATGGTTTTAAAATCTGTTGAAATCGATCCGATATTGGGTATCATTGCAGGGGGTGCGGTGGCAGCCTTTGTTGCGTCAATTATTTCATATCCGCTCATGCGTTTGTCAGATGCCGCTGCCGTCATTACATCGTTTGCTGTCCTGGTGATTATGCATACGGTTATGGTACATTGGAGTGCGGTGACGAATGGTCCCAGAACCCTATTCGGCATTGTCAGTGCAACCAACCTCAATACCGCCGCTATCTCAGCCATCATTGCAGTTGTAATGGCCCTCTGGTTCAAGGAATCCCGTACCGGAATCCTGTTGCGCGCGACACGGGATGATCTAGTCGCCTCAGGAGCGATTGGCGCTCATATCACCCATCTACGCTGGAAGGCGTTTATCCTCAGTGCCCTCTACGCCGGTATCGGGGGAGGTCTCTGGGCTCACTTCATTACCTCTTTTTCTCCCAATGCGTTTTATTTACGTGAAACGTTCGTTATACTGGGTATGCTGGTTATCGGCGGTGCGGCAACTGTATCCGGTGCTGTTTTCGGGACTTTTGCTGTGACTGCCGCTTTCGAAGGACTGAGATCATTCGAAAATATGATCAATGCCGCCCAAATCCTGACCAGACCGGTGGTAGGCCTGACAGAGATTGTCCTGGCCTGCGCCATGATTGGTATACTAATTTTAAAACCAGGGGGTATCATTGAAACAAGCGAAATCGGCGAGCTTCCCCCATGGAATAATCTGTTCGGTCGAAAATAATTTGAAAGGAGCTCTATAATGTCTTGGAAAGAAAAGTATCGCTCTTTTTACTACCAGGGAGCGCCCGAAGCGGAGGATATCACCTTAAATGCGGCCGAAACCGCACTCCTGGTGATCGATATACAAAATAAATACATGAACTATCCTGATGATCCTGAAGAAAGCAATCGGTGGGCGCCTTTTTTCGAGCGCATGAATTCAATCGTCATCCCCAATACAGTCTCTCTTATCGAAACCTGCCGCAGCAAAGACGTCGAAGTCATTTTTGCCCGAATAGCATGTCTGAAGGAGGACGGTCGTGATCGCTCACTCAGCCAGAAGAAGCCGGGCTGGAACTATTTATTAATGCCCAAAAATACCGAAGAGTCCCAGTTCGTTCCGCAAATCGTTCCGAAGAATGATGAAATTGTTTTCACCAAAACAACCGACAGCGCGCTCACCGGAACCAATATGCGGTTGGTTCTCAGCAACATGGGCATCAAAAATGTCATCGTTGCAGGTATTTTTACGGATCAATGTGTATCTTCCACCGTCCGGAGTTTGGCGGATGAAAGTTTCAATGTCATTACCGTAGAAGATTGTTGTGCGGCCGGTTCCCATGAGCTGCATGAAAAGGAACTTGAGATTATCAATATGATATATTGTCACGTCGCCTCTTTAGCTGAAACGAGCTCTTTTATTCAATGATATTGTATCCCCCCGCCCACTGCTGGATTTAGTACCTATTTATTGAAATCACATCATGTTTGCACATGATTTATGCCATAGCCAGATTGAATATTTTAGCCTCCGGCTCGTAGATCCTACGGCTCGGAGAGGAATGCTATCGATTTAAATAGAAAAGATAGAGCGAAGCCTCCTCTCCGGCCTG
>Ga0316194_10001899_pt1 | contig 14553 bp, 14 predicted proteins | sample CroRivsedime1_MG_FD_204936 | JGI IMG/M metagenome (GOLD analysis project Ga0316194, IMG submission 204936) | Coastal sediment microbial communities from Maine, United States - Cross River sediment 1 | ecosystem: Environmental > Aquatic > Marine > Coastal > Sediment | place: USA: Maine...
GCTGTCGTGGCCGAACTCACTGGTCGCTGTCGGCATCGCAAGCATCCTGATACTCGCCGTCGTGACGCAGGCCGTCATCGGCGTCGAGCCCTGGTTCAGTCCTCGCTACGTGGTGCCGCTGGGCGGCATGGTCGTCACCGGCGCGATGAACGCGGTGAGTCTCGCGGCCGAACGCTTCCAGACGGAAATTGCGCGCGATGAAATACTTCAGGAAGCACGCCGCACCGCGTTCAAGACGGCACTGATACCGATCACCAACATGTTGTTCGCCGTCGGCGTGGTATCGCTGCCCGGCATGATGACGGGACAGATTCTCTCGGGCGTTTCTCCGCTGATCGCCGCCAAGTATCAGATCATCGTCATGGCGATGTTCTTCGGCACGAGCGGAATAGCGGCGGCGATCTACCTGCAGCTCGAAATGCGCCGCACGGGCGGTTCCTGACCCGGTTCAGTCGATACGAAAACCGGCGTTTCGCAGCATTCTCGCGCTGGCGTCGAATTCCTGCCGGTCCGCGTAGGTCATGACGACTTCGAACTCGCCCGTGCCGCGGCGAAACCAGTCGAGGTTCAACGCGGGCGACAGCTGCTCGAGGCTTTCGATGAAGGCGGCCGCCCGGTAGGGTTCACCGAAGGTCACCAGCGTCGATTGTCCCAGCTCCGAGTACAGCGCATCGGCGACGGATTGCACGGCTTTGCCATCGCCGAGCACGTAGTTGAGGTGCCGGAATATGTAGCCGGAATACCAGTTGGCGCCGGAGGGAATGGCGCCGCCGTCGACCGGAATGCGGCGCGGTCCGTAATTGTAGGCGGCAAGGGCCAGGTGCAGGTTGCCGTTGTAGCGCGCGAGCAGTTCCTTCAGGTAGCGCGCGCCAGCGTCGATGTTCGTGCACGGGTCGTAAAGCTCGCTGAGGCGATGTATGCCCAGGTGCCTGGCGGTGTCGGGCCAGAGAATCTGCATCACCCCGTGGGCATTGGCCCGGGAGCGGGCGGTGGCTTCGAAATCGCTTTCGCCGCGTGCGACTGCGAGCAGCAGTGTCTCGGGAAGGTCGTATTGCAGAGCCGCGGTGCCAAAACAGCTTGCGTACGGAAAGCGGTACGCGGGCTCGAGATGGGACTGCGTGTTCGCGTAGTCGCGCCATGCGCCGTCCAGATCGGTTTCCATGGCGCACGTCTGGGCCGCGGCGAAAACGAGCAGGCAGGGCAGAAGGCCGAGCATAATTTTCAAACGTCGCGCCCGCATGTCAGCTCTCCGGAAGCCGCAGGCCCGTCGCCGCGGAAATCTGCGACAGGTTGGCCGTGATGTCCTGATCGTCTTCGTAGGCGAAGGCGACCTCGTATACGCCGGTTTTGACCTTGACGACACGGTAGTCGAGTCCGGTCACCCGTTGCAGCTGATCGACGAATCCGTTGGCCGCCACCTCACTGCGGAACGGGCTCCAGAACGCATACCATTGCGGCGTGGCGGAAGGCTCCGCGTCGGGTGTTTGCGGCGGTATTTCCGGCGGCGCCTCGGGCGGTATGTCGGGCGGCGGGTCGGCCGGTATTTCCTCCGCGACAGGTTCCGGCGGCGTAGCGGTTGCGGCGGCTTTTGCCGGCGTGGCCGTCCTCATGGGCAACGTGATGACCGTGGGTTCCGCCACGTTCGACTCGGCCGTGAATTCCGGGATGCCCACGAACACGACGAGCGCGGCGACGGCGAACGCGGATCCCACCAGCACTCCCAGGAAACGCATCATCGTTCTTTCCTCACAGCACGTCCTTTATTTGTATCGCGCGCCAGCCGACGTGCGGCGCATGGCGCTCGGCGAGCACGGCAAACTCTTCGAGCCAGCGGTGCAGCGCGTTATTTTCCAGTCCCTGCCGCAGTGATGGGCCACAGCGCAGGGGCAGCGTGTCAATATGATTGGCGAACTCGCGCGCCGCGCGGGCGTTGTTGACCGCAAACGCGTAGTAAGTGTCGACGCCGGGTGCAATCCGCCACTCGCCGGTTTCGCGCATCTCGCTGCTGCCGATCGCCGTGAACGGCACCGGGTAGCGCATTGGCGTGCCGCGCGTAACGACGTGCGGCGCCGTACGCGCCCGGCAGGCGGCATCGCCCAGCCGGACAAGGCCGTAACTGGCCTGGTGCTCGAGGACGAACACGATCGCGTCGGCGCGCGTGTCGGCGATCAGGATCGAACATTGCGGCGGCGACTCGCCATACGTCGTCGTTTGCATCGACGCGCTTCCCGAGCGCGCGCAGATGCGCCGATCCTGAGACTTCAGGATGCGCAATGGCCCGAGCAGCGCGTCCCCGCCGCCGTGGGGGACGTCGATGCTCGCGTAAACGCTGGCGGCAGGCGGCGCATCGGCTTCCGGCGCTGGCGTTTCCCCGGCAAGCCGGTATCCGGGCAATAGCACGTACGCACTGGCGCTCAGCGTCGAGAGTTCGGTACCGGGCACGGTCGGCGTCACGGTGAGCCAGTACTGGTACAGGGTGCCGTCGATGAGGTGCGCCTTGCCGCTCAATGTCGCATTGACGCCCTGTTCGTCGGCCGTCAGTTCCAGCGCGTCGTGGCCGGCAAGATTGTTGCTGACGAGTTGTACTGTCCCCGCAAGGCTGTCGTCGTCGAGTTCCTGCTCAGTCGCGACCACGTATCGTCCGGTCGTCTCCCGCAGCAACGCACAGGACAGCTCGTGGGCGAGGTGTGCGGCAAGCAGGTCGGATTCGTCGGCGGTGAACGGCACGTCGCGTGCGCCGCGAAACGTGGCGTCGGCCTTTGCCTCCCGGAACGCCCGTTGCTGGATGGTGCTGAGCGTTCCCTGCCAGGCCTTGCCGAATCCCGACACCCAGTTACGGTCCTCGAGGTCGAGTGCGCGCACGTTCACGCCGAAAAGGCCGTCGATCCGTCGTGAAAGGGAAATGCCGACGTAGTAATGGACCTCGTCCGTGCTGCAGTCAACGCGCTGGGCTGCGGGCGTTGCCGTCGTGCCCCCTTGGCGCCGGCCGATGATGACGCCGGGCGTGTTCAGCGCCGCGTCGAGCAGCCGGTCGCGCAGCGAGACGGCGAGCGCGTTGCTGACGGCTGCCGGGACATTGTCTTCGAACATGACGAACATCACGGACTCGCCCTTGAAGCGCGGATGCTCGGTGAGCTGCGAGGTGACGTAGGGCACGAGTTCGCGATCGAACCAGCGATCGAGGTTGCGTTCGGCGGCCTCTGCGCGGGCGGCCAGCAGCGCAAGGCAAAGGACGATGAGGGCTGTGCGCATCATGACGGCTCCAGGCGCAAATCACCGTCGCCGCCGATGACCAGTGCGCCGCCCGACTTGTCACGCACGAGGTCGTCCAGCTGCTCCCGCAGTTTTCCTGGCAGCGTCACACCCCAGCCGACGCCGGCCGTGTTCACGCCGGAACGCCCGAGCGCATCGATTACGGGTTTCGGCACGGTGCCGGCTTCCATTTCGTGGTAGCTGTTCGGGGCCGACGCGTCCCAGAAGCTGATGCGGCTGTCACTGACCGTCATGCGGTGCGCGCGCCCGTCGGTGATCGCGTACAGCCCCACTCTGCCGGCTGCGACGAGTCTTGTCAGGGCCAGGTCGGACTCGAATTGAAGCGTGAAGCCCTCCTTTTCCGGGGTTGCCTCGGACGCGGGCGGGGTCTGTTCAGGGACGGCAGCCGGCGACCACTCCGGGCGCGTGAGCTGCACTGCCTTGTCGGGCGCGGCCGGCGCCGGCCGCGGCTCGCGAACAACCTCGGGCGGCGGCTCCGTTACGGGCTCGGCGGCGTCCGCCATGGGTGGCGGTGCTGCCGGTGCAGGCGACTGCGATGGCGCTTCAGGGGCCAGCGGGATGCTTTGCACGAGCGCGAATATGGCAACCAGGCACAGTGCGAGGATTGCCATGAACCGCATGATGTCGGTCTGCAGGTCGGCAGCACCGCCGGCGTCCGTGTCACCGCGGTGCATGGGATAGAAAAGCGGAGAGCGATTCACTCGGCGGCCTCCGCAGCGGTTGCGGGTGAACCCCGGTCGCCAAGGTGCCGCTCGATCCGCTGCAGGCTCTCGCGCATTTCCGACGTGTCGGCGCGTGCTGCCCGGTCGTAGCGCTGCTGCAGACGGGAGCCGAGCGTGACGGTCTTGTAGACGCGCATGAGGTAACCGCCGATACCGCCGAAGATAGTCGTCGACAATGCGAGCAGGATACCGCCGTCGATCATGCGCTCGAGCATCGCGAATGCACCGTCCTGGAGGGCGACGTCCCTGTCACCCAATGCGAATATCAGTGCGCTGCGCATGCCGATCGCGGTCCAGATGACGCCGGTGCCGAAGAACAGGGTGGTCCAGATTTCGGTCAGCTGGTCGAGCTGAACGACCCTGTCTACCGGTTTCTCGTCATCCAGGCTGCGGTGCAGCCGGCCGAGCGTGATGAAAAAAGCGAGCAGCAGCCCGGCAAACACCGGGATCGAGGAGCCGAGGTTCGTGTAAGCCCATTGCAGCCAGTCGCCCGGCGCGGCGATGGCAGTGTCATCGAGACGGATCACCTCGAGGCGCGCGAGCGTATACAGGAGCGCCGCGCCGCCCAGCAGCGTACCGGAGGCGCCGGCGAACAGTCCTTGCAGAAACAGCCGTTGCGTCATCGCCGCGTCTCGTCATCGGCCAGCCGAGCAGGCGGTGCAGGTTGCCTCGAGCACGAGCTCGACTTCCTGGTAGAGGCGGTCGGCGCGGTAATAGCCATCGGGATCCTGGCTGACCTTGAGCAGGCCGCGTTCCTTGTCCGAGAGCTCACGTTCCATGTCGATCAATACCCGCTGCTTGTTCGGGCAGGTGTGCGAGCAGTTGTTGTAGTCGCCTTTCATGGACATGAATTTGACGTTGAAGAAACGGTTGTAATATTCCTGCGCCTGGCGCGTGCTCAGCAGGCCCTGGTCGCCTGACCAGACGAGGAACTCACTGAAGATGCGCTTGTTTTCGGGTTTCGGATCCCCTTCGGCGATCGTGAGCAGGTCGTCGTAGTAACGGTCGAAGTGCGCTTCGCAGCCCGTATTGAGGGAGGTCTTCACGAAGCCGATCGCAGTGTCGAGGTTGCGTGTCTGCGGAGACGGGCAACCGGGTTCCGTCGATGCGCATGCGGCCAGCGTGAGGAGGGCGGCTATAACGCCGAGGTTCATTGGCAGGGAAAGGGTTTTTCGCGTGTTCATGGTGTCGCTCCTGAGCGGGTTCGTCGGCATGCTCATTGTTCCAGGGGGCTGCGGTAGGCTTGCTCGACGCTGCCGGGAGGAGGCCCTGCGACCAGCGCCTGCGGGTCCTCGTCACCGAACAGGATCGATTTGACGCCGCCGACGACTTCCATCATCTCCGGCGTGATGATGCCGAATGACTGGTTGAGCTGTTCCATCAGCGTTGCGCGCGCGATTTCCTGGCGCGTGCGCTCGATGAGCACGCTCGTTTCTTCCATGTCGAGGTAAATGTCCGACGCCAATACCGCAAGCGACTGGTCGCCCTGGCTGCCGGACGTAGCGACCAGCTGATAATACGTTCTGAAGCGTTCCGAGAGACGCATGCCCGAGCGGCCGCGCAGCGTCGGGGACGCTTGCGCCGGGGCGCTCGCCGCGGTCTTGCCGACCAGCGTTTCCTGCAGTTGCCACGGCGTCATTTTCTTGCCGAGTTCGTTGCGCAGGCCGCGCTCCAGGCTGATACGGGTGTTGTTGACGGTGTGTTCCATGTCGGGCAGCCGCTCTTCCATGATCGTGAGCATGTCGAGGTAGCTGGCGCCGATCTGGCGCGCGAGGCGCTGGCAACCGGGGTCGTTCTCCGCGCCGTCGCACTTGCTCTCCACGTAAAGCTGTTGCTGCTGGTCGAGACGGCCGATGACCTCCTGCAGGCCCGTCTCCATGTCGCGGGCGACGTTACCGGTCTGTTTGAGGTCCTCGACCACCGTGGTCGGGAACAATCGAATGGTGGGGGTGGTTGCCAGCACTGACTGTGCGAAAATCAGCAGCGTGCCGGCCAGTAACAGTCCCAGGGTCGCCTGGCGTCTCGCGGGATCGGCAGCGATAGCGAGCGGACGCTTGTTATTCATGTCTCGGTCCTCGTAGCGGAGTGTGCCTGTCGGCGCCGCAGCGGATCGCGGGCACCTGATGCACACGTTAACCGCGGGTCGATGAATACAAGCTGAACCGGGCTATTCGTAAATATCCCTATTGCTTATCGTAATGCGAATCATTATCATTTTGGCCTGAACTAGCAAACCACCAATAAAATCCGTTGCTTACATAATTCTCTGACGGATTTTGGGTGGAGCAGAAACCCGGGACAACGATTCTATGGACCGCAACGGCAGCACACTCGCATCTCTCAGGAAAGGCCAGAAAGGCGTCATCGCATCGGTAAACGCCGCGGACCCGCAGGTTCAGCGGCTCATGACGCTCGGTCTCGTCGAGGGCGCGATCGTCGAGCTGGCCAGCGCCGCACTCGGCGGTGATCCCATGGAGTTCCGGCTGTTCGGTCGCGGTATCTCGCTTCGCCAGGAGCAGGCCAGGCAGTTCGCCGTGTCTCCGGTAGCGGCGGGCGGTGACTAAAACCAAAGAAATCCGCGTACCTGCCAACCAGATACCCGTTAGCCGGCGCGCAGACGCCAGCATCGCGGTTGTTGGTAATCCCAATTCCGGCAAGAGCACCCTGTTCAATCGCCTGACGGGACTGCGGCAGCGCATCGGCAACTACCCGGGCGTCACGGTTGAACGGCATGTCGGCACGCTCAAGGTGGACGACAAGTCGCTCCAGCTCGTCGACCTCCCGGGTACTCATGCCCTGAGCGCGCATTCGCTCGAAGAGCAGATCGCCGTCGACGTAATACTCGGGCACATGGACGGTACCGCCACGCCGGACGGCATACTCGCGGTCGTCGATGCCACGAATCTCTACCAGGGCCTGTATCTCGTGCAGCAGCTCCTTGACCTCGAGCGGCCGCTGGTCGTCGCGCTGACGATGGCGGATGCAGCCGAGGTCGAGGGTTTGAAGATAGACGTCGACGCGCTGACCGCGAAGCTCGGCGGCGTGCCGATTTGCCCCGTGGTTGCGACGTCGGGGCAGGGCGTCGAGAAGCTGCGCGCCGAATTGTCCCGAATTACCGAGATACGCCCCCCCGAGCCCGGCAAGACCTGGCCGGAACTGACCGCGGCGGCGCGGGAGCTGTCCGGGTATGCGCCCGAAAAGACGCGCCTCGCAGAGATCGAGCGACTGCTGGTCGACGGCGCCACGGAAGCCAGGCAGGCGTTCCTCGAAAGCTTCGGCGACGGCGCCGAGGACGAGTTGCGGAAACTCCGCGACCGCTTGTTCGGCAGTGAGCCGCCGCTGGCCGTTGAGGCGCGCGTACGCTACCGCTGGGTTCGTGAAGTGCTCGACGAAGTGGTCCAGCAGGCGCCCCCGTTCTATGGCTGGCAGGCGCGCATCACCTCCTGGCTCAACCAGCCCATACCCGGGACCCTCGGGTTGTTCCTGGTCATGGCCATCGTGTTTCAGGCGGTCTTCGCGTGGGCGACGCCGATCATGGACCTGATCGACTCGGTTACGTCGACCCTCGGCGGCCGCGTGAACGCTGCGCTTGGCGACGGCGCGCTGGCGAGCCTGGTGGCCGACGGCGTCATTGCCGGCGTGGGCAGCGTCATCATTTTCCTGCCGCAGATCATGATCCTGTTCCTGTTCATCATCCTGCTCGAGGATTCCGGCTACCTCGCGCGGGCCGCCTACCTCATGGATCGCGCGATGCGCTCGGTCGGGCTGTCCGGGCAATCGATCATCCCGATGATCTCGAGTTTCGCCTGTGCCGTGCCCGGCATCATGGCAACGCGCGTCATACCGAACCGGCGGGACCGCATCGCCACCATCCTCGCGGCGCCCTTCATGACCTGTTCGGCTCGGCTGCCGGTCTATGCGCTGCTGATCGCCGCTTTCGTGCCGGCGAAGTCGGTCGCTTTCCTCAATCTGCAGGGGCTCGTGCTCTTCGGCCTCTACATGTTCGGCATCATGATGGGCGTCCTGACCGCGCTGCTCATTCGCAAGACCGCGCTCCGTGGCCCGAAGCCGCCATTCGCGCTGATGCTGCCCGAGTTCCGGCGCCCGAACCTGCAAACCGTCATGATGCAGCTGCTCGGCCGCGCCAAGGTGTTCCTGCACCGCGCCGGCACCGTCATCTTTACGGTCGCCGTCATCATCTGGGCGCTGGCCTATTACCCGCGTTCCAACGATGTCGAGCCATTCGTCGAGCAGCAGCAACAGGAGGCGGTGGCCGAACTGTCCGGCGAGGAACTCGACGTCGCGCTTGCGAAGATCGACAACCAGGCGGCGGCGTTGCAGCTCGAACAAAGCTGGCTCGGCCGTGCAGGACATTTCGTCGAGCCCGCATTCAGGCCACTGGGGTGGGACTGGCGGGTGTCGTCCGCCGTGATAGCCGGTTTCCCCGCGCGTGAAGTCGTTGTGGCCGTGCTGGGCACGGTCTATGCCGTCGGAGACGAGGCGGATGAGGCAACCTTGTCGGGGCGCCTGAAGGCCGCGCACTGGCCGGACGGCAGCCCGGTGTTCACGTTGCCGATGGTGCTCGGCCTGCTGGTGTTCTATGCCTGTTGCCTGCAATGTGCAGCCACGCTCGCCGTCATTCGGCGCGAGACCAATACCTGGCGCTGGCCGGTGTTCGCCTGGGTCTACATGACCACGATCGGCTACGTCGGCGCACTGCTCGTCTACCAGCTCGGCACCTGATAACGACCGCCCTGCACTTGAGTCTCGTGCTGGCGGGGACTAGTCTTGTTGCACACCGGTCCGCCACGCCGAGCCCGGGCGGCAGTCCGGAACAAACGGGCAACACAGAGGGGAAATCAAATGAACACAGACTATAAATGCGCGTTGCTGGGCACGGCTGCCGCTGCGCTTTTATGCCTGCCTGCGCTGGCTGGCGCCGACAGTCACGCGATGAAAGCGACGGCGGACATCAAGGGTTGTACCGACCCGAACATTTCCGGCACGGCCAAGCTCATGGAGAAGACGAGTCCCGAGGGCATCAAGGAAGTGACCGTGAAGATGACGGTGAAGGGACTCAGCGACGGCAAGCACGCGGTCCATATTCACGAGACCGGCGCCTGCGAGCCGTGTGGTGCCGCCAAAGGGCATCACGACCCGGGCCCGTTCGGGCAAACGCGGCCCGATAGCGCGGGCGACGATGTCCCGGCTCCCGACATCAATCACCCCTATCACATGGGCGACCTGATCAACATCGAGGTCAAGAACGGCAAAGGCGAGATGATGCACACGACCAATCGCGTCACCCTGTCGCCGGGGCGCCTGAGCATCATGGACGAAGATGGCAGCGCGTTTATTATCCACACCAATCCCGACACCTACTGCGACGAAGAATCGGATCTCAAGAAAGGTTGCGCGGGCGGATCCCGCGACGCCTGCGGGATCATTCGCATGGCGGACTAAAGCGGTCCAGTGACGCGCCCGGTTCCGCATCGCGGGTCCGGGCGCGAACTTTCAATCACAGTCGGCTCAGCTTCTCACAGGCCGCCGCGAGCGTGTCGTCGTCTTTTGCGAAGCAGAAACGCAGGCGAGTGCCGGTGAACGGGTGTTCGCAAAACACCGATAGCGGAATGGAGGCGACGCCGACCTCTTCGGTCCAGCGTTTCGCGAGCGCCACGTCGTCTTCGTCGCTGATGTCGCCGTAGTCTACGATCTGGAAGAATGTGCTGCGCGCGGGATGCAGCCGGAAGCGAGAGTCGTCGAGCAGGCTGCAGAAGAAATCGCGTTTTTGCTGGTAGAACTCAGGCAGTCGTTCATGAAAGGCCGGGTTGCCCTGCAGGAAATCGGCGAGAGCATGCTGCACCGGCGTATTCACGGCGTAGGTCGTGAACTGGTGCACCTTGCGAAACTCGGCGGTGAGTTCTGCGGGCGCCATGCAGTAGCCCACCTTCCATCCGGTTGCATGGTAGGTCTTGCCGAACGACGACACCACGAAACTCCGCTGCCACAATTCATCGATCGACAGGGCGCTGACATGCGGTTCGCCGTCGAACACGATGTGCTCGTAGACTTCGTCCGATAACAGGTACGCCGGCGAGTCGCGCAATAGCTCCGCGAGTTGACCGAGATCCGCCCTGGACAGGATCGCACCCGTCGGATTGTGGGGAAAATTGATGATGACGAGTCGTGTCTTGTCGCTGAGTGCGTCCGCGAGCCGCTGCCAGTCGATCGAAAAATCGAAACCGTCGTCGCTGATTGCCAGCGGCACGTGGACGGTGCGTCCGCCGGCGAGGGTCACCGCAGGCTCGTAAGAGTCATAGGCAGGATCGAATACGATCACCTCGTCGCCGCTGCGGACGATAGCCTGGATGGCGCTGAACAGGCCCTCGGTTGCGCCCGTGCACACCGTGATCTCGCTATCCGTATCCAGTGAGCGCCCCTGCATGCGTTCGACCTTCCCGGCAATCGCGCGGCGTAGAGTCGGTACGCCCGGCATCGGCGCGTACTGGTTTGCGCCGCTTCTCAGGTAATGATCGATGCGGTCGATGAGCTCGGCGGGCGGCTCGAACCCGGGAAATCCCTGCGACAAATTGATGGCTTTACAGTCGATTGCCAGCTGGCTCATGACCGCGAAGATCGTCGTGCCGACGTCGGGCAGCTTGCTCGCTAATGGGCTGTTCATAGGCTGGCGACAATGACACCCGCGTATTCGGCTTGTCAATCAGCCCCCTGTGCGCGCAATGTCCGCGGGTTTTGTTACCCTGTGCGGAGCACACACATGAGGGGGGTAACATGGACAGACGACGATTTTTACAATCCTCCGTTGCCGCAAGCGTAATGGCGGCATTGCCGGCGACCCAGGCGCGAGCCGCGCTGCAGGCTCTGCTGCAGGTCAGCGGCGACGTTCGGGCCGTTACCGGCGATCGGAACGAGATATCGCTGGAACAAGCGGCCGTGCAGGAATTCGCGGACAGCCTGCGCGGAAACCTGCTTTTGCCCGGAAACGAGGGCTACGACCAGGCGCGGCGCGTTCTCAACGAGTCGATCGATCGATATCCCGCACTGGTCGTCCAGCCGACCGGCGTGGCCGATATCCGGAATGCGGTGACGTTCGCGCGCGAGCGGGGCCTCCTGCTCGCCGTCAAGTGCGGTGGCCACAGCTACGGCGGCAAATCGACCTGTGATGGCGGCATGCAAATCGACCTGTCGCTGTTCCGGCATGCGCGAGTCGATCCAGCATCCCGCACGGCGTATGTCGCGGGCGGCAGTTTGCTGGCCGCGCTCGATCACGAGGCCATGGCGCACGGCCTCGTGGCGCCGGCCGGTACCGTTTCGCACACGGGCGTCGGAGGACTGAGTACCGCCGGAGGTTTCGGACGCGTATCCCGCCGCTTCGGCTTGACGCTCGACAACATCAAGGCCGTCGACATCGTTACCGCGGACGGCAGGCTCCTGCGTGCGAGTGCCGATGAGAACCCGGACCTTTACTGGGGTGTCCGCGGCGGTGGCGGCAATTTCGGCATCGTAACGTCGTTCCACTATGCCCTGCATCCGATGCAACGCCAGGTAATCGGCGGCGAGGTCGTATTTCCGCTCGACCGCGCGCGGGATCTGCTGGCCTTCTATGCGGATTACTCAGTGCAGGCACCGGACGACCTTTACGTCGACTTGTACGTCAATGCGACGACGACCGGGCAGGGCAACGGTGCGGGCCTTCATGTCTGTTACTCCGGTCCCGAGAAGAATGCCGAAAAGGTTCTTGCGCCTATCAGGCAGCTCGGCGAACCGGCGTTTACCAATCTCGGTCCCGTCGACTACGTGGCTATACAAAAAAGCTGGGACAACGCCGACCCGCGCAATATCGGACAGTACCTGAAGGGCGGTTTCGTAAACGAGTACCCGGACTCGATGCTCGATGCCGCGATTTCCGGGTTCGAGCCCGATCCCGGGCGCAACACGATGCTGTATTTCCAGCAGTCCGGTGGCGCGATCGGCCGGGTGCCGGCAAACGCGACGGCATTCCCGCACCGCAAGGCACTTGCGGCGATGATGGTGCTGGCAAGCTGGCCGCTCGATACCGACGGCACGCCGCACATGGACTACGTGCGCAATTACTGGCGCGAGATCGAGCCGAGGACGGACGGGTTCTACACGGTCGATGTGTCCAACCAGGCGCAGGAATACGTGAACAGTAACTTCCAGGGCAACTTCCCGCGGCTCCTGAAGGTGAAGAAGAAATACGACCCGGAGAACCTGTTCCGGCTCAACGCGAATATCGCGCCGGCCTAGGACGATCTACTGGGCGGACCAGCCGCCATCGACGGGCAATATCGCGCCGGTGATCGATGCAGCGGCGTCGCTGCAGAGGAAGACGACGAGTTCGGCGATCTCGTCGATCTGGACGAACTTCTTCGTCGGCTGCGCGGCGAGCATGACGTCGCGCACCACTTCTTCCTCGGTGATACCGCGCGCTCGCGCTGTGTCTGCGATCTGCCCGGTTACGAGCGGGGTTTCCACGTAGCCCGGCGCAACCGAGTTCACCGTGATGTTCTGTTGCGCGAGTTCGAGCGCAACCACCTTGGTCAGCCCGGCAACGCCATGTTTCGCGGCGACGTAAGCGGCCTTGTACGGCGACGCAACCAGCGCGTGCAGGGAGGAGATGTTGATAATCCGGCCCCAGCCCGCCGCCTGCATGTGCGGTGTTGCCGCGCGGATGGTGTGGAATGACGACGACAGGTTGGTGGCAATGATGTCGTCCCATTTCTCCGGCGGGAAGTCCTGGATCGGCGAGACGAACTGGATGCCGGCATTGTTGACGAGTATGTCGATGGCGCCGAAGCTGGCGACCGCCTCTTCGACCATCGCGGCGATCTCGGCAGGCTGGATCATGTTCGCGGGCGAAAAGACGACGTCCCCGGAGCCGGTATCCGATACGGACTGAACCGCTGCATCGATCTGGCTTTGATCGCCCAGGCCGTTCACCATGACGTTTGCCCCGGCTGCGGCCAGCCTGCGCGCGATTCCGAGGCCGATGCCGCTCGTCGATCCCGTGACGATCGCGGATTTACCTGCGAGAAACTGTTCGTTTCCGACGTTCATGTTGCTCATATCCGATGCGTTCATTTTTCCCAGTCGTCCGCGAGGTATTTTGAGCTGATCAGGAAAAGAATAGCAGCAATCAGGTAGAAGCTCGTTCCGGTCAATATCGCGTAACGCAGCGCGTCGTCGCCGAATCGGACCACGAGATTGTCCGAGATCAGGCCGATCGCGACGGTGCCGGCGCCGATGCCGATCAGGTTGTTGATGAACAGGAATATCGCGGATGCCGTGGCGCGCATATTCGGCGGCACGACATGCTGGATTGCCGACAGAACCGGGCCGAGCCAGGCGAGTCCGAGCCCGGTCGGGATCAGCAGGGCGAAGAAGGTCAACGTCAGGTTCGGCGACAGTATCGCCAGCACGTACAGGGGAATCGTTGCGAGAAATGCGATCGCCGGGATGATGACGTAATTGCCGCGCTTGCCGGCGCCAAAGCGGTCCGCCATGTAGCCACCTGCCCAGGTGCCGGCGATGCCGCCGATCAGCAGGATCGAGCCGAATACAATCGACGCCTGGAGGAGACTCAGGCCGAAGCTGCGCACGAAAAAGGATGGCAGCCAGAAGAACAGGCCATAGCCCATCATCGACGAGGCGGCGGCCCCGAGCGAGATGAACCAGAAACTCGGCTTGTGCATCAGCAGCTGGACGATCTGCTTGAGCGTCGGTGACGGAGCGTCGGGGCCCTTGGCGTCGTACTGGCCGCGTGGCGGCTCCGCAACGGTCAGTTTGAATATCGGCGCGACCAGGATGCCGGCGAGGCCGACCGCGAAGAATGCGAAGCGCCAGTCGATGATTGACGCGATGTAGCCGCCGAACAGGATGCCCAGCGCGCTGCCGATGGGGATACCGAACGAATACACACTGAGTGCACGGGCACGCTGGTGCGACGGGAAGTAATCCGCGATCAGCGAGTAGGCCGGGGCGACACCACCGGCTTCTCCCACGCCGACGCCGAGACGGGCGAGGAAAAGCTGCCAGAAATTGGTGGCAAGTCCGCAGGCCGCGGTCATGCCGCTCCAGATGGTAAGCGCGGCCGTCATGATCCAGGTCCGCTTCCAGCGATCGGCCAGGATCGCGACGGGAATTCCGAGGCCGGTATAAAAGAGTGCGAATGCAAGGCCGCCCATAAGGCCGAGCTGCGTGTCGGTCAGCCCGAGATCCGCCTTGATCGGTACGGCAAGGATGCCGACGATCTGGCGGTCGATGAAATTGAAGGTATAGACGACGACGAGAATGAACATGACGTAGGCGCGGTACGCAGGCGATTTCGTATCTCGGTTCATGGCGCCGCCTATTGTATGGGCAGAAAGGGCGGCGGACCGGTAATGGGGGAGAGACCGGTCCGCCGCCGAACGATCAGAATGAATATTCGACCGATAGTGTCACGGTCATGGGCTGACCGTAGAACGCAGTAGTGTTGCCCTCGAGACCGAGGCCCGGGAAGTCGTAGCCTGCGACG
>Ga0316194_10001902_pt1 | contig 14550 bp, 10 predicted proteins | sample CroRivsedime1_MG_FD_204936 | JGI IMG/M metagenome (GOLD analysis project Ga0316194, IMG submission 204936) | Coastal sediment microbial communities from Maine, United States - Cross River sediment 1 | ecosystem: Environmental > Aquatic > Marine > Coastal > Sediment | place: USA: Maine...
CCAGCGAATCGACAAGGTCTTCAGCCCGTTGACAATTGGTCGTAATCCTCGATTTGTCACGATCGTTGCGGCCAGAAAGGTGGATTTGTACGGCCGCATCGGACTTTTCATTGGCAAAGGCATTGTTGCCTCCGGTCCTGCCGAGGTAATGGATTTCTTAAATGGTGCTGAATTATCGGAAGGCGGACGTTCCATCTTTGCTTTGACCAGCCGGGATCCAAACGGGATGCCGAACATTTTGCTGTCCATCGTTGATCTGCCTAACCAGTTTAGTGCGTTCGAGTCCGTCGGTGCGGTCGTTACTGAATATGGTGTCGCTCACCTTGAAGGACGCACCGTCAGAGAGCGAGCGCAAGCCCTGATCGACATTGCCCACCCGGACGACCGGTCGGGCCTTGTACAGGAGGCCAAAGACAAAAAGATTTTGTATCCTGACCAAATTTTCCTGGCAGAAAGCGCTCGCCTTTATCCGTCGGACATCGCGGCAACCTATTCGATCAAAGGTGATATCCAGATTAGATTTAGAGCCATCAGACCTTCCGATGAGGAAGGCATGCGTCATTTATTTTATCGCTTTTCAGACGAATCGGTGTACTACCGCTACTTTCACTCCGTCAGCAGCATGCCGCATGCGAAAATGCAGGAATACGTCAATGTGGACTGGAACCAGATCATGTCCATCGTCGGGTTGGTCGGTGAAGAGGGAAAAGGCCGCATTATCGTCGAGGCACGCTATATCAAAATTCCCAGTAGTCCTTTTGCAGAGGTGGTTTTCGTCGTGGACGAAAAATACCAGCAGTTTGGAATTGCCTCTTTTCTTTATAAAATGCTGATCCGTTTGGCCAAAGAGAAAGGGATCAGGGGGTTTATGGCGGAAGTTTTATTTTCAAACATCGGCATGATGAAGGTTTTCCGAAAAGGGGATCTGCCGGTAAAAGCGTGTCTGGAAAGCGGTGTATATCATCTGGAGATTCCTTTCAGCAAAAATGTCAGGAGTTGATGTTTTTTATAAACCACAATGTGGCATCAAATGGAATCTTCTGAAATCCTGCCGGCGGATTTTTAATATCCAAACTTATTGACTTTGGTTATCTTATCTAATAATAGTTAATTTATTGTTATTATTTCAAATATCGCATCGGGAAGATCATTTTGTGGATACCCCTATTAGTGAATTCGAAGGTTTGGATCGATTTTTCTATGTTGTCTACCCTTCGGGAAAGCCGGAGGACTTCAGATTCTGCGTTGTCAAGGATTCGAGGTAAACTACTACATCTTCACCCTTGACGCCTTGACTCTGAAGCCCTCCGGCTTTTGCAACGTTAGGGTATATGCTGGCGGAGAATCACTTTTTAAAGGCCTGATAGGCATCTTTTATTTTTTTCAACAACCCGGAACCTATCCATTTATCGGCTTTTTGCAAAACTGATTGGATCGTATCCAACACATCTTGATCGCCGGGCCACAGCTCTTTGACAACCTGTTTGTTGGCCTCCTCTTGTTGGTTGATGTAGAGATTGAGCACATAACAGGTTAAAATCAGGTCGTCTAAATATCCCAACGGTCCGAGCAAAGCCTCAGGCAGAAAGTCGATAGGGCTGAAAAAATAGGCGATGACCCCGGCAAATTTGGCTTTGTCAATCGCTGCAATGCGACCGTCCAGCGTCAGCCTGACCAGCAGGTAAAAAAAGTCCGGGACTAAAAGAATGTAATTCGCATATTCGGGCTTTTGATCCGCATTTTTTTTAAACCATTCACTAATCTTATCCCGCAACTGAAGATAAAAATCTTTTTGTTTCTGGTCGCTTTCTACGGGTAATTGGGGATGCTTCATAAGCCTTCTCCTTTCTGAATTCAAAGATGATAAGAACTCGTCTTTTTATAAGCCGAAACATAGGGAAATTCTCCTTGTGTGTCAATGGCGAAACAACCCATGATATTCCGGATACTTAATTAATTAAAGATCGGCAGCAAAAGGGATGTAAAGTAAAATATCGAGCCCTCATGTCAGGAGACTGGACTGATTCCGATTTGAAATATGCGCAGGATTTGGGCTGTCATATATTCCATAAGCCATTTGATATAAGAATAATGCTTAAATGGCTTGATGATTGCGTTGAAAAAATAAAGCCTGACAGAAAGTTATCTGATTTGCTTACAAAACCAGATTTAACATCAGAAAAGAGATAGCATAGAGCCCTAATTTTATTTATCTTTAATAATCTTACCACTTCAAAATTTCAAATTACCCGCCAACAAAGCTGGAGTAATTAAAGGCCATTAAAACTTATGATATCATCCATCCCATTTCTTTGATGTCCGTTGCTGATTCTGAGCTATACATTTTAGTGGACGCGGAACAAAGCAATCCTTCGATAAGATTAGGTGACCTCAAAATCAAGATTTTTATCCCCCTTCATCTCTTTGTAACAGGTACTGTCTATCCATCCCAAAAAGGCATTGATTTTTGCGCTAGATGTGTTTAATAGGGGCTTAAATTATTAAGTTATGATGAAATTGGTGTTTCAGACCCTATATATTAAAGGCAGAAAAAAAATAGCGCTGTTGCAAAAGACCCGGAAAGGAACGAGATGGGCATTCAAGATTTCACAATGGACTTTTTCTCACTGAAAGGTAAAAATGCGATTGTAACCGGTGGTAATACCGGACTTGGACAGTCATTCGCATTGGCGCTGGCCAAAGCGGGTGCCAACCTGTTTGTACCCAGTATTTTGGATGATGACGGCACGACCAAAGATCTGATTGAAGCGGAAGGTGTCGGTTATGAATTCATGAAGATTGATATTACTGATGACGGTGCACCTAAGAAAATAATGGAGACTTGTGCTGCAAAGTTGGGTTCTATTGATATTCTGGTGAATAGTGCCGGCGTCTGCATTTCGGCAGAGGTTGAGGACTTCGGTAGAGAACAGTGGGACAAAATGGTGAGGATCAATTTAACGGCCGCATTTGAACTCAGCTTTGAAGCGTCAAAATTTATGATTCCTCAACGAAGCGGTAAGATTATCAACATCTGTTCACTTTTTTCATTTCTCGGGGGGCAATTGTCGCCGGCTTATGCTGCCACAAAACATGGCCTGGCGGGTTTCACAAAAGCCTATTGTGATGAACTTGGCCGACACAACATTCAGGTCAATGGGATCGCACCCGGATATTATGCAACGGCTCTTACGGAGAGAACCAGAAACAATCCGGAAACCAGCCAAAGGGTTCTGGATCATATTCCTGCCGGCCGCTGGGGTGAGACAATGGACCTTATGGGTACGACCATTTTTTTGGCGGGCAAAGCCTCAGATTATGTAAACGGCCATATACTCGTTGTAGATGGCGGCTACCTGGTCCGTTAGAAGTAAAGATCCGGGTCCAGCTTCCGGCCCGGAGGGAGGGCCCGGCTTTTAGCCACCCCGGCTTCCGGCTCCGCTTCCAGCCCGTAGGGCGGGGCTTACACACCGGAGGGTAGAGCATACAGCTTGGAGAGAGAGGTGAAATGCGTGATATCATTGGCCGGTAGTGTTCAGGTTTCAGGTGTCAGCCCAGCCGCCGGCCAAAAAAACGGCCGGTCAAATCTAAAAAGAAACTTCTTATACGCATATGAGCGATTATAGATTGTGGGAGCGGTTTTCAACCGCGATTTACTCGGTCAGCATATACTTATAAATGAAGTTTCATACAAGGTTTCAGCAACCGAAATCGACCCGCTGTGTCGGAGTTGCTTATGAAAATGGGAAAGAAATTTGTTATCGGTCTTGATGGTGGGACCCAGAGCTCGAAAGTGGTCATTTTCGATCTGGCGGGCAATATTGTATGCCAAGGTAAAAAAGACCTTCAACCCATGCACATGCCGAAGCCCGGGGTAGCGGAGCACCCAGGTGACGATTTGTGGGATACCATCGTGGCAGCAAGTCGTCAGGCGATGGAGCGATTTTCGGGAGATGTCAAATCCATATTAGGAATCGGCCTCTGCACCATTCGTTGCTGCAGGGCATGCTTGAAAGCAGACGGCAGACTGGCTTCACCGGTCCTGAACTGGATGGACTTACGGTTAGCCCGCCCCTATGAACACGAGGACCCACAGGTTAGGTATGTGACGACAACCTCGGGATATATCACCCACCGCTTTACCGGTCAGTTTAAGGATACGGCAGCCAACTATGAGGGGATGTGGCCCATCGATAAAGATACCTGGCAATGGAGCGAAGATCCGGAAGTACTAAAAGCCTTTAATGTCCCCAGAGAAAACCTCTTTAAGCTTGAGATGCCCGGGTCCGTTCTGGGGCATGTCACCGATCGAGCCTCTGAAGAGACTGGAATACCGGCTGGAATTCCAGTCGTTGCCACCGCAAATGACAAGGCGGTTGAAGCCCTGGGTGCCGGCTTGCCACCGGGTAAAACAGCCCTGGTCTCTTTAGGAACATATATCGGCGGTATGGTCTATGGTGAGAAGAATGTCAAGGATGCAAAAACCTTTTTTACCAACCTGGCATCCATACCGCACCATTATTTATATGAAAGCGGCGGCATACGCCAGGGCATGTGGACCGTAAGTTGGTTTAGAAATTTATTTGGTGAAGATGTCGTCAAAAAAGCCCGATTACAGGGCACCTCCCCCGAAGAGGTCCTGAATAGGGAAGCCCAAAAGGTTGCAGCCGGTAGTGATGGATTGATGACAGTCCCGGAATGGCTGGCGCCGCCGGAAAAACCGTTTAAGAAAGGCATCATGATTGGATTTAACGGGCGTCATACCAGGGCCCATATGCACCGCTCGATACTGGAAGCCATTGCATTGACCATGAAAAATCATGTCGATGCGATGTGTCGGGAATTGGACATCGAACTTGAACAGATCATCGTATCCGGCGGAGGATCAAGCGGGGAACTGTTCATGCAGATTTTTTCTGACGTATTCGGCATTCCAGCTGTTAGAAATGTCGTTAACGGGGCTGCCGGCCTGGGTTCCGCCATCTGCGCCGCAGTTGCGGTGGGCGCGTATGATCAGTTTGGCACAGCCATCGAAAAAATGGTTAAAATCAGGGATGTGTTCCATCCAATCGAGGAAAATACAGTGGTATACGACAAAATGAACCATGATGTATACAAGCACCTTACAAGCGTTACGGACGTTATCCTGGAAAAATCGTACCCCATCTTTCAACAATAATATATTAGTTCAGATAAACTATTCAACGAGGTCTGTAAAAGGAGAAGCAAAGATGTCCTTAAAAAGGGAACAGATTGCAGAAGCTTTAAAAAAAATAGTGGGAGAAGATCACGTCGTTACCGACGAACAGGTTTTGAAAGAGAGCAGTGTTGACCGATTCAGGAGATTTGAAGCCTACCACGGTGTGTATAGACTGCCTTTGCCGGCTGCAGTCGTCAATGTGAACAGCACCAAAGACGTTGCCGCTGTCATTAAATTCGCCAACGAAAACAAGATCAATGTTGTCCCCAGAACCGGGGCCTCGGCTACGGAAGGAGGCCTTGAAACTGCCCTGGAAAACTCCATTGTCGTTGACGGATCCGGTATGAATAAGATCATCAGCATCGACACCTATAATATGCAGGCAACCGTGCAATGCGGCGCTTCTCTGCAAGAACTTGACGACCGTTTAAGGGAACAAGGCTACACTACCGGCCACTCACCCCAATCAAAACCTTTGGCACAGCTGGGCGGGCTTGTTGCTACAAGAAGCATCGGCCAATTTTCAACGCTATACGGCGGCATTGAAGACATGGTCGTTGGGTTAGAAGCTGTTTTTCCGGATGGCGGCGTTACCCGCATAAAGAACATACCTCGCAGGGCCGCCGGCCCTGATATCCGCCAAGTTATCATTGGCAATGAAGGCGCCCTTTGCTACATCACGGAAGTTACCGTCAAAATTTTTAAATATTTTCCTGAGAGCAACAAGTTCTTAGGTTATACCCTGAATACTATGAAGACCGGTTTCGAGATTCTGCGGGAAGTCATGGTAAATGGTTATAGACCCTCAGTCGCCCGTCTGTATGATGCTGAGGATGGTTCCTACCACTTCTCGCACTTTGCCGAAGGTAAGTGTGTAATGATTTTTGTGGCAGAAGGCGTAAAACCGATAGCAGATGCAACCGCCGCTGCAATCGAGGAAATTGTGGCTGCATACGACGAATGTGAGCAAGTCGATCCGAAACTGATTGAAAGGTGGTTTGCCCACCTCAACTGGGATCCAGCCAATCTAGCTGAAGAAAAAACCGAGATTATAGAAACTAAGAACGTTTGCAATACCACCGAAATATCCGGCAACTGGAGTATTATTAATGACATATACGAAGTGTGTATGCAAAGGGTAAAAAACGAGGTTCCCGACCTGACCCTATTGGGCGCTCATTCATCGCACAGTTATCTCAACGGAACCAACCTCTACTTTGTATACTTCTACAACGTGGTAGACTGCAGGCCGGAAGAGGAACTTACGAAGTACCACCTTGCCATCAAAAAGATTATCGTTGAAGAGACGATCAAGGCCGGCGGTTCGATGTGCCACCACCATGGTGTCGGCAAACACCGGACCCAATGGATTGAAGCGGAATATGGTTCTTCGTATTATATTCTCAAAAAATTGAAAAGCGCTTTCGATCCAAACGGCATCATGAATATGGGGACCATCATTCCATTGGAAAAGTAAATGAATATTCTGGTGTGTTTCACGACAACTCCTGAGGTGGAGATGCTGACGGACGAAGATTGGGTCATCGATAAAAACCTTCAAATCGATACAAGCTTTCTGAAACCCACCCTGGACAGCTATGATGAAAGCGCTTTGGAAATTGCATTAAAGCTTTTTGATGCCTCAGAAAACATTAAGGTTCCGCTAGAACTCAACGCCCTGACCATCGCCGGCAGCGGTGCAAATACTATTCTGAAAACCCTGAAGGCGCTACGGTTCAAGCGAGTTGTGCGCATTGACAGTCATGAAGATCTGCGGTTCAGACCCATGGCCGTTGCTTCCGTTTTGACCCAATATGTTCTCAAACACGCACCCCTGGATGTACTGCTTCTGGGCCGACAAACCAGTATCGGTGAAAACACGAGAACACATCTGCTTGTGGCGGAAATGCTGGGATGGCCCTGCATCACCCAAGCAATCCGGATTGAACTTGTCGACAGGAATCACTTGGTGGTGACCCATCAGATGGATGACGGCCGGCTTCGGCAACGAATCCAAACGCCTTGCGTGCTTTCTATCGGAGATGCCCCCAATACCTATATGCGGGTTCCCACACTCAAGGACCGGCTGCGTTCCGGGAAACGGCCTATCGAGATCCTATCCATCAAGGATTTTCAACTATCGGATGAGACCGAAGAGCTTATTGACCTGGAGGTTATCCATCATCGAAGAGCGGGAATTCTTATCGAAGGAAAAAGCCCTGAAGAAAAAGCCAGAAAATTATATGAAGGGCACTTGAAAGGCTCAGTTCCGGTGCAAGAAAGGTAGGCAAAAAATTGATATTCAAGGGGATCCTGAATGGGTGCGCGTCGAACATCGTGGCCCAAGCCGAGGAACTCAATGGCTTTATTCGTGAACACCTGAGTTGCGGGGACAACGTTGGGAGTACGATCTTTTTCTATTCCAAAAAAGAGGAAAAGAACGCGCTTCTTGGCCTGGTGCCGACCGAATCCGCAGAACTCATACGCGTTGCCCGCTATCAGCCGGAAAATATCCTGAAAGCGCTTGAGACGGTTGAGAACGCTGAAAAGGCAGATCTGTACCTGTTTCCAAGCGGATTTGCGGGATCTGAAATCGCGGTTCGCTGGGCGTATCGAATGAAAGGCTCGTGCCTTGTCCAGGTGAAACAGATTGAATGTTCAGGGGCGCAATTGATTGCAAAAAAGACGGTCTATGCCAACCACGTTCTGGGCACCTTCAAATTAACCCAAAAGCCCTTCTGCATCTCCCTGGCCAAAGGCAGTGCCGATAGCCAAGCGATTGCCGTACGGGACAAGTTGATCGTCACTGAGCATGACCTGACCGGTCCGCAAAAGGATCAGTTCATCAAGCATTCAAAATGGATCCCTACCGAAACAACCAAAGATCTTGCGGCAGCGACTTTCCTTATCATCGGCGGCAGGGGGATGCACACGAAAGAAAACACCCAAAACCTGAAAAAAATCGCCGATGCTCTGGGTGCCGATTTCGGCGTCAGTCGTCCGGTCGCCATGAGTGCCTGGACACCCATGCACCGCATGATCGGCGTTTCCGGCGCCATGACAAATCCGGAAGTCTGCATCGTCGCAGGTGTCTCCGGCGCAGCCGCCTTTTATGCCGGCATTGAAAAAAGCAAGACCATTGTCGCGATCAATACCGACATTCGGGCGCCGATTATCAAAGCCGCCGATGTCGCCGTCATCGATGATTATAAAGCGGTGATGGCGGAACTTGCTAAAATCATCCTGGACTGAGGGTTTCAAACCTGGGTTAAGCGGTTCAACCTGGAACCGCTCAGTTTAGGTTAGATTATAAGAACAGGGAAGAAATTAGGAAGGATATCCGGTTTGGAAAGACAGCTGATTCATCCAATGGATGAAATCTATCATGAGTATTTGAAAGACGAATCCAAGCTGAGGGGCGCAGCAGACAGTATTTCTTTTCCAGAAAGCGAAGCGGAAATCGGCCATATCCTTCAGGTGATGCGGCAAAACCGGATACCTGTCACGATTCAGGGTGGCAAGACCGGTGTCGTCGGCAGTGCCGTACCCTCGAGAGGCCATATTATGAACCTCTCCCATATGAACAAGGTCAAATCCTTTTTGATTGCCGCGGAGGATGAGGCATTCTTGAAAGTCGAACCCGGGATCACGCTAATTGAACTCCAAGAGGCGATTGACCGACTGGCAACGCCCAAAGCGTTTTTCTGGCCACCGGATCCATCCGAGTCAACAGCCACCGTTGGCGGCATTGCTTCTACCGATGCCAAGGGCATCTGTTTTCATCTTTATGGTAAATCTGCTTCCTATATCTCGGGCATTCGCGTCATGAACGCCGAAGGATCAATCCGTGATCTTAAAAGGGGACAAGACGCTATTGTCATCAATGGTGAACCCAAAGCTCTGCTGGACGTTTATCTGGGTGGCGAAGGGATGTATGGTGTGATCACTGAGTTGACGCTGCGGCTTATACCCAAACCCGGAGAAATCTGGGGAATATGTTTTTTCTTTGAGGACCGAGAGGATGGGATGTCCTTTTCAGATCAGCTTAAAGCCAGATCTTTTGAAGTGCAGGGTGCCAAAATTGCAGCGATTGAGTATCTTGACCACACGATTCTCGATGCCCTTGAAAGGCATAAAAACAATATGACCAAGGTAAAACATATACCTGACGTTGCAACCCATATTGCGGCGATGGTTTATGTGGAAATACATGGAGATCAGGAAGAAGCCGTCGAAGAAATTGCCGCAGCGCTGATGATGATCGGTTCAAGCTTTAACGGCGATCCAGATCAGACCTGGGCATTTGCCGGAGAGCCGGAGATTGATAAGATGAGAAATTTCCTGCATGCCGCTGCTGAAACTGCTATCTTACACATTGAAAAAGTCCGATCTGAAGATCCTAGAATTACCAAACTCGGTATTGACATCAGCGTAGAGGGGGATGGGTTAAAAACCCTGCTCAGCCGAATCGAAAAAACACTTCAAAAGGAAAATTTAAAAGCCGGCTATTGGGGGCATATTGGCAGCGGCCGCCTGCACATTGATATCCTGCCCGGAAGTTATGGGGAGTTTGAAAAAGGTAAAGCCTTATTTGAAACGTGGGCCGAAAGGTTTCCTGTCGCTCTTGGGAATGCCATCACATCGTATGGCATTGGAAAACTAAAGAAATCGATTTTTCTTAAGACAGCTTCAAAGGCTTATATCGAAGAGCTGCACCAATTGAAAAAGCAACTAGATAAGCATAACCTGTGGAATCCTGGTAATATGATCGAGGTATTATAAGGTTTATCTTTAAAAATAGGAGAAGACGATGAAAATCGGATTTATTGGACTTGGAAATGTCGGCGGCAAGTTAGCCGGCAGCCTGCTGCGCGATGGATTTGATCTTACGGTGCGCGATCTCGACCAGGCCCTGGTGCAGGCATTCGTTGACCGTGGCGCAACCAGCGCGGCCTCACCAAAAGAAATGGCAGCAAAGGTTGATTTGATTATCACTTGTTTACCTTCACCAACTGTGTGCTCCACGGTAATGGAAAGCGAAGATGGTATCATCGCTGGTCTTAGCGAAGGAAAAGTCTGGCTGGAAATGAGTACTACGGACGAGTCGGAAGTTATCCGCCTGGCAAATATCGTTGAAGCAAAAGGTGCCATGGCTATGGACTGCCCGGTGTCGGGCGGCTGCCACCGGGCTGCTACCGGCAATATTTCTATATTTGCCGGTGGAAAACGTGAAGCGTTTGAACGCGTTCTTCCCATTTTGACCACCATGGGGCGTCGCATCCTGCATACCGGCCCTATCGGTTCGGCATCCGTCCTAAAAGTTGTCACCAACTACCTCTGTACGGTCCACCTTGCTGCCCTGTCCGAGGCATTTGCAGTGGCGAAAAAAGCCGGTATGGATATGAATACGACTTACGAAGCCATCCGTATTTCTTCCGGAAATTCCTTTGTTCATGAAACAGAATCCCAGGTGATTCTCAACGGCAGCCGCGATATCAACTTTACGATGGATCTGGTGGTGAAAGACGTCGGGCTCTTTGACAAACTTGCCAATATTCACAATGTTCCGGTGGAGATATCACCGCTGGTATTGAATATATTTAAAGAGGGCCAAGATCGCTACGGGTCACGCGAATTCTCTCCAAATATCATCAAGCGTCTGGAAGAAGCCTGCGACTGCCGGATTTTAGGCAATGGCTTCCCGGCAGAAATGACTGATGACGAGCCCATAGAACCCGGCTATGAGGTTAAACCCCTTAAGCGGTGCGTGTAAGCGTTCAGGAATACCCAAAGTAGGTAAAAAGCAAATTAACTTGCAGATTCTGCCAGAGCGCTTAAAAATCCGTGAACCGATTCCATGGTATCCCGCCACTGCGGTCGTTTTTTAAATGTCTCGAATGCGGCCCAACTCATTTCGAGCAGGCGTTGGCGGTCATGGTGTAAGCTGTGAATACATGTATTGACCGATTCAAAATCATCAATTTCGATTAAAAAGCCGTTGTGTCCCGGTTTGACGAATTCCTTAACCGCACCGTGCGAAGATCCCACCACGGGCATGGCAAATGTCATGGCTTCCAAATATGCCATCCCAAACCCCTCATGGGAATGTGGCATAACGAATATATGGCTTTGAAGGAATCGGTTTGCCAATTCATTGCCATCTTCGGGGCCGGCTATCTCGATCTGTCGGCCGAGCTTTCTTTGGGCTATCAGCCGTTTTACTTCCCGGACATAGCGGGCATCCATCGTTAAGCTGTCGACCACTGTAATATGGTGCGGGAAGTCATACGATTGACCCACCACAAGGGGACGGGGAAGCACGAAATACGAATCTCGAAACAAACCATAATAACCCAAATACAAATGACTAAAACACCCAGTCACACTCGTTGTTGAGCCGATTTTGTTTTGAATTTTGAACATTCGGATTTTGATATTGTTTCGGATTTCGGCCTATTTTTGTGGATCAGGTGATATTCGGATTTTCATAAAAGTCGTGTCATGTCTTTAGGATTTTAAATTGCCAAAATAGCTTACAAAACTTTTGAGAAACCCCACTATGCATGTAATGAATCAGTGCGTGCGGTCAGGCCGAGCCGTATGTCATGCTCACTGAAGCTGTTCACAATCAGCTTTGGCCGCGCGCAAGGCTTCGAGGGCACGCGAGAAATCCCAGGATGTCACCGGATCCTCGACCGAGGCGGCTGCCTGTCCTAAAGCTGCTCGGAGAATGGATGCCGATTTCTCGAAGAAATCTATGGCGCCGGCATTATGCTCCGCGAGAAGGTCCTCCAACCGGATGACAACGTCGCGTGCATGGTCCCAGTCCACGTCAGCGGGCTCGGTCACCTCAGTCGCCACCTCAGTCGGCAGCGCCTTTAGGATCACCGGAATCAGGCGCAGCAGCGCCTCCTGAACAGTTTCGAGGTGCGCTTCGATCTCATCTTCAGCCTTGCCTTCTTTTACCGCTGCCTCCAGCCCGGCGGCTGTCTTTTGCAGCGCACCAGCGCCAAGCGTGCCGGCGACGCCTTTCAGTGTGTGGACCGCTCGTTCAGCCGCTTCGCGCTCTCCCTCGGCCAAATGGGCGCGAACCCTGTCCACGGTCAGTGACTCCGGGCCGGTGGCAAACTGCCTCAGGAGTTTCTTGTACAAATCCCGTTTGTTCATCACCCTCTGAAGGCCCGCCTTTACGTCCAGCTCGCCAATACCCTCGAGCGGATCGACGAATCCCTCGCCGGGTGACACCGCAATCGATTTCTTGACGCTTTCTGAGGATGTACTGCCGTCGGTTCGATCCTTTGACGGGATCCAGCGAAGCAGCGTCTTGAACAGTAAGTCCGGTTCGATCGGCTTGGCCACGTGATCGTTCATGCCTGCATCGAGACAGCGCTGCCGATCCGTCTCCATGGCACCGGCCGTCATCGCCAAGATGGGCAGTTCAGCAAAGCGCTCGATCTTTCGGATTTCCCGCGTGGCGGTTTCACCGTCCATTTCCGGCATCTGCACGTCCATCAGCACGGCATCATAAGCCGTCTCCTGCACCCTCTCCAAAGCGACTTTGCCGTTTTCTGCGACATCGATCACGAAACCGGCTGCGGTCAGGAGCTCTTCGGCCACTTGCTGGTTCAGGATGTTATCTTCAACCACCAGGAGTCGTGCGCCCTTGATCACTTCAAGGCCAACGGCCGTTGTTTCATCAGGTTTAGAGACCTTTCCAGGGGTTTCGGGGACGGGTTCTCCCCCGAGCGCCCGAATGGCCGCATCGAACAGAATCGATGGGTTAACGGGCTTGACCAGCGAAATCTCGATGCCGGCTCCTTCGGCTTCACGGAAAACCTCCTCCCGGCCGTAAGCGGTGATGATCACCGGGTGTGTTTGGGTCTTCAGCCTCATTGCGGTAATCCGACGTGCCGTCTCGATCCCGTCGATTCCCGGAGGCATGTGCCAGTCGATGAAGGCGATCTCGTAGCCATCATCTTCAGCATCTGCCTCGGATACGGCTGAAAGGGCCTCTTCCCCCGAGGCGACCTCATCCACGCGGAACGTCATGCTGCTCAGCATTTCGGATATGATGAGTCGGGCCTGAGCGTTATCGTCCACCACCAGTACCCGCCGATTACGCAGGTCGGGTGCCGGCAGAAAGCCCCGTTTTTTGTGTTCGCCCTTCCCGAGGCGTGCCGTAAACCAGAAGGTGCTTCCCACGCCGTGTTCGCTCTCCACGCCGACTTCACCCCCCATCAGGCCGGCGAGTTGCTTGGAGATTGTCAGGCCTAAGCCCGTACCGCCGTACTTCCGAGTGGTGGAGGTGTCCGCTTGCTGGAAGGACTGGAAGACTTTGTCTATCTGCTCGGGTGTCAACCCAATGCCTGTGTCCTGAACCTCAAACCGGGCGAGCAGATCTGTCTCGGTCTCTTCTACTTTCCTGGCCCTGACAACAATCTCGCCCTTTTCGGTAAACTTGACGGCGTTGTTGGCATAATTGATGAGGATCTGACCCAGTCGCAAGGGATCACCCTGAAGATCGCGGGGCAGGCCCGGATCCACATCGAAGATTAGCTCCAAACCGGCAGCGGATGCTTTGTCGCCGATCAAGTTGGCCAAGTTGTCCAGCACTTTGTCAAGATCGAAGTCCACGGTCTCCACGTTCAATTTGCCTGCCTCAATCTTGGAGAAGTCCAGGATGTCGTTGATGATGCCGAGTAGGTGTTTGCCTGAGCTTTGAACCTTCTCCAGGTAATCCTTTTGCTTGGGGTTCAGCTCCGTCCGAAGCGCAAGATGCGCCATGCCGATAATGGCATTCATGGGGGTACGGATCTCGTGACTCATGTTCGCCAGGAAATCCGCCTTTGACTGCGAAGCCGCTTCAGCAATCTCCTTCGCCTCCTTCATCGCCTCCTCGGCAGCCTTTCGCTCGGCGATGTCGCGGAAACTGATGACCGCACCGACGATCGTGCCCTCTTTCACGATCGGTGTCGCCGTGTATTCCACCGGTACCGTACGGCCATCCTTGTGCCAGAGCACCTCATTGTCAATCGTCGTGACGACGCCCTGTGTGAAAGCCGCACGCATCGGGCAATCTTCCGGCGGATAGGGGCTGCCATCGGCATGCGAATGATGGATCAGAGCGTGGACTGATTGTCCAATCAGATCCTGGGAAGGATAGCCAAGGATTTTGCAGGCGGCTGGGTTGACAAAGGTGGCCCGTCCCTTTGCGTTGAGACCGAACAGGCCCTCGCCGCTGGATTCGAGGATAAGCCTGGTCCGCTCTTCCGCAAGCTCGCGTTCGCGCGTCTCCTGCGCAAAGCGCATGGCCGTGGCAGTGATCTCGGTGGCCTTGTTCAGCCAACGAG
>Ga0316194_10001903_pt1 | contig 14546 bp, 13 predicted proteins | sample CroRivsedime1_MG_FD_204936 | JGI IMG/M metagenome (GOLD analysis project Ga0316194, IMG submission 204936) | Coastal sediment microbial communities from Maine, United States - Cross River sediment 1 | ecosystem: Environmental > Aquatic > Marine > Coastal > Sediment | place: USA: Maine...
TGTGTTATCGCGGTCCGGATTTTATTTATAGGCAGGAATAAATTCCTCCAGTACAGCTTTTTTAATTAATTTGGGGGGAAGTAGTCCCTGTCCTAAAACAAAATCATGAAAAGCCAGCTGATCGAATTTTTCTCCCAGAATAAGTTCGGTTTCGGCCCTTAATTCCATCAATCTTAGATACCCATTAAAGTAAGAGGTGGCTTGTCCGGGCGCTCTAAACTGGTACCGTTCCAATTCTGACCGCACCAATGCCTCAGAAAGTACAATCTCATGACTTAATATATATTTGGCATCCTCTGGTGTAATCGTACCTAAATTCAATCCAGGATCAAGAAAAGCACGCCCGGAACGTACCAATCTGCTCCAAAGAGTCATAAACTGCCCTTCAATAGGCAGAAACGGTAGTAGTATCTCTTCCGAATACAGGGCCCAACCTTCTATATTTACACTGTTAGCAGCAAAGATGACCCGGGCCTGTGAAACACCTCTTTCTACCATTGCTGTAAACTGTAATTCATGACCGGGACGGCCTTCATGTGCGGTCAAAGGCCATGAAGCGGAGAGGTGTGTAAAATCATCAATTTTTAAGGAAGTCCCATCTGAACCTCCAGTCGCTTTTAAAGGCAGAACAAATTCACCATATTCACCAGTATTCCCAATAAGTCTTGGAGGGCTCATAAACGGAGCGGGTGCAGCGGCACTTTCTGCCGGGGAAGCGAGACGAATTGTCATTTCTCTCTCGGGTAAAGTCAATATTTGCTGGTCTTTTATAATTGCTTCAATCTCCTTGATCTGCTGTCTGTAAACCGTTAAAATGTTTGCACTGTCTAGCTGTTCTTTTTTCATAGAGCGAAGAACATCCCTGTAGTCGTCAGACGGATAATTATTTTTTTCTGCGATAATTTTTCCCAGTACCTGCAATTGCGTCTGCAGTTCTTTAAAGGCCACCATTGCCCTACGTTGCAATTCTTCTAAAGGCATATCTACCCCATATTCCTTTAAATTATATGCATAGATAGCCAGGGGAAGTTTAAAGTCTGTTCTGGTGTTGGGTAAAACCTCGTTGCGGATATAATCTTGATAACTTTCCAACTGGGAAACCAACTTTTTATAATCCTTTTCAAATCCTTTGATCTTGTATTTTTTAAATAAGACTTCAATTTCTTTTATATACTCTTCACTTGTTTTAAGGTCGCGCTCTACCTCTTCCTTATAAGGAGCAATTCTATCTCTGTTTTTGTTCCATTCCCTTTGCATTTCTTCGCGCGCCAGGTTTGTTAAGGGTACATAGCCTTTTTCACTACCCACATATTTTTTTAAACGTACCAGGGCCGCCTGCCTGCGCTCCGCAGGAATGCGATCTTCCAATAAACCACGGATTCCGTTATATATCCTGCTTGTAGCATTGTAATAGGGTAGTAAATTGGCTTCAGTTAATTGAATTTCTTCTATCTCGTTTGCTGTACTTTCTATTAAGATTAGAAGGTCTTGTTTTATAAGATCATCTTCAGTTGAGGCTAGTTCGGATTTGAAATATTGGTTGACCTCATCCAGATCCACGAGGGCTCTTTCATTAAATCCCTCCGATAAATCAGAAATTTTATCATCAAAACCATCTACACCAAGTCTTGCAGCAGATTCCGGATTATTCTTTGCAATTACATCGAGTAGTTTTCCGGTATATTGATTACTTTTTGTGATCCATTCAGGAATATCCTGGGCATAACTGATAGAGGAATTAAGACAGAAGAACAGGAGGATTAAGGCAAGAAATGTTCCTTGAAGGTCTTTTAGGTAATTTATCATAAGAATTAAGCTTTAATATTATCTTTAAGTGTTGAGGTTCTCAATCACCTTCATAAGCTTTTCCTGAACCTCCGATGCAAGACTGCCCAAAGTCTCATTTTTAACAGTACTCATAGATGCAATTGGATCGACGGCGGAAACTTCAATTTCCCCGTTTTCATGCTCTTCAACAATAACATTACAAGGAAGGAAAACCCCAATTTTATCTTCACTTTGCAATGCTTTATATGCAAAATGGGGATTACAGGCCCCCAAAATCTTGTATTTCTTGAAATCAACGTCGATTTTATTTTTCAATGTTTCTTTCACATCGATTTCGGTGAGTACCCCGAAACCTTCTTTTTTAAGTTCTGCCGTAACTTTTTCGATCGCTTCTTCAAAGCTTTTTCCCTTTATAAGGGTATTAAAATAATAACTCATTGTGTGATATAGATTTAGTAATTGTTAATGCCAAAAAAGATAATAATAGTCAAAATGACTATCGGATTTTCTATAGCAGAAATATACTTAATTAATACGAATTGAAGAAGGAGATAACCTTCATTTAGATTTAAGTGCTTGAGGAAATGGTCTAATGGTTAGGTGCTATTTTCACCAAAGTCGCTTATTTTTCTCTTGACATCCATTACCAGGGCTAAAAAGCTTCCATTACTCCAAAATAAAAACCTTCATTTCCATCAACGCCAATGGCGTAATCCAGGCGAATATTTATCTTTTTAGCTTTAGAAACCATATAACGTACACCCATTCCTGCGCTTGGTAACCATTCTCGTTCAAACTCTTCTTCACCGTTATTTTCATTTCCCCAAATACTGCCTGTTCCTGCAAAAAATACCGCTCCCCATTTTCTGTAGAAACGCCACCTGTATTCAGCTTGCAATGCAATCATATGGCGACCTTTATATTTGCCGGTTTGGTATCCCCTTAAACTGTTACGAACGCCGTAGTTTTGGTACCCATCAAAAGGAACATCTCCAAACGCAAAGCCACCGGAAAGATCAAAGGCTAATATTTGATTTTCTTTAAAAGAATAGAAATAGTTAAAGGAATAGTCGGTATCTACATAGTTATTATCACTTCCAAGCCAGTCTGCATTGAGTTTTGGGCGAACACTGAAACTTAATCCTCTGGTTGGGTAATAGGGATAGTCTCTATTATCAAAAGAAAAATTAAGTCCTACACTGGAAACAAAGTTATCCTGAATACCATTTTGTTCAAAAAAATCTTTAGTAAACTCATTTTCTTCATCCGAGCCCTGATCGAACTTGTAACTGGTTTTGGTTCCCAGATATAATAATCCCAAATAGAAGTCTCCAATGACTTTACGACTGTATTCTGCAGAAACAAAAGTTCTTAGTTCAGAATAGACCAGGCGAAGGTCGTTTCCCTGTTCTTCATAAAGAAAATCATTGTTTATTTTTAAAGTGCCAATGCCAAAAGTGGCTCTGTTTTTATCTTCATTCCAAAAAAAGCGACCAAAAGGGGCAATTATATAACTATTATTGGTGCTGTAAATACCATAAAGGGAGATGAGAGAGGGTGGGGAACCTTCATCATCCTTCTTGAGTTTAAAAAAATACATTCCAAGACCCCCAAACCCTGTACCCATAGTGGGATTATTAGTAATTAATGGAACAGCCACAAAGGTTTTGGAGTTTTTATCGAATGCCGAATCAATTGAAATAGAATCCTGGCTAAATGAGATGTAAGAACACAGGAATATGGAACAAAGGAAAATATTATTTTTGAAAATTGACTTTAAGCGTTTAATTCTCATTTTGTTTCTTTTGTTTATTCTTCGGGCACTTCAATTTCTTCATCCCAAATGTATTTCCCAAACCACTTCCAATTGTGCCAGGTAGCTGCAAGCCTTTCTTTTGGTTTATTTATACCATGGCCGAACCCTTTGTAAATTATTAATTCGGTTTTAACCTCTTTATCCTGCAGACCCTGAAACAATTCATAGGCATTTGCCACAGGAACTCGTTTGTCAAATTCTCCATGTTGGATCAGCGTTGGGGTGGAAGCATTATTTATGTTAGTCATAGGAGAGGTTTTCTCATAGATTTCTTTATCACTCCAGGGTGTTCCTTTTAAATATTGCCTGGTAAATGGATGTATATCCGTATTTACATAATAGGTCATCCAGTTAGAAATCCCCGCACCCACAGAAATAGCTTTGAATTTTGTGGAGTTTGTGGTTAAAAAAGCAGAAATGTAGCCACCCTGGCTCCAGCCCATAGCGCCCACTTTATTGCCATCAATAATTCCCTGGTCTTCCAGGGCTGCAACTCCTGATAATACGTCCCATGCATCTCCCACGCCTAAATTCTTAACATTTAAAGACCTAAACGCCTCGCCGTATCCTGCAGATCCTCTGTAATTTGGTCGTAATATCAACGCCCCTTTATTTAGCCATTGCACCATAGGATAAACATAAGATGGGGTAGGGCCGGGGGTTGAGATGCCAGTTGGCCCTCCGTGAATGATTACCAGCAGCGGATATTTTTTAGCAGGGTCATAATCCTGAGGTTTGTGCAATACACCTTCAATGACCGCCCCATCTTGACTTTTCCAGGAAATAACCTCACTTTTAGCCACTAACCAATTGTTTAGTTGTGCAGTAGATCCGGTAATTTTTCTTGAATCTTTCAAGGGGTAATCGCCATGGTAGATTTCTCTTAAATCATTGTCATTTGAAGCTGTATAGGCTATTTTTTCACCATCTTTTGAAAAGGAGAAATTCCATATTCTCTCTGAGTTGACAGCCAAACTTTTTGTCTTCCCATTTTCCGGATTTATCCTTAACATAGGACGTTTAGTCTTCTGCCATGCGATTCCAAATATTCCATTTCTGGTCCATTTTAAACGCGAGATTTCCTCATCAAAATCCGCTGCCAGTTGTTTATTTTGTGACCCGTCTGTATTAATTCTGAATAGCTTCCCGTTTGCATAATAATTAGAGATGCTATCGTTGAGGTTGGTTTGATAAAGAATGGCATTGCCATCCGGGGACCAATCTATTAGTCCATCGTAACTTAAATTATTTATCAGGAGTTTGTGTGTTTTTGTAGCTATATCATAGATCGAAATATCAGCTTTGAAAAAGCTGTTTATTAAAGGGTCGGGTTGATGTTCAATTGCTATTTTCTTGCCATCCGGAGACCATTTAAATCTATTAATGGAAAACGCTGCACTATCGAGTAACAATTTAGCTTTCAGCTTTTCGGCATAAACAGTATCCTTTAGCTGATCTGGTCTTAGTTTTTGGTTTAATTGCGCTGGTTTGAAATCTGCTACCCAAATCTGATTTAAATTGTATTCCTCATCTTCTACAGCAAAACCTCCATATTTTTCTTTACGTTTTTTTTCTTCTTTGGATTTGTCTTCAGATTGAAGAAATGCAATTTTTTGACTGTCCGGAGACCATTCAAAATCCTTGATATTGTTATCGGTATGCGTAACCTGAAAAGCTTCTCCACCATCCACTCGAATTACGTGTATTTGGGTTTTTTCACCTCGTTTGGACAGAAAAGCAATCCATTGGCCATCTGGTGACCACTCAGGGTTGGTACTACTCTCTTTAAGATTATTGGTTAGCTGAAATGGTTTACCCCCGTTCTTTGAAAGCCATAATTCCCTGTCATACTTGTTTTCTTTCCAATCTGTAGCTTGCGACTCAAATACAATGTGGTTGCCGTCCGGCGAAATCATTGCATTATAAAAAGATCTCAAAGAAATAATATCTTCAAAAGAAGGGGATTTAGGTGTTTGGGCATTTAAGAGACCCAGATAGGTGGAGACAAGAAGAATCAGAAATATATTTTTCATAGGGCATTAAAAATTATTAACACAAGGTTTATGGTTGGTGCGAAATCAAACTCTAATTTAATGATTTCCAATCTTCCCACGCTATCTCCCTTCCTGGATAAGCAACTTTTTTGAAGGGCCAGTCTTTTTCAATCCATTCTTTAACAGAATTAAAAAGTATATCATCCAGGCCTTTATCCAGCATACTTGTTCTAATCCACATAGTTATTCTGGCATCATAATCACCCTTTATGGTGGGATTGATATAAAGACATCCAAGTACTTCGCTTTCATCTAAAGAAACTACGGTATAGGCAAATGAACTTCTCATTTGAAATTCTTTCTGGTGCCATCCCAAATCAATCAAATCCTGTTCAAAAGTTAAGTCTTTGGTAGGCCAGCTAGATACAGGAAACATTTTCTGCAAATGATCAATACTGGTCATCACCGCATCATAGTCTTTAACCACGTCATTCACGGTAAGCATCCGTATGCGCAGCTGCTGATTTTCCAGTGTAGCGGGAATTTTAAAGTCTTTTGGAACAAATGGTTTGGTTTGTGAACACATGGTAATTGAAAAAAGTACTATTAACGAACAACTGATTAAAAAATATTTTTTCTTCATAATTCTTAGGCTGAATTTATAGATTTATTTTTCAAACTAACTTTTTTTTCGAAAATGATTTACTTTTTTCTGCATCTGAAAAATATCGGGAAATTAAAAAGGTGGCCAAAATTTTGACCACCTTAGATTTTAATTCGCAATGGGTTATTCTTGCGCTGCAATCTGTGCTGCAAGGCCATTCACATCAAAATAGTCGGATGACTGTACAATCTTCCCATCTTCGTTGACCGAAGAAAGATTAAAAAATTTAACGCCTATTTCTTTTCCGCTTTCTGTATGAGTTGCGGTCCAGGTGCCGTACACCCGTATTACGCCGGCGCTGGCATTTGCATTTTGCCCGGGGAAAACAGATCCGGACCAGAAGCCATTGGCCGTAGAATCCGGCATGACAATACCTTCGGCATATTTAATATTGTCAAAGTTATCATGATAGCTTTTTAGGGCTGCCAGAAGATCTTCTTTGCCTAACCATTGGTTTCCATTATAAGCCGGAGGGCTCCAATTCATATCATCAGCGAGTAAAGCACTTTGAGCCTCTAGATCTTCGTCGCTATGTGCCTGAAAAAAAGCGCGAATAACCGCCACTTTTTTATCATAGTCCGCAGAATCCGGAGCCTCAGTTTCCTCTACAAGCACCTCGACCTCTTGTTCTTTTTCTTTACAGCTGAAAAGGGTCAATACAGCAAGCATTAGTAGTCCAAACAGTTTTGTTTTCATTGTTCTAGTTTTTTTAAAGGTTAGTATATACGGGGGAGTTACTACCAAGATACGGTTTTTTCAGGAAATCGTGCATTCGTATTATTTGGCTCGATTACAGAAGTCTAATACTTGTGCTATAAGCAGGGAAAAAAGGTTTGAAGCGAGTCAGTGGTGTTTCTACCAGAGAAATGGAAGTGTTTAGTCTATCGTCTGGCCGTGCTTAATCTGTTCTCCCTTATTTTTCCGCAGATCAAAATTGCCATAAAAGAATAGACGGAAGGTATGGTTCAGGTTATAGTCTGTACCACTGAGCAACTGCTGGTAGACCAACATATAACCGCAGTCAAAACTCCAGCTTTTATTTAGTTTTTGTTTGATACCCACTGTAAACCGATTTTGATCAAAAGTATTGAACACGACTTCCTTCCCGAAATTAAGGTGGATTTCATTCGCAACTAAAAAAGAAGTTTTACCGCCCTGTTTAAAAGGGATGCTAACACTCAACAAAAACCGGATGCGGTTAATAAAATAGTCATCCTTCAAGGATGTCCCATCCTGAATATTGTTAAAAAAACGCTGCTCCGTCCGTATTCTAAACAAGCCGCTAAAAGTAGGGTAGGTGTCTGCCAGAATAAACTCCTGGTATATCCTGTTTTCGTTTAGATAAAGGGTCCAGTTTTCGTCTTTGGCCAGCCAGAGGTGTGCATAGCCCGCGGAGATCTTCAGATTGTCGTTAAAGCCGTATCGAGCCCCAAAACGCATAAAATTAAAACTCGGATCTTTTACAAAATTGCTACGCCGAATATGTAGGTCGGCCAGGCCGGACCAATGATTGCTAAGCTGAAAAACACTGTTAAGTGAAATCCAGGTCTGAGACTGCTGATTTACATTTTTGGTTGGTGGTTCTGTTTCAGTTTGTGCATTTATGCAAACAGAAAGGAAAAAGAGAATTAATCAAAGGCTTTTTATCCTGATACGGATCACTATTCCAATTTTCTGCAAATATATCTTATCGAAGTACGATAAAAAGAGAAAAAGTAATTTTTTGAGTTTGTAACAGGGAACCTGTTTAATAACGAAGAAGTACAATTCCGTTTTCTCAAAGTGAAAAAGATGGCAGCGGAAGAGGGCTATTCCACCTGGAGGTACTCGTTCAGTCTGTCAAAAGTGGAACCCCAACCCTTGTAAAAGCCCATCTTTTCTTGTTGTTGGCAATATTCCGCTGTTGGGTGAACTACTTTAAAAATAAAATTGGTTTTATCTCCCTTTGCCTCAAATTGGGCCTGTATTTCTACACCCTCCGTCATTGGTTTGAAATCTGCGGATGAAGTTATTTTTGCGAGCTCTGCTATTTCTGAATACACACCTTCCGTAATAAATTCATTTCCGTTAGGCATCTCCATAGTATATTTCCAGGTGCCGCCAACTTTAAAGTCGTGCTGGATTACTTTAGTCTGCATCCCTTTTGGTCCCCACCAAAGTGAAATTTTCCCGGCTTGTGTCCAGGCATCCCAAACTAATTGAATGGGTGCGTTGAACGTTCTTTCAATTGTTAATGTACGATTGCTTAAATCGTTAGTATTACTCATCATTTTTAGGTTTTGATTGTAATCATATGTTTAAGTGAATATTTTATTATTAATAGTATTATTCTTTGGAACTGGGATCCTCTATTATTGAAAGCATATCAATTGTTTTTTCGGTATCTTTTGCATCACCAACTAATTGGATCGTATGTGGGCCAGAGGCCAGGTCTAGCTTTTCAAAAATTTTGACATAGTATTGGCCATGAGTACCCGAATGATCTTCCAGGTTAAATTCCCCATAAGAAATACCATCAACACTTATACTAACAATTCCACCCCCTGGGCTTCTGTAGGCGTAATATTGAACGGCTGTTCCGTTAAAGTTCAGCTCCGCCGTGCAATTCGCATAACCTTTAGTAAGGGTGGCACCGGAGGCATTCCAATACTCATTATGTGTTTCAAAGCCATTGTAATCCCATCTGGGGTCATTGTCTTCAATTGTTTGCCAGGTAACAATAGTTTCGGGAACAGATACTGCTGTAATTTCTGAGTTCAATTCAGGAATTATCCAGGTATCTCCTTCAATAGTACCATCCATAACCCCAACAACGATGTCATCTATAATACCAATTCCCCGTTCAGACATATTTGTAAAATTATCAAGAGGTATTGGCATATTAAACCGGGTCCGCTCTATATCATAAGTATCGGCAAAGTCCGTCTTATTAAATTGTACCTCAAGTTCCTGATAACCATAGAGCAAACCCAGCAACCCGCCCCAGGTAGCTGTAGGGTTATCGGAGTCCCACCCACTCATGGCGCCAATACGAATAGTTTTTTTATAATCGCCTTCTCCATAGAGCAGGCTTACGACAGATGCGGCAAAGTTAATTCCTGAATCCCACGGGTATTTATAATGGTATCCGGCCGTTACCGAGTGCTGATAGCGATTTGCCACTTCATCACGTGTTTTTTCCCAATTTTCTTTATCAGGATTATTAGCATAAGCTGCTTTAACAAAATCATACATATCGGCAATATAAGACCAGTTCGGGATGCTCCTTCTGGCATATTCTGCCATCCAGAGTATTTGATCTTTAGGGGAAAGAGACTTATCTACAATAGCGGCAAGCGAATACAGGATGATATAAAACTCTGCAGCCCATTGTGAATGCAGGTATGCGGTAGTTCTGACCGGCAAGTACCCAATCTCTAAAGCAATATCAGGACGGCCGGGAGCAAAAGCACCGAAAATTTCTGTAGTTAGCTGTGCATCTATCATGTCCCACATGGGGTTGTTTTCGGGTAAAGATGTAGCAGGAGGTATTGCACCGTTCTGCATCTGTCCCAGGGCCGCCAGGTTGGAAACCCATAGTTTGGGTAAGCCTATATGCTTTTGCCACTCGGTGCTTATTTGTGCTCCTGTTAGCATAAAATTGTCATATTTTTCAATGGCATGCTGATAGACATATTCAATATCAGTATCATCATCAGCTCCCCATGGGTTTTGGTCCAGCACATAATCATATTTGCCGGGACCAAAATCTGAATCTGTGAAAAATGGGAAATCGGTGCGCGCGTTTTCTGTTGGCAAACCGGTCCAGTTGGCAATACAGCTGCCAAGCCAGAAGCCTCTGAGCTTGTCTTTGTATTCTGTTCTGTTTATTTTGTAATGAATGATCTCCTTATTTTCTGCACTATCCGTCATCTGGCCAAGGGCCATATTAGTAATTAGAGTCGCAAGAATAAATGATCTTAAATATTTCATTCCCAGTAGTTTATTTCATTTATTCTTTATTATTATTTTGCCCTGGTGCCTTCCCTCACCAAAATACTGAATTAACCCGGGTACTTCACTTAGTTTGTAAGGTCCATCTATTACCGGTTTAATTTTACCATCGGCGAATATTTTGTTTATATACGCCAAGTCTTTATTTGGTTTAAGGGCAACAATATGGACACGCTTATTACTAAAAACAGAAATCCAGGGTTTTAGGATAATAATCGGAATAAGGCGGTTCAGGTAACCACCAACGGTTACATACTTTCCATTGGGGTTTAATGCCCTTAAATACCGGAAAGTTGATCGGGTAGTCTTTGCATCGAGGATCAGGTCATAACCCTGTTTATTTTTGGTGAAGTCCTCCTTTTTATAATCTATGATATAATCAAAACCAAGCTCCTTCATCATCTTTAGCTTATCCCCTGTATCAACTCCTGTTACTTCGGCATCATATAACTTGGCAATTTGTAAGGCGAATGTCCCCATACCACCGCCTGCGCCATTAATAAGGATCTTCTGCCCTTTTTGAAGCCGACCAATATCCAGCAGACCCTGTACCGCCAACATGGCTGCATGCGGGATTGAAGCGGCTTCCTCAAAACTCATTTTGATGGGCTTAAGGGTCAAGGCTTTTTCATTAATGCAGACGTATTCTGCAAAACTGCCAAAACCATATTCCGAAATATCTCCATATACGGCATCGCCAATTTTAAACGAATCTGCATTTGCACCAAGAGCTTCAATAGTTCCTGCCAGTTCCATACCCGGGATTTGGTGTTTTGGCTTTAGAATACCATACAGTAAACGATATAGGTAGGGCTTCCCTCTAATCATACTCCAGTCGTAATCATTCACTGCGGTAGCGTGGATTTTTACCAAAACTTCATTCTCTTTAGGAGTTGGTTTTGCGATCTCCTTGAGCTGAAGAACCTCTGGTGAACCGTATTTTGTATATACCAACGCTCTCATAAGATTCCCATATTATTTTCCCTGTAAATTCTCTCTTCGAATTAATGAGAATGTGATACTAATATGCGCAAGATAGTAGGTAGGTAAAATCATAAAATCAAGTTTGGTGTATCCCAAAAATTCAGTGAGAGCAATAATTGTATCCGAAAATACAATTAGAAAAATCCCAAAAACATAAGTCCATTTAAAACCTGTATCTCCTTTAATTCCAAAAGAAGCACCAAAAGTCAGGCACGAAATGAGCAAATAAACCAGTGCGGCATACATGAGAACCTTATCGTCAATAGAGGGATAAAGTAAAAGGAAGAAAAACACCAAATAGGCCATTAGGATAAGGAGCGTAAACCTCCATTTTATTTTACCATTAAGTAAAGCAAATCCCAGATAACCGACATGTGCTATAAAAAATAGTGCAATGCCCTTGCTAAACATCATTGGGTCTCCCAGTTTATTGGACATGAACCAGTCTCCGGCAATAGAAAACAAAAAAGCACCTATGATCATCCAGGTATCATTGGGTTGTTTGGTCTTTCTGAAGTTGAGAATTATTATAATGAGAATCCCAACCGCGGCGGACCCCGATTTATAAAAAAAATCAGAGGTATTCAGCGCCATAATTGCCGATAGTACCGCAAATAATAACAGGCTGTAAATCCAATTATTTTTAAGTTGTTGTACATCCATATTTAACGGTTTGTGGGATTGAGCCCTCGTTAATTTTTCAATTCAGATTCAATTAACTGAATTATTTTTTCGATATCATTTTTTAAGGGCAGATAATGAAGGGCGCTCTTGGTTTTTGAAATTCTCGTATAAAGGAATAAATGATTTTCGAATTCCACAGAATTAAAAAGGTTTTTATTATTTATTGATTCAAATTTTGAATTCCCTTTTACTTCTCTCCCCATTATTCTTATGGTTTTTTTTAAACTGCCATCTTTTAAATAATGTTCGACGGCTTTGTCGTAGAATTTTGCTCCATCTGTTTGATGTTGTTTTAATTTTTCTATAGAATTTCCAAAAGAAGCCAGATACTGTCTTAATTCAAAGTTCTCAATATTTTTAAGATTACCAGAACTTATTATTTCAGTCAATACGCCCATACTTGGGTTAAATTCTACCGTTGGAGATATTGCATTAAAAAGATATTTATTTACGGAAGTTTCGGTAATAGTGTCATATATGTTTTCATTAAACAGCATGGAAAGATTTTCCAAGTGATTAATTAACTGCTCATTATTTTTTATGGTCTCATTTAAAAGGTCATAATTCTGCTCAAACTCTCCTTTAAGAGATAACAAATAAATCTTTTCTACCTGTTTTTGTTGTTTTATTGTATTGAGGTTGTTTATCCATAAGGCAATCAAAATTCCGATAACAACCAGAATGATTTCACCAATTGCATATAATAAATATTTGTTGATTTTGTTTTCGGTTAGTAGTCTTTGGCGAATATGTCTAAAAAATTTAACCATAGTTATTATTTAAATTGCCCACGCACCATCTGGCTCCTCACTATCAAAGGTCTACCAGACCTTTGCTTATCGTTCGGCCCTCTGAAGAATTTTATCATTGCTTAGTGATAGGCTATAATATGGACTGAGGGATGGTTTATGATTTAATTAGATTGGAATTCAAAGAAAATCTACGAATTATAATCTAACTGTTTAAAAATACGAAATTTCAGTGTAGTGCCGAAGAATCAATATAGCTGTTTGAAAGTTCCTGTGGCATAAATGATCTATCAGGGAATAGCTGCAGTTTATAATGATAATGGAATAAGTATCTTTAAATAGTATCGCCAGAAGTAATCCAGGGGAACACTATTTTGTTTTGATCATTTTTACCGAAAACCAACCAAGTACTATTATGAGTACTGTCATAATAGCCCACAGCCAGTTTTTATTTTTGAACAAGGGTTCGGTTACCGAAACTTCCTTTTGATCAATAAGCTGCTCTTTTCCAAAATTTAAAGCAGTCAGGGTGTCCGGAATTTTTGAGACAAAGCGTTCAATATCGTAGTTTGGTTTATTTGCTTTTTTGTTCCCATAGGCTAAGAAATAAGTTGCGGGTTCTGTAAACCTGACAACTAATTCATGAACGTAACCCTTTGCGGTTAGCTTTTGAATTGTTAAAGGTGCATTGTCCTGATTGTAGATGCTGATTTTTAGTTTTTGAAGGACTGTACTTTCAAATACGAATTCATTTTTCTCAAAAGAACTAAGTGTTCCTGATGCTAATTGCTGATACTGATATTTCCATCCCTTTTCCGTTTTTAAACTATCAGATAAATAGGAAATGGTTATTGGTCTGTAATAGTCGAATGTATTTTTAATATCAATTTTAATGGAACTAACAGGAACGGGTGCTTTTAAACCAATTTCAACAAGCGTAAGTTTCCGGTTTTTATCCTCAATGCTTTCAGATTTTTCTACAGCATATTTATTAAAACTACCATTGGTAACCTCATTAAATTCAATTTTCGCAAAGGACAAATCTGGTTTTTCTTTGCTTTTTATGAGGACTCTAAAATAACGGTACTTTGTTTCAGGAAAAGTAACCTTGGTAAATTGATAATTTGTTTCAGCGTTTTTGATAGAAAGAATTCGATAATCATCAACAATATTAAACCATTCCTGCTGATTTTGACTTCCTTCCAGCGACAGCATCCAATCGAAATTATCCTGCTTAAAATTCAGCATTAACCGATTTACAGAATCTTCTGTAGGTACTTCCATCGTAAAATAGTACCCTTTTTCATTATGAGTGGTATTTAATAGTTTGAACTTCACTTCAGTATCAACAACTTTATCTGTTTTGAGTTGCAGCAAATAGGAAGCTTCTATTGTATCATTGGTTTCTGTTAGCCCAAAAATTCTAATATCGGATAGTTCCGGGGACATTTTTCCATAAATATCTTCTGGTAAGACCACTTTGTGCCATTGGTCTGTAATTCCCAGCAATTCCCTTTTATAACTGTATTGATCAATTTGCGCATAGGAATATGCACAGATTAATAGTAGTAAACAGGTACTGATTTTCACTTTCAATTTAATCGGAAATTATATGTTTGAATTTGTTGTACAAAAATGAAATGATCAAAAGGAGTATTCCCAGTGAAAGAAAAACAATGGTTTTTGAAATGGTGTCAAGCTGAGAGATATCATAAAAGAAAAGTTTCATCAAAGTGATTGAAAATAAGGCTATGGCTCCTATGCGCAAGTACTTTTTATGTTTCCAGATGCCCAGAGCGATTAACATTAAGGAATATATACCCCAAAGAATGCTAATGCCAAGTTTATAGGTTTGAGAAGACCCTGAAAGATCC
>Ga0316194_10001904_pt1 | contig 14546 bp, 17 predicted proteins | sample CroRivsedime1_MG_FD_204936 | JGI IMG/M metagenome (GOLD analysis project Ga0316194, IMG submission 204936) | Coastal sediment microbial communities from Maine, United States - Cross River sediment 1 | ecosystem: Environmental > Aquatic > Marine > Coastal > Sediment | place: USA: Maine...
ACGGATGGCAACAGGTGGCGGCCCTCCCTGTCCGGCAAGGTCTCTGCGACACCGCTGCGAACACTCGCAACCAGCGAATTGGTCGTCCCCAGATCGATACCTGCCGCCAGCCGGTGCTGGTGCGGCGCGCTGAATTGACCGGGTTCTGATATTTGTAAAAGTGCCATTGTGAATATGCTCTAACTACCTACTAATACCCACCTCTCCCGGCGGGAGTGGGAATGCTCTGTATGGGCGGTGAAGCCGAAGTTTTATGTCGCGCTCATGGTTAACCCGCAAGCTCATCCTCAAGTGCCAACTCCAGTTCCATGGCCTCTTCCTGCAGCTTGCGGTAAAACTGCATCTTTGTAAGGCTGTCTGCGGCCAGATCAAGACTGGCCACATCCCCGGCGCTGAACTGCTGCTGCAATCCACTCGCCAGACGTGCGATATCATCTGCAATCCGGTCAATAATCACGCCCAGTTCGGCAAAGGCATCGGCGGCATTGCGCACCTCGTCGAGGGCCTCGCGCAACTCCATCTGCTCCATCAGGAAGTTGACATCGCTGTTCGTGTGCGGCTCATTATCGAGATTGCGGCCAGCCAGTTGCAACAGATAGCGGCCACGCTGCAGCGGATCCTTCAGTGTCTGATAGCCCTCGTTGATCAGCGTTGCCTGCTGCATGGAGATACGACGTTCCTGATCAGTGGCATTCGCGAAGCGGTCGGGGTGCACGGCACGCTGACTGTCGCGATAGCGCTCATGCAGCAGATCGAGATCCACGTCAAAGGACTGCGCCAGACCGAAACGCTCAAAGTGGGTTGTGGAATAATCCGCAGCCATGGAGAAGATCAGCAGGAAAGAAAACAGTAGTCAGCGACAGGCTGACATCAGACGTTAAAACTTTCCCCGCAGCCACACATATCCTTGACATTGGGATTGTTGAATTTGAAGCCCTCGTTCAGGCCTTCCTTTGCATAATCGAGCTCGGTACCGTCGAGATACACCAGACTCTTCGGATTGATCAATACCTTGACGCCCTGGTCTTCGAAGACCACGTCATCATCCTCGATCTGGTCAGCGAACTCCATGACATAAGCCATGCCCGAACAGCCGGTTGTCTTCACGGCAAGGCGCAGACCCACGCCATTACCTCGTTTATCGATAAATGCCCTGACTCGCTCGGCTGCTGCCGTTGTTAACGTAATCGCCATTGTCATTACCTGCTAGTGCGCGGCCCACTGAACAGAATTCAGATCGATGCCTTCCTTGAACATATCCCACAGCGGTGACAACTCACGCAGCTTGGTGACCTTTTCTTTCAGCAGGCTGGCCACGTAATCGACCTCCTCTTCCGTGGTGAAACGGCCAATGGTAAGGCGGATGGAACTATGCGCCAGTTCGTCGTTCCGGCCCAGTGCGCGCAGCACGTAGGAGGGTTCGAGACTGGAACTGGTGCAGGCCGAACCCGAGGAGACAGCCATGTCTTTCAGCGCCATGATCAGGCTCTCACCTTCAACGTAGTTGAAGCTGACATTCAGGTTGCCCGGCACACGGTGGTCCAGGTCGCCATTGAGATAGACCTCCTCCATATCATTGAGGGCATTCCAGAGCCGGTCGCGCAGTACACGCGTACGGGCTTCCTCCTCTACCATTTCCTCGCGTGCAATACGGAAGGCCTCGCCCATGCCGACGATCTGGTGAGTGGGCAGCGTACCGGAACGCAGTCCGCGTTCATGGCCACCGCCGTGCATCTGGGCTTCCAGGCGTACACGTGGTTTACGGCGCACATACAGGGCACCGATGCCTTTTGGTCCGTAAATCTTGTGCGCTGAAAAAGCCATCAGATCCACCTTGAGCTTTTCCATGTCAATCGGAATCTTGCCGGCACTCTGCGCGGCATCGACATGAAAGATGATCTTGCGTGCGCGACAGATCTCACCAATCGCTTCAATGTCCTGGATGACACCGATCTCGTTATTGACGTGCATGATGGACACCAGCACCGTGTCGTCACGCAAAGTTGCTTCGAACTTTTTCAGGTCGAGCAGTCCACTGGGCTCCGGGTCCATGTAGGTGACTTCATAACCCTCACGTTCCAGCTGGCGACAGGAATCCAGCACCGCCTTGTGTTCGGTCTTCAGGGTGACGATGTGCTTGCCTTTTTTCTGGTAAAAATGCGCAGCTCCCTTGATCGCAAGGTTATCCGATTCAGTGGCACCCGATGTCCAGATAATATCCTTTGGATTGGCATTGATCAGCTGTGCCACATCCTTGCGCGCCTGCTCCACGGCGGCTTCGGCCTTCCAGCCAAATTCATGCGAGCGCGATGCCGGGTTACCAAACTGGCCCTGGCGCGTGAGGTAGGTGCACATTTTTTCAGCGACACGCTCATCAACCGGTGTGGTAGCCGAATAGTCCATGTAGATCGGGATGCTAATGTTCATCGCAAATTACCTGTTAAAGCCTTATTCAAAGTGAGTAACCAGCCGCTGTCTGTCGACCGTATTGTTTAATGTAGGTTCAGACACCGCCATTGCAACACCGGACTGCTGGCGCCTTACCACGGCATTAACCTTGTCACGCTTGAGAAAACTGGCCAGCGTAATGCCATCCATAAAGTCAAGGATCGAGTTGCCCAGTTTTTCCCACAACGCGTGTGTCAGGCAGCGCTCACCGTCCTGGCAGTCCTCGTTACCACCGCACATGGTGGCATCAATGCCTTCACCGATGGCATGGATAATCTGCGCAATGGAAATATCATCAGGTGAACGTGCCAGCCGATAACCACCACCGGGACCACGCCAGCCTTCCACCAGGTCGTTCTTTTTCAGGCGCACAAACAGCTGTTCAAGATAGGACAGCGAAATGCCCTGTGTCTCTGAAATGCCCGCCAGCGTCACCGGACCCTCGTCATAGTGAATGGCAAGATCCAGCATGGCGGTCACTGCATAACGCCCTTTGGTTGATAGCCGCATGATAGTTTACCCGTCAACACACCCGTATGAGCTAGCAGACGTGCGAAATAATAACCTACTAAATTGCTCAGGTACTAAGTATGCGACACTCACTGATGACGAGCAAGGTTTTGGACCTGCTCAGAAGGGATATACGGAGGGGTAAATCCTCAGGATTCAACACTCAGCAGCGGCTTGTCTGCTGATTCGGAAAAGCTCTCGTCCGGCAGTGTGACCTTGCCGTCGACAAAACGGTGTCCCTGCAACAGGCAATAACCCAACCATTTCTGCAGGAATCGATTCATGCGCCATTTTTCAGACAGGCTGTAGCGGTTGTACATGCGGTTGTAGACGGCGTGACGAACGCCACGACGCCGGCCGCAGGAAATCACTTCACCGACCTGGGCATCATGGTACATACGCACCAGCATATCCGGTGCCGGAAAACGACCCTGCTGGTCGTGAAAATAATAGGTAAGATTAAGCGTGGTAGTAAACTTGCAACGTTCGACGACTCTCAGGTGCAGGTCGAGTACAGCGTCGATTTGTGAGACGACGTGATCCGGCATCTCATCCAGATCCGGCACCAGGTTGCGCAGGCGTATATAGTTGCACTCATACAATTCCATCAGCCCCGCGAAGTTACGTGCGGGTATGCCATTGTATAAAAAGTGTGTCTCCGTGCTGCGCATATCTGAATCATATCACGTTAATGTTTATCGTCTTAAACATAGCAGCTCGTATAAAATGCTGCTATTTTGATCAGCTATCGGCGATAATCAACAGATCTTAATCAGGCGTCAATGCTTGACACAACTGTGTTTTCATGTCTGAAAATAACTTCACAACTATTCTGCAGAAGCACTTGCCGCAAGGCTGTGTCATTACAAATGCGGAAGAATTGCGTCCCTATGAATGCGATGCACTGTCCGCTTACCGACAACTGCCGATGGTCGTTGTCATTCCGGAGTCACTGCAACAGGTGCAGACCGTGTTGCGATTATGCACCGAGCACAAGGTCCCCGTGGTGGCCCGCGGTTCGGGCACAGGATTGTCCGGTGGCGCCCTGCCGCTGGACAATGGCGTGTTGCTGAGCCTGGCAAAATTCAACCGCATTCTTGACATTGATGTAGCCAACCGTACTGCACGGGTTCAGCCCGGCGTCACCAACCTGTCCATTTCAAACACCGTGGCAGCACACGGTTTGTATTACGCGCCCGACCCGTCTTCGCAAATTGCCTGTTCCATTGGTGGTAACGTCGCCGAGAATGCCGGCGGCGTACACTGCCTTAAATACGGCCTCACAACACACAATATCCAGGCGCTCGAGGTGCTCACTATCGAGGGCGAACAACTCAGCATCGGCAGCCAGGCGCTGGACGCACCCGGTTACGACCTGCTGGCACTGATGACGGGCTCCGAAGGTATGCTGGGCGTCATCACCGAGGTCACCGTGAAACTGTTACCCCGGCCCGAGATCGCGCAAGTGGTCATGGCCGCCTTCGACTCCGTGGATGCCGCCGGTGCCGGTGTCACCGCAGTCATCGCCAGCGGCATCATCCCTGCAGGCCTGGAACTGCTCGACAAACCGGCAATCGACGCCGTTGAAAAGTTTATTCACACCGGTTACCCGAAAAACGCGGCAGCCATCCTGTTGTGCGAACTCGACGGCACACAGGCCGACGTGAGCGCGCAGATAGAACGCGTCAACCGGGTGTTCATGGAAGCCGGCGCCACCGATCAACAGGTGTCACGCGACGAGGCAGAGCGGCAACGTTTCTGGGCCGGCAGAAAAGCGGCCTTTCCGGCCATGGGCCGACTATCACCGGACTACTACTGCATGGACGGCACCATCCCGCGCAAACACCTGGCCCACGTGCTGAACCAGATCGGCATCATGTCAGCAGCATACGGCCTGCCTATCTGCAATGTGTTTCATGCCGGCGACGGAAATCTGCATCCACTGATTCTTTACGATGCCAACAAGGCGGGCGAACTGGAACGTACCGAGGAGCTGGGAGGAAAGATTCTCGAGTTATGCGTGGAAGTTGGCGGTACCATCACCGGCGAGCACGGTGTCGGCCTGGAAAAGATCAACCAGATGTGCGTGCAATTCAATGCTGCCGAACTGCAGCAGTTTCACGCCATCAAGTCCGCCTTTGATGCAGACAACCTGCTGAATCCTGGTAAGGCCATCCCTACCCTGCACCGCTGCGCCGAATTCGGCGCCATGCATGTGCATCACGGGGAATTACCGCACCCCGAGCTCGAACGGTTTTGACTATATATTCGGAAGTACCCAATGTCATTTGAAAAAAACCTGCGGGAACAGGTCGAGGCAGCGGCCGCCGCAGGAACAGCCCTGTCGATACAAGGCAGCAACAGCAAGTCATTCTATGGCCGCATGACCCGGGGGGAGGTCCTGTCTGTTAACCAGCACAAGGGCATCATCGACTACACACCCTCGGAACTGGTAATTTCCGCACGCGCAGGCACCACGCTCACCGAACTGGAATCCGTGCTTGAACAGCAAGGCCAGATGCTGGCCTTCGAGCCGGCGCACTTTGGCGACAACGCCACCCTGGGCGGCACCATCGCCTGCGCATTCTCCGGTCCACGCCGTCCCTATGCCGGTGCCGCGCGGGATTTTGTACTCGGTGTCAATTGCATCAATGGCAAAGGTGAGTGGCTGCGCCTGGGTGGGCAGGTCATGAAGAACGTCGCCGGTTATGACGTATCCAGAACACTGACCGGCTCACTGGGTACACTGGCCATCATGCTCGACATCCATGTGCGCGTGCTGCCTCGACCCGAGAACGAGATCACGCTGCAACAGGCCTGTGATGTAGAAACCGCCATCCAGCGTTGCAGTGCTCTGGCCGCGCAACCGCTGCCGGTCTCCGCGGCCTGTTACCTGGATGGACTACTCACACTCCGCCTGTCAGGCATGGAACAGGGAGTACAGTCGGCGGCAGCCAGCATCGGCGGCGATACACTGGCAAACGCCGCCCGTTTCTGGCAACAACTACGCGAACATCAATTAGAATTCTTCTCAGGTGAACAACCGTTGTGGCGATTATCCGTGCCGCCGGCAACAGCACCACTGCCAATCGAAGGCGACACCCTGCTCGACTGGGGCGGCGCGCAACGCTGGCTCAGGAGCGAACAGTCGGCAGACACCATCCGCAGCATCACCGAAGCCGCCGGCGGGCATGCCACCCTGTTTCGTGGCGGCGATCCCGACGGTGAAATCTTCCATCCGCTGCAACCGCAACTGCTGTCACTACACCAGCGTTTGAAACAGACTTTTGACCCGGCCGGCATTCTCAACCCGGGACGCATGTACCGCGAGCTGTAAGCATGCAGACCTCATTGACAAAGGCGTTGTTGCAAACCCCTGCCGGACTGGAAGCCGACGAAATACTGCGAAATTGCGTGCATTGTGGATTCTGCAATGCGACCTGTCCGACCTACCAGTTGACCGGGGACGAGCTCGATGGTCCGCGTGGCCGCATCTACCTGATCAAACAGGTCCTCGAGGGTCAGCAAGCCACGCGCAAGACACAGCTACACCTTGACCGCTGCCTGACCTGCCGCGCCTGCGAAACTACCTGCCCTTCCGGCGTGGACTACCACCTCCTGCTGGATACCGGACGTGACATGGTTGAACGATCGGTGCAGCGATCACTCGGCGACCGTCTTGTACGACGCACGCTGCGCATGCTGTTGCCGTGGCCGACCCGTTTTGCACCCCTGTTACGCATGGGTCAGTTTGTGAGACCCCTGCTGCCGAGGGCACTGAAGCAACATGTCCCGGCAAGGCAGGACAGCAATCGAACTGCGCCCACACGCCAACACGCTAGGATCATGCTGTTGCTGGATGGCTGCGTACAACCGTCACTGGCACCACAGATCAATCGCGCAACCGTGCGAGTACTGGATGCGCTGGGCATCAGCGCGTTAAGCGAAATAAACAGCGGTTGTTGCGGCGCCGTCAGTTACCACCTCAATGCATCTGATGAAGCCAGGGCCTTCATGCGCAGTAACATTGATGCCTGGTGGCCGGCCATTGAAAAGGGCGCTGAGGCTATCATTGTGACCGCCAGTGGTTGCGCACCCATGGTCAAGGACTACGGCCGCCTGCTGGCAGCAGACAGTGCCTACGCCGACAAGGCAAAGCGCGTCGGTGAACTGGCAAGGGATATCAGCGAAATCATAACTGCGGAGTTTAACCGCGAGGCCTTTGCAGAAACCGGGAGTGACACCCGCATTGCGTTTCATTCTCCCTGTACCCTGCAACACGGGCAGCGCATCACCGGCAAGGTGGAGAACATACTTACCCGGCTGGGGTTTCACTTAACAGCCGTCAGTAACAGCCATCTCTGCTGTGGTTCGGCCGGCACTTACTCGATTCTGGAACCCGCCCTGTCCTCCGCACTGCGCGATAACAAGCTCGCTACCTTGCAGGCCGGCGAGCCTGATATGATTGCGACCGCCAATATCGGCTGCCTGATGCATATGGCCGCACGGGCGAACGTACCCGTAAAGCACTGGATAGAATTACTTGAAGCCCTGATCCGCGAACCGACCCCGACATAAAAAACGCCATGACCACGCCTATGCTACCGCTGGTAATCGAGCCAGATGAACTAGAGAATTCATTGGGTTACGATAACCTTCTGATCGTTGACCTTAGCAGACCGGAGAACTACGGCAAGATGCACGTCCCCGGTGCCGTGCACCTCGAATATCCGCAGATTATTGCCGTCAGCAGGCCGGTCATGGGACTGGTGCCGGACGATGACACTCTCACCCGGGTATTTTCTGCGCTGGGTATCGATGAGCACACCCACGTGGTCGCCTATGACGACGAGGGCGGCGGTCGTGCCGCACGCCTGTTATGGACGCTCGAGGTCGCGGGACATAAACATTACTCGCTGCTCAACGGCGGCCTGCACGCCTGGGTCAATGAAGGCCACCCGCTGGAGACAACCGCCGCGACCCCGACCGCAAAGACGTTTCAGGTGCGGCGCAACAATGCCCCGCTGGTGGACAGCACCTACATCAGCGCAAGGCTCGGCAACGATGACTGCCGCCTGCTGGATGCACGCAGCCCGGACGAATTCAACGGCATCAAGAAGTTTGCCGAACGTGCCGGTCATATCCCCGGCGCGGTTAATCTTGAATGGACGCAGGCAATCGATCCCGCCCGCAACCTGCGGCTGAGAACAAATGAAGAATTGACCGCCCTGCTGTCACCACTGGGTATCACGACCGACAAGCAAGTGATCGTTTACTGCCAGACGCACCATCGTTCGGCACATACCTATTTCATGCTCCGGCAACTGGGCTTTGAAAACGTAAAAGGGTATGCCGGCTCCTGGTCGGACTGGGGGAATAATCCGGATTTACCTGTCGAATAAAACCACCCTATCGTCATTCCTGCGAAGGCAGGAATCCAGAGAAAAGAGCGCTATATTGGCCGTTTACTGGATTCCCGCTTTCGCGGGAATGACGTACGTTGATAAAACGATATTTCGTTTAGTATTTGAAAAAACTCTCGCGGTAAAAACGCAGTTCACGGATCGAGTCACGGGTATCATCCATCGCCAGGTGCGAACCGCCTTTCCTGAAACCGCTGAGTATGTTCGGTGGCGCCCAGCGCGTAATCAGCTCCTTGATGGTACTGACATCGAGGTTTCTGTAATGAAAGAACGCCTCCAGCTTTGGCATGCAACGCGCCATGAAGCGACGATCCTGGCAGATACTGTTACCACACATCGGTGAAGCCCCCTCCAGGACGTATTCACTGAGGAATTCGATCGTCTGACGCTCGGCCTCCGCCTCATCCAGCGTACTGTTGCGCACCCGATCGACCAGCCCGGACTTCCCATGCTGCCGGGTGTTCCATTCATCCATGCCATTGAGCACTTCGTTGGACTGATGTATCGCCAGCATCGGACCCTCTGCGAGGATATTCAGCTGTGCATCCGTCACGATGGTGGCAATTTCGATAATCTTGTCATTATTGGTATCCAGGCCGGTCATTTCCAGGTCGATCCAGATCAGGTTGTTGGCGTCTTGCGTCATGTAGCACGTCATCCTTTCAAAGATTAAGGTTGAGTCGCATTGTAGCAGAGGCTAATCTGCCAGATGCCAATATACGAGACCATGCTATCAAATGAATACCTTTACCTATTTGTTCCTGCTCGCCCTCGCCGCCTCACTGGGCGTGCGCCTGTGGCTGGCCGCACGCCATATCGCCCATGTAAAGAAACACCGCGAAACCGTTCCTGAATCGTTTGCCGGCCGCGTACCGCTTGAAGACCACCACAAGGCAGCGGACTACACACTGACCAACACCCGTCTCGGCAGGTTCGCACTGCTCTACGACAGCCTGCTGCTGCTGGGCTGGACACTTGGCGGCGGTCTCGAATGGCTCGACAACAGCTGGCGTGCCGTTGAACTGCAACCGGTCATCACCGGCATGGCTGTAATATTCAGCGCCATGGTGATCATGACATTACTGGACCTGCCCTTCTCCCTGTACCACACCTTTGTCGTGGAAGAACGTTTCGGTTTCAACCGTTCCACACCCGCTGTGTTCATTACCGACCTGCTGAAGAACGCGCTGTTGCTGGTCATTATCGGCGGGCCGTTAATCGCACTGGCGCTGTGGATCATGGAGGCATCGGGCGGACTGTGGTGGCTGTATATCTGGATCGTCTGGACGCTGTTCACGCTGGTCATGTTCTGGGCCTACCCGGCAGTGATCGCGCCGCTGTTCAATAAATTCTCGCCACTGGACAACGAAGCGTTGAAGCAGCGCATCCAGGCGCTGATGGATAAATGCGGCTTCCGCAGCAAGGGCATCTTCGTCATGGACGGTTCGAAGCGCTCCGGGCATGGCAATGCCTATTTCACCGGCTTTGGCAGCAACAAACGCATTGTTTTCTTCGACACCCTGCTGGAGTCGCTGACCCCCCCGGAAATCGAGGCGGTGCTGGCTCACGAACTCGGACACTTCAAGCTCAAGCACATTCAGAAGCGCCTGCTGTCAACCTTTGCCCTGAGCCTGGCCGCGCTGGCACTGCTTGGCTGGCTCGCGGGTGAGAACTGGTTTTACCAGGGACTGGGCATCAGCCAGCCTTCGCCGTGGATGGCGCTGTTGCTATTCATGCTGGCCATGCCGGTGTTTACCTTCTTTCTGCAACCGCTGATGTCGCTGCTGTCACGCAAGCATGAATTCGAGGCCGACGCCTATGCGGTGCAGCAATCCAGCGGCGCCGACCTGATCAAGGCACTGGTGAAGATGTACCGCGAAAATGCCAGCACGCTGACACCCGACCCCCTGTATTCGGCATTTCACGATTCACACCCGCCGGCACCCGTGCGGATTACGCATATATCCGCTAATATGGGTACTACATGAAACGGAGAACCAATATGATCAAACCACTAACGATATTCATTACACTGTGCCTGCTGGGCGCCAGCAGTACATTGCTGGCCGCCGACATCAAGAACGGCAAAAAACTGCAGCAGAAAAATTGCATGAGCTGTCATGACGACGGCATGTATACCCGCGACGAGCGGCGCGTAAAAGATCTCTCCAGTCTACGCACCCAGGTGCAACGCTGCGAGTCCACGCTGGGACTGACATGGTTCGATGAAGAAGTCGACGATGTGACGACCTATCTGAACAAGTCATTTTACAAGTTCAAGTGACCACCATGACGGTATGCAACCTGACTGACAAACACTGCAAGCCCTGCGAAGGTGGCGTTGCCCCGTTGAGCCGCGAGCAGGCCGACGACTTCATGAAAGATCTGCACGGCGACTGGGCCATTGACGAGGCCGGCAAGGAAATCAGCAGGACCTGCAGCTTCAAGAACTACTACCAGACCATGGCCTTCGTTAACGCACTTGCCTGGGTCGCACACGGCGAAGATCACCATCCGGATATCGAGGTAGGCTACAGCCGTTGCCACATACGTTACAGCACACACGCCATCGGCGGACTCTCGGAGAATGATTTCATCTGTGCCGCCAAGATTGATGCACTGCTGCCCGCTGCCGACTAAGCCACAGCCGGCATGAATCAAACCGGTCTTGTCATCGTCAATTACGGCAAGAACCAGCTCGTTGAAACACCTTCCGGGGACATCATTAATTGCGTTGCCCGACGCGGACTGCCACAGATCGTCTGCGGTGATGAGGTTGAATGGCTAGCGACCGGTGACAGCAGCGGTGTCATCGAGGTCATCAGGACACGGCGCACGGTGCTGCATCGTGCCAACGGCAGTAACCAGCGTCCGCTGGCGGCCAATATCGACCAGCTTGTCGTCGAGGCGGCACTGCAACCGGCCCTGGATTACTTCCTGATCGACAAATACTGCATTGCTGCCGAGTTGGCACAGATCGAACCGCTGTTCGTTATCAACAAGGCCGATCTGATAAACGATAAACAGCGTGCGCGCATATCACTTCTAATCGATGAATACCGCGACATTGGCTACACTACGCTGCTGACCAGCGCCTTGAAAAATACCGGTATAGAGACATTCGCCAACCACCTCTCCGGCAAGACCAGCATCCTGGTGGGTCAGTCGGGTGTCGGCAAGTCATCCCTGATCAAGCGACTGCTGCCGCATCGGGACATTGATGTCGGCAAGTTATCAGCGGCTTCCGGACTAGGCAAGCACACCACCACCTCGACAACGCTGTATCACCTGCCGCAGAACGGTCGCTTGATCGATTCGCCGGGTGTGCGGGATTTTCACCTTGCCAGTGTACCCAACGAGGAGCTGGGTCATGGCTTCCGCGAATTTCACCCTTACCTGGGTCAGTGCCGCTTCAATAACTGCCGTCACCTGTCCGAACCGGGGTGCGCCATTAATACCGCCGTTGCAGAGGGCCACATTCTTGAACGCCGCATGGCAAGTTATCGGCGCCTGCTGGATTATTAATATTTGAGACAATAAAGAGGGTCCCTTCTCCCTGAGGGAGAAGGACAGGAAGAGGGGGTATTAATTCAGGATTGTTTCAAATTAATCCCCGGCCCCTCGCTTCGCTCTCCCCAACCCTCTCTCGAAGGGAGAGGGAGTACAGCGTTAATTTTTATTGCGCTTAACCCGGAGGCCAGCCGAGTGGACGGCCGCCGAGCAGGTGCAGATGAATATGGTAGACAGACTGTCCTGCCCCGGCGTTACAGTTCATTACCATGCGGTAGCCTGGTTCAGCAACTCCTTCATTGGCGGCGATCTGCTTCGCCGCCAGGTACAGCTTGCCGACCACGTCTGCGCTGTCCGGCGTCAGGTCATTAGTCGTCGCTATGTGCGTTTTCGGGATCACCAGCACATGCAACGGCGCCTGCGGGTTCAGATCACGAAAGGCGAGCACCTCATCATCTTCAAATACAATATCCGCTTGAATATCGCCCGCCACCATCTTGCAGAATAAACAGTCACTCATATTTAAATTTCCTGTCGCCCGGCAAACGCGTGTGACAACGTTCCGCCATCAATGTATTCCAATTCGCCTCCCATCGGGACGCCGTGTGCGATGCGCGTTGTGCGCACCCCCTGCACCCGCGCCATCTCGCTGATAAAATGCGCGGTCGCCTCGCCTTCAACCGTCGGGTTGGTCGCCAGGATCAGCTCCCGCACCTCGCCCGAGGCCAGACGCGCCTCCAGCAGCTCCAGTCCAAGCGCCTCGGGGCCAATACCATCCAGTGGCGACAAATGTCCCATCAATACAAAATACAAACCCTGGTAACCGATTGACTGTTCCAGTGCCTGCACATCGGCCGGTGTTTCCACCACACACAGCAGGCTGCGATCGCGACGGTCATTGGCGCACAGCGCGCACACGGGATCTTCACTCAGGGTCCTGCATTCACGGCAGTTGCCAACCCGGTCCATGGCCTGGGTGAGCGCTTCTGCCAGCTGTCGCCCGCCGTCACGGTTGTATTCCAGCAGCTGAAACGCCATGCGCTGTGCCGATTTCGGGCCCACACCCGGAAGACAGCGCAGCGCTTCAATCAGGCGCCCGATCAGGCGTGAGCCGGTCATGTATCAGAACGGCAGTTTCATGCCGGGCGGCAGGTTCAGGCCCGTGGTGAGACCGGACATGCGTTCCTGGGTGGTTGCTTCTACCTTGTGAGCGGCGTCGTTGATAGCTGCCGCCACAAGGTCCTCGAGCATGTCCTTGTCATCACCGAGCAAGCTGTCATCGATGCTGACGCGCCGCGCTTCATACTTGCCTGTCATGGTGATCTTTACCATGCCGCCACCTGACTCGCCGGTCACTTCCATGCTGGCAATTTCTTCCTGTGCCTTTTGCATATTGGCCTGCATTTCCTGGGCCTGTTTCATCAAGTTTCCCAATCCGCCTTTCATAATCTTTACCTCTATTTAAATACGTACATCATTCACACAACAGCTGGAACGACAGACAATCAATCATTACGCGGCCGTATCGTCCCCTGGTTTACCGTACCGCCAAAGGTATCCTGCAGCGCCCTGATGTTTTCATCCTGCTCAATCGCATCTTCCGCACGGCGCTGCCGCTCGGCCTGCTCGCGTTTTTTTTTAGCCGCCGGCGTTTCAGCCGCCAGTGACGCAGCCGTGTCGACCCGCACCTGTACGGTGCGCTGGTAATAATCACACAAGGCACTTTCGAGCTGCTCGACACGCGCCTTTCCCAGCAAATGGGTATGAGCGGGATCCAGTGACAGCTTCACGACATCGCCATCAATGCCGTGAAAGACACAGTTCAGTGACATCTCGCGCGCCATCCCCTTGAGCGACAGTGCCGCGATAACGGCAGACCATTCGCCACCCGCCGCCGCGGGCGCCGGAACAGGAGCTGCAGCCGGCTTTGCGGCAGGGGTTGCCGGCTTCGCAGCAGCTGCCTGCACTTTGGCTGGCTTCGCGGCCGCTGCAGACACCTCGACCGGAGCAGCAGCACCCGGACGAAACGCCAGCATGCGTAACATCACCATCTCAAAACCGCCTCGCGGTTCCGGTGACAGCGGCAAATCACGCCGTCCCAGCAGGGCGATCTGGTAATAGAGTTGTATATCTTCGGCTGACATCACGGCTGCCAGGGCGAGGACCGCCTCACGGTCGCCATAGCTGTCGTCGATGGCATCCGGCAGCGACTGTGCAATGGCAACACGCTGCAGCACGGAGACCACATCCGCGAGCAGTGCGACATAGTCAGGCACAAAGGTGTCGGCCTTGCCAATCTCCTCCATCAGCAGTGCGGCATCGCCCTGCGACAGCGCCTGCAGCAGGCGGTAGATCACATCCCGGTCGATGGTCCCGAGCATGGCCCGGACCTCATCTTCCTTGAGGCTGCCATTGCCAAATGCGATCGCCTGGTCAAGCAGGCTCAGTGCATCGCGCATACTGCCACACGCCGCGAATGCGATCTGCCGCACGGCCGCCGCTTCATGGTCGATGTTTTCCTGCTTGAGGATGGTTTCGATCTGCCCGGTTATCTGCGGCACGGTGAGGCTCTTCAGGTTGAACTGCAGGCAACGCGACAGGATGGTAACCGGCAGCTTCTGCGGATCAGTCGTCGCCAGCAGGAATTTCACATGC